>JAABUK010007690.1_pt1 | contig 15434 bp, 1 predicted proteins | sample 5559141 | NCBI WGS metagenome assembly JAABUK01 (sample SAMN10711869, study PRJNA513367) | rock metagenome | isolation source: Antarctica rocks | place: Antarctica: Victoria Land, Pudding Butte nord | collected 2016-01-03
ACTTAGGTAAAGAGTAATATTTCCCGATTAATAATATATTAACTCCGTAATCTAGTTCCTATTAATTTACGATAATATAGAACCATCTTTTATTAAAGGCGGTACGATCGTTAGCGATTTACTCGTTATCGTAGAAATACCTACTATTATCTACGTTAAAGGGGCTTTTTTTATATTTAAATTAATTAAGGTTTTATCCCGCTTAATCTTCTCCGCTATATATTTTACTCTTTTTTATTTAAAGCTTTTAGATATAGTAGAAGAAGAAATAGTTTATTTAAAAGCGGCGGTTATAAGGAAAGTCGAAGTTTAAAACGTAATTTAAGGTATAGTTAAGAAATCTTCTTTACCGATTTCGACCTATTATCTTATAGCCGTAGGCACCGTAATTTTCCTATTTATTTACTTCTTCGAGGGCGTAGATAAAGTAGCCGTAGTTTTCCGCTTTAAAGAATTTACGGCTTTAACTTCGGCGGCGACTTTTATTTTAAACGTTTCCCTAGTTTTATTTAATTTTTCTAGTTATATAACTAGGTCGCCGGACGTCTATATAGTTCCGGTACGCTTCTTCTAACGTTACTACGCCTTAATATTAGGTAACTTAATATTAGCTGGCTAAGAATCGTTATTATCGATCGATTTTATAAGGGAGGTTATCTTTAAAGTCGATTTCTTCGGTAGGAATAATTTCGTTATTAATTCCTTTAAAGACTTCTTCGAAATCGAAAGTTTTTTTTCCGCTTCGGACTCGCTCTCGTCGCTTTTATTATCTTTATTAGGCTTTTTAGATATCGATTTCTTCTATATTAAGAGTTTCTTCGAAGTAGTAAGCTTCGTTACCTTCGGGCCCTTTTTATCTAGTTTCTTCGACGGCGTCGAGAGCTCCTTTACTCTCGTTATCTCGTCCGTCGAGAGATAACTATATTCTTCTACGAAGATATATCGGCTATATTTCCCCCTTTTTATTAAAACTAATTAATTTAGTTTCTATAATGAGTTCCCTTTATCCCCGTATAATTAAGTGTAATTAAAAATAATCGCGTATTTTATATAATTATCTCTTATTAATCGTATCGTAACTAGCTACCCGTTATTTACCTATTTAAGTTATAGGTTACTTCTCGAGTTAAATACCTTTAGCTAGTTTTTAAATCGCGTATTTAAGGAAATCTTATTATATTAAATAACTAGCCCGGTTTATAATAAAGAAAGATATCTACCCGTTAATAACTAGGTATTTTTATCTTCCGTTACGTTATATACGGGCTTATTATACGGTAAATCCTTAACTTTTTCGTTATCGACTTTATCGTCGACTTCGTTTTTAATAATCTACTTATTATTTATTTTATCGCTTTATTTAGAAGTAGAAGCGCTGGACTTTTTATCTTTATTAATATTCGTTATTTTAGTTAGTTTAGTTTTAGTTATTTTCGCTACCTTCTTTACTTTTATTTTATTAATCTTTAGGGCTAGCTTCTTCGTAGCCTTTCCTAAATATAATTTAATTATATTATAATTAAAAACTTATTAGAACGAAGATATCGTATTATACTCGATAGGGGCGAGTAATATAAATAAATAATTAATTTTAAGATTAAAAGAGGAAAGATATATTAATAATATTTAGTATATAAGATACTATAGCTAAGTAATACGATAGCGGTAGTATTTATTAATCGTATCGAGCGAGAAAAAAACGATTTATTATTATTTAAGTAAATTAGAAATATTATATTAACGTGGCGGGGCTATTAAGAAATTCGTTACTACTAAATAATAAAGTTATCGTCGCGTAATAAAGCGAAAACGAAATAAAGATTAATAAATAAATAAAGTAAATCGTCCCTTAAACTACCTACGTGGTTTATAACGATTTTATATTATAGTCGTTAATTACGCCCTCTACGTTTTTAAGATCCTAGTTATTATACTATATATTCTAATAAGGCCTCTAGCCCTTCTATTTAATTAAATATTATATTATTAACTTTTTTCCTCGTCCTAGAAACTTCCTTATCCTTTTATTTAAAATATATTTTATTTTAAAGTGATTATTTATATCTTTATTATTATTATCGAGAATAATAGCCTACCCGACCTCTTAAGGACGGCTATATAGATCCCCTCCTAACGGAGTAGGTTCTAAGGCGGCGACCGAAATAACGGGGTAGACGTTTATTATTAATAATAATTCTAGTTTATAGGTTAAGCCGTTTATTCGTTTTAGAATTTTAAACGGGCCAGTTTTTTAATTCGAAAGTTTATAATTCTCTAAACCCGGGATCCTATAATCTTTATATAGTTTTAAAAAGGTTATATCCCCTTTTTATATTATTAAAAGTATATATTTATTATTATATCGAAATTTAGTATTAATCGCCGCGAACGAAATCGCGTTAGCGGCTTCCTTCCGGTTAATAGTCCTAGTATCGGTAGAATTTATTCTTCTTATTATATTTTAAACCGAAATTCTATTATTAAGCTTTATACCGTAGATAATCTTATTCGGTAAAAGCGTCGTTACTAAGCTTAAAGAATTATTCATAATAAATTATAAAATAGTTATGAATTTATTCTATAAGCTATTAGGGTAGTATATTAAATAAAATCGTAGTATTATTTCTATAGTCTAATTTATCCGTTCCGATTAACCGTTAGACTAAGGGTAGTAGGTAGTAGAGATTATTAATTTAGTTTTTAATATTTTAAAGATTACCTTCTATAAGCCTAAAAGAAACTTAGGGTCTTTATTAGAAATAATCGCCTTTAGAATTCCTTAGTCGGTAAGGGCGAGAAGTAGCGCGCTTATTTATTCTTCGGCGCTGAACGTATCTTTCCCTAAGACCGTAGTAACTATTTTCGAGAATTTATAAATAATAATCATTAGATAATTATATCCGTTTATAAATATAGGGAGCGCTATAATAAAATCGATAATAACGTAATAATAGATCTTTAACTCTATTAGGATTAGTTTTAAAATATTATATAATATATACCTCTTTATCTAATTAAGTTAATATTAAGGGTAGTGTAAAATATAGTATTTAAGTCTTCGAGTTAAATACTATATATAATAACTATCGGCGATATTCTCGTACGTTTTATAAAATCCTATATAATTTCGCTTATTATACGCGAGTTCGAAAATATTCTATTTTATTAATTTCGGGATATATAGGCGTTCCTTATTAATATAGTCGTCTTTATATTATATAAGTAAGTCTCTAAGAAGGAAAGGAATATTAGTATTAATTATATCGATTTTATCCGTAGACCCTAGGGCTTCCTTTTTAAATCTATCCTTTTTATATATAAAGAAAGTTATTACCCTTAATTATTTCTTATCTTTAGAATACGCCTTTTATAATTTAAGGCGGTATTTAAAAGATATTTTAATTAAGGTAAAATAAAAAGCGAAGACGTCGTCTAGAATACCGGGACCTTTAGCGTCGAGATATTCTTTTTTATCGAGGAGGCGAGATAATATATCTAATACGATATTTTACTTTCCTAGATACTAACGAATATCGAGATCGTATTATAATATATATTAGGAAGTTTATATTAACCGTAGGTTTATCCTATTAGAAGAGGACGACGATAGTATTATTTATCGGGTAATATTAGTAGTTACCGAGTAATTAATAAAGATAATAACTTTCTTTATCGGGATTTATACGAGTAGGTATAGGATCTTCTTTAGTATCTAAATTAAACCTACTACTTCTAATTCCGTAGGCTAGTAGCGCGACTCCGTAGGATTAAGTAATTTAGATAGGAATAGAATTAGTTATATATTAATACGGGGGAAATTATTACCCTAAGGATTTTTTTAAATATAATATACTATAGCGCTAATTCCGTACGACTTTAACGTATCGATATTAATAAATAATTAATAAGCTGGATCCCGATAATATAAATAGGTTTTAAAGGTAAATATCTTTTATAGTAATTTAAAAGAAGTTAATTCCTCTTTTATAAATACGAAGTAAGTTTTTCTAGAATAAATCTTTCGTGTATTCCCGCTCTACGACGGCGAGCTCTTTAAAAGCTAGGTTTTCCGGCGTTAAAATAACTTAATAATCTAGGCGAAGTATTTAATATTATTTCGTAATTAATTTATTATTCCGATATATATTTCTAAAGCCTATAGTATATTTAGGAAACGAAGTTCCTTAATTATTATAATCTTTTCTTTAGTAGTAGTTAAGTTTAACCTATTTATTTTCTAGCCTAGAAATATAACGGAGGGGTAAATTAAAAAGGATTTTTTAAATTTAAATAAGATCTTAAGGCCTACGAATAAAGCGAAGATGATTATAAGATATTCGATATACTCGGAATAAGACCGTGAGAAAATTACGACGTTATCGACGTAGTATCTCGCGAACACTTTATACGGGCGAAGAAAAGTATTTATTTTACATTAAATATATAGAACTAACCCCTTCTATCCTATTACTGCGACGTTATAGTACTCCGAACCACGGTAAGAAACTACTATAAACTTATAACGATTATCTCTCTTAATTAAGAAGAGATAGAATTATCTACTATAATTAATAATACTTATATAAGTATACTCTTATACTAACGAAATAATATCGCTCTAAAGCGGAAGAGGGTAGTTATTAAAGATAATAATTTTATTTAGACTACGAATATCGACTACGATTTTACCCTTTTGTATCGGTGTTCTTTTAAGGCCTTTATATACCGTCCGCTATATAACGAAGATAAGGAAAGCGAATAGGGAAGGTTTAATAGACTATAATATTTTCTTTTATTAATATATTTTATCGAATTTCTCGTTTATTAAAGTTTTTATATTAGGGCTTAATAAATAGACCTTATAATTAAATTTCGTATTAAATAATTACTAGTCCGTAGTAAACGGAATCGATAACTACTCGGATTCGGGTAGGTCGATTATATCTCCTGTATCTTCCTAAATACGAGGGTATTACTTTATAATCTCTTTAATTATAATAATATCGGAGTCGTTATCGTAGATCGTGATTTTATTCGGTAGCTTCGTTTCTATAGAAGGATCGACCTTAGGCCTCGAGATTAGCCTCGGATTATAGAGGTTAATAAGGCGTAATATAATTACGTCGTCTTTATGAGTTTTCGCCGTAAGGGAATAGTTATTTAAGTCGATAAAATACGTTTTTTTTACCTCGTATTTTATAATTAATCCTATTCGTTAGTAACGAGGAATAATAAAAGGTATATTCCCCTCGTTACGAATATTAATAAAGTTAATTACTAAATTCATAAAATAAGTATAGACTCCTTTTATCTATAGTTCGAATAAGAAATCTTGATCCGGTAATTATAATTTCCTTTTTAGCGAGATTATTACCGCTAATATAATTCGTACTAGAACTATTTAGCGGCGCTTTAACCGTATAATATATCGGATCCTTATATTATCCCTAGTTATAGATTAAATAGGGATTATAATATCTTCGTAGTTACCTAAAATTATTTAATTATTAGGGAGGTCGATAACGGCCTTCTCTTAGCCTAAGATATTTATACCGATAAGTATATTAGTTTTAAAGTTATCGATAATATAGAAGTCCCTAATGATTTTAATTATTATTTTTACGTTATCCTTCGTTTTTCCGTTTATATAGAATATAATTAAAGTCTACTTTATAGTTAAATAACGGTTCGAGCCGATACCTCTTAAGGTAATAGCTTTACTATAGGTCTATAACTAAATACCGGGGATTCATTACGTAATAAATACTTTATCGATTATATTTATCGGATACCCAGTATTAAAATATCCTAATTCTCGAATAATATCTAGGGTAAGGCCTATTTAGCCGGTAAAATAATATTATATACGAAATATTATCCCGTTAATTAGTAAAGGCGGAGTAATAAATTCGATTACTAATTTATCTTTTTATAAAGAGGAAGATTTAGGAGCTATTAATTTTAGTATTATTATAATCTCTAGGACTAAGATCTTCGGAGTAATACTTAACTCGGTATTTTTAAATTTTATAGAGGTAGGACTAATTACCTTTTAGATATTAATCGAGCGTATATATTTCTTTTCTTTCAGGTATATATATAGAAGATTATTCGATAGGAAGTTAGACTTATAGTTCCTATAAATAGGACGTTAACCCATTTTCCCCGTAGAAATATAATACGTAATTAAGACGAACCTAATATTAATATCTTTATTAATACTTTATTCTTCGTTTATAATACTCTCCTTAGTATTATAATAGCTCTTATCGGTATTTATATAATAATTATAATAATTTATCGGCGGAGCTTCGGGAGAGCCGAAATAGTTATCGGTGAATCTAAAGAAAGTACTATAATCCGTATTCTCGTTATTAAGATTATTATATGGCTTATTAAAGTAAATAGGCTATATCTATATTTAATTACCGAAAGTACTATACGGTCTCGGCGGGTAGTATAGGTGTGTCCTATAGTTCCTATAGTTTTAGTTATTATAGCTCTAGTTCCCGTAGCCCCGATTCTTAGCGAATAAATTTTAATTGGGCTAAGCGTTTCCGGCGGTGATTATAAATGGCTATTTTAGTAGTAGTAGAGCGTTTTTTAAAGATTTTTACGGGGGAGGCTTTTAAGTTTACTACGATTATTACTACTACTATATTTAAGGTATAGTCTACCGATTTTGAAAATAAGCCGGTTAATCGTAAATATTAATATAAGGGAAAGAAGGTCTAGCTATCTACTAGTATAAAAAAGAATAAGAATTATAAGGATTCGGTCCTATAGTAAATAGTCTCTACCCTTAAAAGCCTTAAGACTAAGGACCTTAGGGTATTTAAAAACCTTAAGATTAAAAAGGTCGATACTATTATTAAGGCCGATAAAGTATTAAATTATAATATTTATTTTATCGTTATAGCGACTATTTATCCCTAGGTAATTATTTATCCTTTTTTATATCGCGATTCTTTTCTCGCTCTTTAATTTCCTTTCGATGATTTTTATAGCCTTTTTTATTCTTCTAGGTTTATATCCTATATTATATCTCCTTCCTACTCTTAAGCTATTCGATAAATTATCTAATCGAAGTATCGTTCGTTAGAGGAGGGATAATAGCCTAGAAATTAATATCGAGGTAATTCTATACTTATATAGCCTATGTATACTCTTCGGTAATACCGGTTTAAACGGCGTATTTGGCTACGTTCTAGACGTAGATAAATAAATTATTTCGTTCGGCCGTATCCTTCGATATATATAACTGGCGATTAAGCTCTTCTAGAGCTATAAATATTATAATCTTAAAGTAATTTTATAACTTAATGATTTAGCGCTATAGATTATTCGGTAATTATATTATTATATCTTTCTTATCTTAGGAAAGGATTTTAAACTATTAATTTATAGCGGTACCGCGGAAGTAATTATTTAGATTCCTCCTTATTATATCTTCATCTTTTATTATAGTGAAATCCTAAGTTTTATTATAGAAGGTATAGACCTCCCTAAATATTAACTCCCTAAAGTTAAGGACGATATCACCGGCGCCCTATAACTTTAGATAATCTAGATAGAAGAAACTTAATTCGCCGGTACGGAAATACCTAATTTATTATTATATTTATTAAATATACCCGTTTTTACTAGCTGGCCCCTATAATCCCGTAGGTCCTAAAGGCCCTCTAAAAGTTTAACTTTAATTATATAAAGTAGCTTTAATAGTATCTAGTATAGTAGATCGTATAATCTAGATTATAGTATTATATAGGTTTAAATCGATCTCTACCGGCGGAGGCGGTATTCGTAGTTAACCTATAGTTTCTTATTCCTACTAGGATTAAGGATTAAATAAAGTAAATTAGTTTCCTCGAAGGTTATTAAAATCTTTTTAGTCTTATCTTAAGGAGCTAGACTAGCCCTTATTATTATTAATTATATTATCGGTCTAATTAAAAAGAATCCTTCGTATAACGTTATTTATAGTAAAAATTAATTCTTGTAGGAGGAATTAAGGTATTGATTTTCTCGGAGCTAGTTAAACTATTAATTTAACTAGACTAGATAATAAAGAAAAAGACGGAGCTAGAAGAGAATAAATAAGAGTAGTTAGAATCCGGTCTTTAACTCTTCTCTAAGAACGGGGTAGTTAAAGGTTTAGAATTTCCTCGTTTCTTTCTTTCTAATCGTTAAAGTATACCGAATCGGTATAGTATTTAACGCCTTTAACGAAAGCCGCTAATACTTCCGCGATTAAAGAAGGGTACGTTTAGGAAATCGGAAATATAAAAGGGCTTTTTTCTATAGAACTTTCTTCTTCTTAAATATTAATAGAGGTAGAATATCCTCTTTTTACGAATAGCTCGCTACCTCTTAGTATATCTAATAAAGGATCGTACTAGTCGATAATAAAAAGAACTACTTTTTGAATTAGTCTACTAATATTCTTACTATATTAATCGAAATACTTTTACGAAAACGTAAGTAATTAAAACGCTAGAGAGATAATAAGTTTTAATAAAAACGACTTCTTTACCTCCGCGTAGCTTATAGGTAGGGAAAATAAAATAAGTTACGTATATTTATAAAGATCTTCTACCGGTATATAGTTCGAAAGTTTATTTATATAGTATTAATTTTTTAAACCTCGATTACGTAAGTTAGAAATAGCGAAGTAAGAGGTAAGAAGTAAAGGATTAAGAGGAAATTTTTAAGGTTCCTATTTTAGCGCGGGGAAAACCTATTAATTTCGCTATAATTCTTAATAGGGTAAATACCGCTTCTCTACTTTCGGGTAAATATAAGTTTTAGATTATAAGAAAAGTAAACTCCGCTCTTAACTCCGTAATTCCGGCGCGATTTAATTTTCTTAATAATTAATTACGGTTAGACCGAGATCCTTAAGAAAAGGTAAGGATTTTCTATATAAACGAAAATAGTAGTATATAATATAGACGGCGGCGACGCTTTAATTTAATATAGATCGTTCCCTACGCCTACGACCGAAATATAGAGTACTTTTTATAACCGGGGTATAAATATTTCTTCGGGCTTATAAAGTGTATTTATAGACTAATTTATATACCTATAGAAACCTAGTATAATAACTCGATTATTAAAATTAGAGGTAGGCGTAGCTAGAGTAAGGAAATACCGCTACTATATATAATAGTTAAGACGAAAACGAAGCGGCTCGCTTCGTTCGTCGTCGTAGAACGTTAACGGTTAAAGGGTTAGTACTAATATTATAGCTAGTAGTAGATACGAGGACGAATTATAGTTAGTTTATAGTCCCTTAAAATAGTTCGACCTATATAAGGGAATAGTGGTACGGATAATAATTATATCTTCGAGATATTAATAGAGGATTTAGTATTTTATAACTAGTATTTTAAGGGCTAGTAGCCGGTCTCCTTTTATTTATAAATAGAATTCGACTAAGCCGTTACTACTAAATAGTAAGAATATAGTATCAACGAAATAAGATACGTAAGAATTACAGTATCAACGAAATAAAATAGTAGTTAAGATTTAGTTTTAGTATATTATATATTACTTCTTCTATCTAGCGGTACAAATAAACTACTATCTTATACTAAGGCACTAGCTCTTATACCAAGGTACTAGTAATTATAATAATAGTCTAATATTATTACTAGACTACTAGGTTATATTTACTTCTTAGTATTTAATATATATTTATTTTTCTATTAATAGCTAGTGTACCCCGCCTTTAGATATATATTTACCGTCGTAACGTATCGCGGTTAAAAGACGTTTAACGTGCCTATTATAAATTATATAAACTTAATAATATATATATAGTATTAAATCGATAGAATTTTACGCCCCTTAAAGGCTTTCGCTTAAACTTATATTAATAATATTATTATTAACTCGAAATCCTTTCCTAAATACCTTAATTACCTACGCGCTTTATTCCGTCTTCTAGTTAACTATAATATTATTATCGTATTTAAGAAAACTTTCTTAGGCTACCCCGATATTAACTTATTAAAATATAAAGTAAACTCGCTCGGTATAACTACGATTAAGGATAAATTAAAAATTATTAATACCCTTAACTACCCTAATACCCTTAAGGACCTTAAATACTACCTTAATTTTATAAACTACCTTCGTAGCTCGGTTTATTACTATATTTAATTAATAAAACTATTATAAAATTTAAAAATAAACTTATTTAAGGAAGCTCCGATTAAGGGTAATCTATATAAGACCTATTTATCTCGATACCGACTATTATTATTTATAGCCCGAGAGGAAGTAAGCTTCCGAAGCCTTTAGTAAATATTATTAGTAATATCGATTCTAGTTTATTTCGACCCTAATAGGGTATTATAGATTAATTTTAATACTTTTTAAGAGTAAAGCTTTAGTATATAAATCTTCTATATTAAAAAGAATATTTAACTCGAGCCTAATAAATAATTATTACGAATTATTATCGAGTTAATTATATTCTTATTTAGGGTATTAATCTTTATAGAAAAGAATTACTAACCTACGGAGCTTAAAATAATAGAATTTATATAAATAATCAAGAAAGTTAGATACCTAATAAAGTCGTCGAAGTATATCGTCGTTATTTAAACTAATTATTCCGCTATATTTAATATTATAAAATAATTATCGATTATAACGACTACGTCTACGATAAAGATAAACGTTCGATTAATTAAGGTTTCTTAATTCCTCCGCTAGTTCCGTTTAAACGTAAGGTATAAACTCGGTAAAGAATATATTATATTAAATACTCTATTAAGGCTTACTAGCTCGAATTTATTAATTTTATTAAATAATTATTTAGAGTTGGATATACTTTATAGTTATATATCCCAAGGCCTCGCTAATAATAATGAATTATACGCGTATATAGTTACCTTTATAAAGATAAACGATGATTTTTATTCGTATTTAATAGAAGGTTACGCGAAAGACCTATACTAAATAAAAATCATTAAATTAATTAATATTAATATTAAGATACGACCTAAATAAATAGATTTAATAGTTTTTATTCTAGTTATATTACCCGAGTTTTTTACTATAGAAGTAGAGCCTAACCCTAGCGCGGTCGCTATATTTTCTTCTATCTATAGTACCTCTAGCTTATTTTATTATATTAATAAATTCACTAGTTTAGAGTATCTTTATATTCCTTAACCTTTTATAAAAGAAGTATTAGATATAACGTACGGCGCTAGTTACCCAGGTTTTAATAAATACTTCGAAATTATATCTAAGTCCTAGTATATTTATAGGCTTATAAAATAACTCCGTAATTATATTAAGTATTACCCTAACTACCTAATACTATAAACTCATCGATATTATTTATATAGTATTATATAATTAATTAAAAGCCTATTTATCCCGTTTTATATATTTACGCTCGACTAGATCCTAGTTATACTAGTGATTATAGAAGGCTTCGACTATACTATAACTATTATATATAAATTTATTAAGTATATTATATATATCCTAGGTAAATCTACCTAGAATACCGGTAATTAAGTTATCGTATTACTAGACCGCTTTAATATCGGCGACTAGGGTATACCTAAAGTACTATTATTAAATAAAGACCCTAAATTCCTTAACGATTTATAGAAAACTATATTTAAGTACCTTAAAGTCGGTTTATTATACTTTATAACCTACTACCCTTAAACGGACGGGAGTAATAAACGTATTAACTAAACTACTAAAATAATATTACGGTTTTATATATATATACTTTACGACTTAATACTCTAGCCTACGGTACTACCTCGAATCTAGGGCTTATTAAATAATTTACTCTCTACGATAACGTCGAAAACGCCGAACGAGGTCTTTTACGGCTTTACCTTAAACCGACCTCTTAACTTATTAGGTTTAGGTATACTACTATTATAATAAACCTATATCCGTATAAAAATAACCGATACTATTAGCTTCGTATAAATAAATTAGAAATACTACTACGACCGTAGTTATTAACTTATATACTTTAAGAAGGGCGAAAAGGTTTTACTATATTTTTATAAAGGTTACTCTATCCCTTAAATTATTATAGCTACGAAAATTTATAAACTTAATTAATAATATATCGGATCTTTTAAAGTCCTAGAGTATATAGGTAGGTAAGCCTATTATCTAAAGATATTAGGCCATTAGAGGGTTTACCTAGTTTTCTTAATAATATAACTAAAACCTTAGCCTAGTATACCGGACTCTTTTAATCGTCCTTTACCGGAGTAGCCCGACTCGGTTTATATCGATAACGATACCGATAAGTATAAGTCCTAGGTTATAAAGTACCTCCTTAATAAAAGAGTTCGCCGCCGAGGTAAAAAAGTATTAATAAAATATTTAATATAATAATAAGGTTACGGCCCTGAGTTTAATTAATAATATAATATTAAATACCTTAATAACGCCTAGGACCTTATTAACGAATACGAGGAGGAGATATTAATAATAAGGCCCGATTTAATACCGTCGATTATACCTCGCGGAAGCCTTTAATAAATATTTATAATACTAGTACCTATAATATTAGCTCCGATTACGTAAATATCTATTATACTAGTATAGTCTTCCGGAAAAGAGTAGTTAAATATATTTACCGTAGTCGTTCCGAGGTGTAATCGGAAGTAAATGGCTTTTAGTATTTAAATTCATCCTTAATATAAATATTAGCGAGGACGCCATAGCTTTCTTTTATTCGTAGTATATTATTATAGTTTACTAGTAGATTCCTGCTATTTAGTATATTAGATTATATATAGCTAGCGTAAGTACTATAAATACGTAGGCCTAGTATTTAAAAATAGTAACTCTTTTACTATATATTAAATACTATACTACTATATTATAATTACTCGATATAAAGCGCGCTAGGTCGTGAAAGAATTCCGATAAATTAAAGGCGTTAACTTTAACGAGACGTATTTAGGAGTATTAAAGTTATAGTTATAGAAATTACTTCTAGTACTTAATACGAAATTTAACCGAGAAATCCACTATATTAATATTATTACTATATTTCTAGAGGCCCTATTTAATAATATAATTTATATAGAGTAACCTTATAGTTTCTAAAAAGATAATATAGTTTATTTATTTAAAAAGACTTTATATAGCCTTAAATAAATACCCCGAGAGTAGTATATAACTCTTAGAGAATTCTTTGAAACTATTAGTTTTATACGGGTTAAAAAGAACTATTTAGTATTCGTTTATAAAAATAACTCTATAATTAGTCTTTATATTAACGATCTATTTATTTTTATTCTAACGGTAGTATTAATAGAATAATTAAAAGAATAACTAAATACACGTTTCCGTATTAAGGATTTAGGCGAGATATTATACTATCTTAATATAAAGATTAAACGAAGTCGTGAAAACCGTACTATTTATATAAACTAGGCTAGTTATATTAATAAAATATTAACTAAGTTTAATATAGAGTATTATAGAAAGTAGAAGACTTTTATAGATTCGTTAATTTAATTAAAAGTAGTTACTAACGATTACGTCGTTAATAAAGAAAATTTAAAAGGGTTTAGGAAGTTAATCGAGTATTTATAATAACTTATTACTATAACTCGCCCTAATATCGTATATATAGTTAGTATCTATAATCGTTATTTAAAAGTACTATTTTCTATTTATAATATTATATTTAAAAGGATTATTAATTACCTAGCTAGAATAATTAAACTAGGACTATATTATAACCTTAAAGAAAGAATTAAAGAGTTATTAATAGGATTTATAAATTCGTTCTAAAGAGACTACCTAAATACTAAATATTTTATCTTAAGATATATTTACTTCCTATAGAATAAACTTATTAACTAGTTAATAAAACGTTAAAAAACTATCGCTAGGTTAACTATAGAAGTAGAGTATATTAGCGAGATAAATACTACTATAGAGTTAAAATTCCTAGTACCCCTATTAATAGAAATAGGATATATCTAGGAAGATATAGAGACTATTTAGTTTATAACTAATAACTAGGTAGTTATTAAAATAGTAACTAACCCTATTAATTACCCTATTACTAAGTATATTAATTTTAACTACTATATTATTCGCGAAATAGTCGCTAAGATAAATATACTTCAAATTAATTATATACCGACGATAGTTATAATTACGGATAGGTTAACGAAGCCCTTAGGCCCTATAAAGTTCATAATTTTTAATATTATACTAGGGCTCGCGTCGGAGCTAGTATAGGATTATGACGTCGCTATAGTAGTATTACTAACGATTAGGTAGTTAATAGGAGTATTAAATTATAACTATTATTCCCGCTTAACCTAGTTTACTAAGTAGGTCTTGGTTTAGAGTTAGGGTAAACCTCTTAAGATAATATATAACTAGTAATTACCATAGATACTACTCCTTAATGAACTATATTAATATATGAAAGAACCATACCTATGGACGTTGCTAACGCATCATACTTCCAAGCTCAAGTTGGAAGATATATGGCTCGAAACCAAGGAGTAAGGAAAACTAGGTAAGTTTGGTGGAGGCTTTTTCGGGAGGATTGATCTCGCGGAAACTTAAGATATCTCAGCAGCGATTAGGTTTGAATTGAAGAACTCTACGGTATAATCATAGCTAAGAGCCTAATCTATAACCTTTTTAGCGAGTCCAAGACCTCAAAGTCGATCGTTGTAGAGCTAGAGGTTGTGAAAATTGAGAGTATCCTCGCCGGAGCAGTTTTATATTGCTACGTTCGTAGTTAGATCCATATAAATGGCAGTCTCAAAATCTCGATTAAGCTTAGCGCCTCATATTTGATAGATATCTAACGGCGAAGACACATCGGCCTTTTTCAACCACCAAATCAATGACCCCTCCGCAATAATTGTACCGACACCATTACTCATTTGAATAACATCAAGCTTTAGGGGTAATTCATAAGCCTGTTCTCTATCAGACTGTTGCATTTTGGGAAGACATCACAGAAGTTGGTACTTGGGTATCTGTCCCAATCATTCACCTCGAGTAACAACAACTCGGCATGTCTAGCATCAATTTCCTCAAACCTCCAGTAGCATATTATGACTAGTTAGCAACCCAATACTCTAGATTATCCAACAGTTAATGTGCCGAATCTCCGGCAATATTGACCATATCCTGAGACTGACACCAAATTTGGGCGCGGAAGCATGGGGAAGGTGGCACTCGCGAATCCGGCTAGGAGGTATTCAACGCTTGTACCAGGTATAGGCTGAAGAAGAACATTGTGATAGAGCCTAGCTAGCTCTGGAGAGTTGTGCAGCAAATGAAAGACCCAGTGTATACCAGGATCACTAGCGCTGGCTGATCTGGCCTTGGGTGCAATCTCCCATTTGAAAAGCATCGTATTGACTTTCCTCCCATCCCAACGGCTGCCGGAC
>JAABUK010007691.1_pt1 | contig 15433 bp, 16 predicted proteins | sample 5559141 | NCBI WGS metagenome assembly JAABUK01 (sample SAMN10711869, study PRJNA513367) | rock metagenome | isolation source: Antarctica rocks | place: Antarctica: Victoria Land, Pudding Butte nord | collected 2016-01-03
GGATGATGCAAGTCGCGGCACGTCTCCGACGCATCTTCATGCTAGTCGACATTCTGTGTGATATCAGTACCGATAGGGCCGTCAGATAATTCTGATGACCGTCCTGCACAAGCTTCGAGTCGACGGTGGCGTTGTAATGCTCCACTTGATACCTTTTTTGTCGGTCGTACAAGAGGATGTGATTGAGCTTCTCGGGGAGTATTTGCTTGGGCCTTCTCGCCAGGGTTTCTCCTGCTAGGTAAACGATATGAGCCCAAATCTACGAACGAAAAAGAGGCTGCATGTCTTTATCACGGGCGAGTCCAGTCATAGGCGCATTGCGATCCAGATGTCGTTGCGGGGAGAAGCAGGAAATTCTGAGATTTCATTCGACCCGCATCTTCTGCGAGTTGCGATTACGTAACCCATCTCTCGCCGCTCACAGTCCACCCAAATCACTTCCACCTCGATTCTCCTCCTCTCTCATCATACCCACCATGCCACCTCGAAGACCCCGCACCCGGGCCGTCAAGTCTTCCGCCCCATCCCCCTCTCCGACCGTCGAGTCCCGCTCCTCGTCCCGGAAAGGCTCGAAGAAGGCTTCGGAGGAGATCGTAGAAGAGGAGAATGAGGAGGAGGAGGTTGGAGATGGGGTTGAGGCTGTTGCGCAGGGAGTTGAGGAGGAGCATGAGGATGCGGTAGAAGCCGAGTCGGAAGTGGTGGAAGTCGAGGATGGAGATACGGAAGATGGGACTGGCGGCGCAGATGGTGGAGATGTCGAAGGAGATGTCGAAGGAGGGGACACCGAGATCGCCGAGTCATCCAAGATGTCCATGGCGGACCGTCTCGCCAAGCTCAAACATCTTCGCATCCGCATGGTCTGTCCCCCTTCTATCCTGATCCTGTCATCTGTCTCACCTCGGGTGGTGGGTTAGAACCAATCGACAACGGAAAACCGGCGCGACCTCGTGGCGGACCACCAGAAATCTCGCGTCACCGCCAAAGAGCTCGCCCGACTCGAGAAGCAACGCAAGCTCGCCCAGACGTTACGGTTGAAAGCGGACGCTGAGGAGAACGGGGAGGATTTGGAAAGGAGGAAGGCTTGGGAGTGGAGTATTGAGCAGAATGAGAGGTGGGAGGCGAAGATGGCGGAGCAGAAGGTGAAGAGTGATACGAGCTTCCACAGTGAGTCGACGCCTATCTCTTTCATAACCCAATGGGGGGTTTCCCTGTACCTCTTTATCTGGGTTCTAGACTAGATTGAGAGTGGGAGGTGACTTTAGTGCTGATGGCGTGAACAGACGCGGAGGACGAAGCGCACAAGCTCTACAACCGGAACCTCCGATCCACCAAACCCGATCTCCTAGCCTACGAGCGTCAAAAAGAGCTCGCCCTCGGTCTCCCACCCGGTACCCTCGTCCCAACCGGTACCACATCTGCCCAACTCGCCATTTCCCGCCCATCGAGGATCTCCGCGAATCAGGGATTGACTTTGAGCGAGGACCTGTATCGGGATGCGAATACTTTGAGTTATGGGGATTCGAAACCGACTGAGGACGCGGTGGATCGGGTCGTGGGCAAGATCAATAAGGAGTACGTCGCTCCTCCGATTGGCTGGCAAAGAGGGAGGATGGTTGTGCTGATGTGGGGTTGACGTAGTATGAGTAAGGGGAAGAAGAAGAAGAGGGATGATGAGGATGAGCCGGTCACCTATATCAACGACCGGAACAAGGTGTTCAACAAGAAGGTAAATCCACCTCGACGTTTTCTGCAGATCTTCACAGTGCTGATGAGATCAATCTCAGATCGCCCGGTACTTTGACAAGTATACGAAGGAGTGGGTCCCACCGTCCTGTCCTGCAGGGGCGTATGTACTGACTAGGAAATCTATAGGATCCGAGCAAACTTCGAACGTGGTACAGCATTGTGATCTCCACCTCATCAACCCTAGAGTGGCATTCTTCAGACCTATATCGCATCATGTATCTCTTACACTGGTATCGCGAAGATGCTCAATACTAAGGACATGCCGTGGTATACATGCTCAAATAATATGATGCTCTCCGCAAGTCTAGATGCCAGAATGCTCAGTATCGTCCGTCCGGGTTCATATAGTAGCCCTGTTGTGCCGCCATCTGCTTTGTCTCCATCAGCGCGTCCCTAAACTCGTTGCCACGCTTCGACTCACGTTCTGCGCCTGCGCCTGCGCTTGCGCTTGGGCCATTTGCATCTGCGCTGCCGCCTGCGCCTGCGCTTGCGCCTGAGCCTGCATCTGAGCTTGCGCTGGATCACCTAGCGCAACCCATCAGCAAAGCTCGTCATCCGCTCGATTTGACTCACCATAGTAGCCCGCGCTCGCCGCCTGCTGCTGCCTCGCCTGCTCCGTCATCATCATATATTGATGTTGTTGCTGCGCCAGCATCTGCGCCTGCTGCGCCTGTTGTTGCGCCTGTTGTTGCGCCTGGACGGCTGCGGACGCCTGTGACGCTCGAGCAGCGACGCGAGGTGGGAGAGCGAGGGAAGCGGTGGAGGTGGAGACGGAGGATGGGATGGTGGGTGGGGCGATGGGACCTGCGGTGAAGTAAGGGTGGGCGGCGGCTTGGTGCGCGTCGTATCTCCGGGAAGGCTCAAATTGGAGGAGGTATTCGAGGAGATTGATCGCTGGTGACATCAGCGATGCTCTGGTCTCTTTGGGGTGTGGGGCACGACAGAGGGGACTCACCGTCTCGGGGAGCTTTGGGGACGATGGCATGGAAGGGTTGTTTTGGATGTTTGCTCAGAGGCGATTTGAGCTGTATTTCAGGCTGGCGTAACGTAGATCAGCGGTTGCAGTGATGATAGACGGACGGACCAACCGAGTTCATCCGGATCTGCTGGATCGTCGCATCGTTTGGTGTCCCCACAATCTTCATGATCTGCACCAGTTGATCCGCGTTATCTCGTCCTCGGAATAACGGGTAGCCCGTGATCATCTCGGCGAAGCTACGATGAGCCAAACGTCAGCTAAGATTCATGCGGAGCGGTCTCCAACACGCAGCTGTGGCACAAACACTCACATGCACCCAACACTCCAAATATCGATGCTCGTGCTATATGTCCGAGAGCCAAGCAGGACGTCCGGAGCGCGATACCACAGTGTCACCACCTATGATCCCTCCTCGTCAGTCCACCCACTCTTCGCTTACAGCGCGAAACCCACCTCATTGCTAAACGTGTTCACCGGCACGCCAAACGCCCTCGCCAATCCGAAATCTCCAATCTTCAGCTCCCCTCTCCGGTTGATGAGCAGATTCTGCGGTTTGAGGTCCCGATGTAGCACTCGATTGTCGTGGCAGAATGCGATGCCCTGGATTCAAGCTCGCTCGTCAGCGGAGGTTGCGCTGTCCTGCATGAAGGAGCTGGGCTCACCGTCAAGAGCTGATGTGTGAAGTTCTTGACTGTATTCAGGTCGAGAGCCCCCCGATCCCCCTGGGTGTCCATGTACCGCTTCAGATCTTGCTCGCAATACTACATTTACCCCTAGATCAGCACGGTTCCTCGCTAAGAGCTCATCTCAAAGCTTGAGGTAGGCTGTAGTGAGGGACCCACCTCGAAGATGAGAACAAGCTTCGACTCCGTATGAATCACATCATGCAGCCTCACAATATTGACATGCTTCAGCTCTATCCAGGCCAATCAGCATCGTCCAAACCACCCGGCGTAGTGTATGGTGAAAGTCAAGTCGCGCACCCTTCATGAGACTGATCTCTCGAATGGCCGTACTCGGCGTGCCCTCCTCCGCATCCAGATGGATCTCCTTGAGCGCGACGATCTCGGAGGTTGTTCGGGAGCGGCCCTGGCGAGGCGTCAGATCCCTTCTTGGGGAGGAGCTAGCTCGGAAGAGAGCTGGCCGGATAGGGAAGAGAGCTGACTTTGTAGACTGTTGCATAAGTGCCTTCGCCGAGCTTCTCCAGTTGGACGTAGTTCCTGGTGATGGCGTCAGCTCCGATGTCATGCGGCGAAGAAGCATGAGGTGTTCGAGAATTGGCGTAAAATCCCGGCAGTCTTCACTACGCAGGACGGGGACTCACATGCTGGTCAGAGCTCTCCAGCACCGATGTGACACTCTAGAAGGTGATTGGGACCGGGATCCAGCTGGGCTGAGCTCCGCTGGCTACCAAGCTACCGGCTAATGTCAAAGCCTGGAGACCTCGCCAGACCAGCCCGAAAAGCTGCTTCCGATTGGTAATCGGGGAGGAAAGTCGACAGCTGAGAGTGACTCTTCTTGGTCGAATTCCAAATGGCCCTGAAACAAAAGACGCGTCACATCTGTAAAGGGGATTTTCGGTGGCAGCGGTCGGCTGGGTTTTGAGAGGTGAACAAGGTTTCTACAGCTCTGATAGATGTATGTATGCATGTACGGTCAGGGATACAGTGCGGTTTCCTCGGACCTGTGCTGAAAGGAGGATTGAAGTGGAGGTCCATCCAAGAGCTCTTCTGCGCCCGATTGGCGAAGAATACTGGATGCGCAAGAAGCCTTGCCTTGATACACGACTGTCATCCCCAATATGTGCTGTACCCATGCTACACCCTCCTCGTCAGCCGGGTTTTACTCCACCTCATCCAGGCATGATGACCCCAATCCCAACCCCATGAACACCCGCCCCCCAACCCGTACTCCTCATTCAATGCCCCGCATGCCCCACCACCCCCGTCCTACAACTCTCGCAGTCCAACCTCATCCCCATCGTATGCCTTCCCTCCATCCCCACTCCGAGCGGTCCAGGTTGCCCATCCGATCTCTCCCCAGGGGACTGAGGATGTCACTCGGGTTGAGAAGCTGCGAAGAGCGCGGAGAGGGATTGGTAAGCCGCTTCGTCGGCTGGATCGGGGATGTCGTACGTCATGGCAGACTGAGGTTGAGTGGGTTCAGAAGGCTGAAGTGGTGGATCATCGGGTGCGGAGGGATCGAATGGGCGGAATGTGGGGTTGGAGGGGTCGCCGGATGGAGGTGGGGGTCGGTGGGGGGAGAGGCAAGGGTAGCGAAAGGGGGTGAGGCCGGATGGGTAGGGGTTGGGGTTGACGGAGGGCTGCGACAATTCACGTGCGCGGGTCAGCGTTGACCCGGGTGCACTAGAGACGCGGGAACAGACGGACCTTGTCTGGTCGAGCGTTGGGGAACCCATCAACACCCGTACTCGGACCCGCTAGGTGCGCCAAGTCCGCCCACGGTTTCTGGTCGAAGTTCAGGGCAGTCAGGTATGAGTTATCGGGTCGAGACTGGCCAGCGGACACTCCATTTGACTGACGTCTCGGTCGTTTCTATCACCACATCAGCCGAATACCTCCAAAAAAGAGGCAAAGAAACAGCCGGACAAGGCGCTCCACTTCCTCAAAGACGCGGGTCGAATAACGACCCGGCAAGCTGGACAGGAAGCAGAGCAACCCACCGAGTCCCCCCGTCCCCAGGCATACCGAATCAAATTCTCTTCCTCCCCCCTAGACGGCTCCCCGCTTTCCTGGCCATTACCAGCCAGTGCCGCAGCCCTTCGCGTCACCCTCGGACTAGGGCGAGGAGCGGAGATGCTGGCTCGGGCTTTACGTTTTCGAGGTGAGCGAGATGGTGGAGGTTGAGGTGGTGGGTCTCGGAGAGAGGGGTCGATGGGGAGTTCGGATGTGGACATGGCGTTTGGGATGGGATGCGGGGAATGAGACGGATTATGCGGAGGTGGGGCAACACAGAGGCAAAGTCGCGGTGTGGCGCCACTTCGGTGTTTCAGCAGGCATTTCCCGTGGGATAGTTTAGGGGATTTCCATTGCTCTCTCAGACCCTTACTTTTAGAGTTCATTTCGTGATCAGGTACTTGGCGATATCGGGGAAACTAGTCACATCTGTGTGACGAATACAGATGTCCTTTGACAATGTTCGGTCGATGTCATATGGAGAAGCTTTGGGTGACAACTCGACGTGCCTGATTTTCCTCTGTGCGCGAGTGATTACCCGATCGCAAAGTGAAAATCCGAGTCAACAACTTCACGAGGAAAACTACTCCTTCTATCCTGCCAATACAAGTGCAAACATTCTGCAAGCATTCGATGAGGGATCAAGATAATTGTGTCTAGCGTCTAATCAGGATAGACCAGGCTTTCAAGCCAGATGCAGTCGCTTCTACGTTCTGAGATCCGAAGGATTCTTGTCCCCGGGCTCCCACCCTCCGAAGTGGAACCCCTTCTCCCTTCATCTGAGCAGTCGTCGATCCCACAATGATATGCGCGGCGCTCACCGGAGGTATGTCTCGGCTCCTCGACACCTCAGGCACAGAGCAAACCTGTGGCCCTCGGTCGATGTAAACAACGCAATGTGATCGGCAACTCGGTCTCTCCCCAAGTGGAGGTGGTCCACCCCATCCAATGGGCGTGTGCCAGGATACTACGGGGACGGTTAGCCCTTTTTCACACACATGTCATACGAGTTCGTTCTTGCCGAGTATGTCATGACGTTTTGGCGGAGATTCGGTGCAGAACGCTGAGAGACTCCGGAGAGCTGGTCCGTCGGATGGGTTGGGGTTCAATTGTTGGGAGATGAGTCTATCCAGGGTACATGAGCTTCAGTCCGGGCCCAAGAGTGATTGATTGTCGGCAGACGGGACTCGTCGGATCGCCCTCGGACGGAAAGTGAGTTTCGTCCGAATCACATCGCTCGTACACACAACTCCTCCAATCTCCTCCATCTCCACCTACTCACCTTCCCTAGTCATCCTCCCTTTTCCTCTCCGGTCGCGTCCTCGCTCTCGGTCTCGGTCGTGCTCAATAAAAGTCAACTCGACAACCACTCTCCTTCAACAGGTTCCGGCGGTATCTTCCGACGCAAAGCAAAAACAAACAATCCGACCATAGTCACTCATTTCCCCTGGACGCTCATTCCGTGACATTTCGAACGCTCCGTACCCCTGTGTATCCCTCGAGCCGGTACTCATATACGATCATATCAATCACTGTCAAAAGACAGATTCGAAGTATCGCCGTCATAATTTATCGAGAAGTTTCAATACCGACCAGACCGGTCAATCAATCAGTCTCACCCACGCCTATCCCCCTCGTTACTTCGATCGACCTCGACAGACTTTCATCACTAGCCTAGACTCGGTTCCAGCCCTTGCCTCGATTGATTCTCGTTTGGATATCGAGCGTCTCAGGGAAGAGAGTTTCGAGGAGTGGTAGAGAAAAGTAGCCATATATTCGGCGGCAGGTTCTGGAGGCTGTCATCTCATCTCCACCGGCCATCCTCGAGTCAGTACCGACATTTCTAGACAGCGAGTTCTGCTTCCGCCGGTCACGACGCGTCAGAAGTGTAGCTTGACCGGAGAAAGCAAGATCGAACCAGTAGAATCACTGGTGAGCAGCTCAATCCTTGAAGGTGGAAGTCTAACCATATCGCAGCCGCGATGTCCTCCCCACCACCCCACATGTCCTTCGAAGGCCTCCTCGGTGAATCCAAAGCGCACATCCTCTCCTCACCCATCCAATCTTCATTCCCGTACTACGACCCCATATCGCCTTACAACACCCTCCGGAAGACACCCACCGACAACCGTATCCGAAGTCGATTACGCACTAACGACGGGTTCCTCGTCTCCCCACTCGCCCCATCATCCTCACACTCCCTCGGTCAGGCTATCCATGCTACGCCGAACATCTCGTTCATGGCGCATCCCGGACTCAGTGATACGCCTGTGACTATCGCCGATCCGAATAGTGCGCCGGATTGGCATTCTATGGATATGGCTGGGCTTGGGGGTCTGCCGACGGACGGGATCGATATGAGCGCGTTTGAGAATCATTCGATGGCGTATGGATCGCCTTACAAAATGCCCCGACAGGCTTCGACGGCAGTATTACATGTGCCTACCGCGGACGACGTCACGCCCCACCAGTCACCCGTCATGGCGACCGTCGCACCCCCCACTGCAAAGAAGGGACGCACTGTCTCGGGTCTCGGCACCCCCACCGGCGTCCACCGGTCCGCCAAGCGTATCCGTCAGGCGACATACGATATCGACTCCATGCCAGTCTCCCCTTCCGCCCAACGGCGACGTACAGACCCGACCTCCTCCCTCACCACGAGTCAGCCGCTCTCCCGAGCGGTCTCGTCGTCCTCCTTCCTCGCAGCGCCACACTTCACGCAGGACCGAGTACTCTCGAGCTCTTCGATCATGACGACCTCCACGTCGTACGAGAGCTGTGCATCGTCCAATATTGCCATGTACGGACACGAGTACCAAATCATGCCGTCGACCGGTCTACCCGAGCTGGTCGGCTCACACTCCCAGAACCCCAGTCCGAATATCTCGCTCGGTGGACGATCACCACTCGCCACTCCCCGACAGCCGAGTACCGTCTTCTACGCGTCGCCGGAGAACGAGCAGGGCGTCTTCCATTCCGACAGGCAGGAGATGAGCCTCATCGGTCAGGTCTCGCAGGTCATGTCGAATCCCAATTCAGCTACCATGGGATCCATCGCGTCTTTCCAGGGACATCAGTACAGACAGGGAACGCTCAGTACGATCGTCGAGACCCCTCTCATCCCGCAGGAACAGATGCAATATCAGCAAATGCCGAGTCAACCCGACATGTCCTCGCAGCCACACTTCCAACCGGTCGATTACCCGCCAGTGCCAGGGTTGAACATGGGTTACCCGCATGCAGGACCGATGGATATCCACGCCTGGTCAGCCCAGACCTACGCGGATCAAGCGTCTCTCCAGCAATACTACTATGACGCGCAATCACAAATGCCACCAGCACCCCAACGCAACGCCTCGACCTCATTCCTCGATTACCAACCGCCTGCCAATTCGGTGCGGGTCTTCCCGAACGTCCCCCGATCGGTATCAGCACCGTACATCCAGACGATGTCGAGTATGCCGAGCATGGCGAACATGCCCTCCGCGCTCGCTTTCGGCGGTCTCTTCGGTCCATCTTCCCAAGCCGAGTCATCCATCATGGCGAGGGAGCAAAACGACTCGAGCCAACCGCCACTCCCCCCACTCCCGCCATATCATCGCGTACCCGGGACTCTCAGCTCGCCGGATACACCGAAGAAGCGTCAGGCCTTCCCGCCCGTGGGTAAGCGCCTCCGTCCCGGACCCAAGCCGAAGCCGAAGACCCCTAAGAAGGGTGGAAAGATATTCTCCTCGCCCGAACCTGGACAAGGCACACTCGACCCCTCTCTCCTAGCCGGATCATCATCCATGTCGAACATCGACGAAGAGCCTCCCTTCGATGGGGAGAACGATCTCGACGCGGAAGACGCCGCGAGTCCACTCTCGCCCAAACCGGCCCTCGTAATCGGACCCGACCTCTCCTCCGTGTCGATCCCATCCCAACGTCGCCCAGTCCAGCCGCAACTAATGATCCAACCCCCTCGAATGACAATCACCATCGATGGCCAACCCGCTTCCGGTCTACCCCGGACTTTCCTCGAGAAGTTGTACACCACCTTCCTGACACTAGACGGATCAATGACGGGACAACCTGTGAAGCGATTCAAATGCTTGATCGAGGGTTGTGAACGTCATTTCCCGAGGAAGAGCGCGATCCACTCGCATATCCAGACCCACCTCGAGGATAAGCCGTTCGTATGTTACGCAGAGGACTGGTACGTGCTCTCTTTCCCAGGGCCGTTGGCGTGAGCTGATGAGTGTAGTCACGCGGCGTTTGTGAGACAGCATGACTTGAGGAGACATACGAGGATACATAGCGGGACCAAACCGTTCCCCTGCCCCTGGTACGTGTGGTCCCCCTGATTTGGATCGGACTCGAGCTGATGACTAGGTAGTGGCAAGGGGTTCGCTCGAGGAGACGCACTCATGCGCCATCGCCAAAGAGGGATATGTTCTGGCACTCTCGTTCCTCGTCGCGACGACATTTGAGCTGGAGGGACCAGCGTTTTCGTTTCGTTTCGCATCTCGCCAACGGACAGTATCAATTCATGAACTCTTGCATTTCCATCAGACACACAGTAGTACTTGTCTTGCGGATTATATATCACATGTCATCATCTATGTCAGCCGACCATGTCAACGGATAGAGACAGGCCGCATGAGCATGGAAAGAAAGGGCAATCACAAGAGTTGCACAGACATCGTGCAGAACATCATGCAGCCGTTACAGCTGGACCTTTTCGTTTTCCCAGACTCGCTCTCCGACGAGCAGAATGCACCTCGTCATACGCCTTGACCACGGACGCACCGAGCATATTCGGGTGACCTATTCTTGTATTAGCTGATACTCGAGCTGACTATGATTCGTACGTACTGGTGGACATGATCAAATCGTCGATGATGATCTTACTACCCGAAGTAGGGTACCGCGCCGAGACGCCACGAGCGACTAGCGGTTCCGCCAGCATCTCTCGTAGCTCCGCTTTCAGATTCTCGACTTTCCCGGTCTTGCCCTTCTTCTTGGGTTGTAAAGCGAGATCATGATCCGCATGATCGTCCGACAACCTGAAACAACATCAGAGGGAAATTTGTATACTGGAGGGATGGTCAGACCCACATGGTCGGATCGATATCCACGTCCATCGCCTCTGCAGCTTCCCGCAGCCAATTTCGGTCATGGTTCTCCTTCTTGACGCTATGCTGGGCCTTCTCGATATCCTTTGCTGTTCGGATTCTCTCGCGCAGCTTGGGGAGGAAGCCACTTTCGATCGTCAAGTTCGGAATGTCTAGCGCTGCGGTTGCCTTAGCTTACGGTTCCCATAGGAGAGCAATGAGGACCAACCTCGGCCGAGCGACTTCATCAGAGCCCGCTGCATACCCTTCTCTTCCGGCGCGCAAAGCTGCAATGCGAATCCAGGGTTTTGTGCTCGCGCAGTCCGTCCGCTTCGGTGAATATAGGCATCCGCCGTTCTCGGTAGATTGAAGTGAACGACATGATCGACGTGGGGGACGTCGAGACCGCGTGAGGCCACGTCTGTCGCGATGAGTACGCCATTGGTCGATGACTTGAACCTAGTAGAGTGGTCGGTCTCCGTGAAGAATGGAGATAGGGCAGTGGACGGACCGATCAAGGTTCTTCAGCCTTTGTTTTTGCTGTAGCTGAGAATGCAACGGGAAGACTGGAAGGTGCAGGATCTCGAACAAGGGCATGAGGCGCCGAATACCGTCGATGGAACCGACAAAGACGAGTGATCGACCGGGATAGCGGAGAAGGAAATAGTAGAGATATAGGTCCTACCGCTTCCATCAGCTCGGGATGGCCAACGAATAGAGCTGCACAAACCTTGTCGGCGACGACACACTCCACCATACTCTCCTTGAGCGTCGCCACAACCCCGCCTTGAGGACTAAGGTCGATGACCTCCGGATTCGGTTCTCGGAAGTCCAGTCTGTCCACTAGGTCCTCGAAAGCTGACATTTTCTTCCCTGCTCCCTTCTTCGCACCCGCCCGGATCCGCCGTTTCAGGTTCTGCTGCAAGTCTTTCGACAGAGTTGCAGAAAAAACGAACGTCTGCATGTCGTCTCTTGCCGCCGTATCGGTGAGAATTGAGGATGTCGCAGCAAAGACTGGGTCCTCGTCGTCTAGCCCTCGAGTCTGACTGATTGCGGAGAGCTAGATTAGCTCAATATGGTCAATAATGGGTATGTAGTTTACCCGACATCGCGCTGCGTCAAGCGCACGATGTTTTCCAGCTCCGCGAAATGGCCATTCTCGATCATTTTGTCCGCCTCGTCAATCACCAGGAATCGCAGTCCGCGAACACTGGCAGCGAGTTTTTCGTCCTACACTCCGCAGTCAGCTGGATATTGCTACATCAAGCGAAGACTCGACGTACAGTCTTGATGAGATCCCATAACCGCCCTGGTGTCGCCACGAGCACATCACATCCCCTCTCCACGATCCGCTTCTGCTTCTGCGCGCTCAGTCCGCCAACGACGCTCCCGATACTGATCCTCGGGGGACCAGCCTTCGTCTCCAAGGCATGGTGAAGGACGAGGTCGATATGGTCGACTACTTGCAAGGCTAGCTCTCGGGTCGGACATAGGATGAGAGCGGTGAGCGATCGTCTGGCAGATTTCGATGGAGGTGAGGAGCGAAGTAGATGGGTGAGAATCGGGAGTGAGTATGCTAGAGTCTTGCCCGAGCCCTAAAGACAGGGATGAGCGGGATTCGACCCAGGCGGAACAAGTCGACGTACGGTCTCCGCTACACCAATGACGTCTCGGGACCCGAGAGCATGTTGTAGCGATCTTCCTTGGATATCGGTAGGCTTCAGGAAACCGAGAGCGAGGAGTGCGCGCTTGAGAGCAGGGTGCAAGGGGATCGATGACCATTCTGGAATTTGCTTGTCTACCACAACATCTCTTCAGCGAACTGCACTGAAGTACCAAGGTATTCCTCACCGTCGAAAGACTCCGCGACAATCTCTCTCGGCTCGGCGTCGGCGTCATTCAAGTCCTCTTCATCCATCTTGCTGAAAGAAGGCAGCTCGTCCGCCTTCATTGGCTGCTCCTCGTCCATTGCCTCTGCATCGGTGGTCTCTAGAAGCTCTGGCTCGCCCGTCTCGGCTTTCCACTTCCCCTTCGAGTCTTTCCCTGTCGCCATTTTCTCTTCTGTAGCCTAAGCAAAACCATTTCAGAGAAGCCCCAAGCCGTCCTAGAGGTAACTCTCACCATGAACCGAGCCACTCTCCTGCCACCCTCATCTTCCGCCCACTGAACGTCCACATCATCCAACTCCTCAAGCATCATGATTCCTCCGCCCTCGTCCATGCCTGAGAAGCCGGTCGCCTTGATCGGTCGCCATCGCAGTGTCTCGGCTGGTAAGCGGGTACGGGCCGCCGGAGATCTGGGCTGTTCCGAGCGAGACGAGCTGTACGAGGCTTTTCTTTTCGCTTTCCTTGAGACTGGATGTGAGCCAGAAGATGAAGATGCTGTCTGTGCCATGCTGTAGTCGCGAACTGGACCCCTTCTACAGCTGAAAGTCTCAGACCTTTCGTGAACTTCTGCTGATCACGTGACGTCGGTCATCGTTACCAAAATTCCCAAAGCTTTCCCTCATCATAACGATTCACAATGTTTGGACGCATTTCGAAGTCAATGGAGCAGGATTTGAGGGTTTCACCTGAGATGTTCCTCGAAACTATGCAGCTTTGACCAGATACAGATTGAATCCTTTCAGTTGAAGGAAATGTGCAACGTGGATGACTTCGTGGATGCGATTTGGGAGCCCCTTCGAGATATCCATGCACTTCACATGGGATCGACCCTCTCACCTAGCATCTGTGCATTGTCATGCCCGTGAGACATCGCAATCCAACGGCCACATCGTCTACTATGATCAATTCACCACCTCCCTCCTCCATGTCAAGCGAACCACTCCTCCCGGAAGACTCGTCTGCTTCCGGATCATCCAATACCATCAGTCATGACGAGTCCCTCCGCACTGTGCCTTGGCAGACCGACAACGACTCCGTGATGACAGGCTACCGGAGACAGCTATACTCTGTGAAGGCATGCCTTTGGAGCTCGGTCAGCTGTGAGCTGAAGATCCATGTGTCCGGCAAGACAGCTCATCCCGACTTTGCAGATCTGCACAATGAGACTGGTCAGCTAAACCAGTATTTGCAAGGATCCCGCAAGCTGACTGCAGCAGTTAATATTCACTCACATTCCTTCGGCGCCATTTTCTTCGCCATCCTCCTCTCTTCACCTTGTCCCAACCCATTTTCCCACCTTTTTCGCATCCAATCCAGTGCCCACACCGCCGACGATGCACGACAAGGTCGCTCTAAGCGTCAATCTGATTTGCGCGGTGGGATGCTTGAGCCTAAGCAGCTGGTTCCATACGGTGCAATGCCATTCCAAGGCTATGTGCGATTCCGCGCACAGGGGAGATTATGTGGGTATTCCAATTCATGAACACCATGAGACTGATGAAGGGAGATTAGATCGGTATTGTGATCCTTATCGTTGGGAGTATTGCCCCGAGCATGTATTACGCCTTTCATGGTCAGATAGTGCTGCAGGGCTTCTACGTGGGTGAGTCATGGTCCGTCTGCTCGTTCCCAGTTCGACTGCTGAGGTATGACAGCCGCCATAATCACAGCCGGCCTGGTATCTACCTATGTCGGTCGCGTCAGAACGAGACCTGGGTCTAGCTCATCAAGTCATAGATTGTGCTCTCGCCGCACCATCGCTCACACCGCTGGCACCGCACCCTCACATTCATCGCCCTCGGTCTATCCTCCATCATCCCCGTAGCACACGTCATCCTCACCCAAGGTCTCTCGCACGCACGTCAGGCACTCAGCCTCGACCTGACCCTCCTCTCCGGTGCATCATACATAGTCGGCGCCCTGCTCTAGTATGTCACCTCCCCTCCCTGAAAGTTGATGGCTGATCAGTGGATGCGAATTGTGCTGCGAGATTCCCCGAACGACTGAGTCCAGGAACGTTCGATCACTTCGGCTCGTCGCATCAGATCTTTCACTTGTTCGTGCTTGCTGGAGCCGGGTTCCAGTATGACGCGCTGAGAGGGATGGTTTGGGGACGGGCGATGGCTGTCGGAGCGGGTCTGGCGAAATAGTCTCATCAAGCTCACTATAGAGACGCGCAGCTATTGCGGGGTTGACCGTCATACCGATGTCAGCGTGCGATCTTCAGTTCATCTCTCCGCCCCGATTCACCTTTGACGCAAACTCTCACAAGCCTTGCGAACCACCTCTCGTTGATATCACGATCGGTGCTGACCTCCCCAGACAGTTGAAAGAAGGCAAATATTTTTGTAATCATCCCTCATCCGCGAGAGCGACCCACACTCATATGAGCTATACTGCCCGCTTCTTGCTTCACAACTCGCTTTGTCCCCACCGAATTGACGCCAGCGCTGCAATCACACCTCGCGATTACAGTTGATCATCTACCACAATCTAATAACACATCACAGCCCTACGTTTTCGTACTGTGTTTTGGTACTACATTCTAGTACTACCATATCATATGTTTCTGAGCCCTTGTACGAACAGCCGGCTAGAGCCTACATTGGTCTAGCGACTTTTAGCCTTTTCTATACTCCACTCAAATGTCAACAGCCCCCAGCTCTGGAATCACTTGTCAACAACGATTCTTAACGTCACAACTCCCGTCTAAGTTCACCTCATTGGGTGACAGCCCCAGTACCTTTAGTGACAAGCTAGAGACATTCCGTTGTCCAGTCTTACTTGTGGCGCACCCCCTCGATCCGTGAAAGTGAGGCATTTCATTGACCGAACAGAAGAAGGCCTCAATGAGGTTTCTGCAACTTGAGTTGGGTGTAGTACAGGTACGAAGGGACAAGAGTAGGTCCACGTGAGCTGCATCAGACCATAACTCGTTAAAAGTAAGACACAGCATGGAGGAGTGAATATCCGAACCAATACTGGTATACGACCGGGCTTTGGCCAATGCACAACAACAAAGCGCTAGCAGCA
>JAABUK010007693.1_pt1 | contig 15430 bp, 12 predicted proteins | sample 5559141 | NCBI WGS metagenome assembly JAABUK01 (sample SAMN10711869, study PRJNA513367) | rock metagenome | isolation source: Antarctica rocks | place: Antarctica: Victoria Land, Pudding Butte nord | collected 2016-01-03
GATACAAGCCGCCCGGACCCCTCACCGTCACGCGCGGCCTCGCCAAGCTCGACGCCATCGCACAAGGATGGACCCTAGCTCGTTCCGGATATGTGTGACCGCCGTAGCCCGGAGGGAGAGGGAGCAGTTAGCGTCTCTACCCCTCGAATGGGTCGCGCATCAGGATGGTGTCGTCGCGCTCGGGGCTAGTGGACAGCAACGTCACCGGCACCTCCACCAACTCTTCAACCCGTCGCACATACTTGATCGCCTGCGCCGGCAAGTCTGCCCAGCGGCGGGCGCCGCGCGTGCTGCCGGACCAGCCCTCGATAGCCTCATAGACCGGCACCGCCACAGCCTGGGCCGCCTGCCCCGCCGGCAAATGCTGGAATCGCTGGCCGCCAATCTCGTATCCCACCCCGATCTGCAACTCTGTCAGCCCATCCAGCACGTCCAGCTTGGTCAACGCCAAGCCCTGGATGCCGCCGACCTTGCAAGCCTGCCGCACCAGCGCCGCATCGAACCAGCCGCACCGGCGCGGACGCCCCGTGACAGTGCCGAACTCATGCCCGCGGGTGCCCAGCAGCTTGCCAGTGTCGTCGTGCAGCTCGGTTGGGAACGGGCCGGAGCCAACCCGCGTCGTGTAGGCTTTGGCGATGCCCAGCACCATGCCGACCTGCGCCGGGCCAACGCCCGACCCGGCGGCAGCCGTCGCCGCTATGGTGTTGCTGCTGGTCACGAACGGGTAGGTCCCGTGGTCCACGTCCAGCATGACGGCCTGCGCCCCCTCGAACAGGATGCGGCTGCCGGCCTTGCGGGCAGCGGCCAGCCGCTCCCACACCGGCTCCACATGCGGCAGGATGCGCGGCGCCAGGCCGAGCAGCAGATCCAGCAGCGCCTGCTTCTCGAACGGCACTGCGCCCAAGCCGGTCAGCAGGGTGTTGTGGTGCAGCAGCAGCTCGTCCAGCTTGAGCGACAGCACCTCCGGTTCCGCCAGGTCGCAGACCCGTATGGCGCGGCGGGCAACCTTGTCCTCGTAGGCCGGGCCGATGCCGCGCCCCGTGGTGCCTATCTTGCGCTCCCCGCGGGCGGCTTCCCGCGCACGGTCCAGCGCGCCATGCACCGGCAGGATCAGCACGGCGTTCTCGGCGATCCGCAGGTTGTCCGGGCCGACGTTCAGGCCCTGGGCGCGCACGCGGTCCATCTCCGCCAGCAACGCCTCGGGATCAATCACGACGCCGTTGCCGATCACCCCCAGCTTGCCGCGCACCAGCCCGCTTGGCAGCAGCGACAGGCGGTAGGTCTGGTTGCCCACCACGAGCGTGTGCCCGGCGTTGTGCCCGCCCTGGAAGCGCACGACGATATCGGCCCGGCTGGCGAGCCAGTCCACGACCTTGCCCTTCCCCTCGTCCCCCCACTGGGCACCGATGACGGCGACGTTGGGCATCTAGCTCTCCTTGTGCGCGGCGGTGTGTGAGACAGGCGACAGCGGCACGGCGATGCCGTCTCGCAGGACGTGGGTGCAGCGGAGGCGCATCGCCTCTGCTGCAGGATCGAGGCATTCCGCCAGCGCTTGGATGGTCGCAAAGCCGCCGGCGCGCAGCGCGGCTGCGTCCCCGGCCGGCGTGCCCCATGGCAGGTAGGCGCGCGGACGTTCCGGCACCGGCGGCAGGGCGCGCAGCAGCGCGTCCGGCAGCAGCGTCAGGCCCGTCGCCGGCTCCGCATCCCCGGATACGTAGCGGCCGCCGCGGCCCAGCTCCTCATGCCAGCCCGGCGCGAACACCGTGACGCAGATGCCGGTGTGGTAGCGGAAGCCGCGGAACTCGATGGGGTCCAGCGTCAGGCGCAGCCCCGGCGCCTGCGCCCGTATCGCCAGCACCGTGGCGCGCAGCCGGGCGCACAGCGCGGCGGAAGCCGGGGGCAGGTCGGCGGCGGCCAGTACGTCCAGCGCCGGGCCGGCAGGCCCCGCCACCAGCAGCAGGTCGGTCAGCAGCCGGGCGATGGGGCCGCCGTGCCGGGCAACCTCGGCGGCGTCCTTGCGGTCCAGCGCATGGGTCAGCGCCCGGCGGGCCGGGCCGGTGATCCCCGCCTCATCCAGCAAGGTAGGCGCAAGCGGCGGCAAGGTGAGGTCGAAGCTGACGCGATCCAACCCGATGACGGACAGCGCCGCGGCGCCCAGCACGATGATCTCCGCATCGGCGGCCGGCGAGTCCACGCCGATCAGCTCGATCCCGGCCTGCGCCACCTGCCGGTCCGCGGCCAGCCCAAGCCCGCGCGCCAGCAGGCACTGCCCGGCATAGGACAGGCGCAGCGGCCGGGGATGCCCGGCCATACGGGTCGAGGCGATGCGCGCCACCTGCGGCGTCATGTCGGCGCGCAAGCCCATCATGCGGTGCGCCGCCGGGTCCATCACACGGAACGCCTGGTCCTGCATCGCGCTGCCGGCGCCGGCCAGCAGCCCGTCCTCGAACTCCAGCAGCGGCGGCTTGACCCGGCCATAGCCGTGGGCGGCGAACGCCTCCATCAAGGCGTGGACGGTCGCGGCCTCCGTCTCCGCCTCGGGCGGCAGCAGGTCGTGCAGGCCGGCCGGCAGCAGCGCCGGGTTGGGGGGCAGGTCGTCGGTCATGCGGTGCGGCGTATAGACTAGAACTGCAGGGACGTCGCCTGGACCACCAGCGGCAGGGCGCGCACCTGGGCCAGCACCGGCTCCGGCACGGGAGCGTCCACCGACGCCAGGCAGATCGCGTCGCCGCCCGCCGTGGCGCGGCCCAGGTGGAACGTGGCGATGTTGATGCCCGCATCGGACAGCGCCGCGCCGAAGCGCCCGATGAAGCCCGGCCGGTCCTGGTTGGTGACGTACAGCATGTGACGACCGAAATCGGCCTCCACCTTGATGCCCTTGACCTCCACCAGCCGCGGGCTGCTGGCGCCGAACAGCGTGCCGGCGACGCTGCGGGTCAGCCGGTCGGTGGCGACCGTCAGGCGCACCAGCGTCTGGTATTCGCTGGGCCGGTCATGGACCGTCTCCGACACGTCCATGCCGCGCTCCCGCGCCACCACCGGGGCGTTCACCATGTTGACGCCCGCCATCAGGGGGCCGAGCAGCCCGGCCACCGCCGCCGCCGTCAGCGGGCGGTGGTTCAGCGCCGCGGCCTGGCCCTCGTACTCGATGGCGACGCTGCACGGCGCCCCGCCGTCTGCCGCCGTCATCTGCCCGGCGAATGCGCCCAGCAGGCGGCACAGCTCCATGTAGGGCCGCAGCCGCGGCGCGTCCTCCGCCGACACCGACGCCATGTTGACGGCGTTGGACACCGCGCCGGTCAGCAGGAAGTCGGCCATCTGGTCCGCCACCTGCAATGCGACGTTCTCCTGCGCCTCGGTCGTGGCGGCGCCCAGGTGCGGCGTGCAGACCACGGTGTCGAAGGCGAACAGGGGGTTGCTGGTGGCCGGCTCCGTCTCGAACACGTCCAGCGCGGCGCCCGCGACGTGGCCGCTGGCCAGCGCCCCGGCCAGTGCCGCCTCGTCCACCAGGCCGCCGCGGGCGCAGTTCACGATGCGGACGCCGGGCTTGCAGGCAGCCAGGGCGTCGCGCGACAGGATGTTGCGGGTGGCGTCGGTCAGCGGGGTGTGCAGCGTGATCACGTCGGCGCGGGCCAGCAGGTCCGCCAGCTCCACCTTCTCGACACCCAGGGCGACGGCGCGGGCTTCGGTTAGATAGGGGTCATAGGCGACCACGCGCATGTGCAGGCCGACGGCCCGGTTGGCGACGATGGCGCCGATATTGCCGCAGCCGATCAGGCCCAGCGTCTTGCCCGTCAGCTCGACGCCCAGGAAGCGATTCTTCTCCCACTTGCCGGCGCGGGTGCTGGCGGTGGCCTCGGGGATTTGCCGGGCGAGGGCGAACATCATGGCGATGGCGTGCTCGGCCGTCGTCACGGCGTTGCCGTTCGGCGTGTTCATCACCACGACGCCGCGGGCGGTGGCGGCCTTCACGTCCACGTTGTCCACGCCGATGCCGGCACGGCCGACCACGCGCAGGCGCGGCGCTGCGTCCAGCACCTCCTGCGTGACCTTGGTGGCGGAGCGTATGGCGAGGCCGTCATACCCGCCGATGCAGGCGCGCAGCTCCGCCGGGGACAGGCCGGGGCGAAGGTCCACCTCGACGCCGCGGTTGCGGAACACCTCGACGGCGGCCGGCGACAGCTTGTCGCTGATAAGGACGCGGGGCGCCGTCATGCCGCCTCGGCGGCGACGCGGGCATAGGCCCATTCGATCCAGGGCAGCAGCGCCGCGACGTCCGCCGTCTCGACCGTGGCGCCGCCCCAGATGCGGAGGCCCGGCGGGGCGTCGCGATACGAGGCCACGTCATAGGCCACGCCCTCCTTGTCCAGCAGCCCGGCCAGGCGCTTTGCCGCCTTGGCCTGGCCGTCGGCGTCCAGCGCGGCGAACCAGGGCGCGGTGATCCGGAGGCAGATGCTGGTGCAGGACCGCGTGGCCGGATCGGCGGCGAGGAAGTCCACCCAGGGCGTGCGCGCGACCCAGGCGGCAACGGCGGCCAGGTTGGCTTCGCTGCGGGCGATCAGGGCCGGCAGGCCGCCGATGGACTCGGCCCAGCGCAGGCCGTCCAGCGCGTCCTCCACGCACAACATGCTGGGCGTGTTGATGGTCTCGCCGCGGAAGATGCCGGCGGACAGCTTGCCGCCGCTCGTCATGCGGAACACCTTTGGCAACGGCCAGGCGGGTTTGTAGGACTCCAGCCGGGCGACGGCGCGCGGGGACAGGGCGATCATGCCGTGCGCCGCCTCCCCGCCCAGCACCTTCTGCCAGGACCAGGTGACGACATCGAGCTTGTCATACGGCATCGCCATCGCGAACGCGGCGGAGGTCGCGTCGCAGATCACCAGGCCGTCCCGCTCCGTGCTGATCCAGTCGGCATGGGGCAGGCGCGTGCCGGAGGTGGTGCCGTTCCAGGCCAGCACCAGGTCGCGCGCCGGGTCCACGCCGGCGAGGTCGGGCAGGTGCCCATACGGGGCGGCGCGCACGCGGGCGGCGGGCAGCTTGAGCTGCTTCACCACGTCGGTGGCCCAGGCTTCCGAGAAGCTCTCGAACGCCATGATGTCCACGCCGCGGGCGCCGAGCATGGACCACATCGCCATCTCGACCGCGCCGGTGTCCGATCCCGGCACGATCCCCAGGCGCCAGTCCGGCGGCAGGCCCAGCATGGCGTGGGAGCGGTCTATCACCTCCTGCAGCCGCGCCTTCGGCCCGGCGGCGCGGTGGCTGCGGCCCAGCAATGCGCCGGACAGCGCCGGCAACGACCAGCCCGGGCGCTTGGCGCAGGGGCCGGAGGAGAAATCGGGGTTGGCCGGGCGCAGATGCGGCTTGGCCGGCGCGGCGTCGAGTGCGAGCGAGATGTTCGCTCTCCCTTCCAGAAGAGAAGCGTCCCGTTGGGGGGACGTGGCCCGCAGCCGGTGTAGGCCGGCGTGGGGTGGAGCGCAATCGCCGCTGCTATGCTGCTCCCTCTCCCTCCGGGAGAGGGCCGGGGTGAGGGAGGCGGAAAGGGCCGAATTTGGCCTGGCAGGATCGGTTGCAGACGTGCTTTCTGGGGAGAGTTGGCTCTTGCGGCCTCCCTCACCCCGGCCCTCTCCCGGAGGAAGAGGGAGCAGCAGCGCCGTGGCCGAGCGGGCCGTGGCCGCCGCCCAGCCCCGGCGCGGCCAGGATCGCGGCGTGAACGTAGGCGCCGGCCCGCAGCACCGCATCCCGCAGCGGCATACCTTGCGCCAGCCCGGCAGCGACCGCGCTCGCCAGCGTGCAGCCGGTGCCGTGGGTGTGGCGCGTCTCGATGCGGGCGCTCCGGATGACCTCCACGCCATCCGCCGTGGCCAGGATATCCTCCACCACCGGACCGGACAGATGCCCGCCCTTCAGCAGCACGGACCGCGCGCCCAGGTCCAGCAAGGCCCGCGCGGCGTCGAGTGCGGCGGCATGGTCCGGTATGGGCCGCCCAAGCAGCGCCTCCGCCTCCGGCACGTTGGGCGTCAGCAGCGCCGCCAGCGGCAGCAGGTCACGCAGCAGCGCCGTCACGGCACCGTCGTCCAGCAGCCGCGCGCCACCCTTGGCAACCATCACCGGGTCCACCACCACCGGCACCCCGGCGCCGCGCAGCGCAGCCGCAACGGCCGCCACCATCTCCGCCGTTCCCAGCATCCCCGTCTTCACGGCATCCGCGCCGATGTCGTCCAGCACCGACCGCATCTGCTGCTGCACGAAGCCCGGCGGAACCGGCAGCACGCCCTGCACCCCCAGCGTGTTCTGCGCCGTCAGCGCCGTGATCGCCGTCGTCCCGTAGCCGCCCAGCGCCATCACCGTCTTGAGGTCCGCCTGGATGCCTGCGCCGCCGCCGGAGTCCGACCCGGCGACGATCAGCACCCGGCCCAGACGCACGCCCGTCATACCGCCTGGCTGGCCGCCGCCCGGATGGTGTCGCAAAGCTCCAGCACGATGCGGTCCACCATCGCGCCGTCCTCCCCCTCCGCCATCACGCGCACCACCGGCTCGGTCCCGCTGGAACGGAGCAGCAGGCGGCCGGTCAAGCCCAGCTCGGCCTCCGCTGCGGCGACGGCCGCCAGCACATGCGGGTGGTGCAGCGGCGCCGGGCCGGTGAAGCGGACGTTGCTGAGGCGCTGCGGCAAAGGCTCGAACAGGCGGCAAGCCTCGCTGGCCGGACGCCCCTGCTCCACCAGCACGGCCAACACCTGCAACGCCGCAACCAGGCCGTCCCCGGTCGTCGCATAGTCGGATAGGATCATGTGGCCGGATTGCTCCCCGCCCACGTTGATGCCGTCGGCGCGCATCCGCTCCACCACATAGCGGTCGCCGACCCTGGTGCGGTGCAGGTGCAGCCCCTGACCCGTCAGGAACCGCTCCAGCCCCAGGTTGGACATCACCGTCGCCACCACGCCGCCGCCGGTCAGGCGCCCTGCCCGGCCCCAGCTCTGCGCGATCAGGCCAAGGATTTGGTCGCCGTCCACCAGCTCGCCGCGCTCGTTGGACAGCAGTAGCCGGTCCGCGTCGCCGTCCAGCGCGATGCCGAGGTCCGCCTTGTGCTCCAGCACCTTGCCGCACAGGAACGACGGCACGGTGGAGCCGCAGCCGCTGTTGATGTTGAAGCCGTCCGGCTCGACGCCGACCGGGATGATCGTCGCGCCCAGCTCCCACAGCACGGTCGGCGCGACCCGGTAGCCCGCGCCGTTCGCGCAGTCCACCACGATGCGCATCCCGTCCAGCGTCAGCCCGCGCGGGAAGGTCGCCTTCGCGGCCTCGATGTATCGCCCGCCGGCGTCATTCAGCCGGGCGGCGCGGCCCAGCTTGGTCGGTGCCGCCATGCGCGGGGAGCGGTCGGCGGCCATCAGCGTCTCGATCTCCAGCTCGGTCGCGTCGGACAGCTTGTAGCCGTCGGGGCCGAACAGCTTGATGCCGTTGTCCTCGAACCCGTTATGCGACGCGGAGATCATCACGCCGAGGTCGGCACGCAGGCTGCGGGTCAGCATGGCGATGGCCGGCGTCGGCAGCGGCCCCACCAGCGTCACGTCCATGCCGGCGCCGATGAAGCCCGCGACCAGCGCCGGCTCGATCATGTAGCCGCTCAGGCGGGTGTCCTTGCCGATGACGACCTGGTGCCGGTGGTCGCCGCGGACGAACATCAGCCCGGCGGCCTGGCCGAGCTTCAGGGCGGTCTCGGCCGTCATCGGGTCCACGTTGGCCGTGCCGCGTATGCCGTCCGTGCCGAACAACCGTCGCTTGCTCATGCCAATCCCCACAACTGTTGCCCCACGCATACTCTAGCTCGTCAGTCCCTGCCACACGCGCACCGCCTGAACCGTGGCGGCGACATCGTGGACGCGCAGGATGGAGGCGCCTTGCAGCAGGGCGTATAGCCCGGCTGCAATCGAACCCGCCATCCGGCCCGCCGGGTCCGGCACGCCCGAGAGCTGGCCGATGAACCCCTTGCGCGACACCCCGACCAGGATGGGGCACCCAAGCGTCCGCAATGCGGCAAGGCCGCGCAGCGACGCGATGCTGCCCTCGGGCGTCTTGGCGAAGCCGATCCCGGGGTCCACGGCGATGCTGGCCCGGCTGACGCCAGCCGCCTCCGCATTGAAAACCCGCACGGAAAGCTCGGCCAGGACCTCTGCGGCCACATCGCCGTACTGCGCCAGGCCGGTCATCGTCGCCGGGGTGCCGCGCATGTGCATCAGGACGACAGGACAGCCACGGGCGGCCACCAGGGCCACCGCGCGGGGGTCATGGGACAGGGCGGACACGTCATTCACAATGCTGGCACCGGCATCCAGCGCCGCCGCCATCGTGTCGGCGTTGCGGGTGTCCACCGACAGCGGCACCCCTGCACTGGCCAGCGCCATTATGACGGGAAGGATGCGCCGGCGCTCCTCATCTGGCGAGGTCGGTTCGGCGCCGGGCCGAGTGCTTTCCCCGCCGATGTCCAGGATGGCGGCACCGTCCTCGATCATCCGCAGGCCCGCCGCAACGGCACGGCCAAGGTCCTGGTGCAGCCCGCCGTCGCTGAAGCTGTCCGGCGTGACGTTCAGAATACCCATGACCGCCGGGCCGGGCGGCAGCCCCGCCCATCGCGCCGGCAAAGAAAAGGCCGGTCCCGCTTGCGCGAGACCGGCCCCTTGTTCAGCCACCCCAGCCTAGCCCGGCTGCGGCTGCGGCCCAAGCCCGCCCGTGGGCGGCGGCGCCAGCGGCCGTCCGGAGGTCGGAACCGAGGTCCTACGCTCCGGCGCCGGCTCGTCCACCACCCGCTTGATGATCGGCTCGCCGCGCAGCACCATCCGGATTTCCTCGCCGGACAACGTCTCATGCTCAAGCAGCGCGTTGGCCAGCAGGTGCAGCTCGTCGAGCTTGTCCGTCAGCAACTGCTTGGCGCTGCTGTAGGCGGTGTCGAGCAACACCTTCACCTCCGAGTCGATCTCCCGCGCCGTCGCCTCGGACACGTTCTTGTTCTGCGTCACCGAGTGGCCGAGGAACACCTCCTGGCTGTTGTCGCCATAGGCGACCATGCCGAGCTTGTCGCTCATGCCCCACTCCGTCACCATCGCACGGGCGCAACGGGTCGCCTGCTTGATGTCGCTGGACGCGCCGGTCGAGATGCGGTCCTTGCCGAACGCCAACTCCTCTGCCGCACGACCGCCCATCGCGCCCTTCATGAACGAAACCAGGTCGCCCTTGTATTCGCTCAGGTGGTCGGTCTCCGGCAGGCTCATCACCATGCCCAGCGCACGTCCGCGCGGTATGATCGTCGCCTTGTGGATCGGGTCGCCGCCCGGCGTGTAGATTTTGCACAGGGCGTGGCCGGCCTCATGGTAGGCGGTCATGCGGCGCTCGTCGTCGGTCATGATGAGCGACCGGCGCTCGGCACCCATCATCACCTTGTCCTTGGCGAACTCGAACTCCGCCATCGCTACCACGCGCTTGCTCAGGCGAGCGGCCAGCAGGGCAGCCTCGTTGACCAAGTTGGCCAGGTCCGCGCCGGAGAAGCCGGGCGTGCCGCGGGCGATCACCTTGGGGTCCACGTCGCTGCCCAGCGGCACCTTTCGCATGTGGACGCGCAGGATCTTCTCTCGGCCGCCCACGTCGGGGTTCGGCACCACCACCTGGCGGTCGAACCGGCCTGGGCGCAGCAGCGCCGGGTCGAGCACGTCCGCACGGTTGGTCGCGGCGATGAGGATCACGCCCTCGTTGGCCTCGAAGCCATCCATCTCCACGAGCATCTGGTTCAGCGTCTGCTCGCGCTCGTCGTTGCCGCCGCCAAGCCCGGCGCCGCGGTGCCGACCGACCGCATCAATCTCGTCAATGAAGATAATGCAGGGCGCGTTCTTCTTGCCCTGCTCGAACATGTCGCGCACGCGGCTGGCACCGACGCCCACGAACATCTCCACGAAGTCCGAGCCGCTGATGGTGAAGAACGGCACGTTGGCCTCGCCGGCGATGGCGCGGGCCAGCAGCGTCTTGCCGGTGCCCGGCGGTCCCACCAGCAACACGCCCTTGGGTATCTTGCCGCCCAGGCGCTGGAACTTCTGCGGGTCCTTCAGGAACTCGACAATCTCGACCAGCTCGCTCTTGGCTTCATCGATGCCGGCCACGTCCTCGAACGTGACGCGGCCCTGCTTTTCCGTCAGCATCCGGGCGCGGGACTTGCCGAAGCCCATGGCGCGTCCGCCGCCGGACTGCATCTGGCGCATGAAGAACACCCACACGCCGATCAGCAGCAGCATCGGGAACCAGCTCAGCAGGATGTGGAGAAGCTGGTTGTCGCTCTCCTCCGGCTTGGCGGTAACGCGCACGCCCTTGTCCTGCAGGCGGCTGACCAGCATGGGGTCTTCCGGAGTGTAGGTCTGGAAGGTGCGGCCATCGGCCAGCACGCCCGAGACGGTGCGGCCCTGGATGGTCACGTCGCGGACGCGCCCGGCCGCGACTTCGGTGGTGAAGTCCGAGTAGGGGACGCGGTTGTCCGCGCGCTGCGTCGCATTAGGCTGGAAGAAGTTGAACAGAGCCACGAGCAGCAGGGCGATTATCACCCAGAGCGCGAGGTTGCGACCAAAATTGCTCATCATATGATCCTGGTGATCCAGTCATCAAACCCGGGTCCTGGGCGCACTATGGAACGAACCCGGCTATCTCTCCCGGCTCAACATGAACCGGCGCCACCACGCAGACATGCAGATAGTGCGCCCCTACCCGCTCCGCACCCCCGCATCGCCTACGCCGCGAAGAATGCGGCAGGCGCCACGGGACGGGTAGGCCGGAACACGACGGCGGCACCGTGGCAGGCCGCCGCACCGGGGTAGCGGAGGTGCGGCACGGCAACGATAGCACCATCCCTGCGCAGGGTTGGCAAGGTACGCAGCAGGGCCGACGGCAGGGCCGACCAGCGGCGCAGCCGGGCCGCGTCAGGGCCAAGGGCGCCCAGGGTGCCATCGCCTGCGTCGGCTGGCGCAAAGGACGGCGCGGCCTGGAAACGCCCGTCCCAGCGGCGGTTCGCGGGAACGGCCTCCTGCATCGCCGCGGCCTCCCGGCCCATCAGCCAACCCTGACCGAACCGTCCGGCCGGCATGACGATAACGCCGTGCAGGGTGCCCGCCCAGCCCGGCTCCGCTCGCAGCCGCCCGGACAGCCCCCCGGACAGCCGCAAAGCTGCGGCCAGCGACGGCGGGTAAGCGGCTCCGGACAAGGTCCATACCAAGGCGAAAACGGCTTGCGGACCGATGGACCGCTGGATGTGCGCGACCCCCTCGGGATGGATGGCGACGGAAGCGGCGAGTTCTGCGGCGGCCTCGGCCTCGGCCGCAGCACGCGCCACGCCGGATGCAGCGGCCTCCGCACCCAGCGGCAGCGCGGCAGCGGGGTCCGCAAGCGGGCCGGCACGCAGGCGGGCGCGCGGCGTTGCCGGGTCCGCGTTGGTCGGGTCCTCCACCCACTCCACCCCGGCGGCGGCCAGCGTGGCGCGCAGCCGGGCCGGCGGCACCTTCAGCAACGGGCGCAGCAGGCGCACCGCGTCCGTGTGGGCGACGGCCGACATGGCGGATAGCCCGGCCGCGCCGCTGCCCGCCGCACGGCGCAGCAGCACGGTCTCGGCCTGGTCCCGCAGATGGTGCCCCAATGCGAGGTCAACCAAGCCGGCGTCGCGGCAGGCCGCTCCAAGCAGGGCATAGCGTGCGGCCCGCGCACGCTCGGCCAGGGCCGGGCCGTGGCGCAGGTCCGCTTGCAGTAGGCGGGCGGGAATGCCCATGGCGGCGAGGCGTTGCAAGGTCATGCCGGCTTCCGCGGAGGAAGCAGGGCGCAGCCCGTGGTCCACCACGAGGGCGAACGGGCAGCCCCAGCCGCGCAGCAGCAGCGCCAGGGTCATGCTGTCCGCCCCGCCGGAGACGGCGACGGCGATCCTGCGGTCCCCGGCGAAGGGTCCGAGCGGCGCCATCAGCGCCGCGAACTCCGCCGTGCCGAGCGGCGTCAGCGGCAGCCGGCGCGGGCGCGGACGTTGGCCGCGGCCTCGCGCACCCCGGGCCGCGGCGACGGGAACTCGGACCGCAGCTTCTCCAGGGTGGCGCAGGCTGCCGGGCGTTCACCCAGCCCGGCAAGCGACGCCGCAAGCCCAAGCAGCGCATCCGGCGCGCGGGAGCCGTTGCGGGAACGGTTGTAGGCGTCGTCATAGGCCACCGCGGCGGCCTGGTAGTCCCGCTTGCCCGCCAGCGACTGCGCCAGCAGGAACTGCGCGTCCCCGGCACGCGGACCCGCGCGGTTGCTGCCCAGCACCTCCCGCGCCGAAGCCTCCGCGGCGGCGTAGTCCCGGCGGGCCAGGGCGGCGTTGCCCTCCTGCATCGCAAGTTCCGGCGGGCGGCGGCCGGGGGTGGCCGGCGCATCCGGAGGCGGTCCCTGCGGCGGTTCCCGGCCGGGCGCCTCGCCCCTACCAGGCGCCTCACGCAGCGCCACGGGCGGAGCCGTGCGCGGCCCGGCATTCTGCAAGCGGAAGCTCAGGTCGGCGATCTGCTTGGCCAGGTCGTCGTTCTGGCGCCGGGCCTGGTTGGCCTGCTCGTCCACCTGGCCGCGCAGCCGGCGCAGCTCCTCCTCCATGGACTGCACGCGGTCGAGCAGTTGCGTCGTCAGCTCGCCCCCGCCCCCACCGCGATAGGCGTCGCGCGGCGCCTGCGGCGGCGGCAGGCTGCCGCGGCCGGATTGCAGCGATTGCAGGTCCCGCCGCAGCTCCAGGATCTGGTTCTGCAACGCGATGCCTTCGCGGCTGTCCATCTGCGCCCGGGCAGGGGCACCCAGGAACAGGCAGGCGGCAGCCAGGACGACGGCGCGGCGCATCGCGGGCCTAGCGGACCGAGGTCGTGGCGTTGCGGTTCTGCTGATAGGCCTGCTCGTCCGAGCCGACCGCCGTCGGGCGCTCCTTGCCATAGCTGATCGCCGTCACCCGCGCCGACGACACGCCGCGCGCCACCAGGTAGTCCCGCGCCGCGTTGGCCCGGCGCTGGCCCAGCGCCAGGTTGTATTCGGTCGTGCCGCGCTCGTCGCAGTTGCCGCCCATCTGCACCTGGACCTGCGGGTTGCGCTGCAACCAGGCCGATTGCCGGTCCAGCGTCGCCTGCGCCTCGCTGCTGAGGGTCGAGCTGTCGAGGGCGTAGAACACGCGGTCGCCGACGTTGGCCGCCAGGTCCTCCTGGCTGCCGGGCACGGCGCCCTGGCTGCTCAGGCCAGCGGCACCCGATCCGGCCGCGTTGGCGCTGGCGTTGGTCTTGTCGGCGCAGGCGCCCAGCAGGGCGGGCAGCGCCAGGGCGGCCAGGACGACGGCGGTCTTCATGCTCATCAAGCGATGTTCCTCGTTGCGGCGCCCGCGCGAGGGTCGCCAGTGGCGGCGTTGCCAGGCGCGATAGGCCCGGCGGTCGTTCCGGTCAAGGCTGTAACGGCGACCAGGCGGGATCGGAGGCGTCGGTCGGCGTCGGGACCGGGCGCTCGTTGAAGCCGGTGATGTCTATGGACACCAGCCGCGACGAGAAGCCGCCGCCCCCGGCGCCGGCCTGGCTGCTGCGGTAGAACATCAGCACGCGGCCGTTGGGCGCGAAGGTCGGCCCCTCGACCGAGAAGCTCTCGGACAGGATGCGCTCCCCCGAGCCGTCCGGGCGCATGACGCCGATGCCGAAGGTGCCGCCGTTCAGCCGGGTGAAGGCGATCAGGTCGCCGCGCGGCGACCATACCGGCGTGGCGTAGCGCCCGCGCCCGAAGCTGATGCGCCGCACCCCGCCGCCGCTGCTATCCATGATGTAGAGCTGCTGGTCGCCGCCGCGGTCCGAGTTGAACACGATCTGCGACCCGTCCGGGCTGAAGCACGGGCTGGTGTCAATCGCGCCGCTGTTGGTGAGCTGCCGCCCGCGCCCGCCGCCCGCGCCCGCCGTCACGATGTCCGACCCGGCGCCGCGCGTCACCGACATCACGATCTGGTTGCCGTCCGGGGAGAAGCGCGGCGCGAAGGTCATGCCCTCGTACTCCCCCAGCAGCCGCTGCGTGCCGCTGCCGAGGTCGAAGGTGTAAACCCGCGGCCGGTTGTTCTGGTAGGACATGAACACGATCTGGTCCCGCGTCGGGTGGAACCGCGGCGTGAGCGCCAGCCAGGTGCCGTCGGTTAGGAAGCGGTTGTTGGCGCTGTCCTGGTCCATGATCGCCAGCCGCTTCACCCGGCGGTCGCGCGGGCCGGTGCCGGCGATGTAGGCGATGCGGGTGTCGAAGTAGCCCTTCTCGCCGAGCAGCCGCTCGTAGATCACGTCGCTGATGATATGGGCGATGCGGCGCCAGTTGCTGCTGGTGGTGGTGTAGGCGGTGCCTTGTATCTGCTGGCCCGGCAGCACGTCCCACAGCCGGAACTCGACCCGTACGGCGTTGCCGCCGCCTTCCACCTTGCCCGTGACCAGCGCCTGCGCGCCGGCGCCCTTCCAGGCGGCGAAGTTGGGCGTGTCGCCGGGGTCGCCGCCGGCTGCGCCCACGACGGGGCGGAACAGGCCGGACCGCTCCAGGTTGCGGGTGATGACGCCGGCCATGTCGGTGCCGAGCTGCGATCCCGGGAAGTTCGGGATGGCGATGGGGATGGGCGCGGTGCGGGCGCGGTCCACCGTGATCTCCGGCTGCTGGTTGCCGGCACCGACGCCCTGGGCGCGGGCGGCCAGCGGCAGGGCGGACACGGCGAGGCCGGCGAGCAGGCTGCGGCGGGCCACCAGGGATTGCAGGGCGGCGGTCAGGGCGGCGGAGGTGGTCATGGCAGCGGTCTCCTTCACGCCTTTATCGGCGCAGCGTTATGTCGAAACTATGGGGCTTGCCCAGCATGGCCGGCGGCAGCGGCAGGACGGCGCAGCGCGGGTCCATGGCGGCGCGCATGGTGCGGGCGATGAAGCTGGAGGGGGGACCGGATGCCACCGGCTGGACGATGCAGATCGTGCCTTGGGCGTCGGTGGCGATGCGGAGATGGGCCACGCCAGAGTCGGCTCCGAGCTGAATGGGAGAGGCTGCCAGGCATTCCCGGATTTGGCTGGCGATGGCAACAGCCTCGTCTGTTGGCAACGGGCCACCATCGGTTGCCGCGCACGCGAATGCGGGCGAGCAGGCAAGGGCCACTGGGAATGCAGCATGTCCGACGAGACGGCTTGCTGCTCCCTCTCCCTCCGGGAGAGGGCTGGGGTGAGGGAGGCCGCACGCACGAACGTCGGCCCGGAACGGCGCACAGCCTACGAGGCGGACAGTGGGCGCTGCGTTGCCTCCCTCACCCCGGCCCTCTCCCTCCGGGCTACGGCGGTCACACATGTCTGGAACGACCTGAGTGTTTGCGCGTGGGGTGGGTTTGGTGGGTGAGGGTGATCTTGGCGGGTTTGGCGACCTGCGTTTG
>JAABUK010007695.1_pt1 | contig 15424 bp, 11 predicted proteins | sample 5559141 | NCBI WGS metagenome assembly JAABUK01 (sample SAMN10711869, study PRJNA513367) | rock metagenome | isolation source: Antarctica rocks | place: Antarctica: Victoria Land, Pudding Butte nord | collected 2016-01-03
GCGCGGCTCTCGCGGATCGCCACCGAGATGCTCCGCGACCTCGACGCGGACACCGTCGACTTCCAGCCCAACTACGACGGCAAGGACTCCGAGCCCGTCGTCCTGCCGGCGCGCTTCCCGAACCTGCTCGTCAACGGGGCGTCAGGGATCGCCGTGGGGATGGCGACGAACATCCCGCCGCACAACCTCCGCGAGGTGGTCGCGGCGACGATCGCCTTCATCGACGATCCCGCGATCCCCGTCGAGGGGCTCATGCGCTACGTCAAGGGACCGGACTTCCCCACGGGCGGCGTGATCCTCGGGGTGAGCGGGATCCGCGACGCGTACGCCACGGGACGCGGTCGGGTGCGGATGCAGGCCCGCGCCCACACCGAGCAGCTCCGCGGCGGACGCGAGGCGATCATCGTCACCGAGCTGCCCTACCAGGTCAAGAAGGGCGGCGACAACGGCGTCGTCAAGCGGATCGCCGACCTCGTCATCGAGAAGAAGATCGGCGGGATCGCCGACGTCGAGGACCAGTCCAACAAGCAGGGCATGCGGATCGTCATCACGCTCAAGCGCGACGCGATCCCGAAGGTCGTGCTCAACAACCTCTTCAAGCAGACGCCGCTCCAGACGACGTTCGGCGTGAACGCCGTCGCCCTCGCCGACGGGGTGCCGCGGACACTCGGGCTCCGGGAGATCATCGAGGCCTACGTCGCCCACCAGCGCGAGGTCGTGGTCCGGCGGCTGAAGTTCGAGCTGCGCCAGAAGGAGGCCCGCCTCCACATCCTCGACGGGCTGCTCATCGCGCTCGGCAACCTCGACGAGGTCATCGAGCTCATCCGCGGCTCGGCGGATTCCGAGACCGCCCGCCGCGGCCTCGTGGAGCGCTTCGAGCTCACCCAGGTCCAGGCCGAGGCGATCCTCGCCCTCACCCTGCGCCGCCTCACCGCGCTGGAGACGGACAAGATCAAGGCGGAGCACGCCGACCTCGTCGAGCGCATCACCGAGCTGCGGGAGATCCTCGGCGACGAGGCGCGGGTCATGCAGCTCATCAAGGACGAGCTCACCGAGATCTCGGAGGCCTACGCGGACGACCGCCGCACGGAGATCACGTTCTCCGAGGACGAGATCGACATCGAGGACCTCATCGCCGACCAGCAGATGGTCATCGCGATCACGCGCTCGGGCTACATCAAGTCGCTCCCGTTGGCGACCTATCGCCAGCAGCGCCGCGGGGGGGTCGGCGTCACCGGGATGGACATCAAGGACGGCGACTACATCGAGCACCTCTTCGTGTCCTCGACGCACGACTACCTGCTGTTCTTCACGAACCGGGGGAAGGTCTACCGCCAGAAGGTCTACGAGCTACCCGAGGCGTCGCGGACCGCGAAGGGGCGTGCGCTCGTGAACATCCTCCCGCTGCGCGAGGGCGAGCGCGTGCAGTCGGTGCTCTCCACCCGGGACTTCACGGAGGGCAAGTACCTCGTGTTCGCCACGCGCAACGGGACGGTGAAGAAGACGGAGTTCCTCGCGTACAACACGCCGATCAAGGCCGACGGGATCATCGCCATCAACATCCGCGACGACGACGAGCTCGTGGCGGTCCGCCGGACCTCGGGCGAGGACGACATCATCATGGTCTCCAAGGCGGGCCTGGCGGTGCGCTTCAACGAGGCCGAGCTGCGGGCGATGGGACGCGACACGAGCGGGGTGCGCGGCATGGACGCCGCCGAGGTGCTGGCCATGGACGTCGCCCGCGACGACCAGGAGCTGCTCGTCGTCACGGAGAACGGCTACGGCAAGCGAACGGGGATCGTCAACTACCGCGAGACCCGGCGCGGGGCCAAGGGCGTCATGACGATCCGGCTCACCGAGGGGCGGGGCGGGCTGGCCAACGCGCTCATCGTGCGGCCGCACCAGGAGCTCGTGTTCATCTCCCAGCACGGGATGGTCCAGCGCACCGGCGTGAGCGGGATCTCCGAGCAGGGACGCACGACCCAGGGCGTCCGCGTGATGAACATCCGCGACGACGACCGGGTCTCCGCGGTGGCCCTCGTGGTCGAGTCCGAGACCGAGACGGGAGCACCCGTCCTCGAGCCGGGCACCGACGAGCTCCGCTCGTTGGTCGGTGACGAGCCCGGCGCGGACGGCGCGGTGCCGCTCGACGACGCCCCGTGACGCCTGCCGGCCCGCTACCCTCTGCTTCACCAGAGAAAGGAGGTGGTCCGAGCTTGTCTGACAGTATTTTCGGGACCCTGGAGGTGTCCGGTCGTTAGCAGTGGATTGGCTGCCTCCGCGTAGCGGAGACCAAACCGAGACACCGTCGGGGCTGGTGCCGGGATTCGTCCCTCCGGCGTAGTACGAGAGCCCGCCCCGGTCTCAGGCAGCCAGAGCCGACGCGAAGGGCCCCGTGTCGACGGGGCCCTTCGTCGCTCTACGCCGCGGTCGGGAGGTACTGCCGCCAGGCGGTGGGGATCGTCGGGCTCGCGACCTGGATGAACACCTGGGGGCCGGGGGCGCGGGGCTCCCGGCGGAGGGTCATGCCCGAGTGGCGCAGGTGCAGGTCGCCCTTGCGGCGATTGCACGGTGCGCAGGAGGCGACGATGTTCTCCCAGCTCGAGTCCCCGCCCCGGCAGCGCGGCACGACATGGTCGACGGTGAGCTGGGAGCGCGCGCCGCAGTACTGGCAGGCCCAGTCGTCGCGGGCGAACACGGCGCGGCGGGTGATCTTGCGGCGGTGGGTGTCCCGGGGGACGCGGACGTAGGAGACGAGGCGGATGACCGCGGGGCGTGGGACGGTGAGCGAGCCGGCGTGCAGCTCGGCCTCGGCGCGCTCGAGCATCTCCGCCTTCTCCTTGAGCAGGAGGACGATCGCCCGCCGGATGGTGCAGACGTTGATCGGCTCGTACGTCGCGTTGAGGACGAGCACCCGCCCGGAATCCCGCCCGCGCCGCTGGTGCTCCAGAGGCGGCGCGAGCCTGAGCGGCGCTGGGTCGATGGTGGCGGTCATGGGCACGGCCCTACCTTGAGGGGCGATTCTACCTACGCCACGGGATAGCTCCCGAGGGTGCGGACGTGCTCGGCCTGGCCCTGGAGGGCCGCGATCGCCTCGGATACGGCCCCGCCCTCCCCGTCGTCCGCGCGTCCCTCGCAGTCGACGAAGAACATGTAGCGGCCCAGCCCCTGCCGGCGGGGGCGGGACTCGATCCGCACGAGGTTCACCCCGCGGAAGGCGAACTCCGAGAGGCAGCGCACGAGCCAGCCCGGGGCCTCGGCGCCGACGCCCCAGAACACGAGCGAGGTCTTCCACGGCCCGCTTCCCTCGGGCGGGGTGCCGCGCGGGGCGAGCCAGACGAACCGTGTCTCGTTGTCGGGGACGTCCTCCACTCCGGTCAGCAGGACCGTGCAGCCGTAGAGCTGGGCGGCCAGTCGCGTGCCGAGCGCGGCCCGGGTGGGCGGGTCCGACCCGTCCCCTCCGACCGAGCGGACCGCCTCGGCGGTCGACGCGGCGGCCACGACCGGCGTGCCCGGGAGGCGCGTGCGCAGGAACCCCGCGCACTGCGCGGCGGGCTGCGGGTGGGAGACGACCTCGGTGATCTCGTCCAGCGAGGGGGTCGCGCCACCCGCCCGGGCGGCCGCCACGAGCAGGCAGACCCGGATGGGGTGCACCACCTCCCCCACGATCGCCACGTCCTGCGTCTCGACGGCGAGCGCGTCGAGCGTCGCGTTCACGGCGCCCTCCAGGGAGTTCTCGATGGGCACGAGCGCCCGGTCGACCTTCCCGTGCGCCACCGCCATGACCGCCTCGAAGATCCCGGGCACCGGGACGAGCTCGTGGGCGGCGGCGTCGACCGTGTGACGCAGGGCCTCGGCCGAGAACGTCCCGTCCGGCCCGAGGTAGGCGATCTTCACTCGGGAGTCGAACTGGAGTTCAGCGCCGCCCGCACCGCCTCGTCCTCCTCGGGCGAGAGCTCGATCTCCGACTTCCCGTCGTGGACCTGCTTGGCGTAGATGCGTGCCGAGTCGCGGTGGTGGATCGAGGAGAGCACCAGGCCCGAGCGCCGGGCATCGAGGAGGGCGAGCGTCGTCGACTGCCGCCCGGACATCTCGCCGTAGGCGTCGTAGCGCACGAGCGCACGGTGCGCGATCGTCCCGTCGAGCCGCCCCTCGGTCGTGGCCACGCGCTCGTGCAGGCGCCCGAGCGTGTCCTCGACGTAGGCGTGGAGCGCGGCGTAGTCGCGCTCGAGCCCGGCCGCGTGGCCGACGAGATCCTGGCGGTCGTCCCCGAGGAGCATGGTCTGGGCGGCTCGGAGGCGGCGCAGGCGCACCGCCAGGACCGCGGCGAGGACGAGCGCGGCGAGAGCCACCCCCGCCGCGGCGAGCGCGACGATCCCCGTGGTGTCCGTCAGCCCGTCCACGACCGCGGGACGCTAGCGCGTGAACAGAACCTGGTAGGTCTGGGTGTTGTTGCTCGTGGTCTTCTCGCCCGGGACGGGCACCACGGACACCGTCACCCGCACGACGGACCCGTCCACGGCCGGGGGCTTCGTGAGCGCGACGGGCGCCGTGCTCTCCTGCCCCTTCGCCGAGAGCGGGATCGTGCGCACGACCGGGCCGCTGCCGGGGATCTCGACCCGCACGCGCACGTTGCGCTCGTCGTTCTCGCCCTGGTTCGCGATCTTGACCACGAAGACGGGCGCGGGAGAGGCGGGGAGCCGGTTCACCGCCGCGGCGTTCAGCGTGGTCGAGCCGACGGTCACCGAGCTCACGGCGTGCCCGTGCGTGCCCGGCGCCGCCGGTCCACCCGTGCCCCCACCCCCCGCGGAGGCCGAGCCGAGCCGGGAGGCCACGAACGTCGGGTTGAGCCACGCGGAGTCCCTGAGGAAGCTCGAGCGGGCGACGGGGGCCGATTCGGGCGAGACGCCGGCCTCCTTGAGCGCGGAGTCGATGAGCGGGATCGCCCGCTGGGACCAGAGGACGTCGGAGGCGTCGAAGGCGCGCATCTGCCCCGCGATGGAGCGGAGCGCGCTCTCCCCCGCGTTGCCGCGTACCTCCTGGACCTTCTCGGCGATGCGCTGGACGCCGTCGCGGCGGAGCTCCAACGTGGTCAGGACCCAGCGCTGGGCCTCGTCCGCCTCGCTCGGGACGTCGAGCGCGGACGCCCGGGAGAGTTCGGTGTCGGCCTCGACCTTGAGGTTGTTGATCTGGTTCTGCAGGTTGAAGCCCGCGCTCGTGGCCGTGGCGCCCGTGCCCTCGAGGTAGCGGAACAGCGGCGTGGACACGTCGGAGTCCGACTTGCGGATGATGTTCGAGACGTTCGTGGCGTAGTCGCGCAGCCCGCGCTTGCGCGCCGAGGACGTGCACGAGCGGACCCCGAGCACGAGGATGATGAGGACGACCACGACCCCTGCGCCCAGGACGAGCTGCCGGCGGCGGACCTCGGAGAGCTCACCCTCGGCGCCCGAGCCCGAGCCTGAGCCCGGCCCCGAGCGACGGGGGGGCTGGGTCCGGCGGGGGCGCGGCTGCCGGCTCGCTCCGCCCGTCCGGCGGGCCGCAGGGCGGCGCGGCTCGGCCCGACGGGGGGCGCCGGCGTCGTCGAAGAACGACAGGGTCGAAGCTCCTCTCGGAGGGTGGACGGCACCATCCTGACACGCCGCGCGGCGGCACGCGGGCGTTTCGTTGCCGTGAAGAGGAGGATGGAAGGGGTTGCCCGAAGGCGAAGACGGCATGGATGCGACGGCGGCGACGGGGCAGGTGGTCCCCCGCGGGCTCCTGCTCGACCGCTACCAGCCGGTGCGCCGCCTCGGGACCGGGGCGTTCGGGACGGTCTGGCTCGCGCGCGACGAGCGCCTGGGGCGTCAGGTGGCGATCAAGGTGGTGCCCGCCGACCGGGTCGGCGCCGACCGCGGCTGGCGCGAGGCGATCGCCGCGGCCCGGCTCTCGCACCCCGCGATCGTCGCCCTCTACGAGGCCGCGCGTGACGCGGACGCCGCCTACCTCGTCTCGGAGTGGGTCCGTGGCAGCCCACTGTCCGCGCTCCTCGCCGAGGGCGCGCTGTCGGACCGTGACGTCGCCGAGATCGGCCTCGCCCTGGCCGGGGCGCTCGCGCACGCTCACGAGCGCGGGGTCGTGCACCGCGACGTCAAGCCGGGCAACGTGCTCGTCCCCGAGGAGCAGCGGCCGGGCGCGCCGCCGGCGAAGCTCTGTGACTTCGGGGTGGCCCATGTCACGGGGGGAGACCCGCTCACGGTGACGGGCGACGTCGTGGGGACGCTCGCCTACATGGCTCCCGAGCAGGCCGAGGGCCGCCGGGTGACCCCGGTGGCCGACGTCTACGCGCTCGCCCTCGTGCTCTACGAGGGATGGACGGGCGACAACCCTGTCCGCGCGGCCACGCCCGCGGCCACGGCGCGTCGGCTCGGGGAGCCGCTGCCGCCCCTCGCCCTGCGGCGCCCCGACCTGCCCGGGGCGCTCGGCGAGGCACTGGACACCGCGCTGCACCCTGATCCCGACTTCCGGCTCGAGCTGCCCGAGCTGCGCGAGGCCCTCGCCGCCGCCCTGCCCGCGCTCGGGGACGACCCGGGGTGGACCCGCCCGCGCGACGCGCCGGCGCCGACGCCGACGCCGACGCGTCGTGTGCCCCCCCTGCCGCTCCTGCGCCGCCAGGCGCCGCGCGGCGGGAGGAAGTCGTCTCACGACGGGCGCGGCGCGATCCGGGCGGGGCAACCCGTGGTATGGGACGAGCTCGACGAGCCCCGCCGCGCGCGCCAGCTCCCGGTCCGGGTGGTGGCCGCCGTCTCGGCAGGGGGACTGGCGTCGCTCGGGACCACCTTCCTGGACGCTCCCGGCGTCGCGCCCGCGGTGGCGCTCGCGGCCGCCGTCTCCGTCTTCCTGCTGCCCCGGCTGGCGTGGCTGGTCGGGGCGCTCGTCGCGGTGGGCTGGGTGTTCCTCCACCTCCACGAGCACGGCGCCGCGTTCGTGCTCGCCGCCGCCCTCGCCGCGCCGCCCGCGCTGCTTCCCCGCGCCCCGGCGCTGTGGTCGCTCCCCGCCCTCGCTCCCCTCCTCGGCCTCCTCGGCCTCGCCCCGGCGGCCCCGGCGCTCGCCGCGCTGGCCCGGACGCCGGTGCGCCGCGCCGCGCTCGCCGCGCTCGCCGCCTGGTGGCTTCTGCTCGCTGAGCCGCTCGCGCGCCGCGAGCTCCTGGGCGGTCCGCTGCCCGCCCCGGGCTGGCGGCCGGCCCTCGCCGGCGCCCTGGACGACGTCCTGCGGCCCCTGCTGCAGGATCCGCGCCTCGGGCTCGTGGTCCTCTGGGCCGTGGCCGCCGCGCTCCTGCCGCTCACCGCCCGGACCCACCGCGTGCTCGGTCCCCTCGTGTGGGCGCTCGCCCTCGCCGCCGCCACGGCCTCGGTGGCGTCCGTCCCGATCGCCCTCGCCGCCCTCGCCGCGGGAGTGGCGGCGGTCGGCGTGTCTTCCCTAGCATGGCCGAGCGCTCCCCCGCGCACCCCATGAGCGTGCTCAAGAGCCTGGAGTCGAAGATCGCGGGCCTCGTGGAGGGGACGTTCTCCCGCGCCTTTCGCTCGGAAGTCCGCCCGGTGGAGATCGCCCGCAAGCTCGCCCGTGAGATGGAAGAGCACAAGTCGCCCTCGCTCTCGCGCACCTACGTCCCCAACGAGTACGCCGTCTGGCTCTCGCCCGCCGACGCCGACCGCCTCCACGAGATGCAGGACGCGCTGCGGGCCGAGCTCGCGGGCTACCTGCTCGAGCACGCGCGTCGCGAGCGCTACTCCCTCCTCTCCCGCCCCGTCATCGAGTTCAAGACCGACCAGCGCCTCTCACTCGGGGAGTTCGGCATCCAGGCACGGCTCGTCTCGCAGCACGCCGGGGCGGTGGAGCCGGCCCAGGGCGACGCGGGCAACACGATGGTCTACTCGACCGCCGAGCGCCTCGCGCAGCCCCTGGAGGAGCGGGCCCAGGCGCGGCAGTCCACCGCGGCGGTCGTGCACGACGGCAAGCGGGTGGTGATCGGCGCGGGCGGCGCCGTCCTCGGGCGCTCGCGGGAGTGCGACGTCGTGCTCGCCGATCCCAACATCTCCCGCCGCCACGCGGAGATCCGCCCGCGTGGTGGCTCCTGGGTCCTCTCCGACGTCGGCTCGACGAACGGCGTGGCCATCGGGGGGGTCAAGGTGGAGCGTCCCCGCGTCCTCGCGCCCGGCGACGTGATCGAGCTCGGCCACTCGCGGGTCACCTTCGAGCAGTCCTAGCCATGCTCGAGCCCATCTCCGTCGCGCTGAAGTTCGGCTTCCTGCTCGTGCTCTACCTGTTCCTGCTCTGGGTGGCCCGGTCCGCCCTGCGCGACCTGCGTCGCGGCGGGGCGGTGCGCGAGGACGGAGGGCGCGGCACGGCGTCCGACGCCACGTCGCTGCACGCCGCCTCGGCGCCCTTCGGCGACGACGGGGGCGAGCCGCGGCTCGTGGTCGCGAAGGCCCCCGGCCACGACCCCGGGATGGTCTACGATCTCCACGACGGGGTGACCTTCGGTCGGGGCGACGTGGAGATCGTGCTCGAGGATCCCTTCGCGTCCTCCCAGCACGCCCGGGTGGTCCGCGAGGGGCCCGTGCTCGTGCTCGAGGATCTCGGCTCCACGAACGGCACCTTCCTCAACGGCGAGGCCGTCCACGGCCCGCAGCCGCTGCACCCCGGCGACGTGATCCGCATCGGCGACTCGGAGTTCACCTTCGCCCAATGAGGATCGTCGAGCACGTCGCCCTCACCGACACCGGCCGCCAGCGCCGCGGCAACGAGGACTCCTACTTCGAGGCCCCGCCGCTGTTCGCGGTGGCCGACGGGATGGGCGGGGCGCAGGCGGGCGAGGTCGCCTCCCACCTCGCCGTGGAGTGCCTGGGCCAGGGGCTGCCCGACGGCGCCTCGACGGAGGAACGACTCGCGCGCGTGGCCCACGCCGCCAACGCCCAAATCCACGAGCTCTCGCGCCGCGACCGCGAGCGCGCGGGCATGGGCACGACGCTCACCGCGGTGCGCGTGGACGACGATGACCTCGCCGTGGCCCACGTCGGGGACTCGCGTCTCTACCGCGTCCGTCACGGCGAGCTCGAGCGCCTCACCCGCGACCACACGCTCGTCCAGGCCCTCATCGATCAGGGCAAGCTCGACGAGGTCTCCGCGGCCGTCCACCCGCAGCGTTCCGTGATCACCCGTGCGCTGGGGCCCGAGCCTGCCGTCGAGGTCGACACCCAGAGCGTGCGCCTGCGCGACGGCGACGTGTTCCTGCTGTGCTCCGACGGCCTCACCGGGATGGTCGACGAGGAGACCCTCGGGCGGATCGTCACCGGCTCGCAGGGCATGCGCGAGGCCGGCGAGCGACTCATCGACGCCGCCAACGCGGCCGGCGGGCGCGACAACATCACCGTCGTCCTGTTCCGCGTGGAGGGTGAGGGCGACGGCGACGCGGACGTGGACGAGCAGCCCACGGGCGTCTCGGCGGCGGTCGCCGCGCCGCCGCGTCCCCAGGTGGCGCAGGAGTCTCGCGTGCTGCCGCGTCAGCCGCGTCCCGCGGGCGCGGAGGCGTCGGGTGAAGCGCGCCGCCGGCGCCGCCGCCCGCGGTTGGCCCCGCTCGTCGCCCTCGTGGTGATCCTCGGACTCGTCCTCACGGGTGCGTGGCTCGCCTCCCGCCAGGTGTTCTTCGTGGGCACGGACGACCAGGGCCGGGTCGCCGTCTTCCGCGGCCTGCCCATCTCGGGTCCCTTCGGGGCCGACATGTACGAGACCTTCTACGTCTCGGGCGTGCCGCTCGCCTCCGTGCCCCGGGCGGGGCGCAACGTCATCACCGACCACAAGCTGCGCTCCCACGCCGACGCGAGCGACCTCGTCGATCAGCTCGAGCTCGGGAAGCTGGGGGCGAAGTGAGCGCTCGCAACCGCGAGCTGCTCGCGCTCATCCCCGCCTCGTTGCTCGTCACGGCGGGCTTCGCGGCGATCCTCATCCAGTCTTCCCACGGCCGGGTCGCCGACAACCGGGCGATCTCCAACGGGTCGGTGACCTACGGCCTGATCTTCCTCGGGCTCTGCCTGGCCACGCACGTCGTCATCCGGCTGACGCTGCCCTACGCCGACCCGTACCTCTTCCCGCTCGTCGCCGTGCTCGCGTGCTTCGGGCTCGTGATGCTCTACCGGATCGACGAGACCCTGGCCCGCAAGCAGGCCACGGTGTTCGTCTTCGGGCTCGTGCTGTTCGCCGCCACGCTCGTGCTCCTCCGTGACTACCGGCGGCTCGAGCGCTACCGCTACCTGATCGCGCTGGCGGGGATCGGGCTGCTCCTGCTCCCGCGCGTCCCGGGGATCGGCGCGCCCGTCAACGGGGCCTATCTCGCGATCAAGTTCCCCCTCGTCGGCTCGTTCCAGCCCGCGGAGCCCGCGAAGCTCGCGATCGTCATCTTCCTCGCCTCCTACCTGCGCGACACCCGGCAGGTGCTCGTCCAGGGCGGCCGGCGCGTGCTCGGGGCCAACATCCCGCGGGTCAAGGACCTCGGGCCGCTGCTCGTGGTGTGGGGGGCGGCGATGGTCCTGCTCGTGTTCATCCGTGACCTGGGCTCGTCGCTCATGTTCTTCGGGGGCTTCCTGGCGATCCTCTACGTCGCCACGAACCGCTTCTCGTTCGTGGCCATCGGACTGGGGATGTTCGGGGCCGGGGCGTGGTTCTTCGCCACCCACGTCGGCCACGTGCAGCAGCGCGTGGACACCTGGCTGCACCCCTTCGACACGAAGCTCTACAACGCGACCGGCGGCTCCTACCAGGTCGCCCAGTCCCTCTTCGCCCAGGCCGACGGGGGGCTGTTCGGGCAGGGCTTCGGGCAGGCGATGCTCACGCTGCCCAACGGGAAGTTCTTCCTCCCCGCGCCCCAGACCGACCTCATCTACTCGGTGATCACGAACGAGCTCGGGCTCTTCGGGGCGTGCGCCGTGCTGCTGACCTACCTGCTCGTGGTCCAGCGCGGGTTCAAGATCGCGATGCTCGCCCGAGACTCGTTCTCGGGGCTGCTGGCCACCGGGCTGACCGCGGTCTTCGCCCTCCAGGTGTTCGTGATCGTCGGCGGGGTGACGAAGGCGATCCCGCTCACGGGCGTGACGCTGCCCTTCATCTCCTACGGGGGCTCGTCGATCCTCGCGAACTTCGTGCTGCTCGCGCTGCTGCTGATGGTCTCCGACCGGGCCCGGAGGCAGGGCACCGACGGCCGGAGGCCGTTGGTCTGATGAGGGTCCCGATCCTCCGGCTCTACCTGCTGGTGATCGCGCTGTTCGCGGTCCTCGTGTACTTTACCTCGCGCTGGACGGTGTTCGAGGCCGGCGCCCTGCGCGACAACCCCAAGAACGCGCGGGTCGTGCTCGAGGAGCTGAAGATCAAGCGCGGGGCGATCCTCGCCGACGACGGCTCGCAGCTCGCCCGCTCGGTGCCCGCCCAGGGCGGGACGTTCGCGCGCCGCTACCCGGCGGGCGGCCTGTTCGCCCACGCCATCGGATACTCGAACGCCGCTCTCGGCCAGCGGGCGGGGCTCGAGCGCTCCCGGAACGAGGCGCTGACGGGGACGGGGGACGAGTTCGGCAACCTCCTCGACGAGCTCCGGGGCAAGAACCAGAAGGGCGACGCGGTGCGCACGACGCTCGATCCCCGCGCGCAGCGCGTGGCCGTGGCCCAGCTCGCGGGCCGCAACGGCGCGGTCGTCGCCCTCGACCCGCGGACGGGCGCCGTGAAGGTGATGGCCGACAACCCGACCTTCGATCCCGCACACCCGCGCACGGGCGGGGGCTCGGAGCTCAACCGGGCCACCCAGTCCAACTACGCCCCGGGCTCGACGTTCAAGGTGGTCACCGCGATCGCGGCGATCGACTCGGGACGCTACACCCCGAGCTCGGTCCTGAACGGCAACTCGCCCCAGACCGTCTCGGGTGTCTCGCTCATGAACGACCTCAGCCAGTCCTTCGGCCCGATCCCGCTGACCACCGCCCTCACCCAGTCGGTGAACACCGTGTTCGGGCCCCTGGCCGTGTCGCTCGGCAAGCCCACGATGGAGCGCTACATGAAGCGCCTGGGCTTCTACGCCAAGCCGCCGCTCGACTACCCGCGCGACCAGATGGTGGCGTCGGGCGAGAAGGCGGGCTCCAAGCTGCTTCCCGTCACCTCCGACCGGGTCGACGTGGGCCGCATGGGGATCGGGCAGGACAAGCTCGCGGTGACCCCGCTCCAGATGGCGATGGTCGCCGCCGCGGTGGCGAACCGGGGAACGCTCATGCGCCCCCACCTCACCGACCGGACCCTGGATCCGGACGGGCGGGTACGCCAGCGCATCGAACCGAGCGTGTACGCGCAGGCGATGAAGCCGGGCACCGCGGCGCAGGTCAACACGATGATGCAGGGCGTCGTGCGCGAGGGGACGGGGACCGCGGCCGCCCTCGCGGGGATCGAGGTGGCGGGCAAGACGGGCACGGCGGACGTCCAGTGCCCGAGCGCGCCGGGCGGCACTGGCGTGCAGACGTGGTTCATCGCGTTCGCGCCCGCGAAGGATCCGAGGATCGCCGTGGCGGCGACCGTCGAGTGCTCGGGCGGCTTCGGGGGCACGGTGGCCGCACCCATCGCCAAGGCCGTGATGCAGTCGCTGCTGGGGCCCGGTGCCTGAGCTCGCCCCCGAGACGTGGATCGACGGGCGCTACCGCGTGCTCGACCGCCTCGGCTCGGGCGGGATGGCCGACGTGTTCTGTGCCGAGGACACCCAGCTCGGGCGCCGCGTCGCGCTCAAGCTCCTCCACCACCGCTTCGCGGCGGACGCCGAGTTCGTCGAGCGCTTCCGGCGCGAGGCCCAGAGCGCGGCGGGGCTGCAGCACCCGAACATCGTGGGGATCTACGACCGCGGGCAGTGGGAGGGGACGAGCTACATCGCGATGGAGTACCTCCCCGGGCGCACCCTCAAGGAGCTCATCGTCGCCGAGGCGCCCCTCGCGCCCCAGCGGGCGATCGAGCTCACCACGCAGATCCTCAAGGGTGCGCGCTTCGCCCACAAGCGCGGGGTCATCCACCGCGACCTGAAGCCCCACAACGCGATGGTCGACGACGAGGACCGCGTCAAGGTCACGGACTTCGGGATCGCGCGTGCGGGGGCGTCGGACATGACCGAGACGGGGTCCATCCTCGGCACCGCGCAGTACCTCTCGCCCGAGCAGGCCCAGGGTCACGCGGTCTCCGAGCAGTCCGACCTCTACGCGATCGGGGTCATCCTCTACGAGCTGCTGACGGGGCGGCTGCCCTTCGAAGCGGATACCGCCGTGGCGATCGCCGTCAAGCACGTCTCCGAGACGCCGCCGCCGCCCTCGGCGCTCAACGCGGCGATACCGCCCGAGCTCGACCGCGTCGTGCTCTGGGCCCTGGAGAAGGATCCGGTCCGCCGTCCCCCCGACGCCGACGCACTTCTCGCCGCCCTGGAGGAGGTGCGGGCCGGCCTGGGCGCGGGCGCCACGCACACGACCGCCTTCGTCCCCGTCGCGCCGCCCGCCGCCGAGCCGCCGCCGGACGAGGTCGTCGTGGAGGAGGAGCCCTCACGCCGCCGGCGCTGGCTCCTGCTCGCCCTGCTGCTCCTCCTGCTGGCGGGCGGCGGGGTCGCGGCCTACCTGCTCACGCGCCCGGAGAAGGTGACGGTGCTCAAGGTGGTCGGCGACACGCAGGCGGTCGCGACCACGCGGCTCCTGAGCGAGGGCCTGACGGTCACCGTCACCACGGGGCCGAGCTCGTCGAAGGCCAACGTGGTGATCAGTCAGAACCCGCTCGCCGGGGAGCAGGTCAAGAAGGGCTCGCCTGTCTCGCTCGTCGTCTCCTCCGGTCCCGGGCAGGTCACGGTGCCGAACGTGCGGGGTGACACCCTCGCCTCCGCCCGCGCCCAGCTCAAGAAGGCCGGGTTCAAGGTGACCACGCAGGAGGCGCCCTCCGCCAGCGTGGCCAAGGGCCGCGTGGTCTCCGTCTCGCCCGACGTGGGCCAGCGCGTCGACCGCGGCTTCACCGTGCGCCTCATGGTCTCCACCGGGCCGGCGCTCGTGACGATCCCCGGCGTGATCGGGCAGGACCGCGCGAGCGCCCGCTCCGAGCTCGAGAGCGGCGGCTTCACAGTGACGGAGACCCAGCTCGAGAGCACGAAGGCGGTGGGGACGGTCCTCGCCCAGTCGCCCACCGCGGGGGCCGCGGTGACCAAGGGGACGACGGTGACGATCACGGTGGCCATCGAAGCGCCCGTCGCCGTGCCCGACGTCGTCGGGCTGGGCTCCGACGCCGCCACGAACAAGCTCACCGCCGCCGGGTTCACGACCCGGGTGCAGACCAAGACCGTGAAGACGGCCGCCGAGGACGGCAAGGTGGTCTCGCAGACCCCGGCGAGCGGAGGCAAGGTGAAGAAGGGCGCCGCGATCACGATCGTCGTCGGGAAGTTCACGCCTACGAACGGCCAGCCGGGGGGCACGGGCACGGGCACGGGGACGGGGACCGGAACGACCCCGACGGGAACGAACACCACGCCGTGAGCCGCGTCGCCGTGCTCGCCGGCGGGCGGTCCTCCGAGCACGAGGTCTCCCTGGCCAGCGGCGAGGCGGTCCGCACCGGGCTCGTCGAGGCGGGCCACGAGGTGCTCGACGTCCGCATCGGCCGCAGCGGGGAGTGGACGTACGGCTCAGAGGAGGTCGAGCTGCGCGCGGGCCGGGGGCTGCTCGACGCCGACGTCGCCTTCCCGGTGCTGCACGGGCCCTTCGGGGAGGACGGCACGCTCCAGGGGCTGCTCGAGTGCCTCGGGGTGCCCTACGTGGGCGCGGGGGTGCTCGCCTCGGCGCTGTGCATGGACAAGGTGCTGGCCAAGGAGGTCCTGGCGCGGCGCGGGATCCCGCAGGTGGAGTACCTCGGGATCCGGGCGCCGGAGTGGCGCGCGGACTCCGAGGGGGTCCTCGCGCAGGTGGCGGGCCTCGGGCTGCCGAGCTGGGTCAAGCCCGCGCGGCTCGGCTCCTCCGTGGGCATCGCGAAGGTGACGGCCGAGGAGGAGGCCGGGAGCGCGCTGGAGGCCGCCTTCGCGCACGACGATCTCGTCATCGTGGAGGCCTCCGCCTTCGGGGGGTCCGCGGTGGAGGTGGAGTGCTCCCTGCTCGGTGACGAGGTGCCGGAGGTGACTCCGCCGGGGGAGATCGTCCTGACCCGCGACTGGTACGACTACGAGGCGAAGTACACGCCCGGGGGCATGGAGCTCCGTGTGCCGGCGCGGATCTCGGCGGCGGCCGGGGCGAAGATCCCGGGGATCGCCACCGCGGCGTGGGTGGCCACGGGCTGCCACGGGCTCGCCCGGGCGGACTTCTTCGTCGCGGAGGACCGGGTCCTGCTCAACGAGCTCAACACGATGCCCGGGCAG
>JAABUK010007699.1_pt1 | contig 15420 bp, 9 predicted proteins | sample 5559141 | NCBI WGS metagenome assembly JAABUK01 (sample SAMN10711869, study PRJNA513367) | rock metagenome | isolation source: Antarctica rocks | place: Antarctica: Victoria Land, Pudding Butte nord | collected 2016-01-03
AAAAATAAATATGATTATTAATTTTCTCCATTATGTTTGTTGATGTTGACATCCCTGCTAGGCAGATTGTGCACTGTAGCAATGACGTAGTTTGTTGCCTGCAGGGTCCAGCCAGGTGGAGAGGCAAGTACTACCAGTACCGCATCACTGTCTTCTGCCCAGACACTCAGCAGGTGGAGACCCTAGTCACCACAGACCCATACTCTCTATGCCTGGCAGCAGATGGCACCCACACTCAGGTGGGCTCAATGCCTTGATGTAACTGCTAGTCAGGTGTCTGTTCCTGCTTGCTGTGGTTTGATATGCCCTGTTTGAATGCCAGCATTGGCAGTGTTGCACCCGTCATGCAACTCACATGGCTGACCTTTGTTAAGAGTGTTTTCCATGAGCTTTTATTCAACTTTTGTGATTGCTCAAGGCTCAAGAGATCTGCACTGTATAAATTTTTGAACATTTATTCAATTCTTGATGAATCAGCATGATAAGAAGGCAGTCATGAGAAGTGTTTGCATACTGTCTGACACGCTGCAAATGCAATCCAATTTACAGCTTCAGCTGCCTATCGTAGATGCCAACAAGTACGTTTCAAAGTCCTTGCTAACCATCAGTCGCCTTGTTGTTGCTACTCATGCCTAAGAAGGCTGCACTGGTGTGCAGATTGTGTCAATGGATGATGACATGACAATACCGGAGGGCTGGGCTTCGCACACACCCCTCCCTGCCGCCCCTTGGACTGACATCTCCATCTATGAGCTGCACATTCGAGATTTCAGGTATATCAGAAGCCAAACATGCTCTAATCAGTAACGATTAGTCATACAGTGATTAGTCATACACTGATTAGTCATACAATGATTAGTCATAAACTTTTGGTAATGCAGATGTGATGGCAGCAAGCTGTAGCAACAAACTACGGTCATGATAACACTCCGTATAGTGCAATACGCAGTAGACCATTACAACATATATGCATAACACAACACAACATGTAAGGTGGCATACAGGGTAGCTCACAACACACAATGACATAAACACTGTGAGATGTTGGCATTTGTTGACTTGTGTCAAAATATATATCTTTTTGTTTATTGCCCAATTTGATGTGTAAATTACGTTCTGCAGCATAAGTGACGAGACGGTGCCTGAAGAGGTGCGTGGCAAGTACCAAGCCTTCAGCCTGCAAGACTCGGCTGGAGTTGCCCACTTCAGGGCTCTGCGCTCAGCTGGGCTGACGCACATCCACCTGCTGCCATCATATGACTTCGCATCAGTACCTGAATGGGCACAAGACCAAGCCACTATCAAGGTAAGCAAAGAAAAAGGAAAATTTACGCTTTTCAGCGATCATACTGTGAGCCACTATCAAGTTAGCCTTGCAGTGCTTGTGACATAATGCAGGTGCAGTGTGAGGTCATACACTGTTTACACAAAACCCTGATACATATCATAATCTGGAAGAGTTCAATGTCAGAGATGTCGAGGTGGTTTTGCTGCAAATATGGCATGGCCAGACTGCATACTTTGCTCTGCTGGCACTTGCTAACGCGCACAGCCTCGCCATATTGTAAATTCATAGATTTATGAACTCTCTTCACAGTATGCTGAGGCTGTGTGCGTTAGCAAGTGTCAGCAGGGCCAAGTATGCAGCTGCAGTCTAGACATGACACATGAAAGTACATGAGCATTGCATTTGTGATTTGTGTTGTAAACTTCTCTTTCACGAGACAAGCTATTTGGCCCACATTACATCTCCAATGCTCAGCCATTTCAAGGAGGAGCCAGGACAAGCTGATTAGCATAAAGGATGGAACTGTTTCCTGAGCTGTTGCAGTGCGCTGCTTTCACTTTGTGCAGAAGCAAGTGGTTTAACCACATGGCTGGCCACTTACGACACACTCTTGTAGAGCTGTGCAAGTTTTGTAGATCTAGCATGTATGCTTATGCACATTGCAATGCAGAGGAAGTATTATCTTTGCATGAGCTCAATTGTGAGAATTGCGACATTTCACGGCAGCGTGTTCACGGAATGATGTCTCAAAAATAACTTCAAACCAATGCTGCAGGGGTTTGTGGCAGGGTGAGTTTGAGCAGTCTGACGCTGCAGGGGTTTGACTGCTTAAACTTAACACCCTGCCACACACAGAACTGACATGCCTCACTTGACCAGGAACCCTGTGCCAACATTCTTTTGACATGGCTAGCTAGCTATGGCTATAGCCATATATGTAGGCAGGGCTTTGCTCTACGAGTAGGCAGGGCTTCCCTGTACAAATGGGCAGAGCTGCGCTGTTGTATGCTGGCAGAGCTACGCTCTGCAAATAGCCCTGAAACGTCGCAGAGCTTCATGTTGAATGCGAACCCTGCGGGCTTTAAGAGCTAAGCCCTGCGACATTGCAGAGCTGGCCCTTGCTGCCAGTTTGCCAGAAGCCCTGCAAAGTCAGAGCTGAGCCCTGACATATTGCAGGGCTTTTCCACCCCCCGGTCCCCCCCCGGTCCCTAGTGATAGTATGATCAGGCAGTACCAAAGAGCACAGAATCCAAGCCTTTCCATGGCATGTTGACAACAAAGTCTGATTGATGTTGTTGATATGCCACAGAAAGGCTTGGATTCTGCTTTCTTCGGCACTGCCTTATCATGCTAGCAATGGCAAAAACCACAGACTTGACTCATCCCTCTTGCCAAACGCTGACACTGGTGGCCGAAAACAATCTGCGGCTCTTAACTCATACACCTGGTGTTGGAGTTCACAGGAAACACAAGAAAAAGGAAGTACTTGAACTGGAGTGCAATTTCAACATTGGTTCTTTAGTTAATGGCACAGGTCAGGGTTCTTTGGTCAGCATGTTTGCTTGATGCAGATGCTTGTGCAGTTCCCCTGTGCTCATTCCCTCCAGTTTCAATTGTCACTGTCCCTCCAAGTTTGTGCACTGCTGTTCCCTCAAGCTCCAACACACTGCCGGCAAGTTGTGCGGAGTTGCAGTGTGTAATTGAAGGACTGACACCATTCCTGCCATTGCACAAGGCAACACCGCAGAATTCAGTCCTACGACCTCAACAAGCCTTGCTATGACCCACAAAACTGCATCTTTCTGCGTTGAGCAGCGATGCTGGCCATGATCAGTGACATCAGTACAGCTTGATAAGTCAAGGTTGTTCTGGCCATTGTGTCACACAGTGTGTCATGTGATGCATGACACATTTCCTGCTGCTATGAATTTTGGTTATCTTTAAACGGCTCATGAGGGCTGGGGTATGCTTTGAAGAGTGAATGAATAGATATCAATGAATGATTTGTATTAATGAACGAGGTCAAGAGTTTTGTTAGCTGACCTGATTTTTTTACCAATGCCAAGATCCAGATCCTGACCCTGACTGTTGCAAACATTAATTTGCCTGGTAAGTGCATGTTGTACGGCCGTGCTACATATCTGTAACACAACACATGGCATAAAACCACTTCGGCACGCAACTGAAGGTCCTTCCAAGCAGATCAAGGTCGTGTTGAGGCTAGGCTACTGCCTTACCACCATGACAGCCTTCTCGGCTTTGAAGTGGTCACACAGTCAATGCATAAGACATGATCAACTGAGCAACATGTATGCGTGATGGTCAGGAAGCTTCTGGACATTGAGAGCTGGTAGCATCTGTGTATGACCCAAAACTTGGACTCAGAACATATAGCCCTGCAAGCGCATGCATTGACTCGGGCAAGGTGCGATGCACTTTGTTGATGGGATGACTTTCAGGTACAGATGAAACCACCAAAATCACAGATATCTTAAGAAAACACTTTGATGACAGTCTGTCCTCTCTATTTTGTTTTGTAGTACCCAGTAGACGTGCGGCAAGCTTCAGACCGAAGCACTGAAGCATGCCGCGTGTCTACTGGGTACTACAAAACAAAATAAAGAGGCTAGACAGTCATCAAAGTGCTGTCTTTTTCTCTTTCATCCTGAGTCATCACTGTACCATACTGACATGTCATCCCTTGATACAGCTTTGCACTATGGTACAGTGTGGCCTTAGGATGGAACAAATCAAAACTTTGATCATGCACATTTGCTGACGCTCTCATCCTTGGATGAGACCATCTAAAGCAGACACCTCAAGTCTAGCCAAAGAGGCTCATGATGATAGTGTTACTACAGACAGACAGGGTTAAATTTGGTTGTTGTCATCCTAGCTGTGTATAAGACGACAGCTATGTGATGTAAGGATGAACCCTGGATCCAAATGAGGATGAAGTACACACAGTCATCCACCATCAGACTGCTTTGTCTTGTCGGCTGCCACATACTGTCTGACAAGTCATCCTGGAGATGACTGGATGAAGAGCTTGAGGGCATAATTGTCCTCTTGCTGGACAGTCATCGTCTCAAGCTTTTCATCCTGTCATGGCCACAATTGTTTTCTAGATGTGGAAGAGCATCGGGTGCTTACAAGCAACCACTCACCACCTTTTGCAGCAGCAAATCTTGAGACTGTCCTGCAGGTGCCTAGCTCATCATGAACTGGAAATTGAAGTTAATTTTATCCTTATACTGTAAGTTTTGAGACTCGAGAACACATGTCTTGAACCAGAGCGTAAAGTGGCTTGAGCTGCTGTTCCTTCAGCGCCTATTTGTTCTCCCAACATGCAGAGAGTTAAAAAGTAAAGATCCAGATCCTCACAGACCTATTTTTCAAGTCTAGAGTGTACCTTTGCAAGATGTACCGATGGACCTATTTTTTGAGAATTTTAATCATGCATCTTGTACAGACAGGCTATGCGGTTGAAAACTGTCCAATGACACAGTGACAGTCTGCCACATGACCAAATGTCCTTCTCAAGTGGGTCAAGGTCCTACTGCATTGTTGCCATGAAGGTCTTCGGCCCACTTGTGAAAGACCTTACTGTCACCGGTCAGCTTGTCTTGCTGTCAATGAAAAAAGCTACTGCATTGGTCCATCCAGACACGTTTATAATTGGGTCATGCTCTCTGCAAGGCCCTTCAACTGAATTTGTCGACAGCCTTGTATGTTGGGTGTGGGTTGTTCTTTGGCACGCAGTATGGTACCTTTGTGAGATGATTTACTGCACATTCACGCTCATGGAGATGCCAGAATGTGTGTGTAAGAGCAACATACACATCCAGTATATACAACTTTCTGTCAATGCACAACATGAAAGACTGAAATTGAGTGGATTGTGCTAGTTCACCCACTCGGGTGCAGTCTGAATTAAGAGGTTACGGTCTATGCAGAAACCTGGTGCACACTTTCAGCTGAACATGGTCAAACTGTATAGCTGGAAGGGATGTGCACAAGGTTTGACACAAGACCTGCACAGGTTGGGGGCACATTGTGTAGTGTGTTCATGTAATGTGCACAGCTAGTTTAGATTGTGCAGGTTGGGGGCATGAAAGGTAATTGTGTTCATGTGACATGTTCATGTGCTGCTGGTCGAGCTTTTGCTACCCACATGGCATGTGTCCTGATTTAGAATCCTGATTGAGCACCCTGATGTAGTACCTTGTGTAGTGGGAGATTGATGCTGTGAGATAGCAGGTTGCATCTGCAGAGGAAGCAGCAACTGCATGCAACTGCAGACCTTGATCCAGAGCATGAGTCTGACAAGTGCACACTTTGACTGATTTGCTCCTCTGTTGTAGACGCATGCTGACCAGCCAAGCTACTCGGTGTTACGCAGATTGTTGAGAGGATTGATCTCAGACACAAACTCCAAAGGATGCACCAACTTGCAGAAGCTGGTTACATGCCAGGCATTTGGTCATGTGTCGCCTAAGAAGACACAACAACACAGCATTATGCGCATAACGCTTTGTTGTCATATCTTCTCATAGGATACATGACCAAATGCCTTTTCCAAGTGAGTGAGGGTCCGTTTGAGGCCAAGCTACTGCCTTGTCACCATCAGCAACTAAAAAGCTTTGAAAATTGCCATAGTGCTTAACTACTGTTCTCATACGCTGCATCATGGCTGTGCTGGTGTGATTTCTTAGACAACACATGTCATTTTGCCACATGACCAAACGCCCTTCCCAGATCGGTGAAGGTCCTGTCAAGGCCAAGCTGACACCTTGTCCCCAACAGCACCAGCCAAAGGTGCTGTTGGAGAGACCAGGCGATAGTTTGGCTTCAACAGCATCTTTGCGCATTTAGAAATGGCCTTGGTTCTTAGATTGATTTCTCGTACGCTGCATCAGGGGTGTGCTGGTGTGATTAACAACGCAGTCCTAGCCATTGCTGATCTGGACATGTGAACATGAACTTTTACCCTTATCTTGGGGCTGCCTCAATGTGGTTTTGTGTGTGCAGGAGGATCTATCAAAGCATGCCATAGACAGCGAAGAGCAACAGGCGGCAGTCCTAGCCATTGCTGATGAAGATGGCTTCAACTGGGGGTATGACCCCGTGCATTACATGGCTCCTGAGGGGAGTTACGCCTCAAACCCTGATGGTTGTGCCAGGGTTGTGGAATTCCGGCAGATGGTGCAGAGCCTTCATGGGCTAGGGTTGAAGGTGGTTTTGGATGTGGTGTACAACCACACCTTTGCAGCAGGTGAGGTGACTATCAACCCCATGTGATTGGTATCTGGCCTTTTCAAAAGTGCCAGGATAAAGATTATTACACCTGAAAAAAGACAACTGCATCACAGAGTGGCATCAAGCAGTTGATTGTGACCAGCAGCAGGGTCACGGCCAATTTTCTTTCTGGCAAGATGCAAAGCTCTAGGCTGGACGAGGGCCAAATTGCACCCTGCTGCTTGTGACATATATCTGCTTAGTGCCATGCTGTGAAGCAATAGCCACTCTTGAGGTATGGGAACCTCCAGCGCTCATATGGCGGGGTGCCCCCCTCCCTCAACTGGGGGTTGGGGTCATTGCCTCCCAAGTCAGGTTGCCACATACAGACGGTGATGAGAACACCATTGATTGTCACTGCATGGTCCTACAGAGACACTTACATACAGACTTGGAAATGTGTCACTTCAGTGTCATTCAAGTGCTTCATCACACGCTTGAACAGCTGGGAGTCAGTGCAGATGGCCGTTCCGGCGTGTGGTGAAGCATTTGAATGACACTGAAGTGGCACACTTCCAAATCTGTGTGTAGGCCCAGCTCAATGGCTGCACCGTACATTCTCTTGCTCTTCTTCTGCTGCAGGGCAGCACAGTACATACTCTGTGCTGGACAAGGTGGTTCCCGGCTGTTACTACATTCTAATGCTCTTCTTCTGCTGCAGGGCAGCACAGTAGATACTCTGTGCTGGACAAGGTGGTGCCGGGTTATTACTACAGGCGAATGGAGAATGGAGATATCTGCATGAGCACTTGCTGCAACAATACAGCCTCAGAGCATGCCATGTGTGAAAGGCTGGTCATTGATGACATTGTGCACTGGGCCAAAGACTACAAGGTAACAGCATTTTCAACTTTTCCATGTTGTCTGCAAATTGTGTAAATCGTGTGTAACATAGATGTAACATAGATGAGGGTGTAACATAGATGAGTGTGAGTCAATACATATGCATAAACTGCGAAAGCTATCAAAACAATTGTTTTGGTCGGCAGCCGCCAGGTTTTGAGCAAGAAATGAATGTGACAGGTAGATGGGTTCAGATTCGACATCATGGGTCATTTGATGCTGAGCACAATGAAGAAGATTCAGGCAGCCCTTGCAGCGCTGACCCTAGAGGCTGATAGGGTAGACGGCAAGGGGCTCTACATCTATGGAGAAGCTTGGGATTTTGGTGAGGTCAGCAACCCTAACCTGCTAATTAGCTGAAACCCTACCTGATCACTTGCCTCAAGCCCTACCTGACTGATCAGGCAAAGTCCTATGCACATTTGTCTTGGCAGTGAATCAAACTTGAACGGCTGCAAATCAGGCATTGCATGCATCTGATGCACTGCTTGTCAAGTCAAAGCACTAGCTGAGTCATGTCTTGCTAAGGCTGCTGGACTGCACATACCATTGCAGTCACAACAATCTGCACAAACCACTCGCTCACTCCCTTGCTCTCTCACTCACTCACTCACTCAATCGCTCACTCACTCACTCACTCACTCACTCACTCACTCACTCACTCACTCACTCACTCACTCACTCACTCACTCACTCACTCACTCACTCACTCACTCACTCACTCACAGGTGTCCAGCAACCAGAGAGGGGTGAATGGCAGTCAGGTGAAGCTGGGTGGAACAGGGCTGGCCTCCTTCAATGACAGGTTCAGGGATGCACTGGTGGGGGGCAGCCCCTTTGCCTCCCCCCTCTTCCAGGGGTGGGTCACAGGTACAACATCGTGAGGTGTATCTGCCTTGACGCCCTGCCAGTGAACCTCACATATGCTTTGCGCTATGATCTTTCACTTGGAACAGGACTTCTCTTTAAAATGTTGATTTGCTTTTTCTCAACATATTTCTCTATGCAAGCTGTCCTTGCCAGCATTCTCAATTGAAGTGCAGACCTATGGTAGTCATAGCTGCAAATTGTTGATATTGACTCTGCCCACATGCAGATATCAATTGGAAGCCTGCTTGCTCCTGATAGATGAGCTGTATCCATTGCAGCATTTGCAGCACCCCAACTCTGGTTGGACATGGCATAATGGTGGAGACAAGTCTCTCATGCAAGCAAGCTGTCTAACAATAATGACAATCAAAACGCTTTCAAGCTCATGCTGAGCTGGGTATGTGCAGGACAAGTCTGAGCAGCCTGTCTTGTGCCACCCTATAAGGCCTACTAATATGACCGTTCTGGCAATTACGTAACGTAACATCATTGAAACTAGACCTAGGGCGGCCAGGTGGCCGAAGTCCCTTGACTTCACCAAACAAAAGCAAAAAGACCAACTTTGCGGCCAAGCAGGTTGGGCAGCCAACCACAGCACATACCAGTCTGGTCATCCCAGAGCACAGTGTCCCTTCCTTTGTGGAAGCTGCACTGTAACGGTGCAGGCTTGAAAGGGGAGATGACATTGACAGCGGTTGACTAGAGACCTGGTCAATGTCATCTTCCTCTTCAACCCTGAGCCTGAAAAGCCAAGTTCCGTGAAGCATAGCTTCTTAGGCAATCTAGCTGTCTGCACAAGCTAAACCCTACGTGAACCCTGAACTTTAGGTTGAGTCATGCTGTCTGCAGGCTTGGGCACGGCTAGCAACCAGTTGATGCAGGAGGGGATGAGTGAGGGGGCACGCAGGGATCTGCTGATGGAATACACTGACCAGCTGCGACTCTCCATAGCTGCCAACCTGCAAGACTACCACATGCAGAGTTTCCAGGTCATCCCCTGTCTTCAAGTTCTGTGTACTTCCATCTGTGGATCTTGGTCAGGTCTTCAAGTTGTCCATCTCCCTGCCCTGCCCTGCCCTGCCCTGCCCTGCCCTGCCCTGCCCTGCCCTGCCCTGCCCTGCCCTGCCCTGCCCTGTTGTCTGCCTGTCTGTCTGTCTGTCTGTCTGTCTGTCTGTCTCTCTCCGCCGGCCTGCCTGCCTGCATCTGCATCTCTATGCGCAATTGCAACAGTGAGTCCGCTCATGCATGGACTATACAGTATTGTGTGACCTGTCTTGACAGAAGCCTTGAAGAAGAAGAAGAAGAAGGATTTTACAAGTTTCTGCCAGCCGATCGCTGACAAAGCGCCTAGTCATGTTCATCATGTAATCATGTAATGCAAGTGTATGTCCGACTGTCTGTCTGTCTGTCTGTCTGCGTCTGTACCTGCGTGAGGATGTGTCACAATGTGTGATCATGGTGCAGGGTGAGGTGAAGGCGGGCAGGCAGTTCCTGTACAGCTCCCAGCCCTCAGCATATGCCAAACAGCCCTGGGAGACCGTCAACTATGCCGACTGCCATGACGGTCAAACCCTATTTGACCAGGTGATATCCAAAACCCTGAACCACATATTGTATACCATACACTGACTGTCATGATAGCCAGATTTGGTTGGTCAGGTGTGCAGCCCTGTGGCTTAGCAGTCCTGGACATGACCAGTGTGTGTGTGTCTGAACAAACAGTAGCCACATTGACGTCACTTATCCCATGTGACTTCTTCCACCTGGAGTGTTGACTTCTCACAAGAGGATATGAACAAGGTTGCAAAGGCACCTCTGAGGTGGGGAATCTAACCAGAGGAGCTAGGTATAACATAGATGTGTCAACAAGCGAAAAGCCAGCTTGATTTGTTCAACTCTGAGCCATGCATAGGCTTAAGATAAGCACACAAGCTTTGGATGATCTGTGTGCAGTGTCAGTCAACATGTTGACTGACACTGCAGGTCCATGCATGGAACAGGCTGGACAGCGCGATGCTGTCAATTTGACATCAGATCTAGAGGCAAAAGGTCGACTGGTCGCGTTGGTGGTTCATGAGATGCCTGTCATGCACAAACCAGGCAGGAACCTGCATTGCCTGCAAGTGTCTGCGCAGCCATGGGTTCTTGACTCTTGCTGGTAGTGTGTTCCTGCTCTGCTCACGTGACAATCACCACTTGTACTGACCAGAGTGGCAGTCATCTTGCGTTTGCTGGCTTTGCATTTGCTTACTTGGGCGACACACTGCAGTGCTCATGCTGCTTCTTCTTGCTTATACTTGAGCTGAGTTCTCTGCGGACAACTAGGGCTGACCGGTTTGGAGAATCCGACCAGCCCTGATTGCCCAGTAGGAACTCGGCTTTAGGGCACGTTTGATTGCAAGTCTTGGCAAAGCTGTCAATTTAGTCAGAGTGTGCTGCTGCGGGGTGGATGGAATCATCAGTCCAGCAGCAACCTCTCAAGAGTGGTGCGGCATGTTGCTGACTCCTTGACCTTGTTTGCGTCACCATGGAAGAAACAGAGCTGCTTAATGCTCAATTCTTCATTAGTGGCTCAGCAAGGTCGAGCAGTCAGCATCATGCCGCACCATAGCCACAAGTTGCTGCAAATCTCTTGCCAATCATCAGAAACAATCCGAGGCACAGGTACCAGGTTGAAAAGGATCATGCTGTCATGGCAGTCAGCATAGTTGACCGCGAGCCTCTCCGCTTGCCAGCAGGAACTTCCTGAGACACAGCGTGAACCTCTCAAAGGCTCTGCTGACAAACAGAGAGGTTCGCGCTCAGTTATGCTGACTGCCATGACGGCAAAACCGTTTTTAATCTGGTTTCACCCTAAAACCACAAAATAGCCGTGCTAATGCTGCTGCTTATCCTTATAAACTTATTCATATGTGCATGTGCTTGAGGGCACTAATGATCACAAGTCTTGGCAAAGCAGTCGATTAATTGGGTGGAATCATTGGCCCGCATCAGTACAGCAACAACGTCTTGAGAGTGATGCACCATGGTGTAGACTTCTTGACCTTGTTGCAAAGCCACGATCAGATTTGCTCAAAGCTCAACTCTTTTGATCGTCGCTTGCAGACAAGGTCAAGAAGTCAGCATCAAGGCTGCATCACAGCCACAAATTGCTGCAAACCCCTCTGCCTGTTGACAAAAGTGTCTGAGGCTCAAATTGCAGGCACAGATTGAACCTCAGAAATGTTTTGTTGACAGAAAGACAGCTTTGCCACCATGTGTCTCTACCTTGCAATGCTCAGATAAGCCCTTGCATCCTTGGGAACCCAAGCAATTGATCGACCTCAGGGAGCCACCAGCTGGCAATGAGGTGCCAACTGCACTGGCATGCGCATGCTGCATCTACAACAGGTGTTGCGCTTCTGCATGGTACCAAGAGCGTCCCTGCCAGCTGCAATTCTCATTCTCATTGTTTTCTGGCCGTGACGAAGGCAACATTGAGGGGATGAGTGTTGAGGCGGACAGGCGCATCAAGGTGGTATCCATGTAGCTCGTGACACATGCACAGCTGCTAGTGTATTGCCTTTGCCACACCCTCACCATATGGCCACTGCTACAACTTTGTCACTGCTACCAACTTTCACCAAGCTGCTATCAACAGTGCATTGCCTACACTTACTGCAGGCTTTGAAACGTCAGCCCATGCAAGAGCATACCTAGAACGGACTTGAAATGCATGTCATTCACTTCGCTGCTACTGTAGTGGGGCTACTAAGCATCATGTGCTGCATGCATGAATGTATGGACTGCTTTGGGGCTTTGTTGCTGGTGCAGTGGAACTCAGACGGTGGTACACAAAACAGCCAAGATGCTTGATGGAAGCAAGCTGCTCTACCTTGATCGGGCACCCTAGAGGAAGTGGCCCAGAGGCGCAGGCAAGAGGGGGGGTAAGGCTTGTGTCTGTATATAGCTTGTTGTCATCCATGGCTCAGATCGCCTGTCACATAACAGCATCTTGGATGACTGCAAGTCAGTACAGACATAATCTTGTACCAAGGGGGTCAAGGGGAGGGGCAGAGGGCTCCAGGAATGCGCAAAATCTGAGCTGAGTGCCTAGCGTCTGCTGCATGCAGCTTCAAACCTTGGCACCAAAACTGGCTTCAAGTGGAACATCAGCTGTTTTATGCTGCTTTCACCTTGCATATTGAAACAGCAGCGATACAGTGAACTGCAATTGAGAGCTTGAAAGCCAAATTTGGTGCCAAGCTCTGACTTGAAAGCCAAATTTGGTGCCAAACTCTGATTTGCAGTTTACTGTAATGCTACTACTTTAATATGCAATGTGAAGCTGCATGCAACAGCTCATGTCCCACAATCTGAGAACAGCGTTTCCACAGAAATCTTAGGTCAGCAGCAGTGCGATAGCAGCTTTGCGACTCTGCAAGCAGCAAACGACATTTGATGTCCCTCTGTGCCGTTTATGCCAGTCCAACAGATGTCTTCTGCTTTTGGCCTGCTGACAAGTACTTGTGTACAATGCCAAAAGCTGAGGCATCTCTTCGGGTTGGCGCAACTGGTGCTGCATCACTCCAGGACAGTCAGCATTTGCATTCACAAGTTTGAAAAAAACTGTCAAAAGTGCAACTCGTCAACTTTGCACTTGTCATGCACAAGCCAGGCAGGAGCCTGCTTGTGTCTGTGCAGCCACGGGCTCTTGACTCCTTGTTGCTGCTCTGCTTACAGTGCAACCACTACATGAATTTATCGGAGTCACCGTTGTTTTGCATTTGCTTGTTTGAGGAAGACACTGCAGTGCTGGTGCTGCTGCTGCTGCTGCTTCTTCTTCTTTTCTCCTTCCTCCTGAGGGCGCTAATGATCACACGTCTTTGAAAAAAGCCACCAACCTAGTCAGAGCATGCTGCTGGAATCATCAACCCAGCAGCAACCTGTTGTGAGCGACCCGTGTTGCCAGCCGGGTTTTCTTCAATGCTGACTGAGTCAAGGTCAGCCCCAATTAGCGTTGAAGAACTGAGCATTGAGCAGCTCAGTGGCTCCTGCACCTGATGCTAGAAAATGGAGAAGTCAGCACCATGACACACCACATGTGCTGTCCAGCCATTAGTTGCTGCAGACCTAAAACATCTCCCCCAATGCAGAAACGCGCTTTCACTGACCCCAGGCAATTCTGAGTTGAGATTTACACTTGCAGGTTAGAGTTGTAGGTTCTGATTCGAAATGGACATTTTGGTTTGAGAAGGGCTCTCTGCCCATCAGCGTGAAGACTCTGGAGTTGAAACTGGAGGCACAGATTGAACCGTGGGTATTTCATGTTGACAAACAGAGGGCTTTGCCACCATGTGTGGCTACGGTGGCACCCCATGTTGCTGCAGCACAGCAGAGGACACCAATCACAGACTGAGATCCATCACACTCTATTCAATAAGCAAAGTCAACAGCTTGTCTAGAGACACATGGCCAGACCAAATCTTGATCCTGATCATCTACAACTTCACCCACATTGGATTTGCAAGCTTGACCGGAGCGTGCCTGCCAGCTGCACACATGACCCCCCATGTTCCGCCCCTGGGGAAGGCAACATAAGGGGCCATGTATGCTTCTGACAGGCGCACCAAGGTGGCGTCTGTGTAGCTTGTGCCCTATGCACAGCTGCTACCGTACAACACCTTATTGCCTCTGACATAGCATCACTACCATTGTACGGCCGCAGCTTCCACCTTGTCACTGCAACCATTGTTAACATTGACAGTACTGTCAATGTGAACAATGGTTGCAGTGACTAGTCCTTCAACAAGCGCACAGCATGGCCACATCTGATGTGCGTGCTTCTTGCATAGGTTGTTGCATATGCATATCCCAAGCATTTGCAGTGTACATTGACATTAGATTGCATGTGAGAACTGCTGCACGTCTCCAGTCACGTGCAATCTAATGTCAATGTACACTGCAAATGCCTAGGTTATGCAACAACCTGTGCATGTTGTAGGCACATCACAGCCTTTGATGAGGCCTTGACCAACCTGACGCCAGCAGAACATGAAATCAAGACACTCCATGGTCTTGAAGAGGAAAATTTTGTCGTCTGGACCTTGAAGTGTCTGATGTCATGTTCTTTTCTTTCTTGGAAGTTTTTTCTCAAAGTCAGAGCTGCTGAGAATGTGTGTACAAATTGGAAGCTTGCTGTTGTGCTGAAAACTGTCTCAGTGCAGGAAGCGCCGTAACTGTGCAATTGCTAGCTTCAGCTCTTTGACATGTCACACAGCTGTCATACAGCGATGTGGCTTTGCTGCCAGAAGTTGATGTAGTCAAAGGGTACAATCCTGATATGGGAAAAGAAAAGAAAAGTTTACGCTTTTCAGCGATCATAACGGGAGCCTCCTAAGGCGGCAGCCCGGAGCTTCCTGATATGGGAAAAGGGTTTGGCAATTGTCAGCATGAGAATTGACGAGCCTGTAATTTGTGCTCCAAGGTGTCACATACGCCATACTTGTACCGCACTTGGGGACTGCGTCTGTGATGCATATTGCGGCCTCTGCAATCCCCATGATGTCAGCAACCGCACCCTTTTACTACCCCAGGGCCGCACCCTATCACTATACTGGGGGTGTATCCCTTGCCATACTCGGAGGCTGCACTGCTTATCTGGTGAAGCCCACATGCTGCCTGCTGACTGGCTGTGTCATGTTTGTTGCAGGTGATCATGAAGGCGAGAGATGGCACAAGCATAGAGGACAGGTGTCGCATGAACATGCTAGCGCTGGCCACTGTGGCTCTCTCCCAGGCATCACCTCTCTGCCTTCCTTCTTTGTCTGTCCAGTCTATGTGCTTGTCTCTCTTTCCTGTCTGTCTGTTTCACGTCCATCTGCTGTTCCATCCGTCTGCCTGACTGTGCGTTTGCTTGCTTTTCTGCATAACAACCTGTCTGTCTGTCTGTCTGATTGTATGCCTGTCTGCCTGCCTGCCTGTCTGTCTGTCTGTCTGTCCGGCTGTCTGACTGTCCGGTTGTTTGTCCATCCGTCTGCCTGACAGTGCGTTTGCTTGCTTTTCTGCATAACAACCTGTCTGTCTGTGTGTCTGTCTGTCTGATTGTATGCCTGTCTGCCTGCCTGCCTGTCTGTCTGTCT
>JAABUK010007700.1_pt1 | contig 15418 bp, 19 predicted proteins | sample 5559141 | NCBI WGS metagenome assembly JAABUK01 (sample SAMN10711869, study PRJNA513367) | rock metagenome | isolation source: Antarctica rocks | place: Antarctica: Victoria Land, Pudding Butte nord | collected 2016-01-03
CCAAAGCTTCTTTTGAGAGATGCACGTCAGGATGTTGCCTGCATGTAAATCGGCCACATATTTGATTATCGGGCATCTCAAACGGCTCTGGGAGCAAGCACTTGTGGTGGCAGCAGTTGCAAATCAAGATATGTGGGTGTGTATTCAGGTGATATGTATGCATTGTGTGAGCAACACATATGCCAAATACACAACCACCAAGCTTTGACTGTGGCAGCTGTTTCACGTTGTGACTGACCTGGCTAGGCCCTTGTAGGACCGGTGAGTTTGCATCAAAAGACTTACGTGACTGAGGGTACGTAGCAGGTGGACTGGTAACGGCATGACTGTGCTCATGTACTCAGCCGTTTGAATCTATGCAGCCATCGGATGTCTCGGATAGTTCTGATGTCTTTTTGATCATGAGCAGCGCTCCCTTCTGTATGTTTGCTGTCTTGGGATGGGCGTTTTGTCATAAAAGCCCTACGAGTAATTTGCAAGCGTTATATTACGTAAAAGTTGCAGTCGAGCACCAAAAACTTTGCGAGAAGCTGGCAGCCGATCGGCTTGAAGGAAGCGCTGGCTGTGCAAAATGGCGAATTTGGACAGCGGTCACCTCGTAGCAGGTATGCCACCCGGCAGCTCGCCAGGCGCTTGTTGATCCGGGTTGCTGAGAGGCTGCAGTCTTGATCTTGCCCGCAGCATGATTTCAATGGTACATCTGTGTCTGTAGGCTTGTTAAAAGCTTCGAAATACGTAGCAACTGCGCCCCAGCAGTGTAAGTTTCTGCACCAATGGTTGACAGCTCCGTTGTCACTGTTATTTGTGCAAGCAGGCAAGAACATTGCGGTTGCCGGAGCAGGCCTGGGCGGACTAGCTTTTGCGCTTGCCTTGCTGCGATTTTGCAAGGAACACCAAGTACGTCCGCTGCCCCACATACACGTTTTCGAAAGAGACTCAAGTCCAGATGCTCGAGCAGGCTTCGGGTATTCCCTTGGGGTACGCAGCGACTCTGGTGGCCTGCAGGTACACCACATACCCATTGAACATTGAACTTTGCAACCGGTAAAAGCCTCGTCTGAGCTGTTCACGGCCTGTGACTGTAAGGCCTCAAGGCTTTGTGCTGTGTCTGCCTCAGAGCATACCAGTAGCTGTGTTGCAGTCACATACTGAAAGGGCTGAGCTAGGGCTTCGAGCTGCTGCCATCATCACAAGTCAGGTTGCACTCGTCTGGCAGGCAGTTGGGTCAACCTCTGCTAGCTTGCCCGGCCAATTTTACATTTCACCCATCATCACCTTGTTGATCCCTTTGGTCTTGTCCTGTGTCTCAGTGGAATGTCCAAAGCTGCTCAACGTCAGCCCTGTAGGCCTTCATTACATGAAAAGAGCCAACTTGTTATTGCTCTTTGGCCTTGAGTCATACTGCCCACTTCAGGTGGCGTGGGTTGGGCTGCCTGACAGTCAATCAGGCATCCCTAGGCAACTAGGTGCCAGGCAGCTGTGAGCCCAGTAAAAGCACTTACAAAGCACTAGATTTCACCCTGTTCATCAACGACATGTCTGCATGGCAGGTGCTGCATGCCTTGGGTGTGCTGGATGACCTGCTGCACCACCAGGAGCCTGCTAGAGCCATAACCTTTGCCTCACCTAGCTTCCAGACACTCTTCAGCGTCCCAGACTCCATCGTATGCTCTGGTCCCCTTAACCCCACTACACCCCTGTTGAATGCTGTCCGACGTGTCTCCTATCAGCACTTGCCATATATCTGGCAAGTGTGGCTTACACGTGTGGCTTATCAGCAGTTATCTAATGTGTTACTGGAAACAGCACTCCCCAGGCAGTCATCAGCGCCTCCCATTACCCAGTGTGACTCATCTGTAGCTCAGTGCTTGCTTCCCCCTCATTGACAACCAGATCTCAAACTTCATACTGTGTGCATAACATGGCTGTCCCCAGCAACAAGGTATTTGTACTCGTGTCTATACTCAAACTCCTCAAAAACCTAACTTTGCTTTAAGAAAGGTGGCTAAGATTTGCACTCCAACTGCGCTAGGGGCTCTTCGCATTGACTGAGCACAAAACTGGTGCCTTTGCAGCCGCCAGGTCTACCAGTTGGTAGACTGCGCATCACACGCTCCAACCTGCAGCGGACGCTGCTGCAGCACTTCCAGCAAACAGGGCAGCAGCTCAGCTTTGGTAAGGTGTGCACAGATGCCACAGTGCTCACAGACAGCGCCTCACAGCAGAAGCATGTCAGCCTTGCTTTCCAGGTGCTTCCTTGGGGCGTTTATGCACGTTTCTGGGCTGTACCTGTGAATGTACTGCGTCAAATATGATGTCAATTTCTCTCATCAAAGGAAGGCAAACGCAAAAGGAAAAAGGAAGCAATAAACTGAAAACAAACAAGTGTAAAAGCTATAGTGGTAGCTTTTCACTGCAGTCGTATATTCTGCATGTTCCCTTGCGGCAAAGATTGCTCATGCATGCTCCTGAGCTGACAGCAGTTAAGAAAAGTTGTGACAACCCTGCGCGTGTGTTCCTGCATGCCTGTAGGCTTATCTTTTTCTTTTGTTCTGCAGGATGGTGAGCAGCACACATGTGACATACTAGTGGTAGCTGACGGCGTCAACAGCAAAATCAGATCAGCCTTGCTGCCTGACGCCAAGCCCTACTACGCTGGCATTGTCACAATTGCGGTATGTGTCTGACACTCAAGCTCGGCTGCATGTTTGAGTCGTGACAAAGTTATGTGCAAGTTTGGTGTGTCAGCTGGACTCACTGAAATTGCATGGACACATGAATGATTGAATGCCAACCTTTGCATTGCTTCCCTCTTGGACCCCCATGAATTGAACACCTGTACCCCAAGCCAAGCTTCTAAAGACAGGGCACATGCAACAGCTAGATGTCAACTACAGCAGCTGGCCACCACATACATGTGTACTTTTCCCCTGTTGCTTGGCCTTCTGTCAAAACACCCTCCATGCAAAGCCAGGCAAATGTGCTGCATGCAGGGACGCACAGACAGGCTAGACCCCCTGCCACAGGAGATGTTACACAGTCAAGTCATGCTACTTGCACCCAAAGGTGTAACCATGTTCCTCAGCAGCTATGAGAAGCACACTGTGAGCTGGCATATATCATGGTACGCCCCACAAAGACTTGCGGCTGAGCTCAATGCCAAGTTGCAAGACCCAAATACTGCGCAGGTAGGTTGGCAGGTCCTGGACAACCATCAAATCATCAACCATCATGTGCTTATCCTCTGCTCAGCAAGCTTTCCAGCACATGAGATGCTTTGCACATGCTACAATCATGACCCAGGGCAACCGTAAAACCACGACTTGAACTTTGCAAGCCTTTGGCTCTTGATTAACACAACTGTCCAAGTTTGGATGGCACAATCTTTAATCTCCTGCTGCTCCTTCCTCTACTTGTCCTGTTCGCTTATGTGATTCCAGTATGCTAGCGTCTATGTCATGCTTACAGACATGCTGTGCAGATTGCCATGTCATGCTGTGCTGAGATGCACAGTCTCAAGCTGACCATTGCCATGCTGAGCATGCTGAGCTCACACTGCTGCCATGCTGAGCATGCTGAGCTTGCGTTGCTGCCATGCTGAGCATGCTGAGTCTGCTCTGCTGCCATGCTGAGCATACTGAGCTCACACTGCTGCCATGCTGAGCTTGCATCGCTGCCACGCTTGGCTTGAAAGGATACATCATCTCTTTGAGTAATTCTGTATCTGGTAAGGAGCTGCAGTCTCAACAGCACAACAGCAGTCAACTGAAGCTCTGTTTTGGTGAAAACACTTAATTCTAATAATTGCTCCATGCAGTACAGGAGGTGCATGCTATGATCCTCAAGAAGGCAGCAACTGTTGCAGAGCCCTGGCCAACACTGTGGGCACACACAGATAGGAGCAAAATATGGGTTAGCAATCCCATGGAGAAACTGCCGCATCGGAATGCTGCCCCCATCGTTTGCCTTGGAGACGCTCTGCACGCTATGACACCCTTTTCAGGTATTGACCACCCATACCAACCTGGGTGACTTTCCATGGTGATCATATTGTCTTTGTATGATCATTGTCATTGACACTGCACTACCACTGCATTACAATTTCTGTAAGTCCTGACTCTGTGCACGCTGTTTGCGATCTGTCATTTAGATTGCAGCTTTCATGCTTGTATCCTGATCACAACTCAGCTGTTTCATGATGCCCATGTCAATCATGCCATTGTCAGTGCTGTTTGCCTCTTGTTTCCCAACAGTGGGGTGCTTGCTCAAGCTCTGGTGACACATCTGTTGTCCCCATCATGAGATGGATTTGTTCATTTTGACTGCTTCACTCTGCCAACACCACTCTGGTCTCTCTGGATATAGTCTGGATATGCATGTCTGTGCTGCACTCTGCTCTGCTGTTGGAGTAGTAACCAGCTCTGGATGTCTTTCATACCTTGTCAGATTCTTCTGCATGTTGTCAAATGTCCATTGTGGGCATGGAGAGGGTTGCATTATGGTGCATGGCATACACTTGCCAATGTACTCTGATCATGATCAGGCCTTGTACAAGAGCAACAGCATAGGTACCGCCATGCAGTGAGCATCAGCCTTGTATGAGCGCCATATGTACATGCGATGGCATACAATATCACAGGCGTTTACACATGCATGCATATACATACATACACAGCTGTCCAAGGCTTGGACCACTAGCTGGGCCCATGGCATGATTGTGCATGTCTGGTAACATTCACCGCTTGCTGCACATAGTGTCATAGGCTATGCACTGTGAAGCATTGGGCTATTTTGGGTCTGATTGCCTCAGTGCTGGCTTGTGACATCACTCATGAGGTCCTGACTGCACTCAGCCATTACCAAAGTACACATGTATGCACAGGCAATGGTGCAAACATGGCGTTCGTGGATGCTTGGCAGCTGGCTCTGCAACTCACCAGCCCTCACCACCTAACCCTTGAAGCAGCCATTGCAGCATATGATGCTGAGTCAGCACCTAGGTGCACTGCAGCTGTACAAGGGGGCAGCGCTACTATTGCCAGGTGGCACCGGCAGGGCTTTGCATACCACGTGACCCTGGTTGTGTATTTCCTGCTTGGAAAGCTGCTGCAGGCGCTTGTCTACTTGGGTTTGTTTGGCTCAAAGCAGACAAGCCAGGGAAGCGCTTGACGCGGTTTCTTTCTTGGTGACTGCTTTTGTATATGGGTGTTCATATTGTGTATACACATTGTGTGTATATATTGATGTTATGTTATGTGTATTTGCTGGTATACCTTCTTGTCTGGCTTCAGCTTGATGCCTCCTTTGTATTGCCTCTGGAGTGACTTGTCTTTGCGGGTGCATAGCATCAGTGGTGGTCAATGATCTCGTACCACTCTTGCAACGTCTGAAACATGTGCCTGACGTCCTGGACGGTTGTCAGATCTTCACAACTTCAGCGTGGCGGGTGTGTCATCAGTTGCACCAAAACACGTGTTGCAACCAGGCTGATGTGTCATGTCTGGCCATCCCCTTATATCACCTTATGCAATGAATATTCAATGTACATGTCAAGTACATGCCTACATACTACTCTCAATATGCGGTCTGCCAAAATGGGACCTCCTACAGCGATCTACCTGGAGGACTGTGCATACCTGATGCTGGGAAGAGACAAGTGTCCAACGAGTGATTGAACCAATCAGTACATGCTGCTCCTGCTGCTGGGAACAGACAGGTCTTCAATGAGTGCTTGAATGAAGAAGAGAAAAGAGAAGAAAACAAAAGAAAAGAAAAGAAAAGAAAAGAGAAGAGAAGAGAAGAGAAGAAAAGAAAAGCAAAGCAAAGATAGAAAAGAAAAGAAAAGAAAGGAAAAGAAAAGAAAAAGGAAAAAAAACTCCACCTTTTGGCATCAATTCAATGAGAAGCCAACCAGGTTGCATGAATTGGTATGTGCTGTTTGGCAGGTGGGAGATGTGCTGTACATGCCACGTGGAACTGTACACCAAGCAGTGGCCCAGAAAGACGCCTCAACCCACCTCACCATTTCCACCTACCAGAACCACTCTGTTGGCACTCTGGCCCAGGCTGTGCTGCACAGCGCCATGCAGGGCCAAGAGGAGCCGCTATGCCTGCCATTGTCACTAAGGAGGGGACTGCCACCTGGCTTCTTGTACTCACATGGCTACCAGGTCAGCTTCCAGATCTGCCTCCAATGACAAATCTGCATGCTTCTGTCTTTGGATCTTCCACACATGAGTGATTCTCAATGTACAGCAGTGTCACTGCAAATGTGCTTGAGTGTATGTCGGTACAGGTATCACTACATGCACATTAAGCTGTGCATGCAGTGGACTTGCAGCTTGTCATCACCTCTTGTTCATCAACTGCTTTCCAGACGACCCTGGTGTGCAAAGCATACTGTACCAGTCAGCGCAGGAAGTGCAAGCCAGGGAACTGCCAGCATCAATCTTGGCTCTGAGACCATGCGTCTATGATTGCATGGTCTGAGAGCAGCACTCAGCGCAAGTCTGCAGGAGACAAAATAGTGGCAGCACCTCAAAACTGACTGCAAGCAGCCTGTGCTGTGCTGCATACGTCTTACCTCGCGCCTGCCTCAAGTGGCCTCCATACATCGGAACTCCTGAAAGTGTTCCAGTGTTACGCCTCACTGTGCTGCAATATTTTGCTCAGGCAGACAAGATGAGGGACCTCAGGAAACGTCCAGCTGCACCCACTACTCCCCCCCAAGGAGATGATGCTTCAGGCCAGAGCCTAGCCCAGCAGGTGGCAGCAGGCCTGCGTGAGCTGGCTGACAAGGTGGAAGCACAGCCGGAGCTGATCAGCAAAGCATCAGACCTGATGTCCTTGGACTACATGGACAGCAGAGCGCCACCTTCAGAGGTGAGACGTGTTTCTCGATGCACTGCAAGATTGCGCGTCATACAAGGAAAGTTGTTTGACACATCCCTCCTGGGATGCTGTAGATCTTCGAGTCTTTGATTGCTGAAAGTCGAAGCAAATGTGAACATCCTCTGGTGGGGCTTGTTATAGGTATCTGATCGCTGGTATCATAGCTTTCCAGGACTTGGCACGCCTGATACTAATCACCAGGTGTTGCTGAGTTTACTTTCACACTGTGCATGAGCATTTTCCAAAGGAAAGAGGTGCTGACAACAGCACAGCATTAGAGTCAACAGTAAACAAACCTCTTCATGGACATTAGAGCAGCAGCCATACAGGTACAGCCAGCACCAGTTGCATGTCTTGCAAATGATGCTGGCTTTACCTCTATGACTAAGCATCAAGGTTCTGCGCCCCAACAATGCCGTTGTCATTGTGTAGCACCACATGCAGGCCACAACAGAGGGAGTTTTAGAGTAGCGCAGGTTGAGCGCCCTGGTGATCAGTGCGCAACCGCTTTGAGACTGTAAAGTGTATGATGTGATACTGCACCTCACTACAGCTACTGTGCATGTCAACATCTCAGCATCTGCTGCTGGTAGATCTAGAGTCTGAATGCCTTCAAGCAACAGGCAGACTCATGCATTGCGTACTTTCCTGCTGCTTGTGCACTGTATCATACTCCATTGGGAAATCAAGAAACATTCATGGCTGATGACATCTGCAAAAACAACAGAGCAGTGTCGTTCACCACAAGTGACTACAATGCTGACAGCAGTTGCAAGTCCAGAGCTGGTCGCAAACGTGAGCTCAATGCTGAACAAGCTTGGCGGGGGTGTGCAGGCAAGCTTAGTGGACATGGGGTCAGAACCTACCTTGAAGGATGCAGTCGTCTGCCGGGCAGCCACTGCATTCAGGCTGGTACCTTTTGATGCACCTGGGGCTGATTCCAGAGTGCCCCTTGTCAAGGTAACAAGATCTCATCTAGGATTTTATTCTAAGGACTTATTCATCCGCATGACCGTATTCATCTGCATGAGTCCTGCAAAGTTGGCAAATCGCTGTTGTGTCGCTGGTCATGCTCTAATGGCTCTATGTGTGGGTCAAGAAGCTGAGCATGTCAACATGGTTTCTGCCCATTATGAGCATGTTTGCTTTGCTTGACAGTGGTTGTAAGTCCGGGAGTTGCTGATTTGCCTTGCAAGGTCTTCCTCTGCTAGTGTTTATTATGCACTGGACTGCTGCTGTCCATTGATGGGCTTGATTGCATGCATACATGCGACTGCTTTGCATCTGTGCATCCTTCTGGGCCTATGTGAATGCCAAGGGCCCTGGCCATGCTGTAGAGCAAGATGATGGTGTGCTGATACAGGTCATCAGCTGCCTGGGGAACTCAATAGAGGACCACATGATGGGGGAGCAGCATGAGCATGAACATGAGCACTCAGATGCCTGCTGTCATGGAGAATCCCACATTGAACATGACACAGCCTTGAATGGCAAGAGCAGTAATGGCAGACAAGCTACTGAACTGGAATCTGGACAGGAATCTGGCAGTGAAGAAGGAGAAGGCGATGAGGAGGAGGAGGAGGAGGAAGAGGATGAAGGACAAGCAGACTTGGTGTTTCCCGCCACATACAGTCTTGCATTGGTACAGCTGCTAGGTGCAGAATCAGCGGCGGTCAATGTAAAGGACATCAGGCTGGATGGAGATGAGACAAAGGTTGACTTGGCTGTCACGCTGTGGAAGGAAGGCATTGTAGCTGTTCAGCCACAGCCTAGCAAAAAGCCAGGAAAAAAGAGTAAGAAATGAACATGGTTGCTTGTATTGTCTGAAACCAATGTTGATGGAGAGTCGATTGTGTTGTGTTAGATGGTCTTGACTGCATTTGCATCAATGTTCTATTGTGTTAGAATTGGCTTAGTGCCTCCTACCCTCTTTCTCTTGACTGCCTCAGAGCTGCTAGGTTCGAAGGTAGAATTCATAACTGCAAAGCAGCAGCTGTTGTTGATGCTGTGTGCATCTCATCAGCAGTTCTGCCAGCATGTGATCAGCTGGTGAGATTGAGCAAGCTGTCTACAAGCAGCCTTGCGGCCAAAGGTTGAGAAAAGAAGTAAATGTGGATGTTGCTTGCATCCCTTCTGTGAGTGATGCTTACATGCCATCTGACAGCCTGAATGCAGAGTATGCACGCAGGACCGTCGTCTTGGGCTTTCGCTGAGATTCGTAAAAGTTTCGCCTGGCGACTCGCCTTTCGCCCAGACCAAACAAGATTATCCGCGCACACTGCTTGTTTGCTGTATGTAGGGATGCAAACATGAACACAGGTATCTGCCGTTCGTGGTGATCGAGCCTTGCGCAGTGCTCAAGGAAACAAAAACACTCACACCACTGATCACTTCCATAGAATTCTTTGGACAGCCTGGGAGCGCTTGGCCCGACGTTTGTGCACCTGAGGCAGGTCCACCTGCTATATTCAGCCCGCATCAGGCTCGTCTGTGCAGCAATGTGTGCACTTACAACGTTCGCACTTCGCGGCCCTAACAAGGCGCATTTATCCATGCAATAACTGACAACATTATTTTCATCAAAAATTCGCATAATGTTGCATGGCAACACTGATGGCAACAGTGAATATTGGCTCCAAACTGAAGGCATCACAATTGTTCATGGCATACGTAAACATAGAGCTGCCTATTTAACCATGCATGCACAGATCTGTCCAAACAGGGCGATATGGCTTGTGCATAATCAAGGGGCTATCTTCGCCAGAGTGCAGCCAGTGCCTAGCTAGGGTAATCTTCAGTCAGATCTACCGTGTCCACAGAGCCAGCACCGCTACTTTTGGGCTCTTCACTAGCGGCAGATGCTCATTTATTCGTGGGGACCGACCCAGGCATCATGCGCAATGGTAAAGTGCCTGTAAATGCGCTTATTGCCGCTTTTAGAGCCAAAAGTATAAACCCTAGGTCAGGTTAGGGTTTAGAGTATTGCCCCTTTCGCCTACGGCAGATGGCCAAGGGCGAAGGCGAATTGAGTATTGCCCCCTTCGCCGTACACTGACTACGCCTGACTTTGACAGTCTTGGGTAAGCTTGCAGAGCATTAATGGAGGAAGCCAACCCCTACATTGATGCGCTACAGCTGCCCATTGAGGTGTGGAACAAGGTGTTTGCCTTTCTGAAGCCCGACTGCAGTGAAATTGAGCGATGGCACAGTGAGGTAGACGAGCTAGTAACTCAACAAGCACAGCTCCACCAGCTGAGACTGGTCTGCACCAAGTTCAACAAAGTCATTGACCAGCACCCTGAGCTCCTGGACCACTTGTTACCAGGTCACATGCCCTGGCAGTCCTGGCCCAGCCTTCTACGTTGGTTGCAGCGGTACAGAAGCCATGTTCGTATAGTTATGCCATCCTGCGATGGTGACAGCCATGCCCTTCTTCTTGGCGCTCTGGCTTGCCCTTTCATGTCTCCTATCCTCTTGATCTTAGCTGCCTCAGAGCTGCTGGAGTAAAAGGTAGTATCACTGATTTCTTAACTGTTGATGCTGTTTGATGCTCATCAGCAGCTCTCCCAGCATGTGATCAGCTGCAGCTGGGGACATTGAGCAAGCTGTCTACATGCAGCCTTGCAGCCAAATGCTGGGAAAAGTAGTGATTGTGAATGTTGCTTGCATCAAGTCTTCACGTACTCTGCGAGTAATGCTTGCATGCCATCTCACAGCCTGAATGCAAATGCCAACAGGGCCAGCGTATAAGTGAAACACATAAGTTTGTAGCTTGGAGTTTATTGGACATCCAATATTGGCCTCAAGCGTACAGGTATAGACATCAGTCAACTAGTTTCAGGGCGGAACTCTGGTGTCACCCATGATCATGCATGCATCGTTGGACCACTACCACTACTGACTCTGATATAAGGCCAGATACATGTTGGCTGAGATTCGTAAGCTACGTCAAACTTAATCAGCACTATGAGCAGTTCTGTATTCCGGGGGGCTGGGGGAAAGCAGCTACATGTACACAAGGGTGCACAGTTGTCTTGCAACCAACCCTAAATGCAAACTTAAGATGATGCCATGCATTGGTTGCTGTGCCAGTGCAACAGCGTATTGGAGCCTTTCTTGCTGTATATAGTGATGCAAACATGAACACAAGACCGGCAAGGTGATCGAACCTCCTGCTCCTGCAGTGCTCAAGGAAACCAAAACAGTCGCACCACTGATCACATCTTCGGACAGTTTGGGAGCGCTTGGCCCGACGTTTGCCTGAGGCACGTCCACCTGCTATATTCAAGATGCATTGGGCTCGTCTGCGCAGCATCGTGTTTACTCAGAACGTCCGCAATGCGCCTGATGTTGACAGTCACGGGTTTGCATGCAGAGCAGTAATGGAGACAGACAACCGCCACACCAATGCGCTACAGCTGCCCATTGAGGTGTGGAACAAGGTGTTTGCCTGTTTGAAGCCCAATTGCAAGCAACTTGATAAAATTAGGGTAAACGAGATGGTTACTCAACAAGCACAGCTCCACCAGTTGAGACTAGTTTGCACCAAGTTCAACAAAGTCATTGAGCAGCACCCTGAGCTCCTGGACCAGTTGTTACCAGGTCACGTGTCCTGGCAGTCCTGGTCCAGGCTTCTATGCTGGTTGCAGCGGTACAAGAGCCATGTTCGTGTCGTCAGATCATCCAGCAATGCTGACAGCCAGGCCCTTCTTCTTGGCGCTCTTGCTTGTCCTTCCTCTCAGCTGACAGACGTCTTTCTATCAGAAAGTGGGATGCTTCACATACATTTACTGTCGGTCTTCACCACCATCGCAAAGTGCTCACTATCAATGCCAAAGGAGAGAGATCTGGATCTGGATCTGAAGCCTCTTCATGGCTTGCACAGCCTTCAGGACATGTTCTTGCAGCAAGGATAATACAGTAATGTGCCCCTCAGCAGCCATCTGACTTGCCTTGATGTTGAGGAATGTACAGCATCATGTGTTCAATTGACCTGCTGTACACCAGGCCTGAAGAACTTAACGGTCTACGACACCACATTGTCTGTATCGCATGATGATGGTTTGTTAAGCTGCAGTGGGCTCACGAGTCTGAATGTTCGAAACTGCTCAATTTCAGGCTCAAATGCAGGCACAGAGTTCACAGTTGGAGAGGATCACATGCTGTGTATTCCGCCCAACATCTCAAGTCTAACTCAGCTCAGGCGGTTGCTTGTGGCCATGGAAACCTATAATGATGATGCTTTAGACGTCAGCTGGACTTACGGGTTGACATCCTTACATTCTCTGGATCTTCACATAGAGGGTGAGGTGACGTTCTCACAGGACCTCACTCAGCTTCAGCAGTTGACAATGTTGACGGTAGATGCAACGTCCTGGTACGGTTCAATCCCAGATATTCCCAGAATGGCTCGTTTTGAGGTAAATTGGAAAGCTATGCACAATCTGCAGCATATAGTCTTGTCTGGCCACATGATTTTTTTGGACAACATTGAAGAGATTTCACTCCTCAAGGACCTAAGTCTTGTGTCAATCACAGAATTTGAACCAGGAGATTGCCAGACAGCTGTTCATCTAGCACGTTTGGCGTACAGTTTAGCTGCGCACAAGCCACAGGTGCAGTTCACAGTGAAGTCATGTGTTGTACCAGTGTTTAGTACTCCCTCCAGTGCTTCAGACTAATTTGCGCATGCTAATTTGTAATATTCCTGCAACTGGTCAGGCAGCATACAGCTCCAGCTGTGTTGAGCTCAACAGACTCGAGTCTGCAGTGGGAACGATGACAGTGACTGCAGAGTGCTGCTGCATGTGATTGAACACCTTGTTGGACACTCAACTTTCGTGTTTGGTGTGAACTTGGAGTAGTCTACCAATTTCTTACCTTTTTGTTAACGTTTGTAGACCTTCCCACTTGCACGTGACAATGATGTTGTAAAAGATCCAAATGCATTTCAGGAATACATACCTATGCAGTGAATGTTCGAGCTCGAAGGATGGTCGTTGGAAACCCTATGAACAGCAAGACCTCCAGTGCCTGTAGCTACCTGCCTATAGCTACCAGGCACATTGCTGCCACATGGTGCACCGTCACCTTGCACCTGTTCCGCTCTGGCACATTGTTTGAAGAGTTAACTCCGATTACCGTTACAGCACCTAACCGGAGCTCGAGCACTTTTTCGCGACACGTTGATCATAGCTTCAAGAAACCATAGTAGCAGGTAATTGTAAATGAGGTTTTGGGCAGGATTGGCGTTTAGCCTTTAGTGTGCGTCATAGCTGTGAGATACAATCAGCACCTTGGGATGAAATGCATGTCCACAGCCTTGCGCCTGCAATACCCGTGTTACACCGAGGGGCGTGCAAGTTGATGGGTTTGCGTCGTGTATACCATGATACAACATTTCCTTGATAGATTGGACCTCAGATACACGTTCCCAACATACACTGATTTGCAGAGCTTGGTAAAGTGCCTGGATCATAGGGGTATTGTGCTAGTGTTAGACACAGTCTGCAGCCAAGCAAAGGTTGTGTTAAGCTGCGCAACGCATTTGAATGCATTGAAGTGCATCTCAGAGGCTAATACCGGTACCATAATACAACATTCTCCGAGTTAGACACTTGGCGTTCCTAAAAGTGATGTAGATGGCAGAAATGAATGCTTCTGTCTCTTTGCTTGTTGCAGATCATTGCAGAAGTGTTACAAACATTTCAGAATATGCTTATCACTTAAGGAGCAGCATTTGTGTGCAACTCATGTTAAGCAGCAATGGCAGCCACTAGATTGTATGCGTACAGACTCAGAGAGACCCCAGCAGAAGACATGCAATCAAACGCACTGATCTTGATACCACCAATGATTGGCAATGCCTGCCACATGCAGCTACATTGCACAACGCATCGCAGCAAAACTTGTCGATAGAAGTGCCCATGCCAATTTGATACTCAGGTCTGCCAGTTACATCCTGCCTTACACCATTGCCTCAGTTGATGCTCCCGCAGAACCAATCATCAATTCTTAGATGTACTAAGGTAATCACAAAAAGAGCAACACATCAACTGTTACTTCAAAACGCAGCACTTGGAGATGCAAGCATGCCAAATTGACAGCACACAGCTCATTTGTGCAGGGCTAAACTTCACAGTAGATGACCTCAGGCAATGCAGACCATGTACATACAACTTAGTCTTCGTCAATGCCCCTCAATGCCATGCACAACATCGTTGGCCGCGTCAGAGCCCAGCGTGAAGCCAAAACCTGAAGCAACTGCATAAAAGGCTGTCTTGACAAATCTGCCGGCACATCCACCTCCCTGTTGCTGCTGGCCAGCCTGACCCTACACATTAAACAGAATTTTGAGGCCATGCATGGGCTGACACGGTGGATATCTGAGTTTTCTGACCAGTTGCAATATCAAGTTTGCGGGCAAATTCTGGTGCGAGGTCTAGTGTGGTAGCTTGAACGTGAACAACACGTTAGGACAAACACTCAGTATACGAGCTACGGTTCTTGCTTGCGCTGCACCAGAGTTGAAGCCCTACCGAGGCGCAGTTGCCCATGCTGCTAGTGATCCCTCAAGTTGCAGCCGTGTCCAAGCTGCCGTGTTGCTCTCGAGGTACGCAAAAGGGACTCCTACTTCACCGAAACACTTTTTGCTTGGTATCAGAACACGCATATGTTCAACAGGAGCTTGTCTACTAAGGTAGCAAGGTCTGGCGACTGCGTTTGAATCCCTTTCCAGGGGGAGACTTAAAGCCCCTTTACGTTGCTTAGGGCGCAAGCCGGAAGCTGCCCTGCCACATCTGTGTTGTAAAATCCTTCTTCTTCGTGTTCTTCTTCTGCCAAGACAGCTGTCTGTCACTGCAGTGGATCTGCGATTCACATGTGAAGTTGCAATACTCGAGCCCAACACGCATACAGAACGACGCAATGATATTGTGAGTGTTTGTGACGAAGCTTTGTGTATGAGATAGAATGCATTATATTAGGCACATATCCTCAATTAGCTGTCCTGTGCATAGACAACCATTGCATTACAGATAGCACCACTAGCGCTGCAGCATTTAGCACTGCAGAGCAGCAATCCAGTAGCGTTGACCAGATTACTATTATCTGACTAATTAGCGTTGACTATTATGGAATCAGTTTCGCATGAGACAGCTGCAAATCATATTTGAACCTTACAGTACTTCAGCAGGAAGACAATACTTAGTGCAATACTCTATTATACTTAAGTGTAGTACTTAGTACATTACGCTGTCTTGACGTCTATTCACTTTGTTTATGATTATTCGTAGAACAAAATCAGCAGACAAGTTCCAATTCCGGACATTCTCACACGACATTCTCACCCGAACTTCCTCACTTCAAGCCTTGTAAATACAACCCACGCAACAAAAATGTCCCTGTGCCGGGGTGTGCATGCGTTCTAGCAGCACACCCCTTCTAGCGTCACATGTTTGCTGTCATATTTTTATCATGTGCAAATGACTTTCTTGTGAAGCATGGACATCATCAAGCAAAATGGCCT
>JAABUK010007701.1_pt1 | contig 15417 bp, 17 predicted proteins | sample 5559141 | NCBI WGS metagenome assembly JAABUK01 (sample SAMN10711869, study PRJNA513367) | rock metagenome | isolation source: Antarctica rocks | place: Antarctica: Victoria Land, Pudding Butte nord | collected 2016-01-03
CAGCTCCAAAGAACCGTATTAGCCTTAGTTCAGGTTGCCCTTATTGTGCAAGCAAAAAGGCTTGTGTTTGCAATTCACTGCAGTCCTTGTACCCTGCGCTAGCTGCAGAGTATGACACTGCCAGGAATGGTGTCGGGCCTGAGCAAGTTCTGCCGGGGTCTGACAAGGTGGCCTTCTGGAAGGATGTCAGTGGGTACAGCTGGGAACAGTCTCCTTTTCAGCGCACTGCCCCAGACAAGCAACGACGTAAAGTAGCCTTTGTCCGGTCTAGGTACCAAAATCTACGTTAGTTTGAAGGTGCTTTGTTGACAGTGTTGCACCCTTGTGCATGTGCTGAGTATGTACTTGTGAAAGCTGATGTCTTTGAAGACATCTGATTGACCTCCATCATTGACATTCTGTCTCAGCAAGCTGTTCTCGCTGTGCGTTCTAACTATACCTAGTGGTTTATATTGTTTTTGCAGGTAAATGCATGTTTTGGTTGCTTGTACAGTCACTCTGCTGAAACGGTGTTCCAGAAAGCTGTCTTGTATGCTTGGAAGGTTGACAGTTCTGATGTTGTGGTTCAGGGTGCATTTTGGTAAATGCATGTGAGCCGTGTCATTCTGTTGTGAAATATGTATGCATGGTATAAGAAAGAACGCATGCTGGTGTGAGTCCAGACGTGCATTTTTTTGCTTTGTTGGCAATTTTATGCCTAGGTGTGCTTGAAGCTTGAAATGCATCCCTGGGGTACTGAGCAGTGACCAAGGCATTGCAGAAGTCTGTGCGCTTGTCAGCTCGTGTGAGTCTCACTCAACAGCTGGCTTATTGCCCTGGGCTATACTCTAACAAGGCAACCACTCACTTGCTGATTGTGCCTGCCTTCAGCAGATGCTACAAGGCTGTTCATGCACTGTGCCCCGGTCCCCATGCAGCGCGTTGTGAGACCTGTCTGAGGCTCATAAGTTCTGCTGTTGCCTATAGGCTTGATTGTGTCACGCAGGATGTCAGGGCAACTTTCAGCCAGCATGCTTTGAGCGCAGAGCTTGGACTACACTCATTCAGCTGATCCGCCTGAATCCTGCCATGCCTATACCTCCTGTAGCAAGCCTCTCCAGGTGCAACTGTAGCAAGGCTCTCCAGGTATGCCTGCTGGTTTGTTGGCAGCTCTGCTCCTCATGTGCAACCTGCTCTGCACTGCAGCCCAAGCTGGAAAGTCATCATGTTTCTGCTTAATCGTGTTAAAAAGCAGAGCAGGTTGCATTAAAAGAGTGGCTGACTGAAGGGTTGATGCTTGCCCCTTTATGCTGCCCAAATCAGCAGGTCTTACATGGTTCTTCAAATTCAGTCCTGAGAGAAGCATGCTTGCATGTTCAAAGTGCCTCAGAGACATTGACTCAGATGCTGCTGACATGCAAGGATGCTCTTCCAGCTTGCTTGACCTAGGGGCACAGGAGCCATGCCGCTGTTGGTGCTGCTCCTGGTGCCACTGCTGGGCAGGACGCACAAGCCAGGTGAGCTGCATGACATATCCAGTATACTTACATAAGGCAGAAGGCGAAGTTGAAAATCAGTTTGCGCTAGTCTGCTTGCTTCACAGCATGACATTCACTGGCACAGCACAGCACAGCACAGCACAGCACAGCACAGCACAGCACAGCACAGCACAGCACAGCACAGCACAGCACATTTGGCCCAGCATGGCAAAGCATGACATGGCACGTCCACTTTGCATATTTGTGCACCTGAGCAGCAGTGTTGACTGTTGCACCAGCAGAGACAAATGACTGCTTGCAGTTGCATATGGGGCATGAGATGCCTGCCTGAACTTTTTCCCACCTCGGCCCATGCACGCTTTGCAACAACTCTAGTTTGCTTGCAGTCTGTGTCTTAGAAGCACGTTGAAGCAAAACTGCATTAGTGATTGGTGTCCAGTCTTGTGCATTTGGTGCAGACTCTGCGGTGAAGATGAATAAAGCGGACGCATCAATGTTTGGTATAGCTACTTGGCAAGCCGGTACCACAAACCACTGGTAACCCTGTTGGCCCCATTCCTTGTGTACAGTAGGTCACACTGTGCTCTCCTGGCAGGATGCAAACGTGATGCATGCATACAGATGTGTGCCGCTGCACAGACACATGCTGCGCTATACCGCCCATTCTGAGAGTAAGTTTTACGGTAATGCTTTGTACACTTGCGTATGAATATATTCGTAGGTTGAATTACAAGTATGTATACGTCGCGCTATGTGTCTGACTAATACACAAATGTGCGGTCAGACAAAATCAGCAACAAGCACAACAAGACATGTATATGTGCGACATTGAGGTCGTACATGCAAGCTGGTTGTGTCGTACGTGAACACTACTGCTCTGAAGCAGCAGATGTGTTCAATGCAATGATGCAGGCACTACAGTCACTGCGTAGGGCTTGGTCACAATGAAAGAACTTGCAATTGCTGATGACAACTCTGTTGATAAGCAAATACTGTGCATTCATCTTCTGCAGGTCAAAACATTTGTGCGCTCAAAACAGACTGCTGCAGTGTTTTGCAGCTGAGCACTGCTTTACGTCAGAAACAAGGTCTGCTTGTCACATTATAATGTGTGTATAATGAACCTTGTTGACCTCAGCTGTCAGCTTCAATACTATCATGGCTTTGTTGTAGGTGGATACTATTGCACTGGGGGGCCCATAGCTACAGATGGCGCTCAGCTCACTGCAGTTCTGGTCCTTCGAGTCCAGCACAGCTGGCACTCTCTGCACACTGCAAACACACTGCAGGCCACTATAAGCATGAGGCATGAGGGCTTGGCAGTCAGTCCAACTGTCAACCAGACACATGTTGACTCTCTAGCTATGGTGAGCGTGGCTTGGCAATGCATATGTCCCCTGCAACCACGCACCACATTCAAGAGCGTGAAGCGTTGGCAAGCCGATTCCATCCTGCAGGAGACATATCTCTCATGCTTTGCTTTCTGCTGCAGGTGTGGCCACTTCGCCTTGATTGTCTGTCTGGTGCAGCTAACCTCTCACCTAGACCAGCATGCAGCGATGAGGATGCTGTGCATTGGTCTTGATTGACCAAAAGCATGGATGGGCACTGGTGACTATAGTGTATATTAGAAACGACCCCAGTACCTGTACAAAGCTGATTCACTTTCATGTGTTAATTTACGAGCAAGCCCAATTGGGCTTGCAGGCACTTGTCAACTGGTGTTCATCTAGATGCAGAGTAGAGTGAATGATTACAGTCTGTCAACAATGTTGTGCTGTGTCAGTCTTGATGCAACGTTCAGACCACATATTTGCGTACTTGCGTGACTTTGTTGAAACCACTTCTTATATGCGTGCCAGATATGTATTTCCTGTGCGAAACCCCCATGGGCCAGCCCGGGCTCCCCAAAGTACTGATCCCGCATCTAAACTTAGCATTGATCTGATATCTAGCAGCGACTCAACCTTTTGACAGAGGACTCTGTCATAATCCGCGTTTTCACTGTCCCCAGACGTGTCGGGATTCAAATGTTCGGCCGTGGCCAAGGTGGTTCCGGAGCTGCTGCTGGCTGATCTCGGCATCTCAGTGGCAGCGCGCAAGGCTTTGCGTTCTGCGACCGCTTGGTGGCTGACTGAAGCTCAAGCAGCGAGTGACAGACGTCAAATCCGAAAGCATGGCTACAGGGAGTTGCTGCCCGACATGGGCCTGGCAAGCACTCCACAGCAGGCAAGTACAATTTTCTTTCTGTACACGGCAGCGTTTCTGCGTCGTAAGCCAATACCAGTGTGTAGGGAATCCAAGCTTCCGCATTGGCAACAACTACGGCGTCGTGGTTCTTCTTTTTCAGGAAGGGTACCACAGCTGAGGAACAATAAGCATGCAACTGGTGCGTCACTGTATCTTGTTTTGGATTTTAAGCTGCTGAGACAACTTCATGCTGACTACAATACCTAACTTGTGCATTATGTTTGCACCAGGATACTCGAGACTATGCCGCTGCATTGAAACACGGCAGCAGGCTTCAGCAGGCCCCGACATCAGCCTGCTCAGGCCAGACTTGCAAAAGCAGTGGCATCATGACAAAAATCAGCATCTGGGGACCAAGCAGATCACAGCCAACAACAACATGCGCGTGTGGTGGATTTGTGACCAGTGCCCATGTGGGCTGCCACACGAATGGGTGAGCAGCATCGATAAAAGGCAGAATATGGACAGTCAATGCCCTTATTGCACCAACAACAGTCTGTGCCAACACAACTCGTTGTTGACTGTGGCCCCAACTGTGGCGACATACTGGGACACAGCCAAGAATGGGCTGGTCCCTGACCAGGTCATGGCCCACAGTCATGCTCGCAGGCATTGGCTCTGCCCAAAGTGCAGTCACAGCTGGCAGGCCCAAGTATTTGGCAAAGTTGCCAAGAACAGTGGGTGTCCCAAGTGCTCAACAATAAATAGACCCTGGAACAGGCAACCAAGCTTGACACACAGCAAGCACCCTGCAATGCTGGAGTTTGACTTTGAGAGAAATAGGCGCGCAGGTCTTGATCCTAACAAGATCACGGCAGGAAGCCATAAGAAGGTGCACTGGATCTGCACCAACTGCCCCAGCGGCCAACCTCACCTGTTTGTGGCCCCTCCACGCAGCCGCATTTATGCCATTAGTGGCTGCCCCTGTTGTGCCAGCAGGAAGGCTTGCATCTGCAACTCGCTGCAGGCTTTGTACCCTGCGCTAGCTGCAGAGTATGACACTGCCAGGAATGGTGTTGGGCCTGAGCAGGTCCTGCCAAGGTCCAGCAAAATGGCCTTCTGGAAGGATGCAAGCGGGCACACCTGGGAACAAACTCCTTTCAGCCGAACTAAGCCAGCAACAGATAGAAGCAAGCGAGTGGCAGTCAGCCAGAGGTCTAGGCTCCACCAACAAGCTTCATCTGATTTGCTTTGACTGTGCCATTGTGAAAATGTATCTTTCTTGTGTATGTGGTTTGCCTTGTGTCATATTTCATCTTGCACGTCATGTTGAAATTGGCGCATTGTACGTCAGTGATGAAAGCTTTTTATTGACGTTTTCATGTCTTAGCACAGATCTTGTTGTTTGTCTGATGTTATTATTTTGAAGCATTACCTGCTATTCTTGCATCAAGCGTGTATGATTTGCTTATACAATAAATTTACAGTTACTATGGTTGTCACTTTCCCAACTCAATTTCTGTTTTGTGCTGTAACTAGATAGATGTGTCCCTGAGAATTGCACAACATGTTGACAGAGTAGTTGCCACAAGCATTTTTCAACTGACAACAGAAGCTGCAGCTGTGATAGTTCTGGCTCTTGTGACTAGCGTTTGCATGTTGAACTGTGCACAGCTTGCACAATCCATTGTGGCTGACTAGCGTTGCTCGCATCTTGAGCCTCGAGACTGCAAGATCCATCAAAGCTTCTTAGGCTGTCTCGTGAGGTCAACTTCCAGTCCATAGCAGGGCTGACTTCAGGGCTTGCTGAAACAGACCCGCCCTGTTCATGCAAGCAGCAGCCCTAAGGCTTGTTGCCTAACAGATCTTCCAATGGCTGCATGCGCCTGATGCTGCACAGCCACTGAGTACTTAGAGGTGAGCTAACAGCACCTGCCTTGACTGCTGTGATAGGTGCATTGCAATCTTGCTTCGTCGGACTTTGTCTAGCAGCTGAGAGCACAGTGCACCTGACATGACTGCAATGACATCTTGTCCCAGTGCAGCCACAAAGATTCTCACAATGTAGCTGGGATCGCCGTGTGCAATGCCTGGGTGATCTGTCATTATCTGTCAGAACTGTGGCATTGGTGTCATTGCTTGCATGCTGTACTTGTGCTGTGCTGTGCTGTGCTGTGCTGTGCTGTGCTGTGCTGTGCTGTGCTGTGCTGTGCTGTGCTGTGCTGTGCTGTGCTGTGTCGTGAGGTACTGTGTCGCAGCATGCTTTCACAGGATCTGCTGAGCAGCACAACATTTGTGCAAGAAACTTTGAGAGAGAAAGATACTTTTTGCCAGCATGCAGACTAGGGCAAAACAGAATCTTACCACCTTGGTGTGCTAAGCAGCAGCATGAGCAGCATCAGGACATGGTGGCCCTCCAGGGCTGAGGGCAAGCAAGCTCAAATATTCTTTCTGCATGTCAGCATCGTGGCAATGTTACCTCCTCCTTGTCTTTCTGAGCTGCTGCTGCTGCTGCTGCTGAAGCACGGCATGTCACATTCCACCTGCATGTGAATGTGTGCTTGTTTAGACTCAATCTGATAGCACAGCACAGCACAGCACAGCACAGCACAGCACAGCACAGCACAGCACAGCACAGCACAGCACAGCACAGCACAGCACAGCACAGCACAGCACAGCACAGCACAGCACATTTGGCCCAGCACAGCAAAGCATGACTTGGCCCGTCCGCCTTGCATATTTGTGCAATTGAGCAACAGTGTGGAGTGATGCACAAGTGTGTACAACTGCCGGCTTGTAGTTGCACATGGGGCATGACCTGCCCACCTGACAGTCTCTCCACCTCACTCCTTGTACGCTCTCAAACAAGCCTAGCTTGCTTGCAGTTTGTGTTTAAGAAGCCTTGCATGCTGCATTTGCAGCAGAATTGCAGTGGCAATTGGTGCCTACTGATGTGATGCAGATGTTGCAGACATGAGGAGCAGAGCAAGTGCATCTGGCAAGCTGGAATCAGCAATCACTGGTGATCCTGTTGGCCCCAATCCTTCTGTGTACAGCAGGTAAGGTTGTATTTTGGTAACTGGCTGCAAAGTGATGCATGCATGCAGCTCCAGAGACACGTGCTGCGCTGTACCTCCCATTTTTACAGTGAGTTTAGTGTCAATGCTTTGTACAATGCCTGTGCATTGATTGAATACATCGTGCACCCAAAATAGACTGCTGCAGTGCTTTTGCGCTTGAGCACCGCGTTGCACAGGACACAAGATCTGCTTGTCACACCGTGTTGTGCAGATCATGGTATTTCTTATTGATTCCCAGCTGTCACAGACTGTCAGCTTCATCACTCCCATGGCTTCTGCGATCCTGCAGCTTTGTGCGAAGGTGCATGCCATTGGACTCATAGCCACAAGCAGCACTCAGCTGGCTGCATCAGCTCTTCATTACAGCATTCAGACCCTTTGACTCCAGCACAGCTGACGCTCTCTGCCTGTATACTGTAGGATGCTGAAGTTGCACTCAAGCCTGCTGCTTGAGGGCTTGGCAGTCAGATCAACCATCATCCAGACATATTTCCTCTCTAGCAAAGGTGAGCGTCTGTCAGATGTGACTTGACAACGCTGCAAGATTTTACATGAGGTGTGTGTGTATACGTAGATTTAGATGTCGACAGCTTGCATGCAAGGGCAGAAAGGAGAGTGTATATACATATATGCTTGCCATTGGGTGCATGCACTGCTGAGGAAATGGCTACCCAAAGCTCAGGGTATGTCCTCTGGTTTTGCACTCTGCATCTGCAGAAGCCAAAACAGCTGTGGGTATCTGATTTGACTGGCTTGTACATCAAAACATGACAATGATTCAGCTGTACAAATGCCGGGCTTGTCACCAATACATACTACAATCAGCAGTGCCCACAGACAAAACCAACTGACATTGTTGTTGTTGCTGCGTGCTAGGAGGTCAGCCATGGCCGCACAAGACAGCTTTTATTCAAGCACAAGCAGGATGAAATGGCAACACCTGCACTGGCTACCAAAGCATGGGAGATGCGTCTGCTGCAGTACAATGGTGGAAGTACATTCCCTTTTTGCAAGTCAAATTGTATGCAGGCTGTGCAGAGGCGGGACATGTCTGCAGACACATGCCCCGCCTCATGATAAAGCTAGCCTGCTGGATGCCATACATGTCTGCATACAGAGATCAGAAGTTACAGCATGTAACTGAACAACATGAGCTAGATACACCCATATGCATATCATCTACCGATCTGTAGGGCGATGCTGCCTGGACTGCTTGTTGGACCGTGTGCAGTTGTCACATCCCAGCCAGTCACCACAGTTGCTTATGCTCATTGACCAAGGTTAAGAGCTGTGGACTTCATGTAACAAAAGGTAGGATATGCATGTAATGAAATGTTCTTACTGCGTAGATGCCAATTGGAAAGCTTTGCAAAGCTGTGCATGCGCAAAAAGAAACCAGACCAAAGGGGAGGGTCAATATTGATCTCTGGCAGATACCTGGGGCTGGTACAAAGACTGCGCTGTGTTAACATAAGCGAGAGCGCAGCTAGCACACAAAATCTTGCTGACTGTGCATGACATGCATTCGTGTATACGTGTATACGTGTATACGTGTATACATTGTACAATTGCAACACTGACACTCCCTGACTGCAAGCCCGTCACGGCAACAGATGCTTGGAGTTGCTCGTACAGAAGCTGTTGCAAGTGCTCCACAGGATAGTTATCTACAGGTCAAGGCTGTTCCATCAAGGATCTGGTTTCGGAGCTTCAGTGAAGATGTTTGCATCACATTTTCGAGGGCACCACCAAGTCGCGCGCTTGCTTTCCTGAAACGCAAGTAGCGAGGAACGTCGAGTACGGAAGCATAGTTGCGGAAATGTGTTACGCAACCTGGGCTAGCAACCACGCCACAGCAGGCAAGTTCGGTTAGCTGTTTGTATACTAGACAGCAGTTCTTCGTCAGACACGACTTATGCGCAGGTACTCCAGCTTTCCACGTTTGCACCACGCGCTGGGGCATGAGTCCTTCCTTCACTGACTGTCACCACAGCTCAGGAACAACAGGCATGTGACCGTACTTCCAGTGTTACTTGAAGCGGCTTCAAACTCTCGATCAAAGTGCAACAGCCAAACTGTGGAGGTGCTGACACCAGGATACTCAAGGCTATGCTGCTGCAACCAAACAGGGCAAACGTCCTCATCAGGCCCAGACATCAGCCTACTGAGAGTTGCAGAGGCAGTGGCATCCTGCCAAGAATCAGCACCTGGGAGACAGGCAGATCACAACCGGCAGTAATCTGTGCGCGTGGTGGACGTGTGACCAATGTCCCAGTGGGCTGCTGCACGAGTGGTCGGCCAGCGTCAATCAAAGGCAGAATAGGACAATCAGTGCCCTTTTTGCACCAACAAAAGTCTGTGCCCTTTTTGCACCAACAAAAGTCTGTGCCAACACAACTCGCTCTTGACTGTAGCCCCGGCTGTTGCAGCATGCTGGGATACAGTCAAGAATGGGCTGACTGCAGACCAGGTCATTGCAGGCAGCTCCACCCGCAGGCATTGGCTCTGCTCAAAGTGTGGTCACAGCTGGCAAGCCAACGTATTTGCCAAAGTCAGAAGCAGGAGCGAGTGTCCGAAGTGCTCGGGAGATTCACGTGCAATTGGCAGGCGGCCAAGCTTGACACAGAGCAAGCACCCTGCAATGATGGAGTTTGACTCTGAGAGGAACCGGAGAGCAGGTCTTGACCCTAACAAGATCACGGAAGGAAGCAAGAAGATGGTGCACTGGATCTGTACCAAGTGCCCCAAAGGCCAACCACATATGTTTGTGGCACCTCCAAAGAACCGTATCACCCAGAACAAAGGTTGTCCCTATTGCGCAAGCAAAAAGGCTTGTGTTTGCAATTCGCTGCAATCACTGTACCCTGCGCTAGCTGCAGAGTACGACACTGCCAAGACTGGTGATGGGCCAGAGCAGGTTCTGCCAGGGTCTGCTAAAATGGCTTTTTGGAAGGACGCAAATGGGCACACCTGGGAACAACCTCCTCTTCAGCGTACTATTCCAGACAAGCAAAGAAGTAAAAGAGCATCTGTCAAATCTAGGCTTGAGCAGCAAGCATAATCTGGCTACTTTCAAGATCTTCTGCCGACAGTGTAGCGCCCTTGTGTATGCGCTGAGCCTGTATGTGTAAAGCCGATGTTGGTGAAGGCGTTTGGTCGTAACGGCCTCTGCAGTTACTTGTAGTTGTTTCTGTCTCAGGAGTCTTCTCACAATGCACATTTTGAGCACAGTGGTTTGTGCTGTTGTTGCCTCAAGCATGTGTTAGATTTGCACCACCACTGTGCTCAAAGTTTGTTTGAAAATGCTGTTTTGTATGAATTGAAACTGTATACCTCTTAAGTTTGTGATTTGAGATACATTTTTGTAAATGCATGTGAGCCAGAGCAGTGTTATTCTACTGTGAAGAACATGATTTGTGAAACAGCCTAAGATGGTGTAAGTACAGATATGCATAGTTTGAATTGATAGGCTATGCCTCAGCTGGTTGGTGTGTTTGAAGCTTGAAGTGCTTCCCTGAGACGCATCGGTTCGAGCAAACCGTTACGGTACGGCACCGTAACACCGCTACCGCTGCGACCGCAGCTAGCAAGCTGCAAGCGTTGCTTTGACATTGCGCCACGCCACGGCGCGCTCAAGCTGTCCAATCGCTTCAGTTGTGCCACAGCGACATGAGTCAAGCCTGTGCGGGAGTACAACACTGGACAGAGCCTACCTGTCAAGGTGACGTGATCAGCGATGTCCTGCCTGTTAGGAACGACCTGCGTTTCGGTGAACACCTCGGTGAGCACCACGCAAAGCTGGCTTGACCTGCTACATACCGCTGGCAGTTCATGCTTGCAGAGGACTTTATCGAGCAGGACAGCGTGTGTTGTGTTGGAAAGGAACTGCAAGGTATACACCGTATTCTGTGCACAAGCAGTGATTACTGCTGACTCAATGCTGTGCGCTTGATCTTGTGTCTGCACAAACAAGGAGTCTTGGGGGCCTGCAGCCTGGTCACATGGAGATGACATGGACATGTTTTCAGAGGACGTCACTAAGCCTGGTATGTATGTTGTGCGCTGTCCTGACACATCTAAATCTGTACAGAGTGCTTGGATCATCTGACAACATGTGAGGTGCCATGATGAAATGACTTTGCACATAGCCAAATCTTGCCCACCTTGTCTGTCATTTCCTTGTGTGTGTCTGTGTTTGTGTGTGCCTGTGTGCGTCTGTGTCTATCTGTATGTCTGTCTGTGGTTTTACATGTCATTAACAAGCTTAGGCAGGTCCAACATGTCAAAAATCCTGCTAAAAGACAGGCCACAGATTCGACAACATGAATAAGGTTGTCACAAGTTGTGCAAAGGCTGCTCAGGGTATCAGATTGCAGCAGCCCCAGCAGCGCTTGCTGCAAGGGTCACAGCTGCTGTCAGTTGGGTACTGCCGATGGCTAGCTTATCAGCTGCTTTTGCGAGTGTGAAGCATGCCACAGTGCAGCAGAGCAATGTCTCAACAATAACGCCACAATCAAGAGCTTCAGCCTCTTCTACAGGAGACGCTTGTACTGAGCCTGCAATGGCCGGTGCCTCAGGGACAGCTGTTGCAGCCTTGAGTGCAAATGACGACTCAGCATGGCATGGCAGCAACACAAGTGAAAGATGTAGCACTACCATCCTTCTGCAAGGCAATTGCACAGCATGGATAGTACTAAGTGATCTTCAGCTATGCTTTAAACCAATACTTGACATACGGGCTGATGCTTTACATTCTGACTGTACATGTTTCGGCACCACAGGTAGCTGTACTGAACTTTTGAAGCAAGGGATTGGCCAAGAAGATTGTAGTATAGATGAGGCATGGTGACTTGTAGGGTGCACTGAGCCACTTATGCCTGGAGTTGCAACAATATGTTTGCATGCATATACAGCTGTTGCAACATCAGCTTATGCCATGATGTTCAAGTAATTGGCTGTTGTGTACCAACACCACAACAAATTTTGTTGCAGACCAAGTCCTGTTGAAATCTTTGTAAATGTTATGTCAAGTCAAACTTGCAAGTCTAGACCTGCAGATCTGCACAGCTGAATTCAGTGAGTTCTGGTCGTAGCTAGTCGGTCCTACCTGAGTAAATGTGCGTTTAAATCTCTGACTCAGCAACACTCAATGTAAGGGATATCAAACCTGAAACTATGCAATGCCTGCAGCTTGGTAAGCAGCAACACAGATTCTATTTGCAGTGGCACTGAACTGAGTGCACCCCTTATACTTCCAGTAATGGCTGCAAACATTTCCATTCATGTATTTCACCAAGCTGCACTCATGGTGGTCTTTGCAGAGTGGGCACAGCAAAGCATACAGATGCATCAAAGTGGCGCCATGACTGCAGCATAGATATACAATACTATTCGTACGGCATTGTCAATGAAGCAATATGGTGCAAGCGGAGTTCAATGTTCAATGTGCATTGAATAAGGATATATGCAGTGTGCAGAGAAATTATAAGCTTACATGATGTAAATGCGGGCGTTCTGTATGGTACAAATGTGTCTTGCTTTCTGTTGACACTACAAGCCTCACCAGAAGGTGCTTGCCTAGAGTACCCCACACCTGCTCCCTGCATCTGTGGTTCACACGCTCTACGTGAGTAGAGTAGAGTGGCTATAGCTAGCCGTCTTGCCAAATTTCACAACCTGGTGTTGCAACCACTGGCCTGCACCATGCTTGATCAAAGGAGGATCTGTGGCATGCAACATTCAGCGGTGTTCCAGGAGATAGTTGTGTCAGATGAACACAAGTTAAAATTTTGTATACAGGTCACAGCAGGGACTTAATCAGCATCCAACAATCTGGATTCACAAACTGGCCTGCTGGCATACACGTCAGACAGATGTTACTCATGGCATGCCAGCAAGATTGATATCTGTTGTCTTTTGCTGTAAAACTCAGTTTGACTATGTCAGGATGCTGCATGGCATACGCAATGCCTGCCCTATTCTTGCTGCTGGACCTTTTGGTGGAAGACTTGCCGAGAATGGCTTGCCCAGCATAATTGGAAACAGTAGCAGAAACGCCCCTGGCTGCAGCTATTTTCTTCTCAAGCAGCAACAGCAAGCGAAGGTGGGTTGTGCCCTTCTGGGACCTGCTTGCATTGTTGACAGAATATGGCTCTGGCATCACACTGTTGTGGCCACCAAGTCCATGTGCAGCTAAGGCTGTTGCTTGCTGAAAGTGCTGGCTGCAGCTGGAGTTGCAGCAAGGGCTGCAATCAGCACTGCCAACCCTTGCAAGTGCTGTGTCACTGGATGCATGTTGAACTTGCCTCCTTAGCACGTGTCCCCTCAGGGTGTTCACAAAATCGAAGACAATCTGCACAATCACAACAGAGGGCAGGGTCAAGGCCACTTGTGTTCTGCCCGGCAATGATCAGGCTTTAGGTGTGACATGTAACATTTGACATGCTTGGTGATGACACAGAACTGCATTGTTGCAGACAGCACAAGAGCTGACAAGCCCCACAGATGTTGACAGAACAGCATTAGCCGCTGTAAAGCACAGATTTACATTGCTCCTCCCTTGCAAAGTGCCTTGGCAACATACTTTGCTGGGAACAGCCTCATTTGGTGCTTGCCAGAACGGAAAATATTCAATGCCATGGTTTGGACAAGAACAACACTGGGCTGTAGTGCTGCTGATGCCTTGCATGTTCTGCAGCGGGCAGCACTTTCTGTGTATATTGTGACAGGTGCATGATCAGTGTCTTGTCCACATATGAACAAATCAACAGTCCTGACCAGTGATGTTGCTGGAGACATTGACAGGCTTGGCTTCCTTGTGCCTGATGGGAACAAAAGCATGTCATCTGCACTTGAGTGCAGAGCTCTTGCACTGTGACAATGTGTATTGTGCAATTCGTAATGACTTTGGTCAGACATGCCAGTGTACAAGAGCGTACCCACCTGTAGTGCACACTCGACCACTCTGAAACAAACCTCCACTGTGGACTAGAGACACTTTTAAAGACAGGCTTGTAAGCCTCATTTTGCTGCGGCATGCATTTCAGCTTGCAGAGATGCAGTACGCGTCACCATCTTATCTAGGACAGCTGCTGCATGGCTGTTCAGAAAGCTGCTGTGCAGTTTGCATGTTGCTCAGCAACTGTGATCAAACAAAAGTAGTCAACGTGAAGGCAAATCTGACACAACGCAACGCCAAACTTTACCACCTTCGGAGCATCCACAGTCAGGTCTATGGTGCCCCCCTGTCCAGTGTCAGACACTGCCCTGACTGTAGAGAGCGTTGGACCCTCAGGAACATCAGTAAAGTCAACATACGCGATACGTCGACATCTTGCTGGTGGTGGGCTAATCGGAGGGCCACTGCTGACAACTGCTTTAGTGATCTGCGACAAGGTTGGGCAGGGCCGCAAGCGGGAGCAGGAAAGTCGGAAGCGCTGATTGGACTGGACAAAGATCAGCTTTGACTCAAGCTGAGCGGCACACGACGACGACGTAGCTCGCCCTACGTCCACAGCCTGTCTATTGTGGTGGCAGACTGCGCACACTTCACACATCAACAGCACCCAGCACGCTGCAAGTGCTTGTTTTCGACTGCGTTGACCGAGTGGCGGGTCTCTGGCGGGCGGAATTACCGTGCCGTACCGTAACGGTTTGCTCGAACCGATGCACCGAACCGGGTCAGGGTATAGTTGTCATCATGATGCAGGTACTGCTGAGAGGCTAAGGCTAGTCACCAGCATGGTTTCGGAGCCTCCGCAAAGCAAGGTAGCGCGCTTGCTAGCTGATAATGTGGTCCCTGTCACCAGGAGCACGTTCGCTAAAGTTCGCAGGAGTGTTCAACAGCGTGGCAACCATGACTATGGCAGTCTGCGTCCTATCATTTTGGCCACCGTCCCACAGCAGGCATGTTGCCTGACTCTCTTGCACTATGTTCAGCATTTTTCTCACCTCGGTAACTTGAAACGTTGTACAGGCGCTTTGGTTTAACATGCCTGCAACGCCAGTTTGGTCATGAAGTTCTGCTCAACGGAGAGATATCAGGCAGGCACCGGGCACGTAAGTGTAGTTGACTGAAGTCTAGTTGTGTCTGCAAGTTGGTAAAAGTAACAATCGTCAAACTGTGCATTGCCCGGGCTTCAGGACCTGCAAGACCAAGGTATTGCAATCAAGAACTGCAACAGTCTTTGGCAGGCCCGAACATCAGCCTGCTGAGGCCAGAGCTACAGCGGCAATGGCATCATGCCAACAATCTGCTCTTGGGAGACAGACGGATCACAGCCAGCAGCGGTCTACGTGTGTGGTGGACTTGTGATCAGTGTCCGTGTGGCCTTCCACATGAATGGGCCACCACTGTCAGTGCCAGGCAGGATACGGACACCCAATGCCCTTTTTGCACCAACCACCGTCTGTGTCAACACAACTCATTGTTGACTGTAGCTCCGACTGTGGCAGCGTACTGGGACGCAGCCAAGAATGTGCTGACTCCAGACCAGATCATGGCAGGTAGTAGCACCCGCTGCCATTGGCTCTGCTCAAAGTGTGGTTACAGTTGGCAAGCCGCTGTGGAAGGCAAAGTCAGGGAGAAGACTGGGTGTCCTATGTGCATGAACAAAAGTAAGTCATGGAAAAGACAACCGACTTTGACCCAGAGCCAGCACCCTGCAATG
>JAABUK010007702.1_pt1 | contig 15417 bp, 17 predicted proteins | sample 5559141 | NCBI WGS metagenome assembly JAABUK01 (sample SAMN10711869, study PRJNA513367) | rock metagenome | isolation source: Antarctica rocks | place: Antarctica: Victoria Land, Pudding Butte nord | collected 2016-01-03
CTATTGCAGATATGAGCTTCGAATTCAGCATGTTTGCTGACGTAGAATAGTGGAGATAGAAATATGATATTTCGCTTTTTCTAGAATAATGGCGCATTAGGCGGGCTGGCGCAGTAGACGGGTGGGGACTTATGCCAGCTCATGTAAGCAACAGGTACAAGTGCTGCGGGACAGTCGGGATTGATCATCACAAATGCGATCGAATCATTTGGACAAAGTAGCAGGACGGTGATGTGGGTGTAATAGATGTTACACCTGTTTTGAATCAAACTATCAATTTGAACTGGTAAAGCAAAACAGGCTATAATCATGGAATCCAAACTAGTGACAGCACTTGAAATATAAAGATCTCAGTAACAAGTATTTTGGTAGCTTTTTGAGAAGTTAATTTTCATTCCATAATCTTCTGAGTAAGAATTGTTCTTTGACATCAGCATCAAGGATGAACTCTTCTCTCAGTGTCAATTACAGGAATGTCTGACAATTCCGTCGCAAATGATATTGCTGAATGTGCTCTATGTAAGTCCTGTCTCCCACATTATTGCAGCGCATTTGAGATCTAATTCATGCAGGTTGTGTGGCGGCGTTCAAAAAAAAGGGACGATAGCGAGATGAATACGATTATATGCGAAGTGTCCCGTAATACAGCCACGGTGAATGAGTGGAGGATTTTTGAACGTAGGATACAAAATGAGCAAGCATTCCAAAAACGAGTCGAGAAATGAGAAGAATTTTACCAACAAGCCTGTTGCTGTGGAGCAACACGGGTGCGAAAAAGAGAGTTGCGACTAAGAACAGCGCTGAATCAAATCCGGCTGCATCCAGGGGAAGGGTTGCGCTTTCCTTGTCTTCCAGGAGATTCACCACCACGAGCAAAAGAAGCCCAAGCCGCACAATGTCGCCCAAGCGGGCGACGCGCACGAGATCAAGAAGGGGCACCTGGACAAGAAAGGGCTCGAGGAGAAGAACGGTCCCGTTCCTCACAAGGGTGTTTGCGCCAGATACTTGGACGCAGAGGTCCAGGGGCGATCGAGGACCTGGCAGTCCAACGTGAAGATGGCCGATCGGATGTTGGAGCTGCAGGTTCGACTCCTCGAGGTGGAAGCAGAGTTCAAGGGGCTTCCATGGCTCCACCTCGAGCTGCGGGAACTGGAGCTGAGGGTGGAGATAGGAGGGGCGCGTAGCCTGAAGTGGTGGTCTCTGGACGTGAAGTGACGGCTTCGTCAAGCTCACAACCCAGAGCACCACCAGTAGTGGCAAAATCAGTGCCAGTCAGGCTGGCCCACCCTGAGGTGAAACTGAAATGCCCAGAAGAACAGCCACCGAGGGGAAAGCATCATCATTGCGATCTGCACAGGCTCAAGACCTATCTTCGAGGGATGTCAGGCCCGTCGCCAGGCTCAAGCGTCGGTTATGAAGGAAAGTCACGGCCATCCTCAGGCCCAAGGACCATACTCAAAGGTAGGTCAGAGCAGTTGCCAGGCTCAAGAGCCGGCTCCAAATGGAATTCAGGGCCGTCGTCAGGATCAAACGTCATCTTCAAAGAAAGTTGACAAGATCCATCCATATAGGACCTATCCTTAAGTCGGGATCAGGGCTATCATCATGCTTCAGGTCAAGAGAGCTTATGGGATATGAAGGTCTGATGTCGGGAATCAATTGAGATAACATGTCACTGAAGCAGGTGGATGACTTCATCGATTCATGAATGTGGATATGCATGTACGAAAGGTGTACGCGTAGTATGACATTGTACTACATAGAAGTGAGCAATTTAAAAAGACACTGAAGTGAAGTTTTGTTGGCGACTCGCGAGTGCAAGCCTGAGCAGAAATGTTACTTGGTTGCCGCTAAGAGATTTCTCGCGTCAGGCGCGTCCGATGCCACGGCGAACGCTTCCTGGGATGTATGGATCCCTACCTTCCATGACCACATCCTGTTCTTCTGTATTTTGTGCTGCCGTGTTCGAGCTGGAGGTGCTCAGTGAGTGCTTCAATACACCCGTCAACAATGCTCCAGGACTCCGTTTCTTGTTAAACCTCTGACTCGGCTTTGGCGACGAATCTGCATAAGCAGGCACCCATTAGCTAGGACTATCGAATTTACTGCTTCGAAATGGGCATTACTGGTGGGCTCTGTTACTGCATTGACGCAGCGCCATCTAACAACTCACCATAGGCCTCTTGGGCGTCCTGAAATCGATCCAGAAATACACCCATCTACGCCAGTTTGCTGGCCAGACAATTGGAGTAGATGCATATGGCTGGCTCCATCGCGGCACCGTGGCGTGTGCCATGGAGCTAGCATTGGACAAACCATGCAAGAAGTCTGTTTATCCTCTGGGCTTGAGACGACCTTTCCTGACCGAGTCGCAGATATGTCGATTACACAATGCACCGTGTTCGCATGCTCATATATTTTGGTGTTACACCCTATCTGGTTTTTGATGGAGACAACCTGCCCAGTAAAGCATGTACGGAGAGCGAAAGGGCGAAGAGGCGCGAAGAGAGCAAGAAGAGAGGCCTGGAACTCTACAAAGCCGGCAAGGTGTCTCAAGCATATCCAGAGTTCCAGAAGGCTGTCGACGTCACGCCCTACATGGCGCGTCAATTGATTGAGGAACTGAAAAAGATGGACCTTCAGTACGTCGTGGCCCCCTACGAAGCCGATGCGCAGCTTGCGTACCTGGAGAAGAAGGGAATTATCGATGGTATTCTGTCTGAGGATTCCGATCTTCTTGTCTACGGATCGAAGAGGCTTATAACCAAATTAGATCAGCATGGTCACTGCATAGAGATCAGCCGATCCGATTTTGCGTCATGCCGTGACATGACTCTCGCAGGTTTTACAGACGCAGACTTCAGACTCATGGCGATTCTTAGTGGATGCGACTACCTTGCCAGCATCAACAAAGTTGGACTGAAAACTGCTCACACATATGTCCGCAAATACAAACATGTCGAGAAAATCCTACGCATGCTTCAATTCGAGCAGAAGTTTGTAGTACCGAGCGACTACCTCGAGCGATTCTATGAAGCTGAGCGGACGTTTCTGCATCATCGAGTTTTCTGCCCGATGGAGAAGAAGCTGGTATTCTTCACAGAGCTAGGGGTTGATATGAAAGAGGAAGACATGCCATATCTCGGCAAGAACGTCAGTCCTACGACAGCCATCGGTGTTGCATGTGGTGATCTTGATCCCATGACCAAAAAGCAGATCCCCCCAAATGTCGCGACACTTTCGCGTTCGATGCCAGATCTGTATCGCCGACAGACTCTTGCTTCTACTAATGACCTGAAGTCAAGCAAGTCAATCGATAATTTCTTCAAGCCGAAACGGCAGCCACTTGCCGAACTTGACCCAAACAGTCTTATTCCTTCTCCTTCACAGCAACGCCTCCTGAACCTGAACAGAAACGCATCGTGGGACGCAAGACCTGTGTCTTCTACACCTCAGCTTAGGAGGTCCACCTCCATGGTCCCAGGTCCAGGTCAAACCCAATCGGGTGAAAGATCATTCTTCCTCGAAAGAGCCGCTACTCTGTCAAGGTTTCAGCCGACCAAGCGGACAAGATTATGCTCTGACGTGGATGTCTCGCCGTCCGGAAAAGATGGTCGAAGTCCTTTCTTTGCTGCTAAGCCTGAGCCTAGTCCTTCGATTCGGAAGAGAGGCAAGACCAAAAAAGCAAGGCTTTCTGATATTGAGATATTCTCGGATGATTCAGTTGCCGACATTTTCCAAGACATGCCAGAGGAAGCAGGCCCTGATAAAGTCTCCTTTGCTCCCATAAAGCAGGCAGAAAAGCCGAAACAAAACACGATTGATGACTACAACGAAACTGGGAACCCGGTCACTGAAGTTTGCGATACGCCAATCCGGCAAAGAATCAACGTTCCACAGGCAGCAACATCGATGGCAACGCCCACCATCTCTATCAACGCGAGTGACGACCAAGAAGAGTTTCAAGGTTTAGTCGACATACATGTAAAACAGTTGGATAATTTACGAAACACCTTTGCCTACCAATCGCCAGAAAAGCAAACAGCTGCCCTGCGAGGACTGAGTCCTCCCAACAGCGATCCTCAAGATAGTAAACAAGAATTTACGAAAGCAGAGAATCGTTCGACTCAAGACGCCATACTAGGGCCCAGTCAAGGCCCAGTGATACACAGACCGGGGCAACATACATCATCATTGAACAAGACATTCGGCACACAGTCTTCACTCCAGCAAGCGGCTGCTTTAAGGTCTTTAGGGCAGCCGCAAAGTTCGGCACAGAAAGTGAGGCTTGGCTTAGCAGCTCTAGACTCGGTTGGTCAACCAGAGAAGCAGCAAAGACCCTTATCACCTCCTCAACAGTTGGGACAACAAGCTTTTTATAAATCAGCAACCACCAGCTATACTGGCGGTAACACGTCTCCGACCTCCCAACCAATACCTGGCGATACGACGTCAGGGGCCGAACCTCCACTTACCACAGTGCAAATAGTCGGTGTGCAGGGCAGCGAAGATCTTCTTGTGCCATATAGCGAGGATGAAGCATCAGAGCTGTCGGAGATTGATGGTGTGGAGCCTGTCAGGCAGAGTCTTGACTTGACCAGATTTGCTTTCACTGCGAATGCCTGATTGGCTTTGTACGTTGAGAAGAGGTTGACTGGATTGCACTGTTGGGGAAAATGGATTTGATTAGTCCCGTCGTGTGCATGATGATTAGTGCTTCGATCCAAAGCGCCTGGTTACCATTGTAAATGTGCGCTTGGTGAATTAGATGAGGCGAGCATTAATGGAAACAAATTTTCTTTTCAAGCCTCTTCGAAATAGCTTCCAGGAACAGACTGATTATCTAGAACTTCTACGTCATCAGGGGGCCGCAGCGGAAACTGCCGCGGGGATTGGCGAGCTAGTGTTCTTTAGGAAAGTTGTTTACAAATTGTCCCGTTTATATGCCAAGACCCAACCTCTCCATGAAAATCTCCTGCCACCACTATCCCAGCCACAGATATTCGATTGAGTGGCGAAGTGCGATCTATCGGTGAGGTGTTGCTCGTACGGATGATACTAGGATATCTGGCAAATTCTATCAAGCTACGCCTCTTTCTCTCCTCCCATACTCTCTCACATCTTCAAGTTCGGGCTGCATACAACTGACTCTTGATTGAGCTTCATAGTTCCAGGTCGAACATTGATCAAATTACTCTCGAATAAGACCTCCGAAACCTTCACATACCTCTGCCACGCTACACACATTCCTCGAAACTCAACACAAACCCATTGTCATCTTCCCCTTCCCACATTCCTCGATCCGAGCACAGACTAGCAATTGGCCACTTTCACAAGGGCTCAGTCACCTCTCTCCTCAAGCAAGAGAGTGATAAATCAGCATCAGCTCGTGCTGAGTGCTCCATACGTCGTCCGTCCTCCTGGACGGTAGGAGAAGAGGACAGAAGTCGAGGTTGAGAAGGACGCACAGCTGCCATGGCAGTAAGATTCGCAACAGGATGGAGGCGGTTCTTCCCGTTGGTGGGATACCATCATGTACTGATGATATTTATTGCCATTGCAATTGTGTTGTTATGTAAGTTTGGCCCGGACGAGCTCCTTCACGCCAAAGAGATACTGATATCTTCTTCCAACAGCACTTCTCCTCGCAGGCTGTTCATCAACATCACCCGGCATCCCAGACATCTTCCTGATATCTCTCTATTACCAAAAGTACCCACCAGTCTTCGACCCAGCACAAGTACAACCAGGCGTGACCACAGCAATATCAAACATCGTGGGTTCAGCACGACTCGAAGTCAGAGTAGGATACTTCGGTATATGCATCCAACCAGACGGCGGAGCGTTCCTCTGCAACCAGAACGCATCGGCATTGGCAGACTTGGTCAGAGTAGACCAAGATCCATTGAATCTGATATGGGTCGCATCAACATTCAAAGACAGCATCGTCTTTCCATACTTGATGTGGGTCTGCTCTTTGTCTTTCCTACCACCCCTCGTGCTAACTAAATCTTTCTAGAATCGTTGCCATAGTCCTCGCCTTTCTAACTTTCCTTCTGCTTGCCACCTTCCCAGGCTGGCACACTGATACCTCATCCGGCGGCTCAGAAACTGAAGTCAAACCCTTCCCTTCAAGACCAGTTTCCCAAATCGCCCTCGCCACCATATTCATCGCCTCCGTCTTCGTTCTCGTTAGTGTCATGTGGCAACACACTGCGGCCGTGGCCGCATCGACGATTGTGCAAGATCTGGGGAATGGGAGTGTGAAAAGTGGGGTGGGAACAACGGCCATGATATTAGGTTGGTTTGGGTTCGGGCTGCTAGTCGTCGTGACCCTTGGATTGCTGGTGATGATATTGAGTATTCAATTGTTGGATCGGTTGACAGATGAGGTATGAAACATTCGCTTGCTTCAACAGGTTTTCACGATGCTAACGAGACCACAGGACTGAGGTCGACTACCCTCAAAACTGGGAGTGCGAGGAATTCTCCACCACCGACGAGAGCGAGCCACAAATATTGTGATTGATTGGTGGATTGATTGATTGACAGACCGAAATCTGGAGCGACAAAAAGGGCATCACGGGGAAACAAAGCGACTTTTGAATTCTTGCAGATACACCACTTCTGTATTGTAAATATGCATCTGGCGGCGATAAAGAAACAGCCCTTGTTATGGAACATGGGGCATTATGAGCTTGTGGAATTCGAATGTGCCCAATGTGGCTTTCCGTCTTGTTTCTTGTTAGGCTTTTGGGTACCGATCTTGGGTTCTTGATCCAGATGGGGTGGAGGACGATTGATGCAGGATGGATATTGCAAATAGATAGACAAGAGGTGATGGATGACTGGATTGATAGGTTGAGATGAGGGAATCAGGAATATGGATCGGGATCAGATGAAAGCAATGAATGTGCATCGCCCCCTCTCTTCGGGACTCCCGTTGCTGTTCTTTCGAGACAGGGCTCCGGCCAGTCTGCTCCAAGTCCTGATTGCCCGCTCTCGTAAGACAACAGACTGACAGACAGCCCTTAAAGAGCTCCAGCAGTCCCTCATACCCATCGATACTCCACGCTATGCATGTTTTACAGCCTTCAGCATGGACCGAAGCCACCACCACCACCATTTCCATCGTATCAGTAATTCATAACCACCTGCCCATCCCCCACGCCACCCCCACCAGACCCTCTATACTCATTCGACCCATCATACCCACCCGGTCCATAATCATCCAAGCTCTTGTATCCTGGGGGTCCTCCGCCTCGGGTGCCGCTTCTACCTCTTCCTCCTCCTCCCCCTCCGCCGCCAGCGCCTCGATCTCGACGGTCGTTGTTGCCTCGTCCTCGGCTTCCTGACCCTCCTCCTCCTCCTCCTCCTCCTTGTCCACCACCGCTGCCGCCGTAGTCGTTGCGTCGACTGTTACTATTGTTGCCGCCTCCTCTACCGCCACCGCCGCCGCCGCCACGTCCGCCTTGGTTCCCGCCTCCGGCGCCTCCTCGGTTAGTGGAGAAGTATCTCCGCCCGTCGTTGTTGTCGTTTTGCTGGCTGCTATTGTTATTGAACTGTCCACCTCTTCCGCCATGTCGTCCTCCACTGTTACCATTTGAGTATCCTGGCGCCCGGTCCTGAGGCATCCAAGTCCCGTCGTCGCGATCTCGCAAGATCATGTCTCTGTCCTCGATCCGTGGTGGGAGGCCGTTGGTATCTTTCCCGCCGATGTATCCGCCGCTTTCTCCGCCGAATTTGCGCTTCATGCCGTATCCGCCGCCGTAGTAGCCGTTGTTGGCAGCTCCGCGATTAGAAGGGCGGGAGTCGTAACGTTCGTCGCCTGAGTCTTCGGCTTCAACTCGCAGTGTCTGTTTGTCGCCAACGACGGTCTCGAAGATGAATGCCTTCTCAGGTGGGACGGGTTGCCAGTTCTGGATCCTTCCTGCGTCGATGGGACGAGCGCCTTTGCGGACTGCTAGGACTACGATTGGGACCGGGTCGTTGGTGTAGTATTTCTCGGTCTCTGGGATTGGTGCGACTCGCACGGCCCAGATTTTGTTTTCAAGTACGGCAGTCCCCGTTACTTGCCATGTGACTTTCTTGCCCTTGCCGCCTACTTTGTCGAGGGTTTGGCGGTTAGGTGGTCGTGGTGCGATGAGGATGGAGTTTGCCATCAGGCGGATGTCGCTAGAGTCGATGAGCGAGGGCGGTTGAACGTTAGCGAGTGTGATGAGACGGGCGGAGTCGGTGGGGTTGATGAGATAGCCGAAGTAGATGTAAGATGATTTTATCTTCATTCGTCCACGTGGAGAGCGTGTGAGATTCGGTAAGCCTTTCGTGACCGTGGCGTTGTGCTTGTTTATGATCGACTGGATGGTCGAGGCTTCAACGACGGGGTCGAGGTACGAGTTCAGCTCCGCAACTTGGATAATGTCTGCTGTGATCGGTTTGCGAGGAGGTGGAGGCTGATCAATGGGGTGAGAAAGCAAAGACTTATTGAGCTTCTCGAAGTGTTCTCGGAAGTACTTCACATGCTTGGGCCTGTCTTCGTATATTCGAATCTCGTCTGCTTGCTTGTATGTAAAGACAAGGTTCTTGAGGAACTCGTTCTTGAACTCTGCCGTGGTGACAAAGTGCTGCCCGTTAGGGCCGACCTCAGGTTTCAGGCATATCAGATCAAAGTCGAGGCCCTTGCTATCGGCAATGCGCTTCACCAGATCTGCGAAGTTGGTTTCGGCACGACCTGTGAGGAGGACCGTGAAAGCATCTTTTTGTTTGACGCTCAGCTCGACGAGTTGGGCCTGAGCCCAGTCAGTCTTTCCAGCTCCTTTTCAGAGGGGCATACCCACGATTGCTTCATTCCACCAGCCTTTCCAAGCCTTCGGCTCTTCCTTTTCCAGTCCCTCGCCAGTTGCGCTCAATATGCTAGGATCGTGCCACCACCCTCCATCAGCGAAGCACTCGTACGTCTGAAGATAGCCAAGTGTAGGTCCGGCCCAAAGCTGTGGATTCGGCAGAGGACTCGAAAACACTACACGACACCCATTAGAAGTAGAATGGAACAGTCCTGGGCCGCGCGACTTACGGGTGTTGTCGAAATCGTAGACATGAAGTTGTTTGATCTCCGCAACAGCTTCTGATTCTCAGCGACAGGCCTTCAAGTTTGTGGATGATAATACCTGGTAGGTCCTTGTTCCTGCAGGACCATCTCTTCAGGCCCACGAGAGAGTATGACGCTGGCCGCGGAGGAGGTGCCATTTTGCGGAACTAGTTTCGCACTGCAAGTGGTAGAATCGTAGAGAGGGTCAGTCGTGGAATAACTGTCACCGCGGCATAGTTGCGTTGGATTTTGATTTAGCAGTCAGACAGTAATCCACAAGACATCACAAGTATTTTGTTGCGGCAATACAAGTGTACCACTCCACTTCACTCATTCTCCACTCACGCCACACGCGATGGCACAGGATGTTACTAGTAACGACAACGCCAACGTGCCAACAGCATCAGAAAGCCTACCAGAAGCACTTTTGAAGCAAGATATCATCGCAGCAGACACTGAAGTATGCGTCATCTGTCTCGAGACTGTGTCGGAGCGGGCAGTGGCGCTTCCTTGCAAACATGACTGCTTCGATTTTCCCTGCTTGGGAAATTGGCTTACGAAACATAAGACCTGCCCTTTGTGTAAAGGGGAGGTGGAGAAATTGGAATATGAGTTCAACGGTGCAGGCGAATCTACGTTCTTCTTTCTACCGCCACCAGAGCCTGACGAGGTTTCACTTAGTGGACCGACTCATCGACGCGATCCAAGACGATACTCGCAAAGGCGAAGAAGGCCACAACCTTTGAGCCATGGCTGTATTGGCTCGGGGGTACAAGATGACTTGGGGCTAGAAAGGCGACGTGATATATACCGTGAACAGCTACTTTCCCTACACGTAGGGACCAACCGGATCTCGAGATATCAAGACCTTAACCCGCAATGCTTTAGGGATGATGCTCTCCTGTCGAGAGCTAGGAAATGGATACGTCGGGAGCTGCAGGTTTTCGACTTCCTGAATGCTGATTGTGCAGATATTGGAGGCGAGAGACGCAGAGCGAATAATTCAGAATTTCTGCTCGAATATTTAATAGCTATACTGAAAACAACGGACCTCAAAGGCAGCGGTGGCCATGCGGAGGAGCTATTGAAAGACTTCATCGGACGAGATAACGCCCGTGTTTTCCTTCACGAACTGCAAGCATGGCTAAGAAGCCCCTATCAGCACCTGCATGACTGGGACAGGGCGGTCCAATACGACGAGTCGGGACTTCAGCACCAAGGTGCAGCGGTATCGAGTATGAGAAGTGGCAAGAGGAAAGCTCCGGTATCTTCGTCGTATTCTCCGTCACGTCGGCGATTGCAACGATTGCAATACCATCGATATGCACCAGATTGAAGAGTATCCTCGGACAAAATGCCTTCACAGATCCTGCGTTTCTTTGCCAACATTCAATGTTGCAGACACTCATGCATGGATGAGTTCGCAGGTGCTTCTGCCCGCATCCGATCCGTCGTGTTTGTTCCTACAGATCCACGTCTTAATCCTTGGCGAACTCGTTCGTAATTTACAGGCTCATCGCTTTGGGATTGACCTAACGTGTGGCACAGCAGGCACTCAAATGCTTTCCACCTACAGCATGCCGTGCTCTTGGAACAGAACCCCATCATTCCGCATCCGCACGTCCCGTCAAGCAGCCGTACACCCATGTTGCAATATAAACACCAGAGAGGCCTTCTTGCTCTACATTTGGAGGCGAGATCCCAAGCGAGGTCGGCTTCTAAATGGACGAGCACTTTAAAGCGTCAAAAGATGGCCTTGTAGAGCAATAGCTCTGTATCACCCCAACAACAAACTCGCTTAGGCGGTCAGACGGTTTTGTCGTGTTGTAGTTGACAGTGATAGATGCTATGTGCTCCTCTACTCGAAGAGTCGGGATTTCTTTCAGCGCAGTCGTTTCAGTACGGCAAACGGCACGGCAAACGGCTCAGCTTCTTCAGCTCCGGAGCAACGTATATTTCAGCCCGTCCGTGGACCCCAGCCTCGAAACAGAGTTCAGTCCTGGGCATGTCATCGTCGTTATAGTTGCATCCTATCACAAACGCGAGTTGCTTGCGATATGCAGAGTAGTGCTCGTTCTTGAGGTCAAGCCGATTGTCCTGGCAGGCGACTGGATACTGTCTGGTGGGTAAGAACAAGAGCAGCCACGCCACAATCTTTGAGTCGTCATCTGGCCAAATCAGTAGACTGCTGTGCAGCCTCCTGGCCGTCTTGCCAGCGTCACATGAAATTACAGACGGGGGCAATGTACCATGAACCCTCCGCAACACATTCTATGAAAGAATTCGCAACCATCCGAAAGGACGATCTTGTGTACTTTCCCCACCCACGATTGTGACACCGAATGGTGAAGTCTGGGAATCGCCCAGACTTCAGATAGCTACAATTCGTCAATTAGCTAAGATGAGGGAGTGATATCTTCATAGCGTACTCAAACTTGCCTGATGTTGGAGCCGATCTTATCTGTGCCATCGTGGAGAGCGACAAACGTGTCATTAGCAAGTGTTGTGGAAATGAAGAATGAGAGGAAGAAACGATCAAGCTATCAATAATATATCCAGAGTCAAAATTCCGTGCAAGGGGCGGGCCTGGTGCCAACAAACCATTTAGGCTTTCGGAAGCAAAGGGTGAAATTGGTGCAGGGTGAAGAAGCATCACGGGATCTAGAGAGTTGCAGAACACTAATTTGTATAAAGCGATCACAGTGAAGACATAATCGACGAGCGTCATATGGGAATCTCATACTACGTGGTCACGACATCGCATCTGGTTTTTACAGGACTCTCGAGGCGTGTCAGCCTCCACTCAAGGCTTCGTGGATCATTGTATCTATTTTACCACTCCAAGCTGTACTGTCCTGCAATTGCTCTCTCAGGACTTGCCCTGCTTATTGCGACCAGCCGTGTTGTCATCTCTTCCCTGTCTCATCTCCGTACATGTTCCACTCCGATAACAGAATTTACACTGGAAGGCTTTCCAATCCTGTGGCCTACCATGATCAATCCAGTCCCAGATTTTCTTGCACTCGTCTCTGGCAGCGACTGATGGATCGAAAGTCATATGTTTAGAACAGTGCTTGCACCAAAGCACATGTCGCAATCCCTTCGTCGCAAGGTCGATTGCAAACTCTGGTGTTGCTAGCATCAGTTCGTGGAAGTCCTTTCTATGTTGTAGCACTGGCATGGCGTACTGAGCCGTGGTGATAGCTCTTCCTCTCAACCCTGCCGCTGGTGCTGACTGGTAGATGATTCTGAGCGACGCGATGAACTCAAGAACCATGTCTTCGTCCGAGGATGAATCCCAATCCTTAATTCTGTCCTTGTACGCCGCCTTACACTTGTCCAGCAGACTGTCCCGCATCTGATATTTATGCGCCGCCGCAACCAAAATTGCCTCTGACGGAAGGGTTATACCTTGGACGATTACTTCTCCGGGACGGTGTAGCAGCTTTGCCAGACTCCTCTGCCAATCAGTCGGCCTCAGCATATAGTGAGGATGTTCGCCGAAGTACATATAAAGGAGCAGACGAGCAATGGTCTCAGGATCGTCGTCTGAGAGATCAACCAGCCCTTCACGAGCTTCCTGCAGGCCGTGCATGTCAGCCAGATCTGAATGACGTTCCAGACAGAGAGGAGATAGCAGGTTGAACGGACGAATTGAACGAACCTCAAAAGGTCCACTCGTTAGGCGCTGGAAATACGGAGAAGCCGCTCCAATGATGACGCGGTGAACTTCCCATTCGTAACCTCGACAGCGGATGACGAAGTCGGAATGTTCGCCTGTATGGAGGTATCTGTGTTCATCAGACGATCAGAATCCCCAATTTCAAGGGACAACAACATCTTACTCGACAATTCTTTTACCCCAGGAGACTTCAGACTTATCCATCATCTGCATTGCGTCATGGGTGGTGTACGTCGTGATCAACGGGTGTGCTGATGACACTCAAAAGGACTCTGGGATCATCAAGAGATGCCTTTGGAGAAAAGGGCAAAAGGTCTCAAAGGTTCTTGTACACTTTCCCGAAATCTTTGCCCAGGATCTAAATGTGTCTGGCCTCGATGTTACAGCACAGAACCAGGAGCTGACACACTTGGCCCTGACAGCCAAGACTCGGCAGTAGGCCAAGGAACTTGAAAACCCCGCGCACGCAGGATACCTCCTAGGACTACGGCAGGCCGCACCTTGCAGACAAAGGTCAGCAAGGTCACCCTAGGCTAAGTGCCAAGAGAAGTGCTCGAGAGTGTTCGAGAAGAGCACTTAGGAGCAAGTGCTCGAGAGTGCTCGAGAAGAGCATCCAGAAGCACAGGGCACGGCCCACCAGTAACGACTATATAAACGTTCGTTTATCTTATAGGTTCATAATCTCTTCTTCCGTAATCAACTCATATTATCAATTGCATCTTGTCTTTGACCCTTCTATGTGAGATCTGTGATTCCTATCCACAACCTTCTGATATTTGGATCTTGTTATAGCTAGACTTGACAGTTCCTAACACTCGAGATAACACGACATCTTCAACTCAGGCTGGAGATGATGGGAACATCAAGCTCTACTTCACAAACATGTTCACAGTTTCTGCGCATCCACGTTCTCCGAAAGAAGCCGCACTCAGCGCTGATGATAATCTTGTGAAACTTTCACTCATAAGTCCCCCACCCGGCTACTGCGCCAGCCCGTCTAATGCGCCATTATTTTCCCTCTCATCCACCCTCATCATCAACTTTCTAGATGTGACAGCTAGCTCAATTTAATAATTATAAGTTTATTATTTAAACTCAGTATAACTGCAGCTCTATCCCTTGTGTTACTGGATGGGTGCTCCTTTCTTATTGAGAATAGCGTTGCCGCGTTTTAGCGTTAAATTTGCTGCAGCCTTAATAGAAGAAATATCAAAATCTTACAGCACTTTTTTATATTATTTCTATTCTTAATTGTTTATATTGAGCTGATTAATATAGCTAAAAGACTATAAAAAGTATTATTGAGAAGCTCTTAGAATTCTTTATATACTTATCTTATTAAATTAGATTTATCTATTAAATTCAGTGTAATATAGATGATGAAAAGTAATATAAATTAATTTAAAAGAATTTTACTTAATTTTACTTAAAATAAGAAAGAGAAGAGCGATTTTTATAAATTTAAATTTATAAATTTATAAATATAGCTATTATTAAGATCTAAGAGTAATAATATAAAGTATGAATCTATTTTGACGCTAGAATTATAATATATTAAGTAAAAAAGAAGAAAAGTTGATGTCAAGAGAGCTGCCCAAGATCAGACGAGCAGTAAATGTTCTTCACGTATATGTAAAAATTCGAGGTATAGAAGTTTATGAGCATGCGAGTAACATGCGAAAGATATACTAAGAGCGTATATAATAAATGTATAATAACAGTTCTCTTATATTATAAGAATAGATCGCTGATCTATAAAGATTTACTTCTACAGTCAGCTTATATCTGCGTATTAAGACTGAATCTTAATGTTTTCTAATATTATCTTCTCTCTTAAAGATCTTATTCTTAAGATTCTGATTATCTTTATAAGCTTATAGCTGTTTAATAATATATTCGCATGCGTAAAGCATGATTATCAGAGTTATTTAGCGTGATACTGAGATCTCTTATAATATCTCGTTACTTCTGTAGAAAAAGAGAGTAATATTCTGTATTAAAATAATCTCTCAATTATTCAACATCTTATTTTTTTAATACTTATAATCAAATTAACTTTTCAGTTATTTAATATCTCGCTTATTTAATTTTTACAATTAAGTTAATCTCTTAACTATTAAGTATCTCGTCTACTTAATTTTTACTATTAAGTTAATCTTTTAATTATTTAATATCTTACTTACTTAATCTTTAAGTGATATAAACATCATTTTATAATTATTGAGCTATTCTATCTATAATAAAACTTTTATTATATTATTTATTATTTTGTTTTATAAAGTCTTAATATTCACATATAAATCTTATTAAATAGATAGATCTTTCTATTCATAATAATAAATTTTACTTATATAAACTCTTATATTTTAATTCGAAAATTAATATATAATTGATTTAATATTAACATGCGCGAAATATATTATATTGCCCGATAAGTTGTGAATTTTTATTAAGATAATTGATTTTTCGGAATAAAGAATTTATTATATTATTATTATTAATAGTGAATAGATAATAAAGTTAATTTATAATGAACACTTTCTTCTTTTAATAATATATAAGACTGTTTCTTTTCTCTTTAATTTCAACTTCTCTTCTTCTTTAATTAACTTCATTTCAATCTCAGTAATAATAGTAATAATAATAA
>JAABUK010007705.1_pt1 | contig 15416 bp, 28 predicted proteins | sample 5559141 | NCBI WGS metagenome assembly JAABUK01 (sample SAMN10711869, study PRJNA513367) | rock metagenome | isolation source: Antarctica rocks | place: Antarctica: Victoria Land, Pudding Butte nord | collected 2016-01-03
GCGTAGTCGAGAATGCTGTTCACAACGAGCGGCCAATCCTGCATGAGGCCCTTCATATCGACTGCAGATTCGGCAGCGACAGTCCTAATGGCGCGAAATGGCTCGCAATTACGCTAGATCTTCCTGCAACCTTTTGCGCACTTGCAGTAGCTGACGGGGAACTCATATCATTCATGACAGGTTGGACAACGTTTAGTCAACAATTGAGTCAACATGGGTCACTTTGATATCTGACAGCAAAATTTGCTGTCGTGCTGTCTGAGAGCTCTTCTCGATCTTGCACCTGGTCAGGCCATGCATGCTGAACTTACTGCTCTGAGCGTGGGTTCTCGGACACAGTCTTTGTCATGGCTTCTCAGCGCTGACCTAGCAGTCAGCTACAGACGTTCTGTGGAAGATAGCCACCGAGAGCATTCCGTGGTCCACAAATTGCATGTGAACGCATCATGCTGCCTCACAGACTGCATGACATGTTTACATCATCACAACACATTCATTATATCAAGCTCTGCAGATCTGCAATCTTTGGTACCAGTACTGTGCATCGTTGGTAATGTGTATCAATGATTCATTCTACCAAAGGAATCTGCACCGAGGTCGCCAATCTACTTGGCTCTCAAGCAGCCAGTTTTATCTGTCACAATAGGCATTTCTAGACACCTGCACATAAGTTGCATCTGGACGTTGTACATTGAACACTGCAGTGACCCAAAGAAGCACCAGGACACAGCCAGGTCAGGCACTGGTGATTTCTGCTGTGCAGTACGCTATTAATGCTCGCAAGCATGCCTACACATGTTGGCAAAATGTGTGGTCATTATGCACAGTGCACCATCACATTCTGTTTCAGAGCTCCAAGCTCTCTTCCCTGTAAGCTAAGTCTCCAGGACAACTCTGTCTTAGACGGTTGCAAAGGTCTCATACACTCTTTACATGCACGGCACAACTGCATGCAGCACAGGACACAGCGCATGTCACAACAAAGTCTCGGGCAAAGTTGGACTGCGCAAGTTGATGTATTACAAACAAAGTTAGCTTCAAGTCTGACACAATATACGCTGAACAGAGAAGCAGTCATTTTGTCAGGGTAAAGCTTCATGCCAACTGCATGAAGCTATCAGTCCCATGACCCTTGTCATTCAACTATGACAGGGCTGGAAAGTCCTAGGGAATCCTGGGAAGTCCAGCAACAAAAGAGAAAATCTGTCTACAAGCAGCTATGTATTGCTGTTCAAAAAGGCAAAATCAGTATAGTGGCTACTGTGCAAAACAGCCCTAGCTGCAACCACTTTATATCAGCACACACTCACAGAGAACAGTGGGCAAAACTGGTGAAACGCTCTCAACAAACACAGCTCAGAAGTACAACTTCCCGCACAGTACTCATACATCCACCCATGACATATCAAAATTGTTGCCTGCGCTTTGCTTTGATATCTCTCCGCTTTGCTTTGATTACCCTCACAAACCCTAATACCAAGCCACCAGATTCCCAATTCAGACAATGGTGTTCCCGTTTCCACCATTTGTGGGCATGGCTGCCTGGTTGTCAACAGCCAAGTTCTTCTTGCTGCCGTTCATGATGGCCTGGTGGACATGGGGGTTCAAGCTGCGGCGGGATGACATGGCAGCAGTCATCTTCTGCTCATTGCCCCATGGGTACCAGAAGACAGGCACGTAAGGCTTGCCAGTCACATCAAAGACCAACTCGGCAAGGGCCAACCACCATGTGGTGATGCACACTCCAATGCTGAAGTAGCCACCAGCCTGCAGCATCCCAAGCAAGTCACAAGGTGTTTCATTGTGGCAGCCCATAATAAGCAAGGACATGATGTCTGACATTTGTGCTTGCAATGCACGGTTGCAGACACAGATTCCTGAGAGAAAGTACGTAAGGTTGGCACAGATGTAGGTTGGGCACTCACAGCACTTTATGCACGTACTAAACATGTCATGTGCTCAGAAACAGCTCAGCTATACAGTGCCAGGCAGAAGCCACATCACACTGAATAATCCAATCAGAGTTGGCAATACAAGCAACTTGCAACTACACTTGACATGTCCTGCAACGACACTGCCATGACAAGCCATAACATTGAAGATGGTACATCCTCTCACCTTTGTAACTCTGACTCCATCACGTGTCTGACCAATGCCCAGGCAGAAGTAAGCCAAGGCAATGCAGGTGAAGAGGGCAGTCAAAGCGAAGTTCATCCTGAAGCTGAGTCCAATGAAGATGACTGATAGGAAGGCGTACATCAGCAGGGCAAACTGCAGGCCCTCTACAGGCAGGCCTGTTTCCACCAGGGCAGGGAACTGTCCAGTGGCATACATGAGCCCAAAGAAGGTATATGACAGGAAGAAAGAGCCGTACTGCAGACACAAAGAAGGAGTCAGCAGCTTGCCCACACACAACCTGTCATATCATCACCAGCCAGACCAGCATGACAATTTTGCACATTTGAAGTAACACAATGCAGATGCATGCTTATTGGAGAAAGGCACGCAGCAGTGAGCTGCAGAAACTGACTATAGCTCAACACAGCAAGATCTGATGCACTCCCCAGTGACTTACTGTGGCAAAGGTGACAGCTGCAAACATGTTGTTGCGAATGATCTCCAGCAGCGACACCACCAAAGGGATCAGGCCTCCACTGATGAAGCAGAAGGTGACTGCATGACACACAACAGACTCTCAGCTTGAGCACAGGATGCAGAATGCAGAAGATTTTAGGTGCAAATCTGCCACAACAGAAAGAAGCTAGGTTTTGCATTTGGAAAGTAGGTAAAATTTCAAGTGGCGTGTCAAGTCAGCAGGTCAGCAAGCAAGATTGCCTCAAGCAAAGTGTGCTCACATATGACATAGTCGATGGAAGCTGGTGTCCATCCGCAGTTGTACCCCTGCAACAAAACGCAAGCTGTGAGCTGAGCTGGTGATGCAAGCTGCCTTGCCGGTTAGGAACCTGTCAGGTTGAGTCAGTCGGGTTTGAGCGTCAAGGTTATCAAGATAAGCAGCACCGCAAAATAGCTGAGCCAGAAGTCTAAGCCGGCATGTACCATGTCACATGGCGAGCAGTGTCGAAGGCAAGCGGTGTCGAGACAACCGGTCAGAAGCGGGAAAATAAGACGAAAAACTCACCGCTGAGACTGCACTTGCCAATCCGAACATAAACAGACCGATGGGTGCTGGGTCAGCTGCAGGCAAAGACAAATTTTCACTCACTGATAGTTTCCAAGGCGCCCTTCGCAACAGCATGGCTACAAGTCCGGCGCCTCGTCAGCGTGCCAGCTTGCAGATCAACTCACCAAACAGGTGGGCCGTCGGTGATACCGAATGCCCGAAGGCACTGCCTCCATAAATAGCTTGGTCTGGTGCGGCCCCATGCATCTCCATGACTGCCTGGTCACCGTTGCCTTTTCTGCCGCGAAACATGTTGAGCAGGTAGTAATCTAGGGGTGGTTGTGTGGGTGACCTCGTTAACTATCGAGGACACTGGGTCTGGGGCACCGTTGCAATGCTTCGCCGAACTGCAAATGCGTCTGCAACTTGCACCGGAAGCAGCGGGCCCAGAAGTTTGTGTGACGTTTGTCTCGCAAAGCATGCTAGGTCAGCCTTTATGCCAGATGTATCTATCCTCGGGTATCGGGAAGCCTGTTGACTCAGCAAAATCAGTCAGCAAATTAGTGTCAATTTCATAACGCGGATCCCACGTGAAGCACAATGTTACTGATTTTTACACATGCATGCATGGATCGCTTGCTCTTCCGTGGTCTTGCCGCGAAACTGGGGCACGAACATTGCTGATGCTCGCACGCCCTTGCAATCACAGTCGTAACATACGAGGTGCAGAAAACTTACCGCGAGCAGGAGGGGCGTCACGAACATGCCGGAAGGTTCGGCATACCTCCGCAAGCTGCAGCTTTCCGCAACCTGTCCCTGCTGTTCGCGCATCCCTTTTGATTCAACGTTTCAGCCTTTGACCTGAAGTGCAGATCAGTACAGTGTCCGTGAGGCTTTCGAGAACACTACAGTCTTGATCACGGGAGCCACGGGTCAGTCTGCTCAACAGCTCCCTTCGAAAAGCAGGAAGATATACCTTGTGACAAGATGTGTACACGCAGGGTACATTGGCGGACTGGTTTTGGAGCAGCTGATTCGGGTGGGACACATTGGCAAGGTACAGTCAGATGCCTGTACAACACTGCAGCCCCTTTGACTTTTGCCTGCAAGACCTTGGCTGTTGTGCTCATTCATAACCCTTCGAGCTATCATGTGAGAATGATGCCTTGCAGGCTTACCTTGTGATCCGTACAAAGCGTGGCGAGAATCAGCAGAAGCGCCTCAAGACTTTGCTGCAGGGCCCTGTTTTCAGGCTGCACCATGGCACAGACAGCTTTCGTCAGGTCAGTCACAACAGCTTGGCAGCAGGCCTCTGCCTGTCATGGGCATGCATGCATGTCTTGTAACATAGCTCGGTGTTGAGGTGCAGTCAGTCATGACAAGTCCACTTCTGCTAGATGGGCTGAGTGTGGCTACTCCATGTTTTCCGGTCATCAGTACAGCTTTGATAGCCACACTTAGCAGAAAACAGTCCAGTACATGTTGGTTTGAATTTGTCTCTCCCAGGCTTGGTATACTCACCACGCAGAGTTTGTGCTGATGCGAGTAGCACAAGCATGAGTCACCTCTTATCAGCCACACTGCATGCGGCCTGGCCTTTGATAGACTGACAGCAACCTGCATCCAAACCAAAGGAGTTGCCAGCTAAGCTTTGCTGCACATCAGGCTTCCCTTGCAAGTCTCTCTGCATCAAGGGCCGGTTGAGGAAAGCAACCCATACCTCTGCTCTGCAGATCATGAGTAAGGTGGAGGTGATCCCAGGGGATCTGGCAAAGCCCCAATGTGGCATTAGTGAAGAAAACCAGACTCGGCTACTGCCTGAGGTCCAGTATGTCATCCATGCAGCAGCCAGCATACAATTTGACAACCCCATCCACACTGACCTCACTCTCAGTTACGTGGCCACTAAGACCATTGCAGACTTTGCAGCCAAGGTGGGCTTGCTGCTGCTGCACAGCTCATCTTTCATTGGGAAAGTCACCTACCTTTGTTCCTTGCATACACCAGGCATCAGCAGACATACTCTTTTGTGACGACAGAGGTCAAGTCTGGAACTTGCTGTCTTGTCTGCTTGCAATGCAAGTGTGTCAAGTCATCCTGCTTTGCTGATGCATGCCATTAGACATCATAGGCAGCATGGTGTGGGCTAGTTTACGCTTTTCTTTTCTGCTTTCTGACTGCATTGTGTTCTGCCCATGTTGGCAAAGCAAGGCATGGATTGAACACATGCATACCTTAGCTGATGTGGTGCTGCAGCAAGTAGCTGTGACAACATCTCACTGCCTGTTATGTTGTGCACAAAAGCATGGTGATATAAGTGTACATCAACCACAACAAGCATTGTCTCATGACTCCCCATCTGCTACTCCTGACACAGATGAAGAAGTTGCGGTGTTTCATGTACGTCTCAACAGCCTACTCCAACGCGCATCTGAAGAAGTACTCCACAGTGCATGAGCGGCTTTACCCCCTGAGGGAGCAGGATGGGAGGGAAGTGGACCATGCTGCTGTTGTTGATCGCCTCTTGGCCATGCCAGTTGAGGAAGCCCAGCAAGAGGTGAGCCACCTCACTGCTGAACCCATCTGCTGCACCGTGGTTTTGACCTTTTGTCAATGGTCCTCTCCTTCAAAGCAATGATAGACGCTGCTCACAGGAGACGCTGCCTGGTGTCATAGGACCTCTGCCCAATCACAATCTGAGTGGGATGCGGGGTGTGAATGAGACTGGTCCCATCTGGTTGTCTGATTTCTGAACTCAAATGGCTGTCTGTATGTCTGTATGTCTGTCTTCCAGTCTGCCAGCCGGCCTGCTCATTCTCCAATTGCATGTCTGCCTATTACTGGTGCTGTCTTTGTTTTGGTCAGTCGGCTACTTACATTGTGGTTTGTAGCTGTGCTGCCCTGCAACTCCGTCCACGCTAATTTACACATGTTGTCATGTTTCTCAAATCATATGTAGTACCACAAGACGTAAGGCTCTACATGCTGGCCTTTCGCTGTTGCCAATGCAATCAATCAGCACCTCAAACATCAGCCCAACAGTGCCTCATGGCTGTCTGCTGTTGCCAATGCAACCAACAGCATTTCAAAGCAGCAGCCATACAGCGCTTCACGGCTGGCGGTGCAGGTACAAGTCATCATGAAGCGTCTGAGCTTCAACCACACCAACTACGGCTTCTGCAAGAACTTGACAGAGCACATGCTGGCGGGGTACCACAACAAGCCCTTCCCAGTCTGCATCAGCCGCCCTGTCTCAGTGGGCTGCATAGCCAAGGGGCCCTGCCCTGGCTATGTAGGCAACACCTCTGGAGCAACTGGCATCATCCTGTCTATTGCCTGCGGTAAGCACAGCTAGTGGTAACAACCCGAATCTGAGCGTAGTGGCTTAGACAGGCCGCCTGTATATCCTGAGTTGTGTATACATGTATGAAATGACTGTGATGCAAAAGTAGAAGGCAGCAATGTGCTCTGTCCTGTTGTCATGTGCAAGATTTTTGTGCATACAGCACCCCTTCTTCTGGCGTTAGCATGCTGTTTCTCTTCTTGTGTGAGTCACACAATCTTGCACCTTCCAGTATTGCCCAATCTGTGCAGAGTCTGTAGCACAGTCTGTTGCCTCACAAGCCATCCTCAACCCACAACAAAGCATGACTGCACACATCAGCTTCCAACACTGCATGAGACAGGCTAGTTGCTGCCAGCTCATGCAGTGCCTTGTCCCATGACAACAAGTAAAACGCTTTTTAGCTCATGATGAGCTAGGTACGAGCAGGACAAGTCTTGTCTCTCCAGAGCAGCCTGTCTTGTGCATCCCTATAAGGCCTACCAATATGACAGTTTTGAGAGGACAAGTCTTGTCTCTCCAGAGCAGCCTGTCTTGTGCATCCCTATAAGGCCTACCAATATGACAGTTTTGAACATCCCATGATCCCAGCCATCATCATCACTGTTGCCTGCCATGCAGGAATTGGAACCTTTCAGAGCCGCACCCCAGACATCCCATACACATTGGTTCCAGGCGATGTCGCCTCCTCTGTCATCGTGGCATCCATGGCCTCCACAGCTGCAGGGCAGGGCTCCCAGGACAGCCCCAACATCACCCAGGCCTGCACCAGCTGCAGCAACCCCCTCACTCTGCGTCAGCTCACAGACTCCATCTGTCATTACTTCAGGTACGCCTGCTTCCTCTTGGGGAACCAACCTTGGTGGGCTGTGGTAACTAAGCCAGGTGTGGTAAGAAGATCTGGTACAATCAGCCGTGCAGAGGGCCAGATCAGTCAGTGGTCATGATGCTGGTTGCTGCAGTCCATTGCTTGTGGTCTTCATGAGTGCCAAATGCTTGTGGCGCTCATTAGAGCCAATTGCTTGTGGCCCTCATAGGCCACTTGAAGGCCATATGCACGCCTTGACCTTTCTTTCATCTTCCAGTCATGTGTCTATCCTGCTGCAGTTGTGTGCACTGTTCTGCATGTAGAGCATCACCCATGCACCAGCAAGTATGTCGAGAGCTTCTCAGCAAACTCCAGGCTGACTCATTGAGAGGTGCAAACAAGGGGTGTCCCCTGCCTGACACGTCATAGATGTGAGGATAGAGCTCTTTTCAAGGCCGAAACGTCCATTTTGATTCAGAAACGTCATCCCTACATTGGGAATCTAAACTCAGAAACTGGGGACAGTAAACACGCGTTTCTACATTGTGGAGATGTGTTAGGGAGCTACTCAAAACAGTATGCACCTGACCCTGTGGGAAGACATGTTTCCAATGGTGGAATGAATGAACATGTAACATGACTGTTCTGCACGCATGCACAGGCAAGATCCACCCTCCAAAGACCAGTTTGGTGATGGCAAGTACACTGTAGAGTGGACCAAGGACCTGGAGAAGTATGAGCAATGGTGGGCACAGGGCACCAGGCATACGCAGCAGCTGGCAAGGCAGCTGGAAGACCAGGGCCGCCCCAAGTCTGCAGCCAGGGTGAGTCAGGATTACTGATTGCTGATTGATGGCCACTTGTGACATGTCAACAGCGATGCAGCTATAGGAGAACAGGGCTAGCCAAGGGTTGGAGTCAGGAGCACTGAAAGTTCGATGTTTTCTATATTTAGTCATGATAGGCCTATTGTACAAGGCATTCCCCGATGGTTGCCAGCAAGTCCTGCTGAGGCTAAGGCCCTACCCCGTGAGGGGGCATTGGCTCTTGTCACTGAAAGTTCAATCAGACTGCAGCTAGCTTGCCTCTTGGAGCCAAAGTCGCATGTGCATAATGGGCATTATAGGCATGCCATGTCCGCCATCTGGAGGTGCCCTTGTGACTAAGGCTGTTGCATGCATTTACAGGTAAGGACAGCTTGGAAGGTGTGGAGAACCTGGTCCAATGGCGGTGGTGAAACAGGGCTTAGGTTTGATGACTCAAACGTGCAGAAGAAGCTGGCAACTGGCCTTGTGGACAGCGAAAAGGTCAGTCCTGTCCCTCGCCCTCATCCCCCTCGTGCATCCTTTGCTTCTGTCTCTTTTTGGTCAATTTGGCATTCTGGTTCAAGTCATGCAGTTAGGCTGGTGAACCATGGCTTGGCATGCAACTGTTTGATAGTCAGCAGGCTGAGTTTGCTGTTGAGTTTGTGCATGAAGAGCCTTGTGGCACTCAATTACAAGCGCTGCTTTGAATGCTGTCAAGCTGTTGTTGTCAATGCTTCAAGAGCATCTGATGTTGTCGTTGCAAGTGTGTCCCTGCATTTGTGGGCTTTAGTTATACTGACACTCATGCAGTTGCCTATATGTCAAACCAGATCCAACCGTGGCAACATTGACTGTGACACTACGCCCCCATGCTCATATCTAAGGAAGAAGGGTTGGTGTTGCAGGATGATGTGGTGCTGACATTCACTCAAGAAGCAACTGGCATCAGCTGGCAAGCTTATATGGATCTGTACTGTGCCGGCGCTAAGCAGCTCTTCTTCCATGAGAAGCCCAAGATGCAACTTGAGCTCGAGCCTGTCGTTCTTTCAAACCTGTAGTCAGGACAACCTAACTAACCTATTAGATAGGGTTTGCTGGACGCCATTGTACATGCTGCGGCCGGCTAGCTGATAGAATTCACATCATTGCACATCAGTCTGATCCAGGTTATGGACCTTTCACATGCAGCTTGCTTATACAATAGTAATGGTCTCACATACCCAGGCCCTCTCAAAATTAATCAAGTACCAACAACAAATGTGTGTCTGATTCATGTGTTCAAGTGTTCCTAAGAGCAGACAAGCTTTTATGAATGTACACCAAATTAGTGACATCATGTGGCACTGTCGGTCAGACACACTGCACTGCAGACTTTTCATTCATGCAAACGCCCAACTGTTAGGTCCTAACAGGGCAAAACCCCACATGCTTTGCATCAGCTCACCAAAGCTTTCATCCCACAGCACTGCAAAAGGTCATCCATTGCACAAATGCTACGCAGCATCTGTATACAGGCATATGCCAGCAGTTCATGTCCTGACATGTCTTGCAACAGCAAATAGCTCATTGCTCCACTTCCTGGGCAACAGCTTGGTACATCTTTTCCAGCTCCGCCAGTCTCTCTGACTCCAGCCGTTCAAACCCACACATATTGCAAGCATACGTGTCCCCATGAACACCAACAGGCGTCATGGTCCCTCCGCATGCCTCTTCTTCCCCGTTGGCTATGGGCAGTTCCTGAGAGCACACATGCCTGCCCAGGTATGCCATGATGTAAGCTTCATCCGGAACTTCATATTCTTCTGCAGAGTCCTCCGCTGAGTCTGCATGAGAGGCCTCTTTCATGCATTGTTGCTCATCCAGATCCCTGTTGACTCCCTCATCAGAGTTGCCATGTTGCCCTTCACCCTCTTGTGATCTCCCTTCATTGCTACCCTCAGCCTTTTCTTGCCGCTGGGAAGCTTCTGCCCCTTGCTGTAGCGCTCTGGCAGGCTCTGGTTCAACCTCATCATCAGGCCTGACCTTCTGTTCATCAGCACCAATTTGTCTCTGATCACTGCCCTCAGCATGATCAGTGGCCGCTGAAGGTCCAGCTGCATCTGATGACTCATCATCACTTGCTCCTTGCCAATGCTGTTCTACCTGCAACAATTTGCTGAGCCTTACATTCACAGAACCAGGCTTAGAGCAAACGCTTGGTTTCAGGGTCGGGTGTGAGCACCTTGTTTGACAGTTCAGGCACTGAGCAGGGAGAGAATAATATTGCATCAATCATGCCGGTCATCTGTGTTGTAGATGATCTGTGGCTGCCAATGATGCATAAATTGACAAGTTTTGCAACGTTTGAAACATAGGACAGTGCAGCAACCATGGAAATGAATGTATATGATATGCGACAGATGGAGGATTAGGAGCACTGTGGCTGGTCCATCTCAGCGAGCCATGCATCATTCCAATAAGTATGACTGTGTGTGCATGGCAGACCCTGCAGGCTGCAAATCGAAAGGCAGCAAGTGAGAGGGCAGCAGGTGAGAGAGCAGCAGGTGAGAGGGCAGCCAAAGAATGGGCAGCAATACCAACTATTTGGCCCCACTGTGTGGCTTGTGCATAAACACAACAGCCCTCAGACGTGGTCATGATGGTATGTGCTGATGTGATGCGTGACCAGAAGACAATACCTGGCAGCGGTCACAGATGCAAGTGAAGCCATATTGCTCTTTACACCGCTGCTGTCGGTCCTCAAAACTCCTGCAGAAGGCAGACAAGAGTGTTTACTCCTGACTCCTGACCAAAACAACACTTGGGTGTAATCTGTGTGCACTGGACCTGACAGAATTGAGAAGAAACGTCCACATGTGCAGCAGACCATGTTTCTGCCAGTCAGCATCGGCAGCAGCAGCAGCAGCAGCAGCAGCAGCAGCAGCAGCAGCAGCAGCAGCAGCAGCAGCAGCAGCAGCAGACACATGTGAGAAGCAAGCTCACCAAGAGAGGGGAAAGTAGCTTTGTGTGATCTGGGTGTCAGCCGGGATGTCATGCAGAGCTCGGAACTCCACAATGGTGTTGTCTTCTTGAGGGCCATCAAAGTAGTCATACCTTGCCACATTGGGCATGCAGTCATGGTTCAGGAGGGATGACATGGGGTAGACCCCACTACCCCTGATACGCCTCTCACCCTATGCACAATACATGCCATCACCATGTGGGTCATCATGTCAGCAGCGAATGACACTGGCAAAGTACACAACACAGGTATGTTGGTTGATCATTACATCATGCATTTTTGGAGCCTGATGCTGACTAATGCTTTCGAGGCAGTTAATCTGTTTCTACACCCGCTGCCTCTTGCACATGCGAACCAGATTGGGCTGAGCAGTATTGTCATGCACGGCGTGCTGCACTGGCCAACGGGCTACACAGGTGCACAGACACAGATGAGTGTCAGATCAGGAAGTATGTAGGCAGGCTTAAGTATTCACCAATTGCAGGCTTGAGTATCCACCAACTGCAAGCTACAATGCCAAACACTCTGTGCCAGATGCACAAACACTTTGTTGTCAAGTCATGCAGCCCAGATGCCTCTGATGCACAGTGTGCTGATTCTGCTGATTTACATTATGCAGCTGCTGTAAGATACTCACATGGGGGCCTGGGGGCGCCATGATGCCATATGAGTTGATCCTGTCTTGACTTGCAAGCTTTCTTGCTGCAACTGCACACAGCACACATCTCTCGTGTATGCCATCACTGCAGCTTGAGCACAACACACACACACCTTGCCACAGCTGCAGAGAACAAGCAACAACAGTTCACACTGTGATTCTGACTTGATGACAATGTGCTACATTGCCTTGCCTGTTCTTCACCACTTATACCTTTGGATGAACATGGCAAACTTTGCCCCTATTGTCACATCATTGCGAGACTTGCACACAGCAAGATTGCCAAACTGATGCAGGCATGACAGAGCAATAGTGTGCACTGTGTTCAGGACGCGATCATGTGCATTTAGCTGCCTGTACCTTTCCATTTCTGCCATTTCTCAGTGCCAAAGTACTTTTCAGCCCATTTGAGTACCTCAGCAGTGTCAGCATGATCCTCGTCTGCTGACTGCAGCAGAGCCAGAGCTTTCTTCCTCCATAAAGCGCCACCTGCATCATGCAGGCTGCATGAGGACCTTCTCACAACACATGGCATGACTGAGTTGCCGAACACACAAGCTAGTTGTGTGAGTATCATCACCAGCTTGGGAGGTTCGTTTATGATCACGTGGAGCCGGCAGTGCTGACCTTGGTGTTCTGGATCTATCAAGTCTTGGGCTTCGATGATGAAGCGTGCCTGGTCTGCTGTCTCTGGGTCAAGATTGTCCAGTTCAGCTTTAGCCATCGAGCTGCAGCGGCAGGCAATGGTAGTACTACAAAGTAACAGCAGATTACACAGGGATAATGAAGACTCTTACTGGCAGATGGTGGCAGTGTGTGCTTGTCTAGAAGCCCTCTCCTGGCAGCGCTCATTGCAAAAGGAGGCCTGCTTGCACCCACTGCACTCGAATGCTACACCTTCTGCAGTGCCAAAGAGTGTGTCGACTAGCACAACTACGTGTATTAAGCACAGCCAGCAAGCCAATCGTGATGAAGTGTCCTTCGGCCGCATCTCACCAGCGATATATCTGAGGCAGTATGCGCAGACGGCCCTGTGTAGAGTCTGCGTGACGGTCAAGATTACGGGCGACTCTCGCAACACCAACTCGCCGGCAGCTATAGGGGTTGCTGACATCAAACCTCGTCCAGATCCGGCGATGTCTACTGTCTCGATACGAACCATAACGACGGCGAGCTGCACCTCGCAAGCAGCTGGGCAGCGGTTCAGGTACGTACAGCAAAGATGCACACTTTCGCCAAATTTGAATGTGTCTTCTGCCCTCAAGGTGTGCGACTATGAGCTGTGCCGAGCATTGCCAGATCCGGGCACGGGTGATCAATGATGGGCATTTTTCTCAGTCGGCAACATGGTGTTGTGCTGGTGGTCTCGGAGCGATTCAGATTTTGAAGATGCATCGTCAACTTCGCTTTATCAAACACTGCTTGTTTGTGCGTGCTGGCGCCTGTTGGTGCATTGCGTGACAGTCGTGCGAAACGATGGGAGCCACCTTGCAACGGTAACGGACCTGTGCCTGCCCTGTTACTCCCTTTGGGTCTACGGGACACACGTCCGCGAAGGCTTGCACCGAAATGGTGACGAAAGTGACGTGTCCGTCGCGACCCGTCTTGCCGGGATGAACAAATCGAACTGAAAATGCCTTCCCCGCCCAGCATCAGCAGACGACCCAGTGCTTCGAATCAGCAAGGGATCTTTTCAAGCTCATTGCTATCTGTTGGTTCGTCTTTGAAGACAGTGGGAAATCACGCTGGCAGAGGCTTGTTGAAAGCGGTGTCAGCTGGTTACAGTCATCTCACAAGTGACCCCACAGACAGGGAGAATGTCCTCTACGTAAAGTTCTCTGTGCTGGAGTCCAAAACCACAGCAGGGTTGCAGCAGCAACCAGTGTTGCTACTTGGATATGAGAATGGCTTTCAAGTATGGGATTTGCAAGACTGTGCCCAAATTCAGGAGCTGGTGTCAAGACGGGATGGTGCTGTAAGGTGTGCAGCCTTGGCTCTTGCTTGCACCGATTCCCCATTTAGTCTGTTCATGTATATAATCCATCATGTCTTCAACAATCATACCTGCTTGCAGCTTTTTGGCGCCCTTGCCCTGGCCACAGCAGCCACCCATACCCTCAAGCCCTTTATGCAATGCCTGGCCTGTACTAGCCATCGTCCCTTCACCCACAGCAGACACTGCGACAACTTCACACAGCAGCACATCCTCCAACCATTGCGTGCAGCTATACTCACTCCAAAGCCACTCATACCTCCATTCTCTCAGCTTCAACAGCAGAGTGCTGAGCCTGAAATGCAGCCCTCGTCTCATAGTGGTGGCTTTGGATGCTCAAATACATGCATTTGACACAGCCAACCTGCAGCACACCTTCAGTGCTGTCACTTATTCCATGTCTGCTGCACTGCACACAGTCAAAGCAGAGAGCCATCAGACTGGAAGTACAGCACCAATGGCGCTGGGAACAGCCTGGCTTGCGTATGCTTCCAATCAGGCAAGTCAACGCCACCCATGTTGCAGCTGATGCATGGCATGAGGTGCACTTTTTGCTGGCATTTGCCCAGTTGGCTCAAGATTCCCTGAGTGTCCTGCAAAGCCAGCGCTACAATGGTGTACTTGAGGCTTTGTTATGCATCACCCAGCAGCCCAGCTGCAAGTTCTTTTGTCAAGTCAGCTTCTGCTGCGCAGCAGATGATACCTCGCATGACCCTTCAAACATGCGTGAAGCATGTGGTTGCAACACTGCTTTCCAATCTTGCCATTGAGCATGCATCACATGGTCACAATTGCACACGCATCACTGCTCTTGCACCATGTCATCATGCTTGCGGCACATTGCCGCAACACCAAGCATAACTGCTTCCTAAACCCTGGCCAGTGTGTTTGGCAGCCCTGCTTTACACCTTATTGACAGCAGCAAAGCAAAGCAAAAGCTGACATGTTTACAGTGCTCCTGTCTACAGGCAGTGTCACACATGACAGCGCAAGCAACCCCTTTGTCACCATCCCACCCGAGTATGGTTGGCAGACACACCACCAGGAATGGCCATGCCAACACCAACTACGACAGCCTATCCCTCTATGCCAAGGCTTATGCCAGGCAGTCAGGCCTGCATTTGAAGGTGCTTGGCGAGGCTGGTTTCAAGTATCTGTCTGGAGCTGTGGAAAACTGGCGCGCTGGCGGCGCTGACAATGATGCTGTTGGGCTCTCACCTAGAGGTGCATTTGCTGCATTAACTAAAACATCTCCACAATGTAGAAACGCGTTTTCACTGTCCCCAGACGTTTCTGAGTTTAGATTTCCAATGTGGGGCCGATGTTTCTGAATTCAAGTAGATGTTTCGGGATTGGGACGAGCTGCATATGGCCATGCAAGTGTCAGTGCTGCTCGTACCATTAGGCTACTGCTCAATCACAGATTGTGTTCATGAAGCTGTATGTGACTCAGGGCATTGACAATGCATGCAGCATGAATACACCTCCACATTGTGTCAATGTCTTTGTCATGCAGGGAACTCCTTTCGTCTACAGCGCTCTACACATATGTTGTCAGCAAGTATCCTGCAGAGTGTGTGATGAGTCATCAATGGTACACTGCATGCTCCACATGTTTCAGTAGCATCAGCATGAGCATGAGCTAGATCCTTGAATCTGTCTGACATAGCAAGAGTGATGATCTCA
>JAABUK010007706.1_pt1 | contig 15416 bp, 13 predicted proteins | sample 5559141 | NCBI WGS metagenome assembly JAABUK01 (sample SAMN10711869, study PRJNA513367) | rock metagenome | isolation source: Antarctica rocks | place: Antarctica: Victoria Land, Pudding Butte nord | collected 2016-01-03
CTCGAAGGCCGCTACCGGAACCTGGATGTGACGACGCCGATGACTGCTGCCCCGACCACTGCCACTACTACTTCTACTACTACTACGTCGCCGGCCCCGCTCCGGATCGGCATCATGTCGTTCGCCCACGTCCACACGCCGGGCTTCGTGGCGCTGCTCAGCTCGATGGGCTGCCAGCTCGTCGGCGCCGACAGCGATCCCGAACGCGCCAAGGCGAGCGCCGAGCGGTACGGCATCGAGGTCGTCGACGACTACGCCACCCTGCTCGACCGTGAGCTCGACGGTGTCGTCATCTGCGCCGAGAACATCTACCACCGTGAGCTGACCGAGCTCGCCGCAGCGGCCGGTGTCTACGTTCTCACCGAGAAGCCGATCGCGACGACGATCGCCGACGGGCGCGCGATGATCGCGGCCTGCGACCAAGCCGGGGTCGGCCTGATGACGGCGTTCCCGATGCGGTGGGCGCCGCCGCTGGCCCGGCTCGTCAGCATGGCGAAGGGCGGCCGGCTCGGCCAGGTCGTCGCGATGTCGGGCACCAACCCAGGCACCTGCCCGGGCGGCTGGTTCACCCAGCCGGCACTGTCCGGCGGCGGTTCGGTCGTCGACCACACCGTCCACGTCGGCGACCTGATGTGCGACATCACCGGCGCGGTGCCCGTCTCGGTGTACGCGCAGACGAACGCGTTGATCACACCCGACTTCGGGATCGAGACCGGCGGCCTCATCTCGATCACCTTCTCCGACCAGACGATCGGCACCATCGACGCGTCCTGGAGCCGGCTGCCCACCTACCCGACCTGGGGCGGGGTGACCCTTGAAGTGGTCGGAACCGACGGTGTGGTCGCCGTCGACGCGTTCGCGGACCGTGCCAGCCTCTACTCCCAGAAGGCCAGCTGGCTCAACTTCGGCGCCGACCCGAACCGCGGGATGGTGGCCGAATTCCTCAGCTCCATCAGGGAGAAGCGGATGCCCACCCCGAGCGGGACCGACGGACTCAACGCGAGCGCGATCGCGGTGGCGGCCTACAAGTCGGCGGCGACGCACACCGTGGTCGCTGCGTTCGAAGACTGACCCGCTCGCTGGCTCGAGCTCAGAAGTCCTTGCTCCACAGGTTGATCGCGTAGTCGACCCCGGTGCCCGGGTGCTCGGCGACGATGCGCTCGGCCACCACCGCCGGGAACTCGATCCGTACCACCGCCTCGAAATCGGCGCGGGTGTCGAAGTGCCAGCGCATGTCCAGTGGCGTACGCGTCCAGCCGTGCCCGGAGAAGAACGGTTCGACGACGCGTGCCTTGATCGACGGGTACGCCGAGCGGAACCAGCGAGCGAACGTCGACCGGCTCACGTCGTTGTCGATGATGAAGGCGGTGCCGCCGCCGCGCATCACCCGATCGAGTTCGGCCAACCCTGGTTCGCATCCCGGCCCGAAGAAGTACGCCCAGCGGGCGTGTGCGACGTCGATCGACGCATCGTCGACCGGCAGCGCGGAGGCGACGCCGGCACGGATCTCGACGTTGCCCAGGTGAGCGCATCGACGGCGGGCATGCGCGATCAGGTCGGCATGCGGCTCGACGCCGACCACGTGTGCGGCCGATTCGGCGAAGCGGGGCAGGTGAAATCCGGTGCCGCAACCGATGTCGAGGAGCGTCGCTCCAGACCAGTCGTGCCGCTCTCGGATGGCCGTCTCGATGACCCCGTCGGGGTCGACGCCACGGTTCTCGATCTCGTACACGTCCGGGTGACCCCAGATGTTGGGCGACGGGATCGCGCCGCGAGCAGTGCGAGGCATCAGACCGGCTTGGGGCTCGAACCGCCGCCGGCGGCCTTCTTCGTCAGCCGCGCGGCTCGTCGTTCTGCCATGCGCTCTGTCAACACCGTCGCCGGATGCCCGGCGATCTGGAGCACGGCGCCCGGCTGATCGGCAAGCCTGCTCGCGCAGGCGACCGCGACCTCGGCATAAGCCGCCGGGCCGAGCAGAGCAACGAGTTCGTCCCGGCTGGACAGGTAGACGGGCTCCGAGCCGATGTGGGCGTCACTGTTGCCGGAGCAGTACCAGTCGAGGTCGTGGCCGCCCGGCCCCCAGCCGCGTCGGTCGTACTCGGTGATGGTGACCTCGGTGTAGGTCGACCCATCGGGACGCTCGACGTCGCGGAACTGCCGGCGGATCGGCAGCTGCCAGCAGACGTCGGGCTTGGTGTCGACGATCGAGCTCCCGGTGGCCAATGCGTAACCGTGCAACGCACATCCGGCGCCCCCGCTGAATCCGGCCCGGTTCAAGAAGATGCAGCCACCGTCGACGACGCGGGTCTTGCGGGCCCCTTCGTCGTCGACCTCGCTGACGCCTTCCTTGCCTTCCTTGTGGTACTGCCACTGCGCGGACGTGAGCTTCCGGGCGATTTTCGCGACCCGCTTCTCGTCGTCGACGTCGGAGTAGTGCGCACCGAGAGTGCAGCACCCGTCGTCGGGACGCTCGGCGTAGATGCCCGGGCACCGGCCGGATCCGAACAGGCAACTCCACCGCGATGTCAGCCAGGTGAGATCAGCGCGCACGACCTGATCGGGGTCGGTGGGATCGACGAACTCGACCCAGGCACGGGGGAAATCGAGCGGGACCTCGGGCATCTGCCCACCCTACGACCTTCGACTCGGGCACTACCGTGTGGCGGGTGAATCGAGTGGTATCCCTCGCCTGCGACGGCGGCCAGTCCGGCCTGCGGGTGACGGCCTTCAGTGTGGACGCGCAGGGGAGTCCCGTTGTCATCACTCAAGCCGCGGTCGACGGCTTCTCCTGGACACGCGCGGGTGACCCGGTCGTGCAACAGGCCGACCGGGTGATCGCCGGCTGGCGGGCGGTCGGCGGGCCGAGCGCGATCGACGTCCTCGCCCTCGGGCTGTCGGCCGGTGGATCGTTCGCCGCCGACCGGGTCCGGCTCTGCGGGATCCTCGGCGGATCCCTGCCGGTGAACGAGATTCGCAGCACCGGCGACGATGTCGTGACGCACCTCGGCGCGCTCTCCGGCGCACCCGGCGTCGCGTTGGCCGCCGGTACCGGAACGCTCTGCCTGGCCGTCGGGCCGTCCGGTGAACGCCGCAACGTCGACGGTCTCGGCTACCTGTTCGGCGACGAGGGCGGCGGCTTCTGGATCGGCCGCGCCGGGATCCGCGCCGCCGTCCGTGCCGCCGAGGGTCGCGGGCCACGCACGGCGCTACAGGCCGCGCTGCGGTCGGTGGTCGGGCCGTTGCCCACGTCGGTCAAGCACCTGTACGGCTCGCCGACGCTGGTGGCCGATGTCGCTGCGTTCGCTGGCACCGTTGGCGCGGCAGCCGATGACGGTGACGAGGTCGCCGCACAGATCTGCCGGACGGCAGCGGACGGACTGGTCGGTGACGTATCGGCCGCGCTCGACTTCCTTGCCGACGACGGCGGCACGCTCCAGCCGACGGTAGCGCGGGTCAGCGTCGGCGGTGGAGTCCTCCGTGCCGGCGGTGCCGTCCGCACCGCGTTCGTGGGTTTGATGACAGCGCGGCATCCGGGGGTCGCCCTGCTCGAACCGGCTGGCGACGCCAGCCGGGGCGCGATGCTGCTCGGCGGCTCGACCCGCTACGTCCACCACGAGATGGCCGTGACGTGGCGGCGCGACGACGGGATCGTGGCCACCGGCAGTCCCGATCAGGTCGGAGCGTGAGGGCACGCGGCATCGGCTCAAGTGGTGATCAGTCGCAGTGCTGTCACGCAGCCGAGCCCTGGACTTGGCGACCTTCATGTCTTCCTACCGCCGCCTTTGCGGCGTTGACCCGAGCGTTCGTCGCGGCCGCCGTCACCGAACCCGCTCAGCCGATCTGCTCTGGGAGAGCCTCACTGAACCCATCCGCCAGACGATCATCACGTGTCTTGACCGAGGTGCCGCAACAGGTCAGCTCCACGCGGCCATCAGGTCGTTCGCCGCCGCCGATTCCATCCTCGGATCACTGCTGTTCACGGTCATCACCCGCGCAGACGTTCCAGCCAGCTATGCAGACGATCTCGTCGACGTCATCCTGCACGGCCGAATCGATCCACCACGTCCTCCATAGCGCGCAGCGCAAAAACGATCACGCGGCGGTGGCGACAGTATCTTTCCGCTAGGGATCGAGCGGCCTGGGCGCCAGCACCGACGATTCGCTCCCAAGTTGTTCCGCGCCGGGCGCGGTCTCAGTGCTGCGTTGTTTCGCAGCGCCGTCGCCTCGACTCGGATCCAGCCTTCGCCCATTGAGCGACCTGCTCCCATCTCGGCCCGAGATGCCTCCGGGTTGTCGAGCAGCCGACCATCTTCGGCTGGGTCGACGCGGACGAGAAGGCTGCCGTCCCGGTGCGCGGCTACCGCCATTGCGCCGTCGACCATGAGAGCGAGCACACCGAACATGCGTACCTCCCGCAATTGCCGAGCTGGCAGCAACGAACTGATCCGGTCGATCAGAGCGCGCGACGAGTCGCCTTCGGGTGGTGTCATGCCGGCTGCTCTTGCTGCGGGATGTAGCCGAGGCGGTCGAAGGCGAGACGGATCTCGACGATCTGCCCGTCTCGCACCCTGAACAGCTCACTCGCCAACGTCGTGGTCGTTACCGCCGTCTGCGGGAAGTACCAGAGCGCCACCCGATCGCCATCGGTCATTCGGCTGTGCTCGGGTGCCCCTGTCAGCATCGGTACGAAGCCGGCGAGGTAATCGTGCCAGTCGTTCTTCGAGGTGACGTTCTCGTCGGGGGCGAAACAGCGAACGTCGTCCGAGACGTAAGTCAGTGCTCGCTCGACGTCGCCGCTGGTCCAGGCTCGGTGATAGGCCTCTACGATCGACAGCGCGTCGTGGTCAACGTGCGGCATAGGGACTCCTTCGGGTGGTCGGCGCTCAGGGTGCGGGCGTCCAGGTATCGGTCGGCAACTGCTCGCCCGCGACCGCTCGGGACAGGCGTGGCAGGAAGTGGGCCCATCCCGTTACGTGACCGGGAAGGTCACCCTCAGGCAGTTCCGTGTGGATGACCTCGACCCGAGTGCCGACGCTGATCGGCGTCAGCTCGAACGACACCGTCGACGAACCAGGCGGCAAGGTCTCATTGCCGGCGAAGCCCCAGGAGACGGTCACCCGTCGGGGTGGATCAACCTCGAGAAACGTGCCCCGCGCCGGGTAGCCGGCGATGTTCACCGCGAACTGGCCGCCGGGCACCGGGTCCAACGATGCCCACTGCCCCATCCACGAGGTCATTCCGGTGTCGGTCACCAGGAAGTCGAACACGCGATGCGGGGGCGCCTCGATGTCGATCGACGTCCGGTGCTCAGCCATCACTGCTCCGAGCCGACGACTCCACCGCACGCTTGAGCGCACTCAGCCGCTCCGGCCAGAAGTCGTCGAAGAACTCTTTCCCGATGGCAAGGCCTTCCGCTCGCACGGCGAACAGGTGACGAGTGCCAGACCGCGATCCGGTCACCAGCCCAGCCGCACGCAGCACTTTGAGGTGGTGGGACACAATCTGCTGCGATAGCCCGAGCGTGGCCGCGATTTCGCCGACCGCGCAGCGTTGCTGGCGGACGGACGACAGAATGGCGCGACGGTGCGGGTCAGCCAACGCTTGAAAGGTTCGGTCCAGGTCCGCTGCGGCCTCGCTCATCTCAACCACCTCACGACGCCTAAGCTATCACCAATCATCGTTTGTACAAACGGGAACAGTGGGTGTCGACGAGTCCAGAACCTGACCCGCTCGTCGACATCACCTCAGGCACCTGTACGCGACACATCATCCGCGGGCCTGTCTGCGGAGGTGCCCGACCTGGGCGATGCGGCTGGTGACGGCACCGTTACCAGCACCCCTCGTAGGCTGGGTCGGTGACATCCACTGTGCCGGCACCGTCGGCGACGGTCGGCGCGAACGCGTCGGCGGTCCTGCCGCCCCGGCCCCGCATCTCTCTCTCGACGTCCTCTACCTATCCCGAGCCGACCGAGTACGCGTTCGAGATGGCGGCGAAGCTTGGCTTCGACGGTGTCGAGGTGATGGTGATCACCGACTCGACGAGCCAGGACGCGCACGCGCTCGCCGACCTGTCGAAGGCCTACGACATGCCGATCGTGTCCATCCACGCGCCCTGCCTGATCGTCACGCAGTTCGTCTGGGGCAGCGATCCCGAGGTCAAGCTCCGCCGCAGCGTCGACATGGCTCGCGACCTCGGGTCCGACGTCGTCGTCGTCCACCCGCCGTTCCGCTGGCAACGCGAGTACGCACTGGGCTTCACCGAGCTCGTCGACGAACTGTCGGCGCGGGGTGACGTGAAGGTGGCCGTGGAGAACATGTTCCCGTGGGCGGTGCCGGGTCGGAAGGTGGCGGCCTACGCCCCGCACTGGGATCCCCGCGAGCAGGAGTATGCCGACGTCACCCTCGACGTCAGTCACTGTGCGGCCGCCGGAGTGGACTGCATGGACATGGCGTCGGATCTGGGCACCCGGCTGCGGCACCTGCACCTCACCGACGGTTCCGGTTCGGCGCGCGACGAGCACCTCGTCCCCGGCCGCGGACGCCAGCCGGTCGGCGGTCTCGTCAGCAAACTCGCCGCAATCGGATTCGACGGGCACTACGTGGTCGAGATCAACACCCGCAAGGCCGGTGACCGGGCCGCCCGTGAGGTCGACCTCGCCGAGTCGATGGGGTTCCTGCGCGCACGACTGCTCGACTCGGGCCGGTTCGCGCTGGCCGGGACGCCCGACGGCCACCTCGACCTCGCCGTCCGCGCCTCGGCGCAGGGCTAGCCTGAGCGCCATGTTGCGCGACGCCGTGCTTGCCCTCGCGGCGGGCGACACCGTGAAGAGCCTGGTCACGGGCATGCCGATCTCGGCCGGCATCGTCCGCCGGTTCGTCGCCGGCGAGACGGTCGCCGACGTCGTTGCGACCGCCGGCGATCTCGCCGACGTCGGGCTGCACGCGACTATCGACTTCCTGGGGGAGGACATCTGCGACGTCGTCCAGGCGGAGAAGACCCGCGACGCGTATCTCTGGCTGCTCACCGCGCTGCACACCACTCGCCGGGGCGGTCATCCGCTCAGCGCGACCGCGGAGGTGTCGATCAAGTTGTCGGCGCTCGGGCAGGGACTCGGCACGGACGGCGAGGCGATCGCGCTGGCACATGCCCGTGCCATCGCGGCGGCCGCAGCCGAGGCCGGGACGACGGTCACCGTGGACGCGGAAGACCACACGACCACCGATTCGACGCTGGGCATCATCGCCAGGCTTCGTGAGGACTATCCGAGCACCGGCGCCGTGGTCCAGGCGGGGCTGCGCCGGACGGAGCAGGACTGCCGCACCCTCGCCGGAGCGGGATCACGTGTCCGCTTGTGCAAAGGTGCGTATCGCGAACCGGACGACGTGGCCTACACGAAGAAGGGTGACATCGACCGCTCGTACGTCCGGTGCATGAAGATTCTCCTGGCTGGTAAGGGATTCCCGATGCTGGCGACGCACGACCCGCGGTTGATCGAGATCGCCGCCGCCCTCGCCGCCCGCTACGACCGTGCGCCCGGATCGTTCGAGTACCAGATGCTTCACGGTGTGCGGCCGGCGGAACAGAAGCGCCTGGCCGCTCGCGGAGAAACCGTTCGTGTGTACGTGCCCTTCGGGGACGAGTGGTACGGGTACCTGATGCGCCGGATGGCCGAGAAGCCGGCCAATGCCGCGGTATTCGTGCGGTCGCTGGTGACCAGAAAGTGAAGCGGGCCGAAGTCAACCGGGCGGAAAGGGGGTGCCGGGCATGAGTGTCGCGATTCTCGGTGCCGGGGTGATGGGGGAGTCGCTGCTGTCCGGGCTGCTCCGCTCGGGTTATCAGCCTGCTGACCTGATGGTGTCGAGCCGACGGTCTGAGCGCGCGTTCGAGCTGACCGAACGGTATGGCGTCGAGGCCGTCTCCAACGCCGAGGCGGCCAAGCGGGCCGACACCTTGGTGCTGTGCGTCAAGCCGCAGGACATCGGTGCGTTGCTCGATGCGGTCGCCCCGTTGATGACTGCTGCGCAACTCGTGGTCTCGCTCGCAGCCGGTGTCACCACCGCGGCGATCGAACGGCGGCTCCCGGACGGGCTGCCCGTCGTGCGGGTGATGCCCAACACGCCCGCACTGGTCGACGAGGGGATGGCCGCGATCTCCGGCGGGTCGAGCGCCCGTGAGGAACACCTTCGGATCGCCACCGACCTGATGAGCTCGACCGGCCGGGTCATTCGCGTCCCGGAGAAGCAGCAGGATGCGGTCACCGCTGTCTCGGGCTCGGGTCCTGCGTACCTGTTCTTCGTCGTCGAGGCGATGATCGAGGCCGGGGTGCACCTGGGCCTGCCGCGTTCGACCGCGACCGAACTGGTCGTGCAGACGGTGGTCGGCTCGGCGAAACTCCTGCGCGAGACCGGCGAGCACCCGACCGTCCTGCGTGAGCAGGTCACCTCGCCCGGGGGAACGACGGCGGCCGCCATCCGGCAACTCGAGGACCACGCGGTGCGCGCCGCTTTCCTCACCGCTCTCGAAGCCGCCCGCGACCGCTCCCGCGAGCTTGCCGACGGCTGAGCCGACACCTTCGGGTCGAGACTTCTCAGGCTACGTTTCGCTCGCGCATAGCCTCGTAAAAGGTGTAAAATCGCTCAACCATCCCCGCTCTTGCGTGTCCGGAGGAACGACGTATGTTCAACAGTTGGATCGATCGAGGCGACGAACTCGCTGACGAGTTCAAGAACGGTTCGCCCTTCCCGTTGCTTCTCATCGACGACTTCCTGGACACCGCCACCGCGCAGGGCCTGCTCGCGGAGTTCCCATCCCAGGACGCGATGCCGAAATCCCGCGACTACATGTTCGGCGACAAGCACGAACTCTCGAGTGTCGGCGAGCAGGGGCCGACGTCGAAAGCGTTCTACGACGCGCTGCTCGGGCCGCAGTTCCAGGACTTCATCCGCAAGCTCACCGGTCGGGAGTTGTTCGTCGACCCCGCGTTCCACGGCGGCGGTTTCCATCAGAGCGGCGACGGCGGCTTCCTCGACACTCACGTCGACTTCAACATGCACCCGCTGCACTCGAACTGGCTGCGGGTCCTCAACATCCTTCTTTACCTGAACAAGGACTGGAAGGACGAGTACGACGGTCGGCTGATGGTCAAGGCGCGTCCGGACGCCCAACCGCGCGGTATCGAGCCGATCTTCAACCGCGGTCTCCTGATGTTGACCGACGACCATTCCTTCCACGGCTTCAAGAAGATGTCGCTGCCGCCCGGTGTGACGCGCAAGTCGATTGCCACCTACGCCTACGAACTCGTTCCCGAGGGCAGCATCGACGCGCGCACCACCGGCTGGTCCCCCGAAGAGGGCGGCACCATCAAGAAGGCGGTGGCACGCAACTACGACTCGCTGGTCAAGATGAAGACGAAGATCTTCGGAAGCGCCACCGCCAAGAATCGCTGACCATCAGGGCCCGGCTCCGTAGCAGCCACGGCTCGGGCCGGCCGCTGCGACGGCTTCTCTTTCTCCACCCGTCCGACGAGTTGTACGGCGCTGACCGGATGCTGCTCGAGATGCTCGGGTCGGTGGACGCCGATGTCGAGATCGAGGTCTGGGTGCCGAACGATCTCGCGCATCCCCCCGACGACCGATCTCTGTGCCACGAACTCACGCGCCGCGGCGTCACGGTCCGGCACGTCGGCCTGCCGATTCTTCGTCGTGCCTACGGCACTCCACGCGGTGCCGTCGCACTGCTCGCGCGGTCCGGGCGGCTCGTACAGGATCTGCGCAAGGCGCGGCCGAGTGCCGTGTACTGCACGACCAGCGCGGCGTTCCTGTGCGCCCCGCTGGCGCGGCTGGCCGGCGTCCGCCGGGTGATCGGGCACGTCCAGGAGATCTGGTCGTCCGGCGACGGCAAGATCCTCAGTGGTCCGGCCCGCGCGTGCGACACGTTGCTGTGCATCTCCGACTCGGTGGCGGCCTCGCTGCCGGCCGGGCTTGAGCGTCGAACGGTGGTCGTGCCCAACGGCACCGTGGAGCCGGCACGGGTCACATCCCTGGCCGATCGCACCGGGCCGCTCCGGTTCCTGGTGGCCAGCCGCTGGAACGGCTGGAAAGGCCACCGGACCCTGCTCGAAGCCTGGGACCAGGCCGAGTCGCCCGGACTCCTCGTCGTGCTCGGCGGGCCGCCGCTGAGCGGTGAGTCCGTCGATGTCCCCGCCTTGGTGGCCGGGCTCGACGATCCAGGATCAGTGTCGGTCGTCGGCGAGGTCGCGGATTCGTCCTCGGCCTACGACGAGGCCGACGTCGTGGTCGTCCCGTCCGATCAACCCGAGCCGTTCGGGCTGATCGCGATCGAGGCGTTCGCCCGTGCTCGACCCGTGATCGCCAGTGCGGGCGGCGGCCTGCTCGAGATCGTGACGCCGGGCGAGGACGGCTGGTTCTTTCCGGCGAGGGATGTCGCGGCGCTCGCGGAGTTGTTGTCGTCGCTGACCCGCGAGGACGTGCAGACCGCTGCCGTCGCCGCGCGCCGAACCTTCGACGAGCGGTTCACCGCCGAACGGTTTGCTGAGAACTGGCGCAACGCCGTGTTCAGCGCGCGGTAAGGCTGGAATCGCGGCGATGCGCGTACAGGTCGCGCAGCAGTGCGATCTCGGCGCCGTGGTGGAGCATCTCGCGGTTGATGTGCAGCACGGGGGTCGCGATCGGAGCGTCCGCCCACTGGCCCGCGCTGGGTCCGGTCGGACGGCTCAGGCCCCCATCTCCGAGTGCGCGGACCCCATCGGTCCAGCGCGTACTGATCGTCGAGCTGCGTCAGGGCTGCATCCGCGGTGCCCGCATAGGCGAAGGTCCGGGTAATCGACTGGAGGGCCGGCGAACTGGCTCGCGTTTCGCATCCCCAACACGCCCACGATGAGGTGCGCCAGCCGCCACGCGATCGTCGTGACAGGCGCGGGCTCCGGTGCGGGCACGACGAAGTCGACGGTGAACGCGCCCGTGCCGGGTGACGCAGTGTCGCCTGCAGCGCGCCGCCGCACATTCCACGAACCGGCCACCGGCTCCCAGAAGTATTCGGCGTCGCTCAGCCCCACCAGCCGGGGTCGGAGCTGCTGCTGCCAGTGGAAGTCGAGCTGGTCGACGAGGGCGGTGTTCCAGTCGATGACGGTCCCGGTGGTGTCCATACCGACGACGCTAGGACCGATCGCGGACAAATTCAGTCCTCCATAGCTGCCGGAATCGCCGCTGTGATGACGACGTCGGCCCGGCTTCTCCGGTTGCTCACCCTGTTGCAGGCGCGGCCGGTGTGGTCGGGACGCGATCTCGCAGCCCGGCTCGAGGTCACCACCCGAAGCGTCCGACGAGACGTCGAGCGACTGCGCGAGCTCGATTACCCCGTCGAGGCGGTGTCGGGGCCGGGTGGCGGCTATCGGCTCGGATCGGGCCGCGCGTTGCCGCCCCTGCTGGTGGACGACGACGAGGCCGTCGCGGTGGTCCTGGCGTTGCGGACCGCGGCCGCTGAGGGCAGCGTGTCGGGCATCGGTGAGCTCTCGCTGTCGGCGCTCGCGAAGCTCGAACAGGTGCTGCCGGTGCGACTGCGTGCGCGGGTGACTGTCGTGCAGGCCGCCACGATCGCCATCGGTGGCGGCGTCACACCGGTGCCCGCCGACCTCCTCGTGTTGCTGGCCCGGGCTTGCCAGCTGCCCGAGCGGGTGACGTTCGGCTACGCCCGCCGCGACGGAACAGCGAGCAGCCGACGGGTGGAGCCCTACCGCCTCGTGCAGGCCAGCCGCCGGTGGTACCTGGTAGCCCGGGACGTGAGGGCCGCCGCCTGGCGCACGTTCCGGGTGGACCGGATGACTGATGTCGTGGGCACCGGGCACCGGTTCGTCGTCGTCGATCCGCCGGACGCCGCCGGCTTCGTCTCGGAAGCCATTTTCTCCGCGCCCTACCGCTACCAGGCTGACGTCGTCATCAGCGCCCCGTACGAGCTGATGGTGAGCCGGGTGCCTGCGACGGTTGCCACCGTCACTGCGATCGACACCGACACCTGCCGACTCCGGAGCGGCTCCGACTCCCTCGACGCGCTTGCCATGCACCTGGCCTTGCTGGGTTGCGACTTCTCCGTCAGATCCCCACCGGAACTGGTCGAGGCGGTCGCCGGGATGGGCGAACGGCTCAGCCGATGCGCCCGGCTCTGAGGCGGCGGCTCGGAGGCGGCTGTCGCGTCGTGCGGGTCAGACTGCGGCCTCGGCCAGTCCGACATGGACCACCGTCAGCCCGGCGACGATCGGACCGGTCGTCTTGGGTCTTTCAGGCAGTCGGCCGGAGATGTCTGCCCATCGCGTCCGGCCGATAGGTCAGGGCGCTGCGATCGGCGCGGTGACGGCCTTCGTCAGCTCGACGAGGTCGACCGGCGCCAACCCGACGTCGAAACCGCGGCGGCCGCCGGAGACGTAGATCGTCGGCAGCGTCAGCGCGGTCTCGTCGATCACGGTCGGCAGCCGCCGGCGCTGACCGAGCGGGCTGATGCCGCCGCGTACGTAGCCGGTGCTCCGCTCGGCCACCGCCGGGTCCGCCATCACCGCGCTCTTGTTGCCTGTCGCGGACGCGAGTGCCTTCAGGTCGAGCGAGCCCTGGACAGGCACCACCGCCACCACCAGGTCACCGGTCCGGCCGACGGCGGCCAGCAGGGTCTTGAACACCTCCTCGGGTGGGACCCCGAGGGCTTCCGCGGCCTCCAGGCCGTAGGAGGCGGCGTGTTCGTCATGGTCGTAGTGGTGCTCGGTGAACGCGACCCCGGCTGCCTTCATCGCCACCACGGCCGGCGTCGCGCCGGTGACGTGTTCCTGTTTGCTCATGCCTGCATCGTCTCGCACACCGGTCGCTCCCGTGGCTGGCGTGGCGTTTCATCGCAGTCCCATCAACGTGCGCGCGAGTTCGACCCGGCCGGCCGCCATCGCCGACGCCCGCTGCGCGCCGTCGCGCAGGATGCGGGTGAGGCCGATCCCGTCCGCGGCCAGGTCCCGGTACCGCGCCTGAACCGGCGTGAGGGTGGTCACGACCGCGTCCGCGACCGCGGTCTTGAGTTCGGCACCACCGTGCAGCCGGGTGGCCAGGCCGGCGAGGTCGACGACGTCGGTACAGGCGCCGAGGATCTCGAGCAGGTTGGCGACGCCAGGTCGTGTCGTGGGGTCGTAGGTAAGGTCCGGGTCGGCGTCGGTTCGCGCTCGTTTGACCTTACGAACAACGACATCTGGGCCGTCGAGCATCCTGATCACGCCGGGCGCGTCGTCGGGAGAGTCCTTGCTCATCTTGTTCGTGGGCTCGGCGAGATCCATCACCCGCGCTGCGACGGCAGCGGGCAGCATGTCCGGGACGACGAAGGCGGGACCGTAGGTGGCGTTGAACCGCGTCGCCAGAGCCCGTGTGAGTTCGAGATGCTGGCGCTGGTCCTCACCGACCGGCACGTGCGTCGTGCCGTAGGCGAGGATGTCCGCCGCCATCAACACCGGGTAGGTGAACAACGAGGCCCGGGTGCCGGGCTTTCCCCGTCCCTTCTCCTTGTACTGGATCATCCGGCCGAGCTCGCCGGTGGTGGCGAGGCACTCGAGAAGATAGGCGAGGTCGGTGTGCGCGGACACGTCGCTCTGCCGGAAGACGACCGACACGTCAGGGTCGATTCCGCTGGCCAGGTAGAGGAGTGCGACCTCGCGTGTCAGTGCACGAAGACGTGCCGGATCACCCGGGACCGTCAGCGCGTGCAGATCGACGACCGGGAAGAGCGAGATGGTCTCGTACTGATTGGCCCCGAACCGGCGCAGGGCTCCGAGGTAGTTGCCCAGCGTGAGGTGGCCGGTCGGTTGGATTCCCGACAGGATCACACCAGCACCGGCTCCGGCTGGGAAGGATGTCGATTCGCTCGAGGTGGAGATGAGACTGGTCATGCGGGGCGCTCCAGGTGGACGGAGCCGCCGCCGGGCGCACAACCTGTTGGTCCAGATCAGCCGCCGTGGCGGCGGCTGATCGATGGGTCAAGTGATCGGGCCGCCTAGTCGGCCCACCACGCAGTCGTTCGCGAAGTCGTGATCACGCACGACAGGATAGACCCCGTGATCGACTCCCGGCTAGATGAATCCGCACCGTCCGAGGTCGTCGTCCGACCCTCGACCGCGCAGGACTGGCGGCAGTATCGCGACCTCCGGCTGCAGGCGCTCTCGAGTGCGCCGACCGCGTTCGGTTCGACCTATTCGGGTGAGGTGGATCGCTCCGAGGAGCGATGGCGCGAACGCGCGGGGAATCCACGTGCGCTGCTGGCGTTCGCCGACGAGCTGGCCGTCGGTATCGCGGTCGGTTACGACGATCCGGACGAGCCGGCCGGCTCCCGCTCGCTGGTGTCGATGTTCGTGATACCCGGCTATCGCGGAACCGGCCTGGCGATGCGGCTGATCGACGAGGTCGCGGCCGGTGCCCGCGACGACGGTGCTGCCGAACTCGTGCTCTGGGTGACCGAGGGCAACACCGCCGCCCGCAAACGCTACGAGCACAGCGGATTCGTCGCCACCGGACACACTCAGCCGCTTCCGCACGACCCGGCCCTGACCGAGCACCGGATGGCACTCGACCTCACCGCGGTACCGACCATGACCACCCGGGTGCTGACCGTCGGGCTCGACGTCGGCGGTACGACCATCAAGGGTGCCCTGGTCGACGCGGCCGCGCCATCGGTTCTCCTCGCCCGCGCGGTGGCCGCGTCACCCGAACCTGGACCCGACGCGGGGGGCGCCGTTCTCGCCGCCGCCGCCGCCCTCGTCGACGACCTGCGAGGGCAGGCGGCGGAGCTCGGGGTACCGGCGCCGTCCGCGGTCGGCATCGCCGTGCCGGGCATCATCGACGAACCTGCCGGGGTCGCGGTGTTCGCGTCGGCGTTCGGCTGGTCGGACGAACCGGTACGCGACGAACTCAGCGCCAGGGCCGGGCTCCCGGTCGCCTTCGGTCACGACGTGCGCAGCGCCGGGTTGGCCGAGTGGCGGATCGGCGCCGGCCGGGGCAGCGAGAACGTCCTCGTCGTCGCACTCGGCACCGGTATCGGCGCCGCCGTGGTCGTCGACGGCCGGCTGCTGACCGCGGGCGGTTACGCAGGCCAGCTCGGACACATCGTCGTGCGGCCGGACGGTCCGCTGTGCGGCTGCGGTCAACGCGGTTGTGTCGGCATGCTCGCCTCGGCCCGCGCGATCCACTACCGGTATGCGGCCGCCGCCGGGCGTGCTGTCGCCGACGTCGACGGTGCCCGGGAGGTCGCGGCGCTGGTGGCGGCGGGCGACGCGATCGCCGTGACGGTGTGGGCCGAGGCGATCGACGCCCTGGTCGTGATGCTCGTCGCGGCCATCACGGTGCTCGGCCCGCGTCGGCTCGTCCTCGCCGGCGGTCCGAGC
>JAABUK010007707.1_pt1 | contig 15414 bp, 12 predicted proteins | sample 5559141 | NCBI WGS metagenome assembly JAABUK01 (sample SAMN10711869, study PRJNA513367) | rock metagenome | isolation source: Antarctica rocks | place: Antarctica: Victoria Land, Pudding Butte nord | collected 2016-01-03
TCAGCAGCCTGCAGGAAAACCCGCGACCTAATGGTCAAGTGCTCACGCCAACACGCGGCGGGCACGACATCCCATCAGCGGTTCGCCTTCCTGACCACCGATGGAGGCACGATCTGACACTAGGACTCGAGGTCCAGGGTAGGAAGAGTGCTCATCCATCGGCGGCTACCAGGCACCGAGCCTGTCACTCTGTGGGCCCGGTAGCCCCCATTAGAGTGGGGTCGACCCGGCGCGCGAACGCCTGTCCACAGGCGAGACCGACGACCAGCGCGACGCCGAGACGACGAGAGCGACCGCGGACACGTTGGGGAGCCCGCCCTTGGCGAGCAGCGAGGTGAGGTTGACGAAGATGGAGTAGAACTGGAAGGTCGCGACGAACCTGCGGTGCTCCCAGTCGGTGATGACCGCATAAAGGACGATCGCGGGGCCGCCCACGCCGGCGGTGACGTTCATGAAAAGGCTGGCCGCTCCCGCGCCCACGGCGCCGCGCCGCCCGCGCAGGACCCGTGCCCTGGGGCTGAGCACGACGGCACCCAGCGCCAGGATCACGAGCAGCCCGATGACGACCATCAGCGGGGCGGGTGGCATGGTCCGGGCGACGACCGCGCCCAGGGGGACGGTGAGCAGGGCCGGGACCACCAGCAGCCGACCCTTGACCCACTCGGTGTCGCGCCCCGTGCTCGCGAAGACGATGAAGTTGACGGTCAGGCTCAGCAGGTTGGCGAGGATCACGCCCTGGGAGGGACCGGCGACGAGGACGAGGAGAGGCGCACAGACCCGGGCGAAGCCGATCCCGGTGATCCGCTGTGTCAGCACCGCGGTGAGGACTCCGAGCGGGAGGCGGACCAGCTGCACCGTCATGGTTCGCGAGCTATGCCGCTCACAGCCCCAGGGATAGGTAGCGCACGTCCTCGAACTCCTCCATGCCCACCGCGGCCCCCTCACGTCCGAGTCCAGACTGCTTGACTCCGCCCATCGGCGCGAACGCGACGGAGGGCAGCGCGTTGTTGACGCCGACGATGCCGGCCTCGAGGCGCTCCGCCACGGTCCAGCAGCGGCCCACGTCGCGCGACCAGAGGTAGCCCGCGAGCCCCATCTCGGTGGCGTTCGCGCGCGCCAGCGCCTCATCGGTCTCGCGGAAACGGAACACCGCCGCGGCCGGCCCGAAGACCTCCTGGCTCGCGATGTCGGCGCTGTCGGGGACGTCGGCCAGCAGCGTCGGCGCGACATAGGTGCCGACGGACGGCAGCTCGCGTGGCGCCGTCAGCCGCGTGGCGCCGAGCGACATGGCCTGGTCGACGAGCCCCGTGACGGCCTCGACCCGCGAGGTGTCGATGACGGGGCCGAGGTCGGGCACCGGGGTGGCGAGGCCGTCCCCGACGCTCATCGCGTCGACCTGGGCGACGAACTTCTCGACGAACTCGGCGTAGACGCTCTCGTGGACGATGAACCGGTTGGCCGCGATACAGGACTGTCCGGTGTTGCGGAACTTCGCGAGCATCGCCCCCTCGACGGCGGCGTCGACGTCGGCATCCGCGAAGACGATGAACGCGGCGTCACCGCCGAGCTCGAGCAGCGGACGCACCACCCGGCGGGACGCATTCGCCATGATCTCGCGCCCGACCGGCGTCGAGCCGGTGAAGGTGACGACGCGTACCGCCTCGTGGTCGAGCAGCGCGGTAGTGATCTGCCGGGCCGGTCCGTGGACCAGGTTGACGACCCCGGCGGGGACACCGGCGTCGTCGAGCGCCTCGACCATGAGAGTGGCGGCCAGGGGGGCCTTCTCCGAGACCCTCGCGACGACGGTGCACCCGGCGGCCAGTGCCGGTGCGAGCTTTCGGGCCTGGATCGAGCAGGGGAAGTTCCACGGGGTCAGCGAGGCGACGACGCCGGCCGGGCGGCGCAAAGTCAGGTGCCGACGGTCGGCGGCCTCGTTCGGGATGACCTCTCCGGCGGGTCGGCGGGACTGCTCCGCGAACCACCGGAAGTACTCCGCGCTGAAGGCCAGCTCACCGACGGCCTCAGGCAGCCGTTTGCCGGCCTCACGGGCGAGCACCGCACCGATGTGCTCGGCGCGCTCCCGGATCAGCTCGCTCGCGGCGAGGAGGATGTCGGCCCGCTGCCGCGCCGGCCGGCCGGCCCAGTCGTCGAAGGACCTCGCCGCGGCGTCGGCGGCGCGATGGGCCAGCTTGGCGTCGGGCCCGGCCACCGTGCCGACGACGTCGCCGTTGGCGGGGTTGACCACCTCGACGATGTCGCCGGTGTCAGCCCCCTCCTCCCAGGTGCCGTCGACGAGGTTGCGGGCGTGCATGGTCGTGGGGGTCACGGGAATCTCCTGTAGGGACTCGGATTCGGGGTTCAACGGAGCAGGACGTCGGGACGTATACGGCGCCCGACCTTGATCGTGGGCCAGGTGTCGTCGTGCACCAGGGGTTCGGCGCCGGACACGAGGACGAGGCTGGTGTCCTCGACCTTCCAGCCGTCGCCGCTGGGGTTCCATGCGACGACGGCGCCGTCCCCCAGCCGGGCCGAGGACGACGCGGTGGCCGGAAACTCTCGGGGCTGGAACCCGGAGAAGCCACCCTGGTGGTGGCGCTGCCACTCGTCCGGGTCGAACCCGTGCTCGGCGTAGGCCGCGACGCCGGCGGCGAAGGCGTCGCCGAGCGTGGCGCCGACGGTCGTCGCGTCGAGGAACGCCTCCTCGACCAGGAGCAGGCGCTGGTATGCGAACCGTTCAGCCGGGCCGAGCGGGTCGAACGAGACGATTCGCGTGACGCTGGCGACGAGTCCGTGACGACGACCGCAGGCAACGAGCATGGCCCTGCGGCCCAACGGGTCCGAGGTGGGCAGCGGATGGCGATGCGCGGCCAGGCGGGGGGCACCGCCCACCATGAGGACGATGGGGTCGAGCTCGCGCACGAGGAGCTCCCGCGCCAGGAGCGCGGCCGCGTGGTACTCCGACATCGCCGGTTCGAGGGCCGCCGCCGCGGCGTTCGCCGCGGCAGCGGCGTCCTGGCTGACCTGGCGCAGCTGCGCCTGCTGACGCTCCGTCAGCGGTCGGCGCAGGATCGCGACGTCGTCGGCCACGGGCGCCGTGCCGGTTCGCGGTCGGTCGGCACCCACCCGCGGACCCGACGGGAGCACCGGGTCGCGGCTCTCCCACCACGGGACCACGACCCATTCCGCGGTCAGCCCCACGAGCTCGGTGTCCTGGAGGCGAGGCGCCTCGATCGCGTTGGTGACGATGGTGACCCGCAGCCGGGTCGAGGCGCGGTCGAGGACGATGTCGAGGCAGGCGGTGTCGAGGGTCTGCGGCACGTTGACCCGGCATCCGAGCAGCCAGCCGAGGTTCGCCGGGTCGCTGAGCACCAGGGTGTCCAGGTCGCGATCGACCAGCAGGCCCGCCAGCCGGTCCAGCTTCTCGCCGAGGTCGCTCCAGGGCGGATCAGCCATGCCGCACCAGGCCGCCGGGGTCGCCGTCGCCGATGTTCCTGACCACGGGCGACGAGTCGAAGCCGACGAAGCGGCGCTCGCCCTGGGCGACCTCACCGAAGAGGTGCAGCTGCCAGGGACGGGACACCACGTCGCTGACGGCGCGCACGTCCTCGTCCACGACGACGCGCGGGACTACCGCACCGTCGCGGACGAACACCGGCATCCGGTCCAGCGCCACGGTCAGGTCGTGGAACCCGGGCCCGCTGAGGACGCGGCCGTCGTGGAGGTCGAACCAGCGCCCCGCCGGCAGGTAGAAGCGGCGCGTCACCAGTTCCGGGCTGTCGTCGAACACCGGCACGATGAGCAGGTCCTCGCCGAGGAGGAACGCGTCGTCGACCCCGGCGGCGACGCGGTCGTCGGGGAAGTGGAAGCCGAGGGGTCGCATCAGCGGCCACCCGTTGGCCGCGGACTGGTGGGCGACCTGCCAGAGGTAGGGAAGCAGGCTGTAGCGCATCCGGATCCAGTCGCGACAGATCTTGAACGCCTCGTCACCGAAGGCCCACGGCTCGCGAGGACGCAGGCCGTGGGCCCGCATCAGCGGCGACATGGCCCCCAGCTGTGTCCACCGGACGTAGAGCGCCGGCGTCAGCTCCGGACCGAAGAAACCCCCGATGTCGTGGCTCCAGAACCCCGGCGCGCTCATCGCGTAGGAGAGCCCGCCGCGCACCGTGGCCTGCATACCCGCGACGGTGGACTCGGCGTCGCCACCCCACTGGCACGGGTACCGCTGCGACCCGGCCCACCCGCTGCGCCCCCAGACCAGGGGCGGTCGGTCGGTGAACTCGCGGATGGCCTCAGACACGGCGCCGTTGTAGCGCAACGGATAGAGGTTGTGAGCCTGGTGCGACGGGGTGCCGTCGTGCAGGGCGACGTCGTCGGGTAGGGCCTCGCCGAAGTCGGTCTTGAAGACCGCGACCCCGTCGTCGAGGAAGTCGCGGTGCATCTCCTGCCACCAGCGCTTGGCCGCCGGGTTGGTGAAGTCGACGAGGGCCCGCATCCGGCCGTCCGGCGTCGGCGTCTTTTGGATGCCGGCGAGGCTCCCGTCGAGGCGGCGGACCAGGTAGCCCTCACGTTCGGCCTCCGCGAAGATCGGCGACTCCGGGTCGAGGTAGGGAAGCTCCCAGAGCGACAGCCGGATGTCGAGGTCCGCGAGGTCCTGGACGAACTGCTTGCGGTCGCCGAACCGCGTGGTGTTCCAGATGAAGTCGGTGTTGAGCCGGTCGACCACGAGCCAGTCGGGGTCGAGGTGCAGGACGTCGATCGGCACCTTGCGCTCGCGCATGGTGCGTCCTACCTCGAGCATCTCCTCGCTCGAGTGGTATCGGCACCGGCCCATCCAGTAGCCGAACGCCCACGGTTGCGGGACGTCGGGCCGACCGGTGAGGGCGGTGTATGCGGTGAGCCGGGTCGTCGGCTCCGCGGCGGCGACGACGTAGAGGTCCAGGGCGGCGTCGTCGACCGTCAGGGCGAGCACCGCCGGACGGGAGTGGCCGACGTCGGCCGTGACGACGGCGCCGGTGTTGACGAAACCGGTGTAGCCGCGGGAGGAGTGCCATACGGGCACCGGCTTGTAGGCCAGTCCGGTGCCGGTTCCGCAGGCGTCCTCGCTGCGCAGGCGCAGCAGCTGTCCGTTCTTGACGAGCCGGCCGAACTGCTCACCGAACCCGAGGATGTCCTCGTCCGGCCCGAGCTCGAGGTTGAGGCTGGTCGTCGCCCGGGTCGGGACTCCGTCCTCGCCGGCGGGCTGGACGACGACCGAGGGCGCCATGAGCAGGCCGGCGACCTGGCGAAGCCGGTGCGCGGTGCGCAGCACGACCGTTCCGTCGACCGCGTCGGTCAGCGTCAGGGTGAAGGGCGAGGTCCCGACGGCCAGCCGCAGCCGTCCACTGGCGACGACCACCTCGCCCGGGGTGGAATCGACCGAGAGCTCCTGCGCGTCGGGCGCGGGGTCCACGACGATGCCGAGACCGGCCCCGTCGTCGCCCAGGACCGGGTCACCGGCGGGTGCCAGCAGCAGCCGCAGCGTGCCGGGCTGCGGGGCGGTGACCCTCAGCACGAACGGAGCCGCGGCGGTCGGGGGCAGGTCGATGTCGGGGAGGTTGGGCATCGTCGTCTCGATGCCCTGCTCCTCGGGCGGCTCCCCGGTCAGCCACCCCGGCATCATGCCTAGCTGGACGGCCGGCAGCGCGTCGACGGCGACGCATACCGCCGACCCGTCCCGGGTGACGTCGGTGACGCCGCGGAGCAGGAGGGTGTCCGGCATCCGCGCTCAGCCCTTCACTGCGCCGGCCGTGATTCCCGCGACGAAGTAGCGCTGGAGGAACACGTAGGCGATGACGATGGGTGCCGAGGCCACGACGACTCCGGTGAAGAGCAGGGGGAAGTTCGTGAGGAACTCACCCTGGAAGGACAGCAGGGCCACCGGGATGGTGCGCTTCTGCGGGTCGTGGATGAACAGCAGCGGGTAGAGCAGGTCGTTCCAGTGGATGACGAACAGGAAGATCGCGGTGGCGGCCAGCGAGGGCACGGAGACCGGCACGACCACCGAGCGGTAGGTGCGCCACGGGCCGGACCCGTCGACCGCGGTGGCCTCGAATAGCTCCTTGGGCAGCGTCTTGAGGAAGCCGGTCAGAATGAACACCGCGATGGGCATCGTCACGACGATGTTGATGAGGATCAGGCCGACGAGGGAGTCGGTGAGGCCGAAGGTCTCGAACTGGACGTACTGCGGGATCATGTTGGCCTGTGCGGGGACGGCCATGCCCAGGACGAAGAAGCCGAAGAGCAGGTTGCTCTTCCAACCGGGGATGCGGGCGATCGCGTACGAGGCGAGGCTCGCGATGAAGAGCGTCAGGGGCACCGAGAGCCCGGTGACGATGACGCTGTTGCGGAACGCGATGCCGAGCCCGGAGCCGCCGAGGACGGTGCTGTAGTTGTCGAGCTGCACCGAGGTCGGGGGCAGGAACGGTGAGGCGAAGAGGTCCTGGGTGGTCTTCAGACTGCCGAAGATCACCACCAGGAGGGGAACGGTGACCAGGACGGCGTAGACGCCCAGGACCAGGCGGCGGGTCAGTTCGTAGCGCATCGTGTGCTCCTCACGCGTCGGGTTGGATGGCCTTGACCCCACGACGCTGGAGCCAGGTGATGGCAGCGATCAGGGCCATGAAGACGAGGGACTCTGCCGCCGAGTAGCCGAACTGGGAGTTGGCGAAGCCGGAGTAGATCCGCGTCGAGAGGATGTCGAGGGACGACTTGGGCGGGTTGCCGCCCAGGCCGAGGATGAGGTCGAAGGCCTTGAACGACTGGACGGTCGTGTAGGCCATGACGATCGCGGTGGCCGGCGCGGTCATCGGCCACGTGACGTGCCGGAACTGTTGCCAGCGACCGGCTCCGTCGATGTCGGCCGCCTCGTAGAGCTCCTGTGGGATCTGCTGCAGTCCGGCGACGTAGATGATCATCATCTGGCCGACGTGGAACCAGACCTGGGTCATCGCCACCCAGTAGATGGCCTGGTTGTCGTTGCCCAGGAAGGCGCTCTGGAAGCGGTCGAGACCGACGGCGCGCAGCACGCTGTTGATGAGGCCGAAGTTGGGGTCGTAGACGAACTTCCAGACGAAGGCTACCGAGACGCTGGACAGGATGGTGGGGAAGAAGTAGAGCGAGCGCAGCGCGACCGAGCTCTTCGAGTTCTTCACGAGGAAGACGGCCAGGGCCAGCGAGAACGCCGTCTGGAGGATGACGACGACGACCATGAACTTGAGGTTGTTCACCAGCGCGTTACGGAAGAGGTCGTCCCCGGTGAGGATGGTGACGAAGTTGTCGGCGCCGACGAACGGTGCGGTGGGGCTGAAGCCGTCCCAGTCGGTGACGGCGTAGACAACACCCTGGAGGGTCGGGAGGACGAAGAAGGTGACGTAGAGCAGCAGCGCTGGGATCGGGAACAGCCACAGCGCCGGGTGGGCGGCCATCGGATTGCGGCGGCGGGGCTTGAGCGCGCCCGTGGTCAGCTCCTGGGGGCCCTGTTCCTTACTGGCTGGGGTGAGCGTCGTGGCCATGGGTCACTTCCGCTTCTGGTCGATGACGCTCTGCGCCTTGGCCGCCGCCTGCTGCGGGTCGGCGCCGCCGACGACCGACGTGCAGGCCCCCTCGACGGCGTTGCGGATGTCGAGGTTGTTGAACTGGAAGCGCGGCGCGAGAAGGGTTTTCTTCGACAGCCACGGAGCCGTGTGCTTGAGGTCGGCGTTGGTGTAGTCGACGTTCTTGACCGTGACGTGCTGGGCCGTCCCGTTGGCGTAGACCGCCGCGTTTTCGGGCTGGGAGAGGAACTGCACCCACCTCAGCGAGGTGTCCTGCAGGCTCCCCGCGGTGTTGACGCCGAGGATGAAGGTGGCGTTGTAGATCCCCTCGTACTTCGCCTTGTCCTTGGCCACCGTGATGGGGGCGATGAGGTCGATCGGAAACTTCGCACCGAGCTTGCGCACGGCGCTGATGTGGAAAGAGCCGGTTGCGAGCATGGCCGCCTTGCCGCTGGCGAAGAGCTGCTGCAGCGGCTCGGAGCTGGTGCCCGTCGAGTTGGGCTCGAAGTAGGGGGCGAGCTGCTGGTAGTGCTTGAGGATGGTGAGGAACCAGTCGTCGGTCACCTTGTAGGTGCCCGCTTCGATGCCCGCGAAGGCGCCGTCGGCCGGCATCTGGTTCATGGCCATCGAGTTGATCAGCTGCCCCGCGTTCGCGGGTTCTCCACCCGGCCAGGCGATGGGGACCAGGCCCTTGGACTTGAGCGTGTCGCACAGGGCGAGGAAGCCGTCCCAGTCCTGCGGGAGCGAGGTGACCCCGGCGGCGCTGAAGGCCTCCTCGTTAAAGATGGGCATGTTGAAGACCAGCTGGTACGGCAGGCCCATCTGGGCCCGCGAGTCAGCCTGGCCCGCCTTGACGAGCTCGGCGAAGTAGTTGTCGACGAAGGGCTGCCGACCCAGGCCCGCGAACAGGCCCGCCTTGGTCATGTCGACGAACTGCGCCCCGCGGAACGCGACGAAGGCGTTGCCGATCGACCCGCCGCGGACCTTCTGCAGCGCGGTGCTCTGATAGTCGTTCGAGGGCGCGATGTCCTGGGTCACCTTGGCCTCGGGGTTGGCCTTGACGAACGCGGCGATAAGGGTGTCGAACACCGCCTTGTCCTCGGCGCGCCAGTGCGCGAAGGAGATGGTTCCCTTGGCGGCGTCGGCCTTGACGGGGGCGAGGAGCGCGGCGGCGGCCTGGCCGCCGCTCGACCCGCCCGAACCGCGGGCCGTGATGGTCGGACCGACACAGCCGGACAGCGCCGCGCCCGTGCCCGCGACCCCGAGCACCTGGAGGAACCGTCGGCGTTCGATCGTGACCTTCTCAGACATCGTTGTCTCCTCGTTCGGGTAGGGGTCTTACCAGTCGACGACAGGAATTCCGAGCTGGTCGGCCGCGGTACGCAGCTGCGGGCGCACGTCGGTCCAGGCCAGGACGGTGTGGTGCGGGAAGCCGCCGGTCACCAGGCTGGTGACGAAGTCGGCGGCGTCGCCGTCGACCCGGACGGCGGCGGTGTTGCCCTGGAAGCGGTTGGGCTCGGAGACGGACTCGCCACCGGCGAGCAGCAGACGGAGCCCACCAGGGTGGTCGGGGTCCTCGGTCAGGCGAGCCATGACGACGGGTCCGGTACGCAGGGGGAAGTCGCCTGCGACGCCCAGCTTGCGGTTGCAGTGCGTGGCCTGGGTGGCCCGGTCGGGATCGGCCGCCAGCGACGTGGCCGCCGCACCGCAGTGCCACAGGCGTACGACGTTGCGTGCGGCATCAAGCTCGACCGTGTCGACCAGGTAGGTCGTGCCCGACCCGAGCGACTCCATCAGCAGCATGGTCACCGCGCCGTAGACGTCACGCTCGCAGGCCGTGGGCGTGCCCTCGTCGGCGATCCGCGACAGCGACGAGCAGGGGCAGGCGCCGAGCTGCGTCGGGAACTCCGGCCAGCAGCGCATGGCCATCGCCGCCAGCCCGTCCTCCTGCTGCCAGTCCCTCATCACCGTCGTGATCCGCGCCGACGTGAGGGCCTGCTCGGTGTCGACGGCCGACAGGCTGGGCTGGGCAGCGAGCGCCGCCGTGTGCTCGGACTTGGCCGAGACCTCGTCGACGTCGCCCACGCGTGTGAAGAACGCGTCGACCCCGACCTGGTCGATCTCGATGCCGAACAGCCGCTGGAGCAGCCGACCGTCGTACTGGCTGGGAGTGAATCCGGGAGGGGCCTCGCCGACCAGGCCGAGGCGTCGGCCGCGCAGCGACCTGAGCCCCTCCTTCACCGCGAACGCGTCCGCCCGAGGACCCGCGGACGAGGGCAGCATCACCGCGGCGGGCAGGTCGCCGCCGAGGGCGTCGGCGAGCGACCGGCGTACGGCGGGCTCCTCGGGGTTGCCGTAAAGCAGCCGGGGCGCGCGTCCCGCGTGCACGACGAGCGCATGACCGAACAGGTTGGCGCCGCAGAGGGAGTTGAGCCAGAGCCGGTCACCGACCGGACCGGGCTCGCGGAACGACCACAGCAGGACGGGGGTCTCGAGGTCGGCGTAGAGCTCCAGGGCCGGGGTGGCGTCCGAGAAGGAGGCGCACACGTTGACGACCAGGTCACTCGGCTCGATGAGGAAGGCCTTCGCGGCCTCGACGTCCTCGGGCGTCATGACGAGGTCGGTAGGGCCGACGACCTCGGCCCCGAGCGAGACCACCAGCGCCCGCGCCTCGTCGGCCAGCCGCTTCGCGACGTCGACCGCGAAGGTCGGGCGCGCGGTGGGGATGACGACGACGCGAGGGCGGGCCACGGTGCTGCCTGGTGACGACGTCACCGCTGCACCACCTCGTCGACGAGCGCGCCGAGCTGCTGCAGCCGGGGGACGCAGATCTCGTGCAGGTCGCGCTCGACATCGGGGCTGCCGATCACGGACGCCCAGACGGCCCGGCCGGCGAGGAACCCGGACGCACCCTCGCGGCAGGCGAGCTCGACCGCCCGCGAGAAGGACTCGGCGGGAACGCCGGACGAGAGGACGACCCAGGGAGAGGAGACCGCATCGGTGATCTGCGCGCAGCGGCGCCGGATCTCGTCGGCCCTTCCCTGACCCTTCAGGGGCACCTCGGCCTTGTAGAGGTCCGCGCCGAGCGACCCGAGCTCGCGGGCGGCCTCGACGACGCAGTCGTCCCACTCCCAGGCACCTCCGGCGCGCGGCGCCTTGGCCACCGGCTCGATGATGCTGACGAGCCCGGCCCCGCGGCAACGGTCGACGAACTGCTCCACCATGGCGATGCGCGTCGCGGCGGGCTCGTCCGGGCGGTGGATGACCAGCAGCTTCATGGCGACGGCCCCCTGCTCGCGGACCCAGGCGGGGTCGACGTCGCGGTCGATCTCGACGGCGGTGACGAGCTCGCCGTTGCCGGCGATGAACCCGTCGGCGGCGGCGATGAGGCCACAGGACGGGTCGACCGCGTCGGCAGCGACCACCTGGTCAAAGGCGAACTGCTTGTCGACCAGGACCGCTGATGCATACGGGGTGAGTACCCGGGCGGCGGACACCTTGAAGTCAGTGAGCTGCTGGTCGATCACCGGCTCGGACTGGTGTTGGGCGAACATGGCGCGCATCGCTTCGCGCTGGTCGACGGCCAGCATCGCGAACGCGCCGCTCGGACGGGCGATCGCGTCGAGGCCGTAGCCGGTGGTGGTCGCGGGTGCGACGTCGGTCATAGTGGGCTCCTGGGTTGGGTGATCAGCGGACGGACGCGGGCAGCAGGCTCATGACGTCGGCGAGCCGGGGGCTGGTCGAGCGGCCGTCCAAGCCTCGACAGGCAAGGGCGGCCGTGATGTTGGCGAAGGTGAGCCGCTGTTCGAGCGGCAGGCCGTGGACCTCGGCGGCGACGAGGGCCCCGTGGAAGACGTCACCGGCGCCGAGGGTGCTGACGATGTCGACCCTGTGAGCAGCAGCGAACGCGGTGTCGCCGTCGCGTGTCCGCGCGGACGACCCGTGAGCGCCGTCGGTGGCGACGACGACCTCGCAGCCGTCCTGAACCGCGGCCACCAGCAGGTCCTCAACGGGGTGGTTGCCGTAGGTGGCGCGGAGCGCCTCGACGGTGGGGACGAGGAGTCGCACCCCACGGGCGGTGAAGCCCGGGATGGGGTTTCCGGCGTCGACGGAGAGCCGGCTTCCGATGGCGGGAAACGTCTCGGTCACCGGGGCGCAACCGACGTGGTCGACGTGCACGATGGGCGCGTCCCGCACGAGCGAGTGACCCGCGGTGAGGTCGATGCGGGGACCAGGTCGGTTGCAGATAAGGCGGGTGCCCTGGGCCTGGTCGACGACGACGACGCTGGTCGCCGACAGGGCGCCTAGCTGGACGGTCACGCCGCTGACGTCGACGCCCTCCGCGGCCAGACCCTCGAGGATCGAGCGACCGACGGGGTCGTCGCCGACGGTCCCGACGAAGGCAGTGCGGATACCGAGCCGGGCGGCGGCGACCGCGGCAGTGGCTGCCGGTCCGCCACCGGCGTAGGCGATCTCGTCGGCCACCACGCGCTCGTCCGGGCCCGGGAAGCCGGTCACCAGGGCGAGGGCATCGTGGGTGGCGGCTCCGACGAACACGGCGTCGAACGGGGTCATCGTTGTCCCACTGGGTGCCACCTCATGCGATCTCGGTCTCCGGGTGTGATCGAAGAATACCAATGCTTGTTGGAAAGTCAACACTCGTGGCCGGGTCATTCGCGTACGCTGGGCGCGCGGTCCGGGACCCCGGGTGACCATGGGTGAAGGAGGGGCGGCGTGGCCGAGCATCCGCTCGAGGGCACGACGATGAGGTACGACAGCGCGCCAGCTCGACGACGCCGCATCCTTACCACCGTGGGCGAGTCCGGGTTCGTGTCGGTCGTCGACCTCGCCCGCCTGCTCGGCGTCTCCGACATGACGGTCCGCCGGGACCTTCGCAAGCTGGAACACCAGGACAAGGTGCGTGTCGTACACGGCGGGGTGAGCGCGCTCTCCGGGTCACGCCACTCACCGGCCTTCGCTCGTCGGGCCGGGCTGAACGCCGACAGCAAGCGGGTCATCGGCGGGCAGGCAGCCGCGTCGGTGGCCCCCGGGGCCACCATCGCCGTTGACGCCGGCACTACGGCATACGCGGTCGTCCAGGCCCTGCCCCACACGTTCACCGGCACGGTCGTCACCCATTCGGTGCCGGTGATGCAGCTTCTGCTCACCCAGGGCATCGGGCGGGTCGTGGGGCTGGGTGGGGAGCTTCTCGCCGAGAGCCAGGCGTTCGTAGGGCCCCGCACGGTCGACGCGACCAGGGGCCTACGCGTCCAGACGTTGTTCCTCGGAGCCGCCGCGGTGGACCACCGAGGGATCTACGTCGCCACCGACAACGAGCGGCCCACCAAGCTGGCACTGATAGGGATCGCCGACCGCGTCGTCCTAGTGGTCGACAGTGGCAAGTTCACCGCTTCGGCGGCGGTGCTGCTCTGCGGGTGGGACGAGGTCTCAGCAGTCATCACCGAGGCGCAGCCCCCCACTCCCATCGCCGAACAGCTCGGGGCGTCAGGCGTCCTCCTGCACGTCGCGGCCGCGGCGGACGCCCCGAAGGCGCCGTGACCGGAGACCACAAATGAGACCACAAGGGGAGACGCCGGTCGAGGCACTAAGGCTCCGAACGGCGTTTCCGCTGGTCAAGGGCGGTGGCGGTGGGATTTGAACCCACGGTGGAGTTTCCCCCACACACCCTTTCGAGGTCTGCACGGCCGTGTTCATGCCCGGTCGCGGGCAACCGGCGGTGCTTGGCAACCCGGCTCGCGCCGCCTCCGGACCGGCGTGACCACCGGCGAATGAGACTAGGAATGAGACCACATGGGTCCCGGACCTGCCGGCGGACTCGCTCTGGAGTGGCCGGCCAAGGCCTTCATCTGGTCCCACGTCGCCCTGAAAATCGGAAGGTCGGCGGTTCGACCCCGCCCCCGCCCCTGGCCACCACCCGAAACCGCAGGTCATCCCTGTAGGAGCGGGGCCGTGTCAAGCCCCTTGGTGCCTGCTGTTGGGCTTGGCTTCGGTAGCGGCGCACTCGTCGAGGTAGGCGCCTGGGTCAAGGCTCGGGCGGAGCCCGACCGCGTAAGCGGCCGGAGGGCCTTGAGGCGGGTGCCGTGGTCGACGAAGACTATGAGCGACGAAGACTGGGCCGGCTGGTCGAAAAGGTTGCGGGCGTCTCCTGGGGGTGCGTGCGCTGGGGGGTCGTCGCGCTCGTCAGGTCCGGGTGTCCCGGTTGGAGTGGGCGGGCCCGGGCGGGCTGCCGGTCATCCCTTCGCCGCGGCAGATCGGCGGCATGATGGGGTGCGCGGTGCACTGGCTGGTGGGGTCAATCACAAGGGGTCGACCACGGGGGTGGGGGTCATGACATGCACGACCTGCACCAGCCAGGTGAAGGGTCCGGGGTGATGTCATGCGACCGCCCGGGGCGAGTGATCCAGGGCGGCGCGCACGTGGCCGTCGCGCAGCGCTCAATAGACCAGCTCCAGCTGCCGTCGGGCCGCCGCGACCGAGCCGATGTTGCGGCCACGACGCCCGGCGACCCGCTCGCGCAGCACCCCGACGGGGCTGTGCGCGGGGATGGTCTTGACCGATTCGATCGCGGCCCACCGGACCAGCCGTGAGCCCTGCTTGGAATCCGGCCGCGACGGACATGGGTGTCGGATTCGTGGTGCTTGGGTGTCAGTCCGGCCCAACAGGTCAGCTTCGGGGCCGTGGCGAACCGGGTGACGTCGCCGATCTCGGCCACGAACACCGCAGCCAGGGTGGGACCGATCCCGGGGATGTTCTGCACCGCGGCGTACCCCGGCACAGCGCTCAACTGGCCGCGGACCATCCCGGCGAACAGGTCGATCTCGAAGTCCAGGTCGTCCATCACCCGGCGCAGCGACGCGATCTGGGCGGCGTACGGGGCCGGCAGCTGCAGTCGCCCCAGCAGTTCGATCCCGGCCACCCCGAACAGGTCACTCATCAGGACCTGGATGCCGCACTTGGCCAGCACCGCGTGCACCTCGGCCTTACACCCCGAGCGCACCCCGACCAGCTTGGCCCGGTGCCGCACCAGCTCCCGCAGCTCACGCGTGGCCGGCGGCGCGATCCACGCCTCGGGCAGCCGGCCCATCCGTAACAGGTCGGCCAGGTCGGACGCATCCCGAACATCGTTCTTGACCCGCCGGTACTGGAACATCTGCACTCCCAGCGGGTGCGCCAAATGCACATTGGCGCCGCCAGCCTGCAACGCATCCGCTGCCCAGTACCACCCGTACGTGGCCTCCAGCACGTCTCAGGACACTCCCCGGCACGAGCCATGGCGCCAGATGCTCCACATCGTTGGTGATCCGCACCGTCCAGCACCTCACCATCGGCGGTGGTCCGCACGATCACCGACCGGCGACGATGCAGATCGATACCCACAAACCGCTTCCCGGCATACCCTTCCATCAGGGGCCGCCTTCAACGTGAGCCGTGGACACTCCCAGCATCCCCGCTGGAAGGCCCACGAAGGAGCGGAGGCCCCGCTCCTACATCGCATCACAGGCCCGTGACCTGCGGTTTTGTCGTTTCGGAGAGGGGCCGATGGGCTCTCGACAGCGGTGCCGATCGACCGTGAGAGACCCCGATTCGCCCCGAATCGCCGTGAGTTAGTGCACGAGATGTTGCACGGCCCCTCGACGTCAAGACAACCCCCAAAGTCGCGACGCCGCTTGTTGCTCGGCTTGCCGTGTTTAGGGCGCACCCGACAGCTACTGACCGAGTGAGTTATCCATTTCACTGCCACCTCCGGGTAGGGTCATTGCGTGCCATCTCGCGGTCTGCACTACCCCGGGTCGTATGCGGAGCTGAGGGCGTGGTTCCCCGA
>JAABUK010007708.1_pt1 | contig 15414 bp, 11 predicted proteins | sample 5559141 | NCBI WGS metagenome assembly JAABUK01 (sample SAMN10711869, study PRJNA513367) | rock metagenome | isolation source: Antarctica rocks | place: Antarctica: Victoria Land, Pudding Butte nord | collected 2016-01-03
TCCATCAAGGAGGCGTGGGCTTCCATGCCAGACTCCTGATCCGAAGGCTCCCCGAGATCATCGACCACAGCGGATGGATACAAACCGCGATCATGATTCTGGCTAGATCAGAGGGAAACCACCCTGGGCGGATCGGGCCGTCCGGGCCGTCCGCCGCCCGGGCCTACCATTTGAAATCGGGGTGTGGCAAGATGGAGTGGGAATCGCGGCGACGGAAGCCGCTCCGGCCCCTTGCCCCCGATTCAACCGTGTCACGGCCTCATCAGCCATCCCGGTGCGGCGCCGCCCGCGTTTGCCCCGTCGGAGCATGCGCATGATATCGATCGAATGCCCCAAGTGCGGCCGGGAGGGGAACGTCCCCCTCGACCGGATCGGATCTCGCCTCACCTGCCGGGGCTGCCAGGCCGTCTTCCACATGGACAGCGGCGGCCGGATGGTCCTCGGCGAGCCGGGGGCTCCCAACAAGAAGCAACCTAAGCCCCGCACCGAGGCCTCCTCGAAGGTGGCGGATTTCAACCTCGCCGAGGCCTGGAACAACATCCCCAAGCCGGCCCGGTACGGGGTCCCCGCCTTCCTGGCCGTGTTCCTGGCCTGGATGTACCTGGCGCCTAGCGGGTCCAAGCCCGATTTCGTCGGCCTCACCGAGACGGTGGTCCGCGCCGTGATCTCCAACGACCGATCCCGGGTCCTCTCCTACAGCACCCCGAGCACCGCCGAGGCGGCCGGGAAGTGGTTCGACCTGATGCACGGCGAGGTCGAGAAGAGCCAGATCACCCAGAAGGCCCTGGTCAATCCCTCGGTCTTCAGCGGCAACCCCGATAAGGATAGTCAGCTCGTCATGATGGCGGTCATCTCCAACCCGTCCGTCGCGACGTCGAAGCCCGTCGCATTCCGGATCCACCTGAACAAGTCGGGAGATGCCTGGATGATCGATGGCACCGGCTGCCTGACCGAGGCCGAGAACCTCGTCTCGACCTCTACTCCCCGGAAGAACCGATGACACGGCCCCGCCCCCGGCGCCGCCGGATCAGACCGGATAGCACCGCCCCTCCCGGAGCGGCTCGACCCGGGACGAGCCGGCGGCGAAATCGTCGGGCAGGTGGGTCAGGTACATCCGGGCGCGGAGGCCCTCGGGCAGCCCGGCCAGCCGGTCGTACGGCGTGTGGACCGGCGAGGAGTCGAGGGTCGTCGCCTCGTGGACGATCAGGTCGGCCGGCGCGAGCCAGTCGATCAGCGCCGGGTCGAACGCCGTGTCGGCGCTGAAGCCGAAGGTCCGGCCCCCGGCCCGGATCCGGAAGGCCGTCGTCGCGATCGAGTGGCGCGTCGGCCGGCATTCGATGGCGAACGGCCCGAGCTCCACCGCCCCGATCGGATCCAGCGCCACCAGGTCGACGTAATCGTCGAGCCGCTTCCTCTCCGGCGGGCCGTCGGTCGAGAGCCTCATCTCGCCCATTCCGGCCGACAGCAGGCCGTCCCAGAGCCGCGACGAGACCTCGGGATGCGCCAGCCAGGTCGCCCGCCGGCCCAGGGCGTAATGGCTGAGGTAGGCGAAGTCTTCCAGCCCCGAGGCATGATCGGCGTGCAAGTGCGTGATCGCCACGCCGACCACCCGGTCCAGGTCCAGGGCCTCCCCCAGGGCCGCCATCGAGGCCTCACGCCACATCTTCCGGACCGGATGCGGGCAGTCGATCAGGAGCCAGGAGTCGTCGACCCCCAGCGCCAGGCACGTCGTGTAATGTCGGGCCGAGAACGCATCCCCCACCCCCAACGGGATCAGCCGGACTTCGGGCATCGGTGGTCGTCTCCATCGGGTCGCGGTCGGCGATCGGCTCGAAAAAGTATGCTCAGGGGGGCCCGATGACCACGATCGTATCGACGCCCCCGCCGAAAGCCGGACATCACCGGCCTTGCGGGCAATAGGTCAGCCCACCTTGCGGGAACACGCGGCATCGGGGGGCGGGGGTCCTTGGGAGGGCATCGGCGGCGACCTGCCAGAGCTTCGCCTGGTCGGCGAACAGGCGGATCGGGCCGAGGCGGGGACCGATCCGGTCGCAGAGGGGCGGGGCGTAGACCAGGACGGTCCGGTCGACGACCAGCTCGCGGGCCCACCGGATCAGGAACTCGCCGGGGGCGTGCAAGGCGGAAACGATCCGGTCGACCGCGGCCAGGCCCTTCCGGATCGCCCACCCGCCCGCGGCTCCCGTCGCCGCGATCCCCCGGAGCGCCGGCATCGGCACCGATCGGTCGATCTCGGCCGGGTCGGTGTGGAAGAACCCCACGAGGACGCCCCCGGGACGGCCCGCGGCGCGGTGCTGAAGGAGCACCTTGAAGCTCTGCATCGGGTCGCCCGGCCAGGGGTCGTTCCCCGCCACCACCACGTCGACCGTCGAGGGGTCGGCCCAGGGCGCCCGGAATCGCCGGCGGGCCTCGGCCGCCAGCCGGTCCTGGACCGGGTCCGGGTGGCCGGATCCGACGTGCAAGATGGTCCCGGGAGGCCCGAGCAGGTGGCTGATCGAGACGCAGGGGCCCAGCCGCGACGCCGCATCTCGGATCGCCCGCCGCATCGGGTTGGCGTCGGCGTCGGAGCCGAGGAGTCGCCCCGCGCCGTCGCCGCCCAGCCCCCGGCGGTGCAACGCCCCGAGCGTCGACCGGTGGCTCGTCCCGGGGAAGATCAGCTTGTATCCGCCCCCGAACCCCGCCTGGAGGTGCGGCAGGACCGAGCCGATCAGGACCCGGACGTCGGCCTCGGCCACCGGCCGGAACACCCGGACCGGGACCCCCTCCGCCGTCGAGCCCAGGTCGGCATAGGCTGACAGGTCGTCGACCGGGGGGCTGAAGCAGGGATGGGCGTCCACGACCGCGTCCCCCACCCGCCGACGCATCGCGCCCGCGTCCACCGCGTGATGCCGCCCGACCCCGACGCTGATCGAGACGTCCGGCCGACGCACCCCCGCGGCCTCCAGACGCCCGATCACGATCGGCAGCGCCTCGCGGACCGGGGTCCATCGGGACGGGTCGTCGACCACGATCGCCACCGTCGAGCCCGGCCCGACCATCCGGCCCAGGGCCGGGCCGCCCTCGGGATGCTCGATCGCCCGCCCCAGGGCCGCCGGGTAGTCGCCGATCGGTCCGGAGAGGTCGGGCCAGACCACGTCGCCCACCGCCCACCCCCCGGGGACCTCCAGGCGGATCGGGGCCGATCCGCCCCAGGGGAGAGAGATGGCGGGGGCGGATTCCGTCGGGGGCGTCGTCATCGCCGGGGCGCTCCACATCCTGCCCGGTCCTCGGCGATCTCGTCGCGATCACCCGGGCCGGGTCCCCACGCTAACCCGAATCCGCGCCGATCGCCAAGGGCACCCGTCAACTCACCGGGGGTTGTCCCTGACTGGAGCGCCGGCATGATCAGCTATTTGTCTCAATCGCCCAGATTTCCTATATTTTGCATCTGGTGTATATTCTTGTGTCTTGGCGACGTCCGGAGGGCTCGCGTCCGGGACGTTCAATCTTCCTCAACTCAACCCGCATGGGCGGGCCTTCAGCGGGGTCACGGCATGAATCACGGGAATCGTCGGGGATTGCGGACATTCCGCCCGCGCGAGGAGCGGCTGGAAGACCGGCTGGTGTTGAGCGGGAATTCGATCCCGGCCGAGGTCCGGGCCATCCTGGGTACCGCACCGGCGGGGACCCCGGTCCGGCCCAACTCGCCGGTCCTCCCGTTCGAGTCGCCGACGGCCACGGCCAGCTTCATCGACCCGACCGATCGGATCCGGTCGCCCCGGCACATCGCGATCGGCCAGAGGGATTACGTCGCCCCATTCGTCACGCTGGACGGGAATCACGGCTTCATCAAGATCGGGTCAAGCTCGACGATCCAGGACCACGCCCGGCTGACGGCCAACCCAGGCCGGGCGTCGGGGCTGACGGGCATCTTCATCGGCGATAGCGTGGCCATCGGCGACGGCGCGACGATCATCGGGCCGGCGGCCATCGGCGCGACCCGGGGGGCGGCCACCTCGATCGGGGCCAATGCGGTGATCGACGGCGCGATCATCGAGGCCGGCGCCTTCGTCGGGGCCCTGGCGCGGGTCGGCCCCGGCGTGGTCGTGCCGGCCGGTTTCCGCGTCCTGCCCGGCGTCAACGTGACCAACGACGCCGAGGCGTCGAATCCGTCGATGGGCCTCGTGGCGCGGGTGGTGGCGGCAGATACCGCGACGGCCGCCCGGACCATCTCCGACAACGTGGCTCTGGCCGCCGGCTATGCCAACCTGTTCCAGGGTCAGAACATCACCGGCGGCGCCAACAATGCCGGCCCGGTCCCGTCGGCGGTCGGGGCGGCGGGCTCGACGATCTTCTTCGGGGCGCTCAACACCGTCCTGGGGGCCAGCAGCGAGCCGGGGGCGAGCCGCGTGAATTTCGAGCCGGCCGCGGGCGCCCCCCAGTTCCTCACGGCCGCGGGCCCGCTCGCCCCGCTCGCGACCAACGAATCCTTTCGCTTCCCGGCCCGGGTGATCGGTCAGGTCACGTTCGGTCAGGAAGCCGGGCCGGTCCGACGCGCGCTCGGCAAGGGCGATTCGATCCGGGCCGACGAGGGCCAGCCGTTCACCATCGGCTCGATCGCCCGGCTCGGAGACGGCGTCTCGATCCACTCGCCCAACGGCGGCGTCCAGTCGACCACGACGACGACGGAGGTCGTCACCTCGACCTTCGTCACCGTGCGATCCAATGGCAGTCCGATCGCCGGGATATCCAACCGGCCCCCGGTCACCACGGTCACCACCGCGACCAACGTCGGGGCCAACACCGCCATCCCCGGGACCACCACCCGCACGTCGGTCTCCTCGACCCCGAATACCGTGTTCGGAACCCCCGGATTGACCGACGTCACCACGACCACGACCACGACCACGATCCTCAACCGGACCGCCAGCCTGGGCGGGATCGCCATCGGCCGGTCGTTCCGGGCCCGCAACGGCGCCGTGATCCTGGGCGGGCCGGGCGGGCCCACGGCGATCGGCGACCATGTCACCATCGGGGCCGGTTCGGTCGTCGCCACCTCGGTGATCGGATCCGGGGCGGTCATCGGCAATCGGTGCTACATCGTGGGCTCCTCGGTCTCGGCCGGCGCCTTCATCCCCGACCGGACCATCATCATCAACAACCGGATCGGCGGCCCGGTTGCGACCTGAGCCCCGGCCGGGCTTTCGTCCAGGGTTTTTCGTCGAATCATTGCAGGTTACGCATAGCGGAGAAAAGAAGGGTTCTTAACCCTGGATGTCGCCTATCTTATCCTTTAAGATTCTCGTGCGGTTCCCGCACTGGCAACGCTGCCACAATAATCTTCGAGGGTGACACCAATGATCGTGTGGAATCGGTCGCGAACAATCCTGGCCGGGGCATTGCTTGCCGCCCTGGGCGTCTGCCTTTGCCCGGGAAGCTCCCGGGCCGCAGATCATCGTGACTCGCCCCGGCTGATGGCCAACGTCCTGTTCGAAGGCAACATCGACATCAATGATGTTTACCTCTTCAAATCGCCGGTTAACAAGGCCAACACCGTCATCATCGTGACGCTGAGCCCGGCCGCCGGCGTGGTCGGCCCGGCGACGTTCCACCCGTTCGCCCTGTACGAGGTCCGGCTCCAGAACACGGCGGCGATCGCCGACAACATGGTCTTCCAGTTCACCTTCTCGGTGCCCGACGCCTTCGGCCGCCAGAACATGCAAGTTATCCGGCAGTCCACAAATAACAGCCAGCCGCTCGTCACTCAGGCCGGGCTGGCGCCGGCCGGCTCGATCGTGAACCAGCAGATTGCCTTCGGGCCGACGGGCCGGCCGCTTGCGCTCAGGGGGGGCGGGCAGGTCATCGCCGGCCTGTATGACGACCCCTTCTTCTTCGACCTGAACGCGTTCAACACGCTCGTCTCCCGGGCCAACGCAGGTGCGTCGCTGGCGAAACGGATCGCGCCGTTCCAGAATCCGAGCTTCCCCGACAACTTCTTCGGCACCTTCAACGTGCTCGCGCTCGTGATGGAAGTGCCCACCGCGTCGCTCCAGTCGTCCAGGGCCAACACCAAGTTCGCCATCTGGGTCCGGACCGTCTTCAACGGCGAGCAGGTCGACCGGATGGCCCGCCCGGCGATCAACACCGCGACCATCCCGCAGGCGCTCAAGGGGGCCTTCAACGTCGGGACGCCGTTCAGCGACCAGGCCCTCTTCACGAACGGGGTGATCGAGGACGAGATGCACCTCTACGGGGTCAGCAGTGCCTACGGCCTGAAGATCGCCCAGACGGTCCTGCCGGACCTCCTCACCTACGACGCGTCGAGTACCTCGGGGTTCCTCAACGGCCGGAAGCTGGATGACGACGTGATTGACGCGGAGCTGGCGCTCCTCACCAACGGCGGCCTGACGACCGACCGGGTCGGCAACGACTCGTTCTTCTCGGGCAAATTCCCCTACCTGGGCTCCGCGCAGCCCCACCGTTGATCGGGGCACGATCGGCGAAACGAGGGCCCGGGCCGCGGGACGATGGGGGACACCCCGTCGGCCCCGGCCCGGGCCGCCGTCCGGGTCGCCCTGGAACTGAGTCTCCCCATCCGCCGCCGTCCGCCGGAGGTATCCCGATGAGTCTCCGCCCCTCCCTCATCCTCGGCTTGCTCGCGTTGGCCTGCCCGGGCCGGCCATCGTCCGCCCAGGAGCCCTCGCCGCCGAACCGGCCGTTCCCGCTCGGCCAGGTCCCGCCGCTGGCGGCCGACGAGCCGCCGCCGGCCGACGGCGGCCCGCTGGCCTTCGTGTACACGACGGACGAAGCGATCCGTTATTTCGAGGCCCGGGTTGCTCGGAATCCGCGAGACTATACGAGCCACCGGATCCTCGGCGAATTCCACGAGAAGAAGGCCGAGGAGTCGGGCGACCTCGCCAGCTACGAGCGGGCCGAGGCCGCGCTCCGCCGGTCGCTGGAGATCGAGCCTTTCTACGATCGCGCGAGGACGACGCTGGCGGCCGTGCTGTGCAGCCGGCACAAGTTCGCCGAGGGTCTGGCGATGGCCCGCGAGGTCCTGGCCAAGGACCCGAGCAACGTCGACGTCCTGGCGACCCTGGGCGACGCCCTCCTGGAGACGGGCCGGTACGCCGAGGCCGAGAAGGTCTTTGGCGAACTCCGCAAGAAATCCGAGGCTCCCCCCATCATCGCGCGGCTGGCGACCCTGGCCGAGCTCAAGGGCGACGCCGACGAGGCGCTCCGGCTGATGGGGATCGCCGAGGCCAAGGCCCGTGGCTCGTCGGGCGAGCCGGCCAAGGGCGAGAAGGCCGCCGCGTGGTATCGGGCCCGCCTGGGCGACATCGCCTTCCTCGCCGGGCGGATCGACGAGGCCGAGTCGCATTACCAATCCGTCGCGCCGAAGACCGACCCTTTCCACGACGCCACCGCCGCACTCGGCAAGCTCCGGGCCGCCCAGGGCAAGCTCGACGAGGCGGTCGAGTTGTACAAGAAAGCCATCGCCATCGGTCCCGACCCCCACATGCTCTCCGCGCTGGGCGACCTGTACAGGAAGCTCGGACGCGAGGCCGAGGCCCGCCCCCTGTACGACCAGGCCGTCCGGATCGCCTCGGGCAAGCCCGAGCTGCGCCGGATCCTGGTCATGTTCTACGCCGACCACGACCGGAACCTGCCCGAGGCCCTGGAACTGGCCCGGCTCGACCTGTCCGAGCGACAGGACATCTACGGCTTCGACGCCCTGGCCTGGGCCCTTTACCGGAACAACAAGCCCGAGGAGGCCGCCAAAGTGATGGCCGGGGCGTTCGAGCTCGGGACCCGCGACGCCAACCTCGACTACCACGCCGGGATGATCCAGCTCCGCCTCGGCGACAAGGCCCGGGCCCGCGAGCACCTGGCCCGGGCCCTGGCCCGCAATCCCGTCTTCTCGCCCCATGCCGACGAAGCCCGGAAGGCCCTCCGGGATCTGGACAAGGAAGGCAACCCGGTCCCCCGGCCCTGATCCCGGTGCCCGCCACCCCGCCCGGCCGGGCCGCCGCCTTGTAAAGTCGCCCGCCGAGGACGGGGGTTCCGCACGCCTCGGCCCGCGACCGTCGCGGGGACGCCGGAGCCGAGGAGGTCTGGCGCGAGAGCTTCGGCCGGAACCACGTCGACCTCTGGACCGGCGGAGCGACCTTCCTCGAAGGCTACCTGAAGACCCTCGCCGCGAGGTTCGCCGCCCCTGACATCGTTCGGGGATGACCTCCGATTCCTGAGACCTGCCCCGACTGGAGGCGAGCCGGTCGCGCCCTTTCTTACACTTGTCATTGACGCACCCCTGCGTCGGCGATAAGCTCGGTCATCGCGGATCGACTGGCCGAGGATCCCGGGAGATCGGATGGACGTCAAGCTGTGGTTGTCGGCCCGCCTGGCGGCGTCGATCGTGAAACGTCGGCCCGCCCTCTCGGCTTTCGTGGTGGGGCTGGTGGCGGTCGTCGGCGGGTCCTGGATCTGGTGGGCGACGCAACTCCGGGGACTCCCCGACATCTCCGAGCCGTTCGACCTGGCGGCGACCGGGACGGTCGATATCCCCGCCGGCAGGAACGCGTTCGTCGAGTACCGCCACGTCTCCACCCTGCTCCGGCGCCCCTGGCCGAAGTCGGGACCTTCGATCCCCGGCGACTTCGATTCCCGCGAGGAATGGTCGAACGCCGATCCGGCCTGGCGCGATCACGTTGAGGCCAGCCGAGACGCCCTGGCCGTATGGCTCAGGGGGACGGCACGGCCCGACGCCCTCTATCTCCAGCCCAAGGATGTCAATGCCGGTACGATCCTGCCGGTGATCGACGACCTGAAGGGCCTGGGTCGGATGGCGGCGATGGAGGGGACTCTCCGACTGGATCGGGACGACCCGGCCGGCGCCTGGACCTGGTTCCGCGCCATCCTCCGATCGAGCCGGCATTGCGGCCGGCACGGCTGCATGATCGAGCGGTCGGTCGGCGTCGCGCTCCACGCCGTCGCCTATCGACGGCTCGCGAAGTGGGCCGCCGACCCCCGGGTCGACGCCGCCCTGCTCCGCGAGGCCCTGGCCGAGGTCATCGCCGTCGACGCCCGGACGCCCCCCGCCTCCGACGGCTTGAAGATGGAGTACCGGATGTTCCTCAAGCTCCTCGGCGAGCACGGGGACGCCCTCGACCGGAATCTGGCCTTGATCGCATCGCCGCCATCCTCGGGCGACCTGTCCTCCTGCTGGAAATACTGGGCTGCGCCCGGGGCGCGGGGGGCGGTCCAGGGGGCCTGCCTGGCGCTGAAGGACGAGCGGGAGCGGAGCCTCCGGGTCGGCCGACTCCTCGTCGCCAACTGGCTGGCACAGGTCGACAAGCCGGCGGGGCTCCGGGCGGAGGCGGTCCATCAAGGTCCGTTGATCTACCGATCGGGCGGGGGCGACCCGCCCGCCTCTCGGGCCATTTCGCCCGAAGACCTGGCCCGGTGGTACGACTCGTCCTTCATCGTCACGCGGTCGATCCCGGACCCCGCCCGATGGCTCCGGACGCTGCAAGGCGAGCGAGTCCGCCAGGCGAAGCTGATCGTCGTCCTGGCCTCCGAGCTGTACCGCCGCGACCGGGGGACGGCCCCCGCCCACCCGAAAGTCCTCGTCGGGCCTTACCTCGGCTCTCTGCCCGAGGGATACGACTCGGCCGACGACGCACCGGCCCGATGAGGCCCGGCGGCCCGCCGGACGTCACCGCGCCGCGCCGGCGAGTGCGGCGGGGTCGTCGACGACGAGGTAATGGCCGTGGTCGGCGGTGACGATCAGGGCCGAATCGTCCCAGTTGCTGTTCTTCTCGACCCAGGCGATGATCGCCCGGACCGCGTCGTCGCCGCTCAGGATGGCGCCGATGGCATTGTCGAGGTTGTTGTCGTGGAGGGCGAAGTCGACGTCGCCGGCCTCGACGAACAGGGCAAACTTCCGACCCGGCCGGGCCGCCAGGACGGCGATCCCGGCGTTGGTCAGGTCGACCAGGACCGGGTTCTCTTTCAGGTCTTCGGGAGAATATCTTTCGGCCTTGCCGGTGATCCCCGCGACGGGGTCGAAGCCCCCGTCGGCGGTCCGGTAGGGCAGGTGGTTGAAGTGGGTGTTGCCGAAGAGGCCGAACAGGCGATGGTCGCCCTCGGCGGCCTTCCGCGCGGCGTCGGCGAGGGCCGAGCCGCCGTCGACCCCGGGCGTGGTCTGGACGACGACGTATCGGCCACCGTTCCGGAGGTCGATGGCCGCCTTGTCGGCGTCGGTGATGTAGGCGTTGCCCTCGACGGCGTTCTTGCCCTGCTGCCTGGCCATGTCGGCCGCCCTGCCGGCCAGGCCGAATCCGGTCCCGATCGCGACGTCCAGGCCCGGGTGGGCCGGCTCCTTGCCGGCGGACTGGGCGATGCTGGCCAGGCCGAGCATGTCTCGGCCGAGGTCCTGGTAGTCGTCGCGGTGGACGTTGTGGGCGTACATCGCGGCGGGCGAGGCGTGGTCGAACGGCACGCTGGTGACGGTCCCGACCTTCCAGCCCTCCGCCTGGAGCCGGTTGAACAGGGTGGGGACGAACCGGCCGTCGTCGGTCACGTTGATCCCGTTGTTGTAGGCCTTGACGCCCGTGGCGAACTCGGCGGCGCTGGTGGACGAGTCGGTGTAGGCGTGAAGGACGCCACCGACGTCGGCCACGCCCTTCCGGTCCGCGGCGTTGGCCGACTGCCCCTTCAGGTACCCCGGCGCCCTGGGGCCGAGCGGCCCGAGGGTCCAGGGGTCCGGCCCGGCGATCCTGGGGTCATAGCCCCCGCCCAGGCCCCCCTCGGGGATAGTCACGGTCTGGGCGTCAAAGTCGGGCGTGTTCTTGTCGTGGGTCGGGCTGGTGACATAGGATCCGGACCGCGCCGAGCCGTCGGCGGTGTAGTCGAGGAAGGCGAGGCCCGACCCCTTGCCCTCGCGGTAAACCCGACCGGACTTCGCGATCGCTGCGGCACGGGTGGTCTCCCAGTCCATCCCGTCGAACCAGACGATGAACAGGTGCTTGACCCCCCGCGCCACGGCGTCGTCCTGGACCCGGCGGAGGTCGCTCTGGTCGGCGTATTCGGCCGCGGGGTTGACGGTCCGATCGGGGAGGAAGCCATACATCGCCCTGACCCTGGCCGGGTCGCGATAAACGCTATTGGCCCCGGTAACGGCGCCCAGGTCGACTTTCCGGCCGAAGGTATAGACCGGGATCAGCCGGTTGGTGTGGCTGGCGTGGTTCGAGAAGACGTCTCCTGGGCCTTGCGAGCCGAAATGGTAGGGCCGGCCCGCCTTCTCGTCCTTGCGGGCGACCGCTTCGATCTGGATCGCCTTGATCCGGTCTTCGGCCGGGGCGGGCCCGGGGGAAACGAGTGCCAGGAGGGCGAAGACCGCGGCCGGGCGGGTGGAAACGATCACGGCGAGCTCTCCTGGTTGGGCCCGGCGACCTGATCCGGGCCGATCGTCTCTGGTCGCGGCTTTCGGTGAAGATTTTGGGGGCAACGTAACAAAACCTGGGGAAGAATGGGAGGGGCGGGCGCTTCGGGCCGCGCGATCGACCCGATCGGCTCCCCGAATCCCCACCGTTGAGTTAGGATGGTCCCGTCCTGAGCGGCGGGATCGGGACATCCCGGCGCCTGCCTACCGGCCCAGGTCGGGCCGGCAAGGATGAGGCGACGCGACCCCGGATCAGAGCGGAGGTGGCGGGTTGCATCGCGACGTGTTGGCCATCGTCCTGGCCGGGGGCCGCGGGTCCCGGCTGGAGCCCCTGACCCGAGACCGGGCCAAGCCCGCCGTCCCTTTCGGCGGGATCTATCGGATCATCGACTTCACGCTCTCGAATTGCATCAATGCCGACCTCCGCAAGATCCTGGTCCTGACCCAGTACAAGGCCGTCAGCCTGAACCGGCACATCGACCAGGGCTGGAAGTTCCTCTCCCGAGAGCTGGACGAGTACATCGAGGTGATCCCGCCCCAGCAGCGGATCGCCGACCACTGGTACCAAGGGACCGCCGACGCGATCTATCAGAATGTTTACACGATCGAGAAGGCCGCCCCCCGGGACACCCTGATCCTGGCCGGCGATCACATCTACAAGATGAACTATGCGGAGATGATCGCCTTCCACCGCGAGAAGCAGGCCGACCTGACCATCGCCTGCTTCCCCATGCCCAAGGCCGAGTCGCGCGAGCTGGGCGTGCTCAGCGTCGCCGACGACGGCCGGGTCCTCGCCTTCGTGGAGAAGTCGACCGACGCCCCCACCATGCCCGGCCATCCCGACCAGATCCTGGCCTCGATGGGGATCTACGCGTTCGCCACCGACGTGATGTACGAGCGGCTGTTCCGCGACGCCGCCCGGAAGGAGGCGAGCCGCCACGACTTCGGCCACGACATCATCCCCGACATGCTCGCCGACGCCCGGGTCTTCGCCTATCCGTTCCGCGACGAGAACCGCAACAAGCGGGGCGCCTACTGGCGCGACGTCGGCACCCTGGACGCTTATTACCAGACCAGCATGGACCTGATCCAGGTCGACCCGATCCTCAACCTCTACGACCGCGACTGGCCGATCCACACCTATCAGCCGCCCATGCCACCACCCAAGTTCGTCCACGCCGACGCCAACCGCCGGGGCGCCGCCTACGACTCGATCGTCTGCCAGGGCGCGATCGTCTCCGGGGGCCAGGTCTTCCGGAGCATCCTCTCCCCCGGCGTCCGGATCCACAGCTACGCCCTGATCGAAGACTCGATCCTCTTTGACGGGGTCGAGATCGGCCGACACGCCCGGATTCGCCGCGCCATCCTCGACAAGGACGTCAAGGTCCCCCCCCATTTCGAGGTCGGCTGGGACCGCGAGGCCGACCTCGCCCGCGGCATGACCGTCACCGAAGAAGGGATCACCGTCGTCGCCAAGGCCGAGGAACTGGAACGATTCCTGCCGCGCCAGAGGTGACGGGGACCGGCCAGGGCGTGCCGGGCGACCGTGCTCACCTCGGCAATTTCAGCTCGTAGGAAACCGTGACCGAGAGGCTCATTTCCTGTTCACCCGCGCTGACCGGCATCGAGGGGGCGGGGGCGGCCGGGGCGGGCGCGAACCCGTAACCCATCGGCGCCTGCGAAATCGCCATCCAGCCCTGGTCCGACTCCGTGATCTGGACGACGGGGCCCAGTTCCATGCCCGAACGCCCGGCGTAGAACTCGGCCTTTCGCCGCGCGGCGTCGAATGCCTTCGCCCGCAGGTCGGCCATCACGGCCTCCCGATCATCCGATCGGAAGGCGATGCCGTACAACTGGTTGGACCCGGCCTTCATCCCCGCATCGACCAGATCGCCGATCCGGGCCGGATCGCGCGCCGTGATCCGGACCGTGTTCGTGACCTCGTAACCGAGCACCCTCGGGACGGTCGCGTCCGGGGGCGCATCGGGTCGCGTCTCCATCGGTCGCGAGAATTGGGGAGAGATGGAGATGTGTGAGGTCTGGATGTCCTTGGCCGCGACCCCGCGCTTCTTGATCGCATCGACCAGGACGGTCATCGCCCGGTTGTTGTCCGCGACGGCCTCGGGGGCGGTCGGCCGGGCGGTCGTCACCCCCATCGAGATGTCGGCCACGTCGGGCGCGACGGAGATCCGGGCGGTCCCGACGACGCTCACCTGACGCGCGGGCGTCAGGGTCCCCCGCAGGGCATCCTTGTCGACGCGGAGGACGACCTCGCCGGGACCGTCCGCCGGCCGTGGTTGCGCCTCGGCCCGCGTCGAGCACCCGGCGATCGAGCCGACGATCCCGCAGATCAAATAAACGAGGTTTGTTCTCATGTTTATTCCTCCTTTGTGTGAGGCCCTCGGGGCGGTTGGTGATGCAGGAAGGTTGTCATCGACGCGCCTGACATCGGGGCCTCGCACCGGTCCCGACCATGATAAAAAGGGCGCCGTTCGACCGCAGATCGATCCCCGGAACCTCCGGGGGTCATCCCTCGGGCGGCGGGAGGGCGGCGACGAACTCGGCGAGCTGGGCCGCGTCGGGGCTCCGGGCGGTCCGGACGTAGTAGCCGCTGGTGGCGACCCCGGCGCAGAGGCTTTCCTCCAGGCCCAGGCCCAGGATCCGCCCGAGGCAGAATCCGGCGTTGAAGTGGTCGCCGGCGCCGGTGCTGATCAGGGGGTTCGCGACGAACGGGCCGGGGAATCGGGCGGATCCGTGCTCGGTCGCGGCGGCGGCGGCCCTGCGGGGGTGGATCACCACGCAGCCGAGGCCGAGGGCCCGGCGGATCGCGGCGGCATCCTCCTCGATCGAGGAATCGCGATCGACGCGATCGGGCAGTCCGAGGGCTTCGGCGACCTGGGCCGACTCCTTCAGGTTCATCCCGAGGATCACGTCGACGTGCTCCTGGAACCGGGTCACGGTGGCCAGCGCGGCCCGGAGGTCATCGCGGGTCCGCTTCTCGGGGTCGGCCAGGTCGACGTACAGGGTCCGGCCGGCCTTCGGCAGGGCGGGGAGGACGTCGGCGAGGAGGTGGTCCCAGATCTCGCCCAGCCTGGGGAGCATCGTCCAGTTGAGCATCCCGATCAGGGTCGCCCCGCCCATCAGGGCGGCCAGCCCGGGCGCGCCGACCCGGGCCGAGAGATTCTCGCGATTCACGTCGGCGAGCGACTGGTACTTGCCGAGCATCAGCTTGCCGTCGGCGAACTCCAGGGCGTCGGTGTGGCCCGGTTCGGCGATGCTGATGACCTTGGCCCTCGACGCGAACTCGCCGAAGACGGGGTCCACGGTCGGATAGCCGAGGCTCCCGATGTAGGTCACGTCCAGCCCCATCGAGGCCAGGGCGTTGGCCATGATCGGCCCATTGCCGCCGAGCTTGCGCTGTTTGACCACCAGCTCGTAGTTGCTCGACTCGCCGGAAGCCTCCAGGATCTTCCGGGCCATCGCCGCGATGCTGGCGACGGGGTCGAAGCTCTCGGGGCCGTATCGCTTGTCGACGACGGTGATGATCTCGTCGACGAACCCATCGAATCCGAGGATGGCCTTCATCGACCCGAACGACGGGGCGGCCCGGGTGATCGCCTCTGTGGTCGACCGGCAGATCTGCTGACGCGAAGACGCCATGGGATGTCATCCTGGTCGGGCCCCAATCCGGGGCGGCTGATGGTCGCGAGTCGTCCCGGACCCGAGCATAACCGCCCCGACGCGATTTTTCGCCGGTTCACCGGGCGTCGGACGATCCGGGACGGGCCGACGAAAGTGGCTTCGTTCCCACCCGGCCGGAAGTGGCTTCGTTCCCACCCGGCCGGAAGTGGCTTCGTTCCGGTGCGCCAGGCCAAGCCTGGTGGATCTTGTCAGTTGAGAGGTGCTGATCATGGGAATTGCTCGTTCGCCATGAAGCCAACCAGCGGCGTCACGAGTAATCGTGGCGTCGAAGC
>JAABUK010007710.1_pt1 | contig 15413 bp, 12 predicted proteins | sample 5559141 | NCBI WGS metagenome assembly JAABUK01 (sample SAMN10711869, study PRJNA513367) | rock metagenome | isolation source: Antarctica rocks | place: Antarctica: Victoria Land, Pudding Butte nord | collected 2016-01-03
TCAGGTCGAGCCCCTTGGCCGCCCGCCCCGCGCCCATCCCGGCCCAGTTGTTGTAGCTCCCGGAGTAGCCGTGGAGCAGGTAGAGCACCGGGTATCGCTTGTCGCCGGAGGTTTCGTAATCGGCCGGGAGGATGAGGTTGTACGCCGTCTTGCGGCCGATCGAGGGGGCGTCGATGATGACGGTCTTGGCCGGCGTCGGCGGCTGCGCCGAGCCGGGACGGGGGATCAGGAGCAGGGCGATGATTAGGGCCGTGGCCAGCAAGGCCCCGCGTCGGGGGGAAATCATGGGTGTCGGTCCAGGGGTCGGGGGTGGGTGATCGGGAGTGGAACCCGCGAGGGCTCCCAGTTCAAGAGCGTCAAACGGGCCGAGGCCGGGCGGATCTCGCAAGGTTCTGACAGCAGATAGCAAAAAAGGGGTCGGGGACCTTTATCCTAGACGGGAGAATCCTTGACTTCGCTCAAAAAGGGTTCCTGACCCCCTTTCATGGGTCGGGCGATTGATCTGGATCGTCACGGTTCGGGAATTCGGCATTTTGCTATCTCCGAATATTAATTGATACTGGATATCGACGCAAATATGGGATCGCGGATGGCGATGAGTCGCTATGAGGGGATGGGGAAATTACAAGCCCTCTTATCCAGGGTTGAATAACGGGCTTGGTAGGTGGACGGACGACTCGGTGGCCGTTAAGCTGGGGGGCTTTGGGTATGCAGGGGGTTGGACGAGCGAGGAGGGTTCATGGCGGGATCGGGTGATGAAGAGGTCATCCCGGGGAAGGCCTTCTTCGGGTGGCTGGAGCAATCCGCCGCCGCGAGAGGGTTCCTCTACGCGGCGATGACGGTCCTGGGGATGTGGCTCGCTGTCTGGATCGTGGTGCCCAGGTTCTACACCGGGCCGGAGGCTGGGGTGTTCGGGGACAGCTTCGGCGTCGTGACCTCACTATTCAGCGGGCTGACCCTGCTGGGAGCTGGATACGCGGTCTATCTACAGCACGAGGAGCTGAAGATCGCTCGCGATCAGAATAGGGGTGCAGAGCAGGAGCGGGCCGAGACGTTGAGGGTGCTCGCCCGCCAAGCGGACGCTTTGACGACCGCCGCCAAACTCCAGGCCATCAGCGCCATCGGGCAGATGGATGTCGCCCGATTCCAGTATCACCAGATCGACTTGGCGATGATGAATCCGCTGGTCCTGAAGCCGATCTTGGAGCGGGTCGACTCCAGCCGCCAGTTCGCCCAGATCCTGCTGCTCGACGCCGAGACACCGAACTTCGATTGGGGAGGTGTGGCGATCGAGCGGCGTGCGCCGATTCGGAAGTTCTACCTCCAGTTGCTGCGAGGGGCGATCGCGAAGGTCCGGGCGTTTCCTGAGGACGCCTCCGTCTTCGATCCGATCAAACCTCTCATGGATCTGCAGCGGGAGGTCGAAATCCTCGCGGGTCAGGTCGATGCGGGGTCGATAGGCGGGCTCCTCCTGATGACGCATGGGGAGTTGGAGGGGATGATCGTGTGGCTCCGCTCTGAGGGAGGAATCCCACCGATGGAGGAGCGGGCGAGGCTGACCCGCGAGGATTATGAGCTCCGGGGGGCCCAACCCATAGTTCCGGATCACTTCGATGCCGGGCGCAAATCCGCGGTGCTCGATTGTTTGCGGGGCCTGGAGAATCAGGCCTTGTGAGACGAGAGAAGCCCTCCCATATCCAACCCTGGATATGGGAGGGCTTGTGGGTCTTCGAGCGGGATATCCTGACTCTCTTCTCTCCTTACTCAGGGAGTGGGTTCCCTTCCGGCGGAGTAGGACTTGTGACCCTATGATACGGCGAGGTGCAGCGAGCCACCTCAAGGTTGTGGGCTTCATCCCCGGCGCTTTGAGCGTCACTATGACCAAGCCTTTCCAAGAGCCGAGCGGCTTTCTCTTTGTCGCCACTCCTGTATTGTGTTTCGATTTCAGTGCAAGACTTGCAGTAATCTTTCGTGGGATCGGAGCACCCCACGACGAAGACCAGACAGATTGCAGCGAGACGGAAATTCATGATCCTCATTGCCCTGATTCTTGATTGGAGTTGCATCATCGGTTCTGGAGGAGCGCCCCGGAGTTGCGGAGCTTCATGCCACATGACGTTCGTAGGCAACGTGCTGCCTCACGTTCAGGCCGATGTCCCAGAGCACCACGCCCGCGGTGCCGAGGAGGAAGCTAAACGCCGAGCCGGAGACGGTGGCCAGGACATAGTACAGTAGCCCGGTCCGGGACATGTCCTTCATCGCGCCCTCCAGGGGGGAGTCCCGGTGGGAGGAGGACGGGGTGAACGAGTTCGCCCAGTTCACCAGGCCCCATCCCGAGAGCAGGAGTTCCAGCAGCGCGAGGGCGATCATCATCCAGGACGCGACTCGTAGCCCGTCGTAGCAGCCGTAGTCTAACAGGGACCGATCCAGAAAGCCCGAGCTTAGGGTTGGGGTCGGAACTGGGGTGATCGGGGGAACCTGCGGATCCAGGTCGTAGAGTTTCGAGGGTTCCTCTAGACCTAATCCGGAAACCGGGATGGGGATGAAGGCGTGGGTAAAAAAAGGGTCAGGAACCTTTAACGGATCATGCATCGGCTCGGAGCTGTGTTTGGTTCCTGACCCTTTTTTTTCGCCATCTTTTTGGCCGAAAGTGTGCTAACCGCCCGCTCGCGGAACGATCTTATTAAGGAACGGACGAGATTGACCCACACCCTCGATGAGGCCGCACCATGCCTGTCAGCGAAGCCCGACTTGCTGCGAATCGCGCCAGTGCCTTGAAATCGACCGGCCCGAGGACTCAGGCCGGCAAGGATCGGTCGCGGATGAACGCGCTGAAGCATGGACTCTGCTCGGAGGTCGTCCGGGTCCCGGAGGATCAGGAGGCGATCGACCGCAGGTCTCGGGCCTGGCTGCACTCGCTGAAGCCGCAGAACGGCTATCACGGCTGGATGATGGACGATGTTTCGGTCCTGACGTTCAAGCTGGAGCGTTGCGCGCGGATCGAGCGGCGGGTGCGGGACGCGGCCTCGCTCCGCGCCGAGACCGGGTGGGACGACGACCGGCGGGCCCTGGCCGAGGCGACGGGCTCGGGCCTGGCGAGCAACCCGGCGGGCGTGGTCGAGGACCTCCGCAAGACGCCCCAGGGGTGCGTCTGGCTGGCCGAGCGCTGGGCGATGCTCGCTAGGGCGGCCGACCGTTCCGGGTCGAATGAATGGTCGGCCGATCAGGCCTCGATGGCCTTCGACCTGCTGGGGACCCACCACGCCTTCCGCCAGGGGAGCCCCGCCGAGGTGATCGACCGCCAAGGCCGGGTGGTCGACGAGGGGACGGCCCTCGCCGAGTTCGCCAGGGCCCGGGTCGACGACCTGCTCGCCCATCGCGAGACGCTCGTCGAGGAGGACCAGCACGCCCGGAGCATGGTCGAGGCCGACCTCGTCGAGCCGCCGACCGACGAGCTCCGGCTGATGCGCCGCTACGAGGCGGCCTTGCACAAGCGGCTCCGCTGGAGCATCGGGCAGGTCGCCACCGAGTCGCCCCGGATCCGCCCGAGCGCCGACCTCCAGGAGCATCACTTCCCCCCCAGGCCGGAATTGAAGACGGAGGGGGCGACGGCCGGGCCGGAGGCCTCGGCGAAGAAGCCCCGGTTCTGCGAGCCGCCGCACGCCCCCTTCGAGCTGGAGGCCGACGAGATCCCGCCGGTCGGCGTGAGGCCCGACTATCAGGCGATCCTCGACGCCCGGAAGGAGAAGAAGCACCGCAAGGCCGAGGCTCGCCGCCTCGCCCGCCGGAAGAAGCTGGAGGACCTGGTTGGATGAGCCGAACGAAGCCGGTTTGCATCCTCCCCGGAGCGGAACGAACCCAGGGGCCGGGGAATTGAACCGCCAAGACGCCAAGAGCGCCAAGAGGATGCAGAGGAGAAGACGGAGGAAGGAGGAGCGAGTCGAGAGGGAAAACTCCTCGATGCGAGCCGGTCCCGGGTTTTATCCACAGAGGGGGGGATGGTTTTGACTCCGATCGATGTCCTCTCCGTGGACCGATGGCTTCCCGAGCGTCGTCCCGGACGTGGGTCAAAGTCGGCCCTCCTCATTTCCTTTCTCTCTGTTCTGCCTCTTCTTCCTCCGTCCCCTTGGCGTCTTGGCGGTTCCATTCTTGGGGTTCGACTCGATCGGCAGGACAAGACCTGCCCTACGAGAAAAGGCGACGGGTCGGCCGATCGCGGAACGAAGCCGGTTCGCATCCTCCCCGGCGCGGAACGAACCCAGGGGCGGGGGAGCCTTCCCGACTCGCGGCCTCGCGAGTAAATTGGGAGAGGCCCGAGCGAGGCTCCCCGCCCACGGTTCCCGCCCTCGACGACGACGACACCCCCCGCCGCGGTTTGCGAGCGACCCTCCCCGGTCGAAAGGCCCGACGCATGCCCCATCGACGCGATTTTTTCCGCCTCGGCGCCATCTCGCTGGGGAACGTCTTCGGCCTGGCCCTGGCCGTGCCGGGGGTGAAGTTCCTCCTGGATCCGCTCGGCAAGAAGGCCGCCGGGGGCAACTTCAAGGCGCTGGCCAGCCTCGGCCAGTTGCAGGTCGGCGAGCCCCAGGCGTTCGCGATCATCGCCGCGAGGCGGGACGCCTGGGTGAAGTACCCCGAGGAGCCGGTCGGCTCGGTCTGGCTGGTCCGTCAGCCCGAAGGGGCCAAGGAGCCGGTGGTGGCGCTCTCGGCGGAGTGCCCGCACCTGAGCTGTCCGGTCAGCCTCGCGGCCGACCGCAAGACGTTCCTCTGCCCCTGCCACGGGGCGAGCTTCGCCCTCGACGGCGGGCGGCTCAACGAGGTCGCCGCCCGGGGGATGGACGCCCTCCCGGTCGAGCTTTCGGAGTCGGCCGACCCCGAGGTCCTCGTCAAGTTCGAGCGGTTCCAGCCCCAGTCCTCGAAGAAGGTGCCCCTTGCCTAAGCCCCTCGTCGCCTCGCTCGCGGATTGGCTGGACGACCGGACCGGGATCGTCGGCGTCGGCCGGCACGTCCTGGAGCGGCCGATGCCCGGCGGCGCCCGCTGGGGCCACGCCCTCGGCTTCGCCCTGGCCAGCACCCTGGTCGTCGAGCTGGTCACCGGACTCCTCCTGATGACGACCTACAGCCCCTCCGCCCCCTCGGCCTGGGGGAGCGTCTTCTATATCAGCAGCGCGATGGAACTCGGCTGGTTCGTCCGGGGCCTGCATCGCTACGCCTCATTTGGCTCGGTCGTCCTCGGCGGCCTCTTCCTCGTCCGGCTGGTGATCGCCGGGGCCTACCGGGCCCCCCGCGAGGTCCACTGGTGGCTGGCCGTCGGCGCGTTCCTCCTGATCCTCGGCCTCGGCGTGACCGGCAACATCCTCCCCTGGGACCAGCGCGGCTACTGGGCGGCGGTGGTCGAGACCACCATCGCCGGGGGGACCCCGGTCGTCGGGCCGATGCTCAAGAAGGTGATCCTGGGCGGGTCCGAGTTCGGCACGCCCACCCTCACCCGGTTCTATGCCCTGCACGTCGTCGTGCTGCCTGGCCTCCTGATGGTGATCGGCTGGGCCTACGCCGTCCTCTTCGGCAAGCACGGCTACGACGGCCCCGCCGAGTCGGAGCGGAACGAACCCTACTGGCCCCGCCAGGCGTTCTACGACCTGGCGCTGGCCGCCGGGGTCCTTGGCGTGCTCTCGATCCTGACCCTCGCCCGCCACGGCTACAGCCTCGACGCCCCGGCCGACCCGGCGAGCGACAACTACCCGGCCCGGCCGGAGTGGTACTTCCTCCCGCTGAACATCCTGCTCCACTCCTTCGAGGGCCGCGAATATATCGCCACCATGATCATCCCCGGCGCGATCGTGACGGGCCTCTTCCTGCTCCCGCTGGTCGACAAGATCTTGCCGAGGCGGCTGGGCTACGCGGCGGCTTGCAGCTTCCTGGCGACCGTCGGCGTCGCGGCCTTCGTCCTGATCGGGGTCGGGGTCTATCGCGACTCGACGAGCCCCGCGTATCGGGCCGCGCGGTTGAAGGCCGACGAGGACGCCGGCCGAGCCGCCCTGCTCGCGACCCGCGACGGCATCCCGCCCGAAGGGTCGAGCTACGTCCTCGGGCTCGACCCGGTCCATCGGGGCGGGGCGATCTTCGCCGGGAAGTGCGCGGGGTGCCACCTCGGCGAGGAGGAGGGGGCGAACTCGGCCCCGCTCCTGGCCGATTACGGGTCGTACACCTGGGTCCGGGGGCTCCTGGAGAAGCCCGACGCGAAGGCTTATTACGGCAACGCCCCCCAGTGCGACGGGATGACGACGTGGAAGGAGTCGTCGAAGCTCGACGCGAAGGGGCTCGACGAGGTCGCGGCCTACGTGGCGACGTTCGCCAACGTCCCCGAGGACGCCACGCCCGAGGAGTGGCAGGCCGACCCGAAGGTGAAGGGCCACCCCGGCCGCGCCGCCTACCAGAAGGAATGCGCCCAGTGCCACACGATGGGCGGCGACCCGGCCCTCCGCGAGAAGATGATGCAGCCCGCCCCCGACCTCTTCGCCTGGGGCTCGGCCCGGTGGACGGCGCGGATGATCCGGCACCCCGGCGATATCAAATTTTATGGATATCTGGAAGCCGAGCAGAAGATGCCGGCCTTCGCCGGGCAGTTGACCGACCGCGACGTGGGGACGGTCGTCCGGCTCCTTCGGGGCCCGAAGGCCGCCGGCTCGGCCGATTCCGTTACCTCGGCTTCCCGTTAAATGAGAGGGAAAAACGTCATTAAAATGCGGCGATCGACCTGGTTTTTCCTTGAGTTGGGGTCGGGGGCTGGCTAGACTCCACCTACTTCAACGAGGCCTGACGCGGACCGAAGAGATCAAGTCCAAACCTGCTAGCCGCGTCGGGCCAAGCCGTCCTCCTGATCAATCCGGGACCTCCCCTGGTCCGCGACTCCTCCTCGCGGATGGCCCTCGCAACGATTGCGACCCGGCCGGGTGCGTCCTTTGCTGTCCTCCGATCGCGGCCATGATGTGCCGCGCCTTGATTTGGCCGCCGCCCCTCGAGGCGAAGGGTCCCCCCTTCGCTGCGCCCCGGATGGGCCGTTCTCGGGGTGGTCAACGAACGGATTTCGCTGACGCCAACGCCAGGAAAGGAAGCCCAGCCATGAACAATCGCCCCCTGATCGGCATCAATGCGGACTATCGTGCCACCGCCAAGGGCCGGACCCCGCACAGCTACATGCACAGCGGCTATTACGACTGCCTGCTGTCCGCCGGCGCCATCCCGGTCATCATCCCGCCGCTGACCAAGGAGGCCGACCTCGCCCCGATCCTCGACAAGCTCGACGGGGTCTACCTGACCGGCGGCGACGACCTCGACCCGAAGAAGATGGGCCTGGCCCCGCACCCCTCGGTGACGGTCATGTCCGAGCGTCGTGAGAACGCCGACCGGCTCCTGATCAAGCTGGTCCAGCAGCGGCACATGCCGGTCCTCGGCGTCGGGCTCGGGATGCAGCAGCTCAACGTGGTCAACGGCGGCGGGATCTACCTCCACCTGCCCGAGGACATGCCCCGCTGCATCCCCCACCGCGACCCCCAGGGCGGCGTCCACCGCCACACCGTCGTCATGGAGCCGGGCACCCGGATGGAAGAGATCTACGGCCCCGGCGAGATCCGGGTCAACAGCTACCACCACCAAGGCATCCGCAAGCTCGCCCCCAACTTCCGCGTGGGCGCCGTTGCCCCCGACGGCCTGATCGAGGCCTTCGAGGGCAAGGACCCGGGCTGGTGGGTCGTCGGCGTCCAGTGGCACCCCGAGAACGAGGGGAACATCTCCCTCGACATGCAGCTCATCGAGGCCTTCACCGAGGCCGCCGCCTGCTCCCACAGCGTCCCGGCGCTGGCCAAGGTCGGCTGATCCGGCCGCCCGACCGCCCGCTCACCCAGTTCCATGCAGGGGCCGCGCACCACCCCTCTCGACCGCGCGGCCCATCGAATCACGCCGAAGAAAAAGGGACGAGGAAGGGGCGGCCAGGATAACCCGGCCGTCGCCTACCGGGTCAGTCGCGTCCACGGATGGGCGCGTCGTGCGTCGTCGCAGACGCGCCCGAGAGGCTTCCCTTCCTCGTCCTCGATTCCCCCCCCATCGACGCGGCCGGTCCCCCCACCAGGAGGGCCGGCCGCTTCGATCGTTTTCGAAGGGCGGGCCGAAAAAGGCTGATCGGATCGGCCCCAAGTTAGTGAATATACTTCCGACGGCGGGAAGTGGTCTCGCGTCGGGCAGGCTTCAGGCTGCCGACCCGAGTCCGCGGCAGGCGGAAGCCTGCCCTACCCATGAGGGCCATGAACGAACCCGCCGCGGAACATGGTGGCGAGGACGGGGAGGTCGGATTCGAGGAGGAGGGCGTGGGGGTCGGGGTCGTCGCGGTCGGGCAGGGGGATGACGGCGAGGTCGGCCGACTTGCCCACTTTCAGGGAGCCGGTGAGGTGGTCGAGCCGGAGGGCCCAGGCGCCAGCGAGGGTCGCCATCGTCAGGAGCAAAGGGCCGTCGGCCCCGCCGTCGCGGGCGTGGAGGAAGCGGGCCTCGTCGAGGACGCCGAGGGTCGGCGATGAGGCGAGGGAGTCGGTCCCGAGGCAGACGATCACGCCGCGTTCGAGCATCGCCCGGTAAGGGTGGGGGGCGTGGCCGAACCGGGCGTGGGTCCTCGGGCAGTAGGCGACGGCGACCCGCTGGCCCCCGGGCGCGGCCTCGGGGCGGAGCTGCCAGAAGTCTTCGGGCGGGAGGTAGTTGCCGTGGGCGACGATCCAGTCGGCCTGGCGGTTGTCGCCCTTGCGGAGGTAGTCGGCGGGCCTCGAGCCGATCGGCTCCCAGTCGGGATCCCAGGCTCCGAGCCCTTCGAGGAAGTCCCGGAGCGGGCCTTGCCGGGTTTGCAAAAGTTCCAGCTCCTCGGGCATCTCGGCGAGGTGGGTCGAGAGCGGGCGGCGGCTGGTCGCGGCCCGGTGGTAGAGCCAACCGGCCGTGCTGTAAGGGGCGTGCGGGCTGAGCCCGGCTCGGGTCTTGAAGTCGGCCGGAGGAGGGGCGGCCGGGTCGAGGCCCGCCGGGTCGACCGCCGCGAGCCAGTCGAAGGCCGAGCCGCTGGTCTCCAGACCCCGGAGCCGATTCAGGCCGATCAGTTCGTGGAAGACGACCGCACGGAGGGGGGCGGAGGCGACCGCCTCCCAGCTCTGCCCGGCGGCGGTCGTGTCGGCCAGCAAGGTCGTCCCCAGGCGGACCGCCTCGGCGACGTTCCGCACGCTCGCCCCGGCCCCCGAGCCGATCGGCTGGCCCCGGCGGGAGGCGACGACCTTCGCCAGCCAGGCGACCTCGTCCTCGGTGCCGCCCGCCGGCGCGGGGCCGATCGCGTCGAGGTCGAGGTGGGTGTGGGCGTTGACGAACCCCGGGGTGATCGCCGCGTTGCCGAGGTCGAGGTCGGGCGAAGGGCCGCCCTCGTCTCGGCCCCGGACCCCGACGATCCGGCCGTCCTCGACCGAGACCCGACCGTCGGCGATCGGCGGCCCCTCGACGGGGAAGACGTAGCGGGCGGCCAGGGTCAGCATGGTCGTCCTCGGCTCGGGTCAGGCGGTGGCTTCCGCGATCGGATCGGGCCCCGGACGCCTCCGGAACGCCAGGGCCAGCAGCCCGGCCGAGGCCAGGGCGGCGGCGGCGATGACGGCCGGGTGATAGAGCCCGTCGGCTTGGTCGCGGAAGAAATAGGCCGAGGCCGAGGCGAGCCTCGGGTCCTTCGCCGCTTCGACCGTCAGCAGGCCCAGGCTGTTGTTGATGAAGTGGAACAGGACGCCCGGCCAGAGGCTCCCGGTCCGCAGGGCGATCAGGCCGATCACCAGGCCGAGCAAGGTCGCCCCGAAGAGCTGCTGGAAGAGGCTCAGCAGGACGTGGAGGATGCCGAAGAGCAGGGCCGAGAGGACGATGGCCGTCCCCTCCGGGTAGCTCCGCCGGAGGCCCGAGAGCAGGTAGCCCCGGAAGGCGACCTCCTCGGTGATCGCCGGCAGGAGGGCGAAGACCAGGATCGCCACGCCGAGCCCGGGGACCTGTTTGGCCATCGCGGCGAGCTGCTCCCGGATCGCCGAGGAGGCCGGGAAAAGCTGCTCGACGTGGAACGCCAGCTCGCGGACGACCGGGTTGAGCGCCAGGGCCAGGCCGGCCGCGAGCGCGAGGTCCGACCATCGGCAGCCTCGGAGCCTGAGCGTCCCGAGCGGGTCGGACGTGAGCAAAAACGCCAGGACGACCGGCGGGCCGAGGATGAACGCCAGGTGCCCCACGACCATCCCGACCAGCGGCGAGGTCGAGGTCCCCAGCGCCTGCATCGAGAACCAGGCCAGGCTGAGCATCAGCCCGAAGCAGAAGATGGCCGAGCCGGCCGAGGGGCGAGGCTCGCGGTCGCGGACCAGCGAGACCAGCCAGCTCCGCAGGTCGAACGCCTCGGCCTCGCGGAAGACCACGTCCTCGCGGTTGAACAAGTCGACCGCCCACCGCAAGGCCAGGTAGGCATAGAGCAGCGTCGGCAGGAGGACCGGCAGGAAGAAGCGTCGGGCCACTTCGTAGTCGCCCAGGATCAGGGCCTTGAGCAGCAGCGAGATCCCGCTAATCGGCACCAGGCTGAAGAACAGGTTGAGCGAGACCTCCGGCGCGAGCGTCACCAGGATCAGCGGGAGGCTAGCCAGATAGAGGGGGGTCATGTAGTACTGACCCTCCTTCATGCTCCGGGCCAGCGTCGCCAGGGCGACGCAGAGCGCGGCGAAGAAGGCCGAGAGCGGGACCAGCAGCAGCATCATCCAGAAGTAAGACGAAGGCGCCGGAGGGGCGATCAGGGTGGCGACCCGCCCGCCGGCCCGGGAGCCGGAGGCGGCGACCTGCCCGGCCAGTTGCATCCCGGTCAGGCCCATGCTCAGGAGGTTGAGCAGGGCGGTCGACATGCTCGCCAGCATGACCGTGAAGAACTTGCCCAGGACGATCTCGGGGCGGCTCGCCGGGCTGATGAGGAGGGTCTCCATCGTCCCCCGCTCCTTCTCCCCGGCGCAGAGGTCGACGGCCGGGTAGAACGCGCCGGTGAGGGCCATGATGACCAGGAGGAAGGGGAAGATCCGGCCCCAGATGCTGCCGCCGACCTCGCCCTCGGGCGCGACGTCCTCGCCCCGGACGTCGACCGGCTCGGTGTACTCGGGCGGCTTGTGGTCGCGGGCGAGCCGGGCCTGGACGATCGCGTCTCGCCAGCGTTCGAGGACCTCGCGGGCCCGGAAATACGTGACCTGGCTCGCCTCGTCGGTGCTGTCGTAGAGGATCGGCAGACTGGCCGAGGCGACGGCCTCGATCTGGCCGTTGACCTCGGGCGGGACGATGATCACCGCGTCGACCACGCCGCCCCGGATCCCCTTCCGCACCGCCCCGGGCTTCCGCCAGTCGATCCCGGGCGTCGAGGTCTCGACCCGCAACAGGGCCGCGTCCTTGGCCCGGCCGAAGAGGCCGACCTCGAAGCCGTCCTTCGAGGCGTTGAGCAGGGGGGGCGACGGCGGCAAGTGCTCGGCGCCGAGGACGACGACCTTCCTCGGCTTCTGGTCGAAGGTCGCCGAGAGCTGGAGGATGCCGATCCCCAGGATCGGGAAGAGCATCAGCGGGAAGACGAAGACCATGAACAGCGTCCGACGGTCGCGGAGCTGGTCGCGGACCTCGCGGCGGAAGATCGTCCAGACGTGGCGCCAGCGGACATTCCGGCCCATCAGTCGAGCCCCCTCGCGCCCGGGCCGACCTCGGCCAGACCCACCTTCCTCTCCTCGGCCAGGGCGACCAGGTGGAAGAACAGTTCCTCCAGGTCGGGCTGGCCGAAGCGGTCGAGCAGCTCGAAGGGTTCCCCCTCGGCCTGGACCCGCCCCTTGTGGATGATCGCCACCCTCGAGCAGAGCTTCTCGACCTCGTGCATCGCATGCGTGGAGAAAAGGATGGTCTTCCCTTGATCCCTCAGCTCGGCGATCTTCTGGAGGACCACCCGGGCGACCAGCACGTCGAGCCCCGAGGTCGGCTCGTCGAAGATCAGGACCGGCGGGTCGTGCACGATCGTCCGGGCGATCGAGACCTTCTGCCGCATCCCGGTCGACATCTTGGCGCAGAGGACGTCGCGGAAGTCGTCCATCTGGAGCCAGCCGAAGATCACCTCCATCCGCTCGCGGAGGGCCTCGCCTTCCAGGCCGTAGAGCTTGCCGAAGTACTCGACCAGTTCCCAGGCCGTCATCCGGTCGTAGATCCCGGTGCTGGCCGACATGTAACCGATGCTGGCCCGGACCCGCTCCGGGTGGGTCGCGACGTCGTGCCCGGCCACGACGGCCCGGCCGCCGGTCGGCCTCAGGACGGTGCTGAGGATCCGCAAGGTCGTCGTCTTGCCCGCGCCGTTGGGGCCGAGCAGGCCGAAGATCGCCCCCGGATGGCAGTCGAAGCCGACGTCGACCACCGCCGGGACCCAGCCCCTTCGGTAATCGCGGAACGACTTGGAGAGATGTTCGACGTGGATCACGCGAGGTCTCGGGGCGAGGTCGAGGGCCGGAAACGATCGGCCCGGCTCGTCGCCCCGGCCCATCCAATCATGGGTCGCAGGCCGATCTGGTGCAAGTGGGCCGGGAGATTTGGGCCGTCCCGGGTTGAGTTCGGCTCCCGGCCCTTCCCCTATTTCTTTATGATCGATCCGAACGTCCCCTTCGGAGGAGTCCGGTCCCATGACGATGATCACCGAGCCGACGACGGTCCCCGAGTTCGACCTCAGCGGCCTCCCGGAAGACGCCCTGTACGAGGTCATCAATGGCAAGGTCGTGGAGAAGGTCATGGCCGGCTTCCCGCTCGCGATCGCCTCGATCCTCCACGAACACCTGGCCCCTTTTGTCCGCCAGGCCGGGCTTGGACGGGTGATCGTCGAATTGATCCTCCGGGTCGACGACGAGACCCAGTACCGACCGGACGTGGCGTTCATCTCCGACGCCCGCTGGCCGGTCAAGCTCAGGCCGCCGAACCGGGGGGTCTGGAACATCATCCCGGACCTCGTCGTCGAGGTGGTCAGTCCGACCGACCGGGCCGAGAAGGTCCTGGGCAAGGCCCGACGCTACTTCGAGGCGGGCGTCCGGGCCGTCTGGCTGGTCTACCCGAACCTCGAAGTGGTCCACGCCTTCGACGGCTTCGACCGGATCAAGATCCTGGCCGGGGCCGACTCCCTCGACGGCGGCGAGGTCGTCCCCGGCTTCCGGCTCCCCCTCGCGGCCCTCTTCGAAGGGGAGACGCCCGAGGAAGACGGGCAGGACCCGGCCGACTGACCCCCCGATCAGCCGACGGCCACCAGCCCGGGCTCGGCGGGCTCGGCGTCGATGTAGTCGTAGAAGACGTTGCGCTGGCGGGGGATGTAGCCGGAATCGCGGATCGCCCGCTTGATCTGCTCCAGCGAGAGGTAATAGACCGTCCCGGCCGAGGCGACGACGTTCTCCTCGATCATCAGGCTGCCCATGTCGTTGGCGCCGAAGTAGAGGGCGAGCTGGCCGATCTTCGGCCCTTGCGTGACCCACGACGACTGGATATTGGGCACGTTGTCGAGGTAGAGCCGCGAGACGGCCTGGGTCCTCAGGTACTCGAAGCCGCCGACGGCCGGGACGTGGGCCATCTCGGTGTGTTCGGGCTGGAAAGTCCAGGAGATGAACGCGGTCAGGCCGCCGGTCTCGTCCTGGAGTTGCCGGACCCGGTCCATGTGCTCGACCCGCTCGGCCAGGGTTTCGACGTGGCCGTACATCATCGTCGCCGTCGAGATCCCGCCGAGTTCGTGCCAGGCCCGGTGGACGTCGAGCCAGCCATCGGTCAAGACCTTCCCCCGGGTGATCTCCTTGCGGACGCGGTCGACCAGGATCTCGCCCCCGCCTCCGGGCAAGCTCCCGAGCCCGGCCTCCTTGAGCTGGCCGAGGACCTCCTTCAAGGTCATCTTGAACTTCTTGGCAAAGAAGTAGATTTCCGGCGGGCTGAACCCGTGGACGTTCACCTGCGGATAATGGGCCTTGATGTCGCGGAGGAGCTCCAGATACCAGTCGAAGGGCAACTCGGGGTGGAGCCCGCCTTGCATCAGGATCTGGTCGCCGCCCAGCTCGACGGTCTCGCGGATCTTGTCGAGGAGGACCGGGCGGTCGAGGACGTAGGCCTCGGCGTCGCCGACCTTCCGGTAGAAGGCGCAGAAGTCGCAGACCGCGGCGCAGACGTTGGTGTAATTGATATTCCGGTCGATGTTGTAGGTGCGATAGGGCTCGGGGTGGAGCCGCTTCGTGACGGCGTCGGCGGCCCGGCCGAGCGAGAGCAGGTCGGCGTCGCGGAGCAGGGTCAAGCCCTCCTCGGCCGACAGCCGCTCCCCGTCAACGGCTCGTTGCAAGATCGCGGCGACGGTGGAAGACAAGGTCGACTCCTTGGGGGGCGAGATCCAGGTCGGCGGCCATCGAGGCGAATCGGCGGAGGCCGGCGACCTCCGGCTCGCCGAGGTCGTAAGACAGCACGCCGGTCAGATATTCGAGGCAGGCGTCGAAGCCCAGGCCGAGCCCCGGGCCGTAAGTTGTGGCGAGGTCGGCCGCGTGGGCCAGCCCGTCGGCCCGGCAGGCGGCCAGGACCTCGGGGAGGTCGCCGAGGACGAGCCCCGGCCGGGCGACCCAGAGGGCGAAGACGAACGGCAGGCCGGTCAGCGCGTTCCAGGCCTCGGCGAGGTCGACCACCGCGTGGAACGGGGCGTCGGGGACCTTCATCGCCCGGTCGCCGATCACGAGGACCGCGTCGGCCGTGCTCTCCAGCGCCGAGACCCCCATCGGCAAGGTCTCGATCCGCGAGGGCCGGACCCCGTACGCCGCATCGAGCCAGACCCGGGTCAACGCCTGGCTCGTCCTCGACCCCTCGTCCAGCGCCAGCCGGTCGATCCGGTCGAAGGGGACCCGGCTGAACAGCTTGACGCTGCGGACCGCCCCGCGGGCGGCGATGGCGAAGCCGGGGAGGATCTCGTAGCCCGAGGCCGCGCCCCGGAGGTACTCGACCGAGGGGATCAGGGCAACGTCGAGCGAGCCCGAGGCCAGCCGGGTTGCCAGGCGGCTCGGCAGGTCCATCGACAGCTCGACGCGTGGCGATCGCTCGCCCAGCCGGTAATAAAGCGGCTTGGCGTTGAGGTAGCTGACCGCTCCGACGCGAAGGGTTCCAGCCATGAGGTCCCCCGTCCTCCCCGGGCGAAGTTTCAGAAGCCTTTGAAATTATAGTCGATCGGCCCGGCAACTCAACGCCAAGGCCGGCGGGCCTCCCGGCGGCGGGGAGGGTGTAACCAATTCCTCTGGTGGTGATTTGATGGAGTTGGCAAACTGGGCCAACTGATTGACTCACCACTGACGAGGTGCCCCATGACACGGACGACC
>JAABUK010007711.1_pt1 | contig 15410 bp, 24 predicted proteins | sample 5559141 | NCBI WGS metagenome assembly JAABUK01 (sample SAMN10711869, study PRJNA513367) | rock metagenome | isolation source: Antarctica rocks | place: Antarctica: Victoria Land, Pudding Butte nord | collected 2016-01-03
TGATGTTGTTCGCTATCGCTCATCTCGTGATGTGTAATTGCACATGACAGACTTGGATCGCCAACCCACAAAGGTCAGTGTTTAGTACATGGCAAAATGGATTGATTGCTGTTGTCCACTCTCAACAATTTGTCATTTTATCTAGTCAGGGTCTTTGACTGACTAATATTGGGATCGTGGCACGGGATCACTGTTGATCCACCCTGAATTCCAGAGATCACTAAAGGTAGCGAGGATTGGGACTTGATCAACTAAAATCCACAGGGGGTTTGCTTTAATGAGGGATCGCTGTTGCTCATAATTACTGCAGTGATCAGTACTTCCCTTAAATTATTGTTGGAGGATCGGCGTCGATCCAGGCACAACATGTGATCAAGAAATGGGGATCCATACGTAAATTCGGGGATCGCTATCGCTCAATGTCAAGCTTTTTAAAACATTAATTATTCCCATGCTCTATTTTGGAGTGATCCCCATGATGTACTTTGGAGTGATCCTCGCTCCGCTCGCGTTTAGGTTACCACAAAAAGGATCGTTTCTTCAGGAGCGATAGCCATCAGCTGCAGCTAGAAGCTGGTCGGGCGATCCTAGTACAGTCACTCTAGGCAGGTATGCGGTCGAGTGCGGTATGCGGCATTGATGTCAACAAGGATATGCCCAGTGCAGCTCTTGTGACGTCTCTTCTCATGGCTTGCAGCAACTGAGGCTACAGAAGGTGGCTGCCGAGTTGCGGGCGGGCCTGCGATTCGTGTACAGGTTCAGGGCATATGGAAACAGTGTGTGGCATTGCACTCTGGACAGGCTGTCTGGGGGTGAACGCACCCTCGTGTCACTCGCCCTGATCCTGGCGGTAATTTCAGTGCCTTGCTCTTGTGCATGATTGCCACACCAGACACCCAACAGACAGGTGTACAACATCTGACAGACGTGATCAGGGCAAGTGGCCTTCTTGGAAAGACAGGGTCCAGAATGAAGCTTTAGGGTGTACACCTGATGACAGCACAGTTGTGATGCCATTCAGTAACCCTCATGGTGTCTGTGCCATGGCGCAGCCATAGTGCTGAAAGCATGCGCTGGAATTGGTCTGGGTTCATTATGCCCTGACAGCATTTAGGGCAAAGTTATGTAAACGCATGTATGCAGGCTGCTATGGCTGGCGCGAAGAGCTCTCTGTTTCTTATGGATGAGGTGAGGGTTCATACCCTGCCACACCTCTTTTGTTTGCCCTGCGCTGCCAAGCACTGGTTATGCAACAGTCCATATGGGATGCAGTGTGTTGTGTGACCACCATAGCATCCATGTGCATGCTTTCTGGCAAACCTGTATTGACAAGTGTGTTTCCGTGATGTACAGATCGATGCTGCTCTGGATGACAATAACCAGCTTCTTGTAGCAACATTGCTCAAGGTAGCGCCATTGCCTGTCGCTGCTGCTGCTGTCGTGCATTTGGCCTCGTGCTCATGAGGCAGAGAATGCTTCGAATATAAGTGCATGATGCGTGCAGGAGCTTGCGACACAGAACAAGGGGTGTCAGATCTTGTGTGTGACTCACAACTGCGCATTTCAGCAGACCTGCAGTTCCATCGTACAGGTGTTTCACTGTGTCCTTGTTACTTGGTTGTCAGCAGATCTTTTACTGCTTCTTTGTTCATCTGGCCTTGTCAGTGCTGGTGCATGCATTCAGTGCCTTCTCGATCAAGCATTGTCGAGGGCTGCATGGACTATTGTGTGCCACAACCTGCTGCAGGTTGCAGATGGCAGGCATGGGGGTACAGTTGTGCTTGATTGAGTCAATGGACCATAGAGCATTCAAGGCTTGGCATGTTGGGACAGCTGCGGTTGCTGTGCAGTCTGTGGTGAAGGTTGCATGGAAAAAGCGTGGACAGCATGAGGTCATGTGTCATCAGACTGTGTGCTCCAGCTGTTTGTGACTCCACCAGGGAGAAGGCGTATATACGATTCTAGCATCTGGTGCACAACACACATAACACTCAAGTGTGATCCCCAGACTCCTGCCCACACACAATCACTCTGACACTTCAGATTTTGCCTTGATCTGCCTGGTGAATGCACAGCTGTTTTGATTGCCGCCCTTTGGATTTGAATGCGGTTCCCAAGTGCCCCACAACAGCAGTAGTGGACATGGTGACTGTAAGTACAGCTGAGGAGTGCTGGTATCCATACTGGTGTAGGGGGAAAAAACAAAGCCTTGGCTCTTGACATACGTCCATAGGGGTGGGGTCTCATACAGTGGCATGCATACGTTGGGACTGTCTACTTGGTGTGGGGTCCACAACAAACTGCACAGACATGCATGATGCGTGTGCATCTTGGCCTGCCTTAGCCTTTGCAGTCCTCTAGTATCATCATATACCTGCAGAAAGCACGCAGCATCTATACCTTATATCTCTGTCCTGAGGTGCCTAATGGCAATGATCAATTGCAAAGCCTTCACATCAGATGGTCTTCTTTACACATAACTGTTGAATGTGTTGGTGAGCACAGGCACACAGTGCACGTACAATGACATAATTGGGTTTGTGTCTAGGCACATCATTGGGATATCTGGCAAAGGAAAGCCTGTCATTACACTGATCTGGTCCTGTTTATCCCAGATCACAGGTGTACAAGAATGTAAATGTTCTGCCCAGAGCCATAGATTGCTGTCATAAAGCTGATCATGAACATTGATGTCAGCATGACTCTTTCCAAACATAGCTTACCCTGCGCATGTTGTTTGTGCAATTCTTCCGTTGCACCAGCATGCGTCTACATTGACAGGGCACCTGGTCATTGATAACTTTAGCATGCTTGCTATGCATGCTGCAGACAGCTTGCGCTTCAGTGATACAAGCATACACAAGGAGATGGCTTTCACCTTGGATGATATGACTGACTCGCGTTCTGACAAATCAGGAACTGGTAGGGCCTTCTTCCAGAACTTCTCTTAACCTCAAACGCAGCTCATCAAACCTCTGCGCATGAAAGAAGCACATGTATCACAGCGAAGTCCAGATGTCCGCGCATGACATGATCTATGCATGCTTTCCAGCCCAGGATTCAGCAAAGTTTGGTGCTATAATGTTGGCGCATCAGATGTGATTAGGTCTCACGGGTGCATGAGATTGTGGTTTGACAGGAAAAAAACGGAATAAAAACATCCCCATATGCATGAGGCTGGCATCACCTGCTGTGATGACGCTTTGCTTGCCTCTGCGTCTGCCAGTCTATGCTTGAGGGCAGCCTCACTTTGCCTCAAAGCTTTCAGCTCCTGGGGCCGCAGAGGTTGTCAGTGACGGCATGCAGGAGGGTACCAAATGATAGTGCCAACAAACAAGATCGGAGAGCGATAGCATGTGCCGCATGTTCAACACCGCTAGGCCTGTGACCTATGAGGCAAGCGGTTTGGACAGCAAATGTTACAAGCCAGTTGCAAGTAATTGTGATGCATCATAATCAACAGGAAATGGGGCAACGTGAGGTTGGTATTACCTGCAGCTGTGCTGCGTCGCTTGCCTCAATGCTAGTGATGGCGTCCATGTGGGCGGCTTCCCTCAACCTTAGCGTGTCCTCCAGTCTAGTCTCCCTCAGCCTCATTCTCTGTATCTCCTGTACATGCATACATCACGACTGGAAGCGGATGACACGTGTGCATGTAGCGGTGTCAGTGATCGGTTCAGCATCAGCCCAGCAAAAACCAGGTGACAGACTGTGTCTCAAATGGGCATTCAGGACTGATTTTGTCCTGGGCTAATCGCTGTGGTCACAGCGTTGCGGTTGACGTGGTTGCACATTCTTGAAGATGTGCACAGACACAGCAAACCAAACACAAACAGAGCTAGGAAGCTCAAACTTGCAAAATGCTCTGCTGTGTTTCACCCAACAACAAACGAAAAAGTGCTCTTTTTATTGTTTTGTGCACAACAGATGTACTCAATGCCAAAAGTACTCCTGAAAACATGCACAGCAAAATGTAACTGCTAGCATTAGAACCAAAGTTCGCTCGCCAGTACAAACCAGTTGCTGTGCGCTGCATCTACGTGTCCAGCAAGATTGGAACGCAGCGAGTGGGATTTGTGCACAACAAATACTGCGATCAGTTCTCTTGTCATCATAACACCCATGGTTCAGCAACCCATGCAGCTGGCCTTACCTGCTGCTGTGCAGCCGTGTTGGCTTCAGCCGTTACCAGCTTGTATTTCAGGGAGCCCTCCATCTGCTCAGCATTGAGCTGGAGAAGAGCCACCTTCTGCTTCATGGTAACCAGCTCCTGCAGATGCATAAGCTGTGGGCGGCAGCAGGTGAATCTGATGCATGTGGCGGTGTCAACACTCAGGCTGGAAGTGCTGAAGTAATTCATTGCAAATTATCATCATCCGGTCTGTAGCTGGCTAAGCAAGTGGTCAGCGTGACAATTAAAGCATGACATGTACAGCATGACATGTAAAGCTGCATGCTGTGATGCCAGACGTGCATGACTAAGTGGACGCATATTCATCACCACCAGTTCTGCAATCTGCTAAGCAAGTGGTCAGCATGACCTTTGAAGCTGTAATTATGCAGCCAGGCATGCAAATAGGGTGCTAAAAGAGAGACAATACCTTCTGAGCAGCTTTCAGGTCCAGCTGCAATTGAGGCTCGCTCTGTGGGGTGGGCGCAGCGGACAGGCGAATGATGGCTGTGGGTGGCTGCAGCAATGTATACACAGTATTGAAAACGCACAACTACCACTAGCTGTGTCAGCCTTCTAACAGCTGTGTCAACCTCTCAGAGCTTGCTATGTTATGTACCAAACACGCCCAACATACTGATCTGCATGCTGCCATAGCCACAATATGCAGATGGTCGAGATTTTTTGTTGCACAAGAGGGCAAGGCAACTAGTGCTGGCAGAGCATACCAGGTGACTGTGATGCAGGTCCCCCTCGGCCTCCTCTGTCTGGCAGCTGATTTCTCTGGTTGCCTTTGGAAGAGGCGGTGGTAGCAATGGGCAGTATGTCAGCCGCACATGAGCTGTGCGGAACAGCTGATATACATGGTGGGAGTACTGCTTTAGTATCTCGTCTGTGGGGATGGAATTGGTGGCACGCCCTGTGACGTTTGTCTGAGTGCTGGCGTCAGGGCTGCTGCTGGGTAGCGCGAGACCTTTCTGGACATAGGTCTGTTGGATTCTCATATTGAGCGCCATGATGGCCTTGCAGTCATGGTCCACCGCGTGATACGCATGAAACATGGGATTGTTTGAACCCTGCAATACCAACTAAAATCAGATACTTGGCAGTCAGGCTGTCACATGCATGCTTGAGCATTGCCATGGCCCCAGGTTCACGTGAGTGTCAAGCCATGCATGACGTCCAGAAGGTGCAAACTTGTCAATATAATGAGGACTCTGTGCCACACATAAGCACAAGATCATAGCTTGGATCTCACATTGCCCATGCTTGGTGGCTCCACATAGTCACACACCACACCTGACAGCCAGTCCTCCCATCTGCAGGGGGGGGAAACATATCTTGATGACAACATGCATAATCATGTGTGTGAATCTTCACTCAGACATGCTTGGCAGTGTTTTGCAGCCTGTCCATACTGCGTCAAGCAGTACCAAAGAACATTGAGGCTGGTGTCACCTATCAAACACTGCAGCTGCTATGCTGTTGCTGCCTACCGGACTTGATGACCTCCTTTTAGGTGCAAGATTTCCAATCTGCTCCTCAAGACAGTGATGTTGTCTGCAGGCAGCTTGCAGCCTTGCTGTGTCAGGAAGAGACCCAACACGAAGCTGAGTGTATGCTCTCGTAGCAGTGTCACGTGCTGCGGCCCATACCATCTAGGGGTAATGAAGCTACTGAACCCCTCATTGCCTGCACCCCATCAACATCATACGGTTGTGCAGGCTAACTCTTGTACAGGCTGACAAGACATGCCATTCCCACGCACCAGCAACATGTCAGCCATTTGTGGCAGTGGACTCAGTCACCTGTGTGGCACCACAATGGGAACTGTGACACAGTCTTGTTACAGCATGTCAAAGAGCCATGTACTGTTCACCAGGCGATACATTACTGTCGCGAGCCTTAAAAGCGACAGCACCCTGAGTGACCACTGCTATGCACTGCAAAATGCCAGGCAACTTGCTGTTTGCCTGAGCCCCAGTACCTTTGCGTAGGTCTTTGGTGAGCATGACCCGGCGAATCCACAGGTAGATGTTCATTGACGCATACATTCCGCAGTCATTGTAGTTCGGCTGCAGCGGCACTGCAGGCGATCTGACTGGGAAGCAGCGTGTGAAGTCCCTGCTTCGTTGGGGGAATTTTCTGAATGGGACTGAGTTGGCGTTATTGACGTCAAGCTGATATTGCCACTCAGTTGTCATCCACTCCCTCAAGTCAGCGGCAATGACACTTGCCTTGTGGGATGACGTGCCTGTATACGCAGCTCAAGAGAGGGGTTACAATTCATGAAGTAAAAACCACCAAAAAAATGATTGCTCTATGACACACTGGATCCAGGGCAGCCAGGGGAAGGGGGGGGGGGGGTGGTCTGATGGAAGGGGCACCCACTTCCAAGGGAATCCATGTGAATTATGCAAGGGTCATCCTGAGCATCTCCAATGCGAAGCTTGCTCAGGCACACCACTGCGTAGCTCCAATGGTAATCTTTATAGATTGGAAACACAAGGAATTTGTGGCCAAACACATCAGCGTTCTGCAAGCAAAAAAAAGGCAGATGAAAGGGACACATGCGAATCAAGCCTTGCATCAGTTCAACACGACTGAGTTCATGATTACCTGCGCCCATGATCTGACTATAGAATGGCGTTCCAATGGTGATCTTTGAGCTGCAAATGAGACAGATCCTGAGTTCATATAGGTCAGCGCCATGGAAGACGTCATAGCTAGGCATACAACTCTATGCCCGGTGCTCTCAGGTGCCTTGTTGATGCCTGCTTACCTCCAGACGGGAGTGCTTCAGTGTACTTGGTGTACCAAAATGAGTTGAACAACAGTGTTACATCCTTGATTTGCTCCTCGGTGTTGTCTAGAAAGGACCTGTAATCAGTGGATGTGTTGTCAGAGTGCGGAGGCAGGACAGCTTCAACCTTGCAACGAATCATGATACTGATGCGTACAATCTAGATTGGACTTGCCTTGCCCACAAGTCCACCAGTGTCCCATTCCACCACGTCCCCTTCATCAGAATGTCCACCTCCAGGGGCCCAAGCTGCAGCTGATTGAGACCTCTAAGGACTGGGTACCAACAGGAGAAGTCCTGCAGTAACAGCAGCAGTCTGACAGTGAGGATGCTGGCAGCAAGCTTGACAGGCATGCACAGGACAGGTCATAGTTGTACTGTATGGGCTTGAGCAAGCCAAAATCCCTGTCTACATCTCTGGGAGCTGGAGATGATTGTTGTGCATGCACTTGCAGAGATGTTACATCTCTTGCACAACAAGAGCATGCGTGAGACCATTAGCTGCACCTGGAAAGACGCATTTGGTTGGGCTGCGTCCCCAGGCCCTGGCAAACAGGGCACAGCATCATCACCGTCGCTGTCAGATATTTCTATGGCGCATGCCTGTTGTGGTGCAGAGACGGGATGCTGTGGCTCTGTAGCTGTTGAGGCAGCCTGCCCCGGCTGTAATGTCGTGTGTAGGTCCTGCAGCAGCACAACCATGTGAGGCCACGCAAAGGCAGCATGGGCTTCCATTGAGAGGTAACGCTGTCCTGCTCACTGTTGCTGGCAGTCAAACATGATACAGACATGGCATCAATGTGACCAGAGAGCCGTGTCGCACCACCACAAGCTCTTGCTGTTGTTTGAGTACACACTGTTGCAGAACAGAGCCAGTACAATCTACCTGCCATACCGCTGCTGTTTGTAGGACTGAATGCTGCCGTCCAGCAGTCTGCTGCGTGGTTGTCTGATGTGACATAGCAGGTGGTAGAATTGCCACTTGCGTTGGTCCTGAGTGTGATACAGTCTGTTGCTGGACAGCGTTGTCTGGCTCAGCTCTCTGTCTTGTTGGGTGGTTGCTGATTTCCACACTGCCTGTTTGGGGGCATGCCTGCAGTAGCACTAGGACCAGTCGAATGTCAAGAGTGCAGCTGTCAACTTGAGTCAGAGTCCTGTCCTTTGCTGCAGACAGGCATAGCTTGTAGCCAGGTGCTGTTTTGCTGAATGAGCCGTAGCCCATCCGTGTCAGCAGGTGTTCCTGGTTTGCTGGCAACATGCAGTGTGCAGAAACAAATGAATCTGGTGTACCTGGTGGTTCCTTTGCTCTTCATGTCGCCCTGTGACAATAGGGCCAGGCACAGACTCTTGCATTGGGGCAAGGACAGGGCTTGATGCTACTGCTCCTCGTGTCATGTACCGCTTCGGAGGAGGCTGGAACTGTAGCACAGCAGTGTGAGCAACACAAAGCAATTAACAGATTGTATGTCTACTGCTGTCAGCTGGGAGGTCGATACCTCTTCTGCCTCGTTGTCAGTGTATTCCCCAGGAGTATACGCGTTCTCGTCACCTGCGAGAGGTTCGTAGTACTCATCCATCTCCTCGTCTCGTACGCGCTTCTGCGAGGAGCATAAAGGCATCACGCTTTGACCACAGGGAGGAAGCGACAAGAAGCGAGAGTGACAGCATCTGACCACACGCAGGTTGTCGCCCTTACGTTATGTAGGCGATACTCCTTGCAATAGCATGAATTGCAAATCCTCTGGCCTGGGTAAGCGCTGTATGATTGTCCAGCTCTGGAGGCTGCAAGCAGTGGTGCTTTCTCAAAAAATGAGGAGGAAATCATAGCAGTCACAAGTGGTGCGATAGTTGACTCACACTCCAGTGTTTGGCAGCACTCGCACAGTTCTGCGGACATGTCCCCAAAAAACCTGCCAGATGACCAGTCGGGAGCCCCCCCCCCCTTCACATGGCGTTGATCGGTTCAAAGCACACAAGTCAAGCGGGGGAGGAAGCTGCCGTTAACAAACCTAGCACGACTCGAGCTCGGCCCTTGGCTACTTACGCACCTATTGGCAGGCGTACAAGGGCAACAGTCGATTCAAGTCTGTATGATGTAAAGCTGGCACAGCAGCAGCGCTGGCAAGTTAGGTCACACGTGACTTAGTCAAAATGACAAATGGCTTTCGCGCATGCATGCATTGCTGCCTTATTGTACAAGCTCTACACTCTGCAACCGTCTCTCTCTCTCTTTGTCTCTCTGGCGATGCAGCATACAGTTGTCGTCTGCTCGGTCAGCTCGCGGGCGGCGCCGTAATCCAGACCGCGCTTTGGCATGGAACCTCGGGGATCTCTGTATGCTGCTTTTCGTCCACCCAGGAAGAGCGGAGAGGCGCGTGCTGTTGGGGGCAGCAAGACATCAGCGACATCCGGTGCCCTTCCGCCAGCTGATCGGACCGTTGCATTAGTTGCACAAGCGACGCCAGGCCAACCATCGGCGTCTGAGGTCCGTTTGCAGCCACCACAAAGGTCGCCCCTCAGAGAAGCAGGTCGAGCGGGCACGGCGACCGCACCCAAGCCAACATCTTCAGGGATACCTTCTGTGCAGATCCTTTCCGCGACTTCGCACAAACCGGTTATCTCCCCAGGTGAGTCTATAAGATGGTTTTCGCGTGTAGTCTACCAATGCTACGTTGTTGGCTGTCTGGGATGATGGATGCATACAGGATGTCGGGCAATGGGTGTCAGCGATTGCCGCTTTTCATCGTCTATGTGAACATCTGCAGAACTTCAGCGCCTTTTCAGCAAACGGGATGACTCGAAGCCTTTGACGCCGCTGGGCCGGATAAACTTGCGCATGGCACAGCAATCGGTGCCCAAATCAAGACAAACACCACTCCTTAGCGTCCGGCCGGGCGCTGGCATCAAGCCTGTGCCAAAGTGTGTTGAGCCTGCGTGTCATAAGGCTGTTGTGCATCAGTTGCAGCTGCCGCACCAGCCTGGGAGGCTTGCTGGCTCCAGTTTGTTGTCAGGCCCTCACTCCCAGCCCGCTCCCTTCCTCCTGCAATCATCCCGACATGACTTGCCACCTGCAGTCCTGTCAGATGAACAAGATCTCGGATTTCGTGCTTTGCTGCAAAAGCAGGAGCAAGAGCGGCTGCAATACAAACAGCGACCAACACTGAAGAAGCCAATCAAGGTTTGGCCAAACTCCATGTCCATCTGTGGCCCTAGCTACTGCTGAGCCGATCCTACACCTTGTGTCATCTTGTATGCACCCTGTCTACTTCAGCATGAGGTCTAGTACAATGTGCACGTGGTGAGTCTGTATCAAGGAGTCTGTGTGCTGGGTTTCGAGATGAATTCAGCATCAAACCCCGGGAAGTGCAGACTCTGAGGCTTCTGTTCCCCTGCAGGCAGGCGCTCTTGGTCAAGCCAATGGCTCCGATCTAGTGCCCCATGATCAGAGGGAGCAAGCCTTGCTGGCAGAACATTGCCCTGCCCCACCACCACCCCCTCATAGCGGGCATCAACAATATCCACAAGTGTCAGCACCACTCAATGATGCATTGTCAGACGTAGCTGGCACTGAGCGCACTGCAGAGGTCGCAGAATTCACACCTTTCTGGGACCTTGAAGGATTTGACTTGGTGCGCAGCCATCCTGCTCACGACACTGCAGCCATCTGTGATGTATGGTGCATGGTATGCAAAATCATGAAGCTCAAAAGTCATGTATTTGCACACTATGACTGTTGTAGTTTGTACCTGTGGTTGATTATATGGTGTTTTCGGCTAGCAAGTTACATGTGTCCCAGCAGCTTTGACTCGACAGCTGTTGATCTGACTGTTGACCACCTTGTCATGCTGCAGGCTACAATCCATGAGCCACAGTCATCTTTGCCAGATGCGTCAACTGGCCAGGGTCACCTCGAAGATCTCTCACGGCCTGATACCTCCTGCCCACCTGCGCTGCAGCCATTGCATCAGCATGCCGCATGGCAGAACCTGGGGCAGTCGGCGTCAGCAGCATCAGAGCTGGCTGACCAGCCAATGCCAAGCCATCCTGCGCCAGTTCCAGGCCTGTCGCCACCCAAGGCATCACCAGGACAGTCCACAAGGCAGCGATCGCCGACAGCAGAGCTTACTACTCAGCCATCCTCACTGAAGCGCATGGCTACCCTGAATGCGAGACCTGAATGGTCACCATCACAGGAGCAACCTCCTCCCAGTTCATCACATGAAGTAGGGTCACAGGCAGGGCTGGATGAGCCAGCATTGCTTTCCCGCCACCTCCCCTTACCAGAGCAAGGAGCGATCCCTGATGCAGCTCAGCATGGCACAGGCCGCATCAGCCAAGAGCAGGCAAAACCACTGCCTTCCATTCATGTTGTCCAGCAAGTCAGGCCATCTGGGGTCCAGCCACAGCTGCCTGGCCAATCATTGCCTGTATCACAGCAGCCATTCAGTGCGCTGCGTGCAAGTGGAGTGCTTAGTGATGAGCAGCCAGATGATGCTCTTATGGACACTCTACTCAGTGTATGTTGTCTGTCTGCAGTTGCAGTTGCCGCAGAGTTTTATTTCTTTAGGCTTGAAGTCCAGAGTTGGGCAGCATGATCGGTGTTGCAGCGCTGCTTTTGCATTTGTTCCTGCCCTTACAGTCTCGGTTGTCAGGTTGATTATCTTTGTGCCTCAGAATGATGGCAGATCTGGCTTGACCTCATTCAAGCTGTGACCCCGGCATGCAGGGTATGATGCCAGCTGTAACTGGCAGCCCTTGTATGCAGCAGAAGTTTCTTGACTTGGAGGAGAGACATCAGAGGGAGAGGGACGTCCTGATGAGAGAGATGCAGCAGAAGCGACAGTCTCAGGGACAGGCGTGTCAGATGTCTTTCCAATGCCAATCTTGAGGGCTTTTGCATTACCCTCACAAGCAACACATGCAACACATGAAGTCGCATTGCCATTCCCTTTGATGTCTTGTGCACATCATTCACAGCAAGCCAATTCATTGTATGTCTGGTCAGCTCGGGCGTGTTATCAACACCATCTGAGCTTCAGCATGCTGTGCCGGGATTCATTCACAAACTGTGAGTTATTGCATTTCAATTCCTTGCTGAGCAACAGTGTCGTGATCTCCTCCTGTCCAGAATTATTCCCTGCTGTTATCTGCTACCCATGATCACCAGGTGGGTGGGTGGAGATGGCCTGTTGGGCGCGATGAATGATTGCTAGTGCAATGCGTGCATCACATGGTGTGTCAGCGGTGCACATTTCAGCATTTGCCACTTTTATTTGGCACACATGCAGCATGTGTATTACTGCGTCATGGTGTCGAATTTGGTGTGCCTGGTCCTTATGTTTGACAGCTAAGTAAATCATATATCATCACAAATGCTTCAGGAGCGGGGTGGACTATCTATGAGCGCAGGGCTTGTGACTCCAACCGACCAGGTTCAGCGTAGTATGGCGCCAGCCATGTCAGCTTTGCTGCATGCGCCTTTGAGACCAGACGGCCAACCACCCTTCGCAGCATCTGACCAGGTGGAGTGTCGACTTCTTGCTGACTTGTTGTGCTGTTCATTTTTGGGTTTTGCATATATGTGTGCACTGTGTTGAGCGGATTTGGGAGCATGACAGACAGTAGCCCATGGGTGCTTACAACTGAGCCAACTCATCCGGCTGCTGATGCGTCAAAAGTGGTATGCTGGTAGTGAATCATGAGTGTCCACTAGTTGGCTGCCAGTGGCAGACTGGCAGTGATGCTGATGTGCAATTGATGAAATGCGCTCTTCAGTCAGCCTGTGATGCTGCCACGTAGAGATGGGCATAGGTGGCTGCAGGTTGCTGCAAGCGGTTCAACAGGGGCTGCATTGCAGCCGACTGATTATGCCCCTGCACATGAGGGTGGTAGCCAGCCTAGTACTCATGCTCCTCTGGAGGTACCAGAGCGACATCAGTCATCACCTCTGAGGCCTAGGCTGCCTGCTCCCTCACCTTTGCCGCCATCTCAGTTGGTACCAATCAAACAGACACCGCCAGCACTGACTTCTCAGGACCCGCCCAACAAGATTCCCATCTGCAGCATATACCAGCGACATATGGACCTGCTACAGCAGACGGTGGTAGACTGTGATGGATGTGCACTCAATAAAGTGCACTACCAGTACTTTGTCACAGGTAAGCTGATGCCATGAGCCAACTACTGAGTCAGTTTGCTGCATACACATAGTTGTGGTTGTCATGTTGTTACGCCCTGTTGCCCTGTCAGAGCGTGACAACTGCAGCAGCTCATACTGGCCGTCACAGATGTTTATTTTTGGGTATTTGACAGACTTATAGCTGGGAAGTGCCTTTTGCAGCGGTCAACCTGCGCTGTGCGCCAGCACTGCTATATAAAGAGTTTACGACAGCAAACTTTCAGGATGTCACAGAGGGAGGCGTCAGATACATCAGATTCAGACACCCCAAAGTGAACCAGGTGATCTTTTTGCAAACGAACGACCCCAGTATGCATCATGATTTGGTGCAACTGCACCGTGATCTACATGATGTAATGTAATGGTTGAAAGGCAGCTGATGTCACCATCTGGTCTCATTGCCTGTACAAAGTGCTACTGTTCAGCAGGACATCTGCTGCAGGGAAGGGCCATCAAGGTACCAGAGAACACTCAGTACCCGCACCTGTGTTTTGTGCGTCTCTATGACATGGTCATGCAGTGGAGGCTTGACACTAAAGCACATAGCGAGCACAACCTCACCCCCAAGTGGTATCTACAGCCTCAGTCAGTGGGGAAAGGCAATGACGGCCTTGTCGCCTACAAGCCTTAGTGAGTGATCGCACAACTCACCTGTGATGAGTGTGGAAAGCTTAATGTGTCATTCCAGTGGCCTATCATTTGTCTGCGCTGTCAACATTGTTGTTTTGTATCTGTCTGAATGCAAACCTGCTTGCTGTTCAATGCAGTTTCTACAATGGATCAATCGGCAAGAAGCTTGTCTGTGCTTGGAGCGCCATGTGTTTATGGGCTCATGTGCCTGCATATCCTGAGAGCGCATTGATTGAAGCACTGGCTGGAACGCCAGGCACACGAGGTCTTTGAGTGGAAGCAACGGGGGCTTGTGCGTGTGGCTGGTGATGGGCTCCAAATTTTCAGACTCCACTTGTACAATACATGCACATTTTGCCGACAAGAGCTATGCAGCCTGTTCAGATGTGTGTATTGATTTTGCCTGATCTCTTTTGTGTACCATCAGGTCTGATGATTTGGAGTTTGCCTTTGGTGAAAGTTTACCAAGTGTTTATTTGTGCCTTTGCAGTGTGCATTTTGTACCATCAGCCTTGCCTTCCCCTCCCTTTCCATTCTTTTTTGGACCGCTATGAAGATGAGTAACGGTAAAACCTTCACAATGATTGTGTCTTTTGTACCTTATGCGCACTACCCCTGGTCGAGATAGCAAATTCCTCCCTTGGTATCCATTAGGCATGCATGCGCATCAGATGCCTCAAGAGCTCTAGAGTCGAATTGTCGAGGTAGCTGACAATTTACACTTGTATGTATGACGTGCCATGCATACATGATGCCTTGCTCGATGAGGTGTGAAGGCTCTGATTGAAGACACAAGCAATTTCTGTGTAATCATCTACACATTGGTTGAGCGAACCAGGGGTTTAGCCGCCTGGCGTTAGAAGTCTTGGCTCAAACACGAATTTATCCCATGTGTAGTAAAAGTTGAATGTCAGTTGACTGAACGTGCGTGTGCCATAGTATTACAGCAGGCATCATAAGTCTGCTTACACACATTTGCATTCCTGTGGCCTTGAACATTGATGTGCATCCCAAAATGACACATCAACACCAGTCACCATACCATCAGGGATTGCACACCCAACTTTGCAACCCCAGCTGTTCAGATTCCTGCAAACCCTAGCCAGATTCAAATTTTCAGCCAGGCACGGTATAAGCTGTTGGCACTGACGCAGTCAGCAGTCGAAGTCAAAGTCATTAGGAACTTGGGGCTAAACTCTCGCATTTTTTTGCACAGGCTTGGCAATGTGCTAGGTGAGCCTCTGCAAGTGATTGCACTCAAAACAAAGGTTTGCTGACCGATCAGGCTCGACCTCTGTCAGAGGCATGCTTGTCCAGGCAGCAAGCCTTTGCTTAAACAGCCACTGCTTCCTGCATGCTGCTTTGCTGAGAACACTAGATACTAGGCAAGACAGCTGGCCTGTTTTGCCAGAAAGTTTGACCTTCACAAGGTATTGCTTCCTATGAATCTTGCCTGCTGGGCAGCCTCAAACCTGACTGTTGGCTGACACCAGCTTTTTTGCCTCACTGACCTGCTTTAGCCAAAGCCTTGCAGCTTGCGGCACAAGCGTTTTCAACGGCAACGGTCACAGCAGCAGGTGCGCAGGCTCGTCTGCTAACACTGGCTGGCCTCACCGCCATTTGCATTG
>JAABUK010007715.1_pt1 | contig 15406 bp, 22 predicted proteins | sample 5559141 | NCBI WGS metagenome assembly JAABUK01 (sample SAMN10711869, study PRJNA513367) | rock metagenome | isolation source: Antarctica rocks | place: Antarctica: Victoria Land, Pudding Butte nord | collected 2016-01-03
CTCAGCACTGAGGGCAGCCAGATCATGCTCAAGCTTTGAGAGAGCTGGGTCAGCTGGACGCTGAGCAGCCTGGCTGCTCTGGAGCTGAGTCAGCTCACTTCTGAGAACAGCAACATCATGCTCAATGCTGGCGAGACTACTACCAGCTGACTGCTGTTCTGCTTGACTCGCTCTGAGCTGACTCACTTGCCCTCTGAGGACATCCACATCAGCCTTGAGCTCTGAGTCAGCTTCCTTTGCACTGCCTCCAGCACTGGCGGTCTGCAGCTCAAGTACTGCACCATCAAGTTCTGCCAATCGTGCAGCAATCTGAGCAACGCTCGGGCTCTGATCTCCCTCCTTCGCCTGAGCTTGCAGACGTGCTATGTGAGCTGTCATGTCGGACATGTTGGCTGCCTGGGTGTCGTGTTGCTGCCTGAGGCCATCTACCCGATGCACCAAGTCTGTTTCCAGGTGGGTGATGCGAGTCGTGCATCCCTGCACTTGTTGCTCACCCAGTTGCGCCACCTGGACATCACAGGCCTGCAGTCAGTTATGCTGCTGCCAGATTCAGCAGTCAGCGCAGCTACCAGTGATTATTTGTGTTGAGGTAGTAAGAGACGCAGGCACCGTACGACCGCTGCATGCAAGGCTTGATTGTATGCTGTGCAGGATGCTAGAGGACAAGCTGACGCATCTGCACCAGGCACTTACACAGACAGCGTGTCAAGCGTTGGTGTGTGGTACTGACTGCCAGCTACTGATACACAGTGGTGTTGTCACGGCTGACAGTATAGACTTTCACATTTCCATGATAGGCACATCGACTAATACACTCTGCTACAGTGTCAAAATGTCAAGAATTTGCGTCAAAAAAGGGTGTCAAAGTGGCCATGTCGTACGCAAACATATATATAATATAGAATATAGCAATAACAATGACCTGGTCAATGATGCTGCTCATGGCATCAGTGGCAGCTGTGCTATGGGCCAAATCAGCCTCCAGATAAGTCAGCCTATCCTCAACACGATTGCCTGAATCTCTGCTCCCAGTCTCGCTGGCACCTCCTACAAGACACATTGTGTTGTGAGAATGCTTGTCTGCTGTCCTACTGACAGAGTCACCAGCAGGAGCGCTCAGGGTTGTGTGAGTCGCCTCTCACAATTGTTCAGCGGTTCATGATGTCGACCAGACAAGCAGCAACTAGATGCAAGCATGTCAAATCAGGCTCGCAGTTCTCATAGACACTGCTCCAATCAAGGTCTTGTTGAATGAGTTTTTAACATAGTGGTGTTATCTAAGCTGCCCTAGCAGGGACTACTAAATGTGATGCAGCCTGGTTAATCATGATGGAATGTGCTGTTGGCAGATGTAACTACAATCAGGCAGTGGCGGTCTTATAACATGCAGGCAGGTACACACTAAGAAATCGCTACGCACATCCCCTGAGATCCATAACAATGGAGTGGAATGCATTATTGAGTTGAAATGCATGGTAAAGAAATGAGTTAAAGTCCGCAACAAGATGCATCTGCCTTGCTGATGGCAAAGCTTTGACCCATGGCCCAATCAGTGACACTCAACACAGCATACAGTGAACTTGAGCTTACTCAATCCTGTGTTGTGTGAGCTCAGAGGTCCTGTGTGCTCATTCAGCCTCCTCAATGCCTCCTGCGTTTCCTGTTGAGAGGCAGCGCTACTTGCCAACTGCGCTCTATGCTGCTTCAGAGTCTCACCATACTGCTTGAGCTGCTCATCATGAGCTGCTGAGGCTGCCCTGAGCTTACGTAAGTCCACATGGTGCTGACTCAGCTCCTCGCTGATCTGACTTGATGTGCTGGCATGCTGGGTCTCAAGCTGACTGTGTGCGTCTTGCATGTCATTGACATGTTTGGCAAGGTCAGCAGCCACACCATCCACAGTCATAGTCAGACTCTGCTGTGTTTGCTGCATCTGTTCTGTGAGGCTCTCCTGAGCTGACAAGCCCTGTTGCAGCACAGCAGCCTGCTGTAGGGCATCACTGTGCGCCTGCTGCAGTTGTTGTGCCTCTGCTTCCTGCCCATGTAGCCGATGCCTGAGCTCAGCCAGATCTGAGCTGACAATCTCTGAGGTCTGAGCATCTGACCTGACCTGGAGTTGATCCTGACTCAGCCTTGATACCTCAGTGTGCAGATCACTCAGCTGTTGCATGATGCTGATCCCAGATGGGTCTGGGGCAGTACCAGCTGCAAGGCGATCTGGTCTTGTCTGCTGCCCTGCAGCCTGAGACATCTGTGCATTGGGCATGACTGCTAGGTTGGTCCCAAGCAGCCCTGCTATGAACTGCAGGTGTCCCTCCACAGCATCCAGGCGGCCTGTGACTGCTGAATCCAGCTGGTGCATCTGCATATGTTATGAGGGGTTATTTTTTGTGTGAGAGGGAAGCTGATGCACAAGACAACAGTCACAGAAGTCCTGCAGATTCAAACACCATTTGGCAAGGCCATTGTACTCCGGAGGATTCCTACACACATCGCCACAGTGCAGGAGGTTTGCGTTGCACAAGACATGAGAGCATGAGCAAGATTGCTGAAATCTGAAAGCTTTCAGCGTGACTGTGTTCCCGCCACTGCAACACTGCAAAAGGAAGTGACTGGATGCGAAAGATAAAGCAGCGATCAGAGGGACAAACAATAGCATGAAGGTGTGTCTGCTGCAGCCTACACCTGCTGAGACATTCGCTGCTCAAGCCCATCCGCAGTCTCAAGCCTTGCCACTGCTGCTTCAGTGATCTGCCAGCGACTGTCAGCTGCCGTCTGGGCTGTCTGCAAGTGCTGTAGACTGGCCTCTACACTACGCATGCTGTCTTGCAACTGCGCCATGTCTGACCTGGCAGGCGCCTCTGACTGCTGCTGAGAAAGCATGGTCATCCTAGCCTGTGTTTGCTGAGCAGTGGCAGCCAACTCAGTCAGGTTTGCTTTCAGCTGAGCCACCTCTGTTGTGCTGATGTTCAGAGACCCTGCAGATGCAATGGTGGTGCTTGGTTATGCATGTAATCTATCTTGTGCAAAAGATGGAAGTCATGTTCTCAGGGCACAAGTCTGGACACAGGAGCTCCAATTGTTCTCAGTTTCTGACGACAGCCACAAATGACGAGAGACATGAAACCTTTTCATGCATGCATGCCTGGTGTACCTTCAACGGAAGCTATTTGGCTGGTGTGGCTTGCCACAGATTCCTGAAGGTGCCGCATGAGTGCATGTTGCCTCATGATGCCATTGCCTGCATTTGCTTCGCCTGGCATGCTTGCAGATATCCGAGGACTGACTGCAGCAGCGGAAGCTCCATACAGATCCCACTGCAGGTGCTGGTGATCTGCAGACTTGGATAGATGCGGCAGCTGACTTGCAGCGTGGTTGCTGATCTGCTGGGCTGCACTGACCTCCAGCCTGAGCTCAGCCAGGGAAGACTGCAAGCAGTGCAACAAGTGATGTGCTACTGTGCGCCAACAAGATCAAAAGTGTACAAATATCACTGCCTGATCCGGCAAGAACGCCGCTGGTACAGGACCTGTTCACTATAAGTGCTTGCGTCTGTCTGCGAGGTGTGACTTGTCAATGGACACCCCTGTAAATCTTACCTGCACAGTGTTGACAAGTGACGAGAACTCTGCTCTGGCGACATTTGCATCTGTCTTGTATGTCTGCTCGGTCACCTACAAGGCAGACGAAACTTGTCTGCCATGTAAGCCATGATACAATACCAAAGAAATGGTGATCAAATTAGCAGCAACCTTCTGCAAAATTGCTGAAGGGTGGGTGCTGGGGCCGACGGAGGTGAATCTCAAGTTCTTGTCAGTAGCATCTAATATGTTGCATAAGGTTTCTCTCCAAGCCATGACAGCCGCACAATCCCGCGCCTGACCAGGTCACCCTTTTTGTCAATAGTAGTGTCTTGCCGTAGCGAGCTCCAGCATCCTGCCCGCCGGGGATCTCGTTTTGTTCATGCATAGTCAAACATGAAATTGACAGCTGCGAGCGTTTCGCGAATCTCCGTGCCGCGCCAATCTCCGTGTGCGTAGCTCCGTGATACACCCTGGCATACTATTTGGCAGCATCACGCGCATCTGTTTGCATGAGGAGCATTTGCTTGTAGTATCCACACCCCCACTGCGGTGTATTGGGCTTGGAAGCACCGATTTGCTTTCAAATCTATGAGTGCAAGTCTGCTCCAAGTGGTCGCACAGCTGCTTGCAAGCGGTCACTATGGCGATGTGGCCCCTCAGTTGGACGCTATCGAACTACAAGTACGTATGGCCTTGAAGGCGACCAATGCAGACGTAATTTGGCTGATTTCGACGCTGGCGTTGTGTGCAGACAGTAGACCAAGCAGATCTTGATCAGTGGCCATATGCCGTGCAGCTTCTTGGACACCTGTACAACAGCAATCTGTACGATCTTGAATGCATGCTTTATTGAAAATCGATACACCATGTGCTGACCACCAGTCACCCACCTTTGTGCAGAGAAGATGCCAGGTTTGTATACAAAAGAGCTTCCAGCACTCACAAACAGGTGACGCTTATTTGGCAGGTCGCTGCGATAGTACATCTCCAGCTGGTATTTTACCCGACATGCACTGCTCATAGGATCCCCAGCTCAAGGCTGCTTTTGCGGCACTACAGCACCTGTGGAATAAGGACTACCAGGTATGCAAACTCTGCGCTCAGACCCACAGTGTCTTCCTTATGGCACAGACCTGTTTCAGTGTGTGGCAAAGCCTCTTCATGTCAAACTCAACTCTGTGAATGCTGCAGGGGTTTTGGCCTCTGCTGACCACAACACAGTGGAGCAAGGTCACATTGCCTCTAGTCCATGCTATTGCAGCCAAACAGCGGCAGGATGCAGTGAGGCTTGTGTCATATGCCTACTCTAGCATACAGCCTGATCGTTTGGCATCCCTCACTGGCACCAACCCTCAAGAAGCTCTTCAGCGTATAGTCCAGTCACCATCTTTGCATGCGCTTACCCAAACCAGACGTATTCTGCCTTTGCACTGTGACTGCCCGGTTGGTTTCCTGAGTGTTTGGCTAATTCAGTGCTGTGCATGCGCAGTTGCCCAGTCAGAGGGATGGCAGATGAATGGGGATGTTATCATGGCAAGCTTGTTTTGGCTAGAAGATTTACATCACGCATTGCATTTGGATGACATGCTGTCTATGTTCCACATCTTATGGTCGTTGGTTATCTTTGCTCTGTGGTTGTTGTGGGTATACACTGTGTCAACACTTTGGCTAACATGTTGTCTATCTGTAGGTGAAGCGCAAGGTGCAACCTGATACCCACAAGGAATCCCAAGATCATCTGCAGCATCTGACAGAGTGAGTTTGCAGCGTATGTATTCCTCCATGCATCTGCATGCCTGTTACTTTTACCAGAGTATCAGGCAAATGCTCTGCCTGCAGGTTTGTGGTCCAACTTGAGGTCTGAAAAAAGAAGCTACCAGGTCCCGAGCAGCAAACATCCAGCCCTGATTTGGCATAGATCTTCATTGTACTTGCAGAAGCATTAAATTGCCAACATGGTATCATAGCAATACGTGAATGGTTATCACAGAAGTCTGAGTTCTGGTCGTGTGCTGCAAACATCCCCCGCTGTTCATTCAATTGAGTAGTTTCTGTGGATTCACAGTACTGGTGTGTGGATCCACAGTGCTACTTGCAGCCATGCTCCCTGAGGACTGTTGCAATTTGTGGCATCGCTAAGCACGACTGTAGTGCATGGATGCTTTCCAGCAAAGTTCGGTCTTGAATCTCGTATTTCTTCGAGGTTTGAAGCTGAATTGACCCTCATCGCATATACCAGTACTACGGTAGGTATGCAAGCATAGCTATATGGCTCATACGTGCTGTATTCTCCAAGAGCTAGCCGACAACAAGTGAGCAATTTGCACTTGACTCTGTCTGCATCAGCTGTAGCAGTCACTCGCAAAGCATGTTTGGTGTGGTCGCTGCTGGTTCATGGCCACTACGGGGAGAAACAGCCAATCTTTTTGTCCCTGGCTGCCTGGTCAATTGCAGTGTTACGCACTGTATTACCCAGCATCGTCACTGGAAGTTACGATGCTGACTTGTGCTTCCGTGAGAGTGGGAATTGATCAAAGCGACGATCGCGCTGTTGCACGCGCGACAGCAGCAGCAAACTCCTGGTACGTGTCAGCATTGGAACACAGCCACCGATAGGCCGGTTGATGGACACAGCCGTCGAACAATTTCAGGGTGGCGTGTCTATCTTTCAGGAGCAGCTGGACGCTCTGATAGCCAGCGTCACCGCCGAGCGCACCATCCTGGCAGAAAGCAGCGAGCAACTGAAACGTGAAAGACAAGATTACGAGGAAGAAAAGCAACGTGTTTCCCAGGTTTGCTACAGTTTCAGCCTTGTCTCTGGCATGGCATGCCCTGTCAGCGGTAGTTGCTCAAAGAGGTCCAGCTGAATCCAGGTCTTCTCAGGCAACGACAAGGTCATATTGAACGTGGGCGGTGTCAATTTCACAACCACTCAAACTACACTACAAAATGCACCTGCTCCATCACTCTTTGCTGCAATGTTCAGCGGAAGACATACTTTGACAGCGGACCAGGCAAGTTGGTGGTTGCTCAGTATGCTTCCAATCACTGTCATGCCATTGCTGATACGCACTCTCCTGCCAATGATGATGCGTGCTCTTCTGCTACTGATGATAAGTGCTTGTTCATATAAAGCGTTGCTGGCCCTGCAGAACGGTCATTACTTCATTGACAGGGATGGCAGACACTTTCATGACATACTCAATTACCTTCGAGTAAGCGCTGCTAGCGGCAGCTTTGGTAATGATGTCATGCATTGATCAGATGCATGCTTGAAACTCACCAGTGTGAACTGTCATGTAGGACGGCACCTTCAGTTACCCTCCTGATGGCTCTGACTACAAATATTTGCTGGAGCTCAGAGCAGAAGCAGAGTACTACGGCTTGACTGGACTGCTAGAGAACATTGACAGATATCCCGTACGGCACTATTCCCATGTACTGTTCTGTTTGGCCAAAGCATGCACACACAGCTTCCCAACCATGACATGCAAAGCATTGTTGCCAAAGTAAAACATTGCATTGTCTGTTCATGCCACAATTACAAACGCCCTTGCTCAGTAGGCACAGTTGTGATGGTACCACTTTGTATGCAGTACGCTCTGATCCGTGCTCAGCGCACCAGTAGCCTCAACACAGAAGACAGCTGGATGTATGAGGATGGTCATGATGAGATTGTCTTCAGCGTTGACCAGCCGTGCCAGCTACTTGGGGTCGGCCTGTGCGGCACTGAAGGTGCATACACAGCAGAGCTGGAGCTTTTGGAGGTGCAACATCCTTGTATGATGTGCTTGCGCTTCACTTGTGTTTGTGCTGGAAGGTTCTGGCAGCTTTGAGCAGGCAATCTTGCATTTGTTCGCCTGCTCCTGATCACATAAGATCGCTGTGATGCATGCTGCCAAGATGATTGCTGGGTTGTTGTAGCATAGGCACCTGTAGATGCATTGATTCACGCCAAGGTTGTGTTACACGCATCCGCATGATAAAGGGTGTTCTGAGCTTTTGCATCTCGGTCTAGACACAAGATAGCTGCATGTAGGTGGACCCAAGCAATGTTTCTGAGGAGATTGCCAAGATACAAGATGCTGCTCAGAGCTACACCAAAAGTGATGGAGAGGTAGTCCGATTGATGCTGCAGAGACCAGCTTTGCTGGCACCCAAAAAATGCTACATGCTCAGTGCCCTTATCAAAGTGAGCCAGCTTACCTCTATCATGGCCATGTCTATCGTGTGTCGGATGTGTTGAGAGGCGTCTGTCTGTACAGCACAGCACCTTTGGGACTTTGCACAGACGGCTGTGTAGCAGAAGTAATTGCTTGTGCATGGCTGCAGCTTGCAATTGTGTTCGCATGCATCTTGAATGCACTCATGTGTGGCTAATGTCATGTGTGGCTAATGATGAGGCTTGTTTGGTTCTGCAGGGCACCGAGTCATTCTGCTGTGAAGAGTGCTTAACCACAGTAGTTGCAGCAGGTGTACGAGTACACTTTCACGCTTGGGAGTCTCCAAATGGCACAACAGATCAGAGGGGGCAGTTTCCTGAGCTGTATATCAGGGCCATGTAGCATCACTGTGCTGTACTTAGAGCTTACCTTTGTACTCTCAGTAGTTTCCACCACATGCATGTGCTGTGGATGTAGATTTTTGCAGTGGCAGTCTGTGCAATGCAAATAGATTGGGCACTCTACCATTAGCAGTATGTTGACTACCAGCACAAATGCCTGTTGTTACACGGCTTGGCAAATATTGTGCACACCAGCAAAGCGTAGGGTGTTTGATGCTGCTCAGTGAGTTTGTTATTGATTATACGTTGCGCCTTGCATTTTGCATGTGTATGTTGCTTGATAAAATTCAACACCTTACAGCACAAGATCTAGACGTTGCTGAGCTACTGTTCCATGTCTTTCACGAGGGTTGGCTGGCCGCCGTCCATCCAGACATGCTGCGCAAAGCTGCAGTGTCTGCTCCATGTCAATGGTAACCGAACATCCACTTAGGTGAACTTGCTAGCAGATGAGTGCATAAACTAGTTTATCTGTGCAGATCTGCTCTGAAGCAGAGTACAAGTCGATACACACTAGTACATGGGTATATATGTGTGCTCCTCGATATAGTCTAGAAGCACCTTCTCTTATTCTGCCATGGCATGATAATGGTTATTTATTAAACACTCAATATGATACTGATACAGTGGGTCGATCAAGACTTGTGGCTTGAATGTGGGCGTGTGATGAAGCAGAGAGTAGACTGTGATACATTGTGAGCATTCAGCAGTCCAGGGTGTATGTATGCATTCTCATGTGATGGATCTTTCATGTGGGGATAGGCAATTGATCCCAGATTCCTGAAGTGACTGCTCATTGGCCGAACCTTTGCAGCCTTTATCAAGACTTGACGGACACAAAACAGTTGGTAGTCCGTTGTTGCTAAGTCTCGGGATCACAGCCAGGTGCATGCCTTTGGGCTGTGCACCTCTCATTGTAACCATCGCCCCCACGCATATTACCCGCGCTATGCTCTTCACCAGGGCTAGTGTTTCTTAGCGTCACAGGCGTGCCGTTCAGACTATGCTGGGTAAAACAACCCACACGCAGGACCCACACAAAAGCAGGTCCACAGAGTCATGATGCAAAGGCTGTGACATTGCCAACAACAATGATACAGGGAGACAGCTGTTCATCATGCAGCTTGTCAGCTACAGAGTCAATACTGGAGTGCCAGGTCTGCTGCTGCTCTGTTCCAGCCCACTTGATCACAGCCACCTAAAATGCAGCAAAGAATGTTCAGTGAGGGCTCATGCATATGCCATTGTAGGTAGTCAGCAGCTTCATACAATATGGCCCAATCTCAAACTTTGACTGCAATGTGCACTCTGCAGTGCAGGGCATATGCTCACCGGTGTTTCTGAAGGCCAAGCAGTATTCAGCAAATGTTGCATGATGACCCTTAGGTTGCTGGCAGCCATGAGCAGCACTATTGTATCTAGCTGAGCATACTTGCTCCACTCCACCTTGTCTGGGGCATGCGCAGTCAGCACCGTGTAGCTTGTACTCAGTACAGCGTCTGTCAAGGGAAAGCCTGCAGTAATGGTGAAACAGTGAGTGAGGTGCTTAATACAATGTGCGCTCACTTTGTTTCATGGGATAAGTACTCTCATGGCACTGCTGTACCTGATGTGCATGCACACCTGTCTGCAGCCCCAACGACCTAATCACAATCACACCTCAAGTACAGTCCGCAGTCATGTAGGTTGCCAGCAAAACTGCTTCTGTGGTGTCAACAGCGACAAGGCACGAGGGGCAATATGGCAAGCATGATAAACAATATGAGGCCTTCACCTGCTAGAACAGGCGCTGCTAGTGCAGATGATATCCCAGGTACCATTTCATGAGGGATGCTGGCAGCTGATAGAGCTCTCAGTTCACTGCCAACTCTTGAAAATGTTGAAGGGCAACCGCCCTTGAGCCTCACCACATCCTTGCCCTGTCCTGAGCATGATCAGATTTGCATGACTTGTATGCTGAGATACTGCATGGTGAGTGCTCGCAATGCTATAAACAAGGCTGACTGCTGACTTGAGCAGCAGTGATGAAACAAAGTTGATGGATCAGGATGCATTAAAGCAGAGTCATCCGCATGTTCCATGTCTTCATAGCAAGCAGACTACCTGCTGACACAAATTCACCAGCAGCTTGTCGATATCAGGCTGCTTTATTGACTGTTTCTGTCCCCTTTTGCCAACATATTTTCGCACTGCTGATGGGTTTGCAAATTCGTCAAGTGCTGCCTGAACACATGCATGCAATTGTCAGGCAAGCAGATTGGCAAGGGTCAACCACTTTACTTGTTTTTGAAGCTACCTGGGTTCCCAAATCATCGTACACAATGACCTCTGCTCGTTTGATCAGCTGAACAGCTTTGAGCTGCAGGCACAGACAATGTTCACAGCCATGGATTGTGAGCCCAGAATTGTGCAAGGCTTGGAACACTCACGGTCAAATGGTCAGTCGAGCCCGGTCCAGATCCTACGAGCCAGCATTTTCCAGGTGAGAGCGCAAGCTTTTCGTTGGCTGAGGCCCTGACAACCCAACTGACCACAGGTGGACAAGTTCTGGTCAATGCATGCGGTTGCATGGGACACGCAATTTCTACTGCCTCTCGGTGAGTACAGCGTGGATCAGCAATGCAAGACATTGCTGACTCGTTGTAAAGCGCCACCCATCTTGTCTGCTACAGCCAAAGCCAATCGCGCCAGGCATTTGCCTGTATCATGTGCTGTCAAGCTTGCAAAGTCCAATTGACCCCAGCTGCAGATTCGGGTCAATTTCTCATCGATGCTCAATCCCTTTGAAAAGCAACTCACCAGACACAGACTAGGAAGAATCAACATCGCGCACGGCAGTGCTGAATACCGGCTATAGCCAGCCTGAGTGCAGGTGAGCAAGACGCGGTGTATGCGAGAGCAAAATGATCGCAACCTTTTTGTCGAAGTACTTGTAACATCCACCTCACAAGATGTGCACTTCTTTTCTCCGACAAGCTGCAACGTGTGGTGGTGTGTGATCTCTGCAGGCCAGATGTACATTGGTACTGTGGATAGCTTCCAGATAAAGAACATGGCTCGACAAAGTCCCTTGTGTTGCTAGAATGAAATTCCTGGACCTTGCATCCCTTTCTAGGTATCGTTTCTGCAGTTCGACTCAATCTTGTGTTTGAGCTTGCTCACAACCTTCAGCACATCTGCTTATTGATCAAGCATGGATGCTTGTGTGTCCAAGAATACTGGCACGACTAGCTGATGGTTTCTCCGCTACAGGATTAATACCTTCTTGGACAACGTTGATGTTGGCGAATATTATGTGCATGGGGACCTGGAAGCATATTCTTGTAAGACAACGACTGCTGCCATGCAAAGCTGGCATGCCTGTGGTCATATACTGCCTGTGACCCCTCAGTGAGGTGCAAGGTACCTGATTTGTACCTGAGCGAGGCACTATAACTGCAGGCAAACTTGCTGGGTTGGATAGAAAACTCTGCAAAAACTTAGAGGAAGATGTAGAGGCTGACTGCTCTCCACTGCAGCTTTCAAAGTCTCCTGTTGGCCCTCTGGCAGAGTCATCAAGGTGTCAAGAATGCAATAGACACTCCAGCCTATACCCTGTTGCTCTGTATCTCTGCATCATAACTGAGTGTCTGACTGTTGCTTGTACAGTCGGAAGACTCTGATCTACCTGATCCTCACATTGAACCATATTTACCCAGACTATGATTTCAGCCTGTTGCGCGCTCACCATTTCAAGAAGGAGAGCGGAGTTGAAGCTGTAGAGGAAGCCATTGATGGGCACTTGCTAGAGGTTTCCAAGGTATGTGTCGCCCTACATGACAGCACATGTTCATTCAACACGAACTGCATGGTGATTAGATCTAACATTTGCACTTCTTGAGTAGCATTGCAGCTACCTGAACACAGCTCAATAAAATGTATTTACAAATTGTACACTGCAGCACAGCCTTTGCAATGCACAAATGCCACAGTATCCTGTTGAGCAAGCTTTGCAAAGTTCAAAGCATTGCAATCAAACTAGCTGGTCATTCTTGACACCATAGGAGTGTTCCACATTTGCATCATAGCTGTATAGCACTGTGAAGTCTCTTATCCAGTGGACTGCCACATATCTGTCTGAGGGGTGTGCATCCTGGCAGGTGTGGGACAACACACCGAGCGTTGGAGAGGCGCCTTTCTTGGACAGCATCTGGACTGCACTGGACGAGGTACAGCTTGTCCCACTGCAGCATGTTACCTATATTGCTGGTGGATAGTTTAGCTGCAAAATGCTAAATCACAAAAAGTTGTTATGCTGAGAAGTCCTCTGCAACTTGCATTCTGATCATTGCTGGTGATTTTGTATGAGTTTGTGCTATTTTGCAACATTGCAGCACAGGTTCAGGACCTGCTTCTCTTACGCTGTAAAGCTGTTTGGGCTGTGCTGATTGCCATATTACATTGTTGATAGCAGAGATCAGCAACAACGCAAGTAGCAGCCCTTGTGAACTTGCTGCTCATTGTGTATGAGGCAGGGCATAGGCTTCAAAACATATGCACCGTCCTGCTCAAGGCTGTGTCATACATACGCTCATACATTATGTATTTTGCGCACCGTGATCACATGCCACATTGCAGTCCAAACGATGTTAGGCTTTTTTGCCAAGGGCATGGCTTCTTGGCTTTGCAGGCCATTGTCCTCAAGGAGTGTGATGTCTACAGCTACAAGTCAGATTTGGAGACTGACCCTTTTGGTATGTCTCCACATTCAATCTGCTACTCAAGCATGTGTTTATCATCAAGACACACCACATGCATGTTATGCAAAGCCTGCTGCATGGCCGAACAGTGCCGCCGACTGCAGCTTCTCATTCTGCTTGCATGTTTTACAGGTGAAGATGGTAATGTTTGGGCATTCAACTTCTTCTTTTACAACAAGAAGATGAAGCGGATTGCGTATTTCAGTTGCCGAGGCATAAGCAAGTCGGTTGCTGGCAACGCTGCAGCTGAAGACTCTGGTCTCACATACAACAGTGACAATGATGAAGATACAGTCACCAGATACGGCATGGCCAATGAAATGGATTTGTGAATGCTCAGCACGGCAGGTGTGTCAGGAGTAAGTCACAAGTACACGCCAGATAGCTGTAAGGTTGAGGCACTAGATTAAAACTGTCCTGTAGACACAACATAGCTTGAGCTTGCCTAGCAAGTATAGCACTGCAGTGCTGTTGCAATGCAAAATACTTGAATATCTATACTGTTCAATATCTGTACGATTGTATATACCAGTATTGTTGCAAGTAGATTGCTTTATTTTTGCTCTGTTCTATCATGTGTATTTGTCCACCTGCCTATCCACGTTTTACCTTCCCGACCCTTGTGGCACTGCTCTGGAGGAACTTGTTCCAAGTATGTGCGAGTAAAGCCTGCAGTAAGGTATGTTACAGATCATATGGCACAGTGATGCTGGTACTTGAGTGCAACTGTGATCAGAGTCATGTCACAGCATATGCTTCATGGGACGGCAGCCAATGCTATGTCCACAGATACTGCAAAGCCCTCTGCATGCTTGCCATTCTGCAAGCTTGACGTCCACCAATGTGATGCACTCATGCTGGCCAATGTCCAAATTGCTCTGTTCATCAGTCACATGCCTCTGTGAAAGCATTTGCTATGCTGACAGTTATTGAGTAAGGTATACACACCTTCAGGCTTTAGCGTATTATCATAGAGTTCCACAGGAACAGGCCAAGGAGGCCCTTCACGTCCTTCTGACTCTACAGGAAACATCAGGGTGATTAATTCACCACCAGGTTGCAGCCAGCTGGACCAGGCCTGTGCCCACTTTTTCCTCATGGCAGGCTCCATAGCACAGAAGAACCTGCACAGCAAAACAGAGCATTCTGAAAGGAAACAGGCGAAGGAGTTCAGCATGCCCAGTAGTCACTTTGCATGGGCAAGGCTCAAACACAGTGACATGCAAGTGAATTGCGCTGAGAACGTGTCAGCCGTGCGACGTTTTCTTGCTGTGCAGGGTAAGTGAACTCGTGTTTGGCCATGCTAGGAGTGAGCAATACTACACTAGACTTACGTGTAGTCATATCCAATGTCATAAGCATGTCGAGCAGTGATCTCAAAGAAGTCACCTGCATGGGAAAAGCTTTGTGGTGGTCATACAAAACGAACAGGAAAGTAAATTGCATACAGGCTGGCACTACATTCCAATACCTGCACAAGACTTACCTGTCACAACTTCTGTTCTTTCTCGCTGTATGTGATCCAGCTCACTCTGGTTCACATATGCTTGCGCAGCTGCAGACTAACACACGGTACCACTTAATCACATGCTTGCACTTGGACCTTAGTTTGGATATGGAACTTCCATACTACTCACAGCTTCTGGCACCAGCTCCATGCCTTTTACTGAGAGTGCTCCTTGCTTTGCAAAGTCAATCACGTCATAGCCCCGCCTGGTACAAGTCAGCAGAGCAATCTCTGTACATTGTCAGTTGCTGCAGCAAGATTCATTTGCATATCCTCAACGTGCAAGCATGTTACACGTCAGATGCATGCTGCCGCCTCACCCGCAGCCAGGAACCAGGACCTTCTTGCCTCTGACTTCTAGCTTCCCTTGCTCGATCAGTGCCAGCAAAGCTGGAGACGTTGCTGACGCGTCGAAAGCCTAAAGGCAATGCTACTGCTGTAAGATGTAGCCAAAAGTCGCAAGAAGCCTTGCACAGGTCAGTCTTATTTGCCGTTTCGATGCAACTCTCTGAGCCAATCAGAATATAGCAGTACACACACCTGGCCGGGCTCAAGTCCAGCCTCCCATATGTTGTTCCAGCGTTTATCATAGCTCTTATCCCGCTCGGCCATGCCGTATGCCCGCAAGCTACGCAAGCACGTCGCTTGTGATAGACGACTGTATGGTTGACTTAAACGAGCTGACAACGAAAGCGTCTTCGATACAATCGCACAGGGCTGCAGCTGTCTGTTTTGCGATGCTATCATGCAGTAAGTGTGGCAAGCAAGGAGACTGATCAGGGCAGGAGAGTCCTGCAGCCGAGCTGTCAGAATAGGTCAAAAGCAGGTTCGAAGTTTAATCGTCGCATGAACTGAAGGAAGTGCTTGTAATCTCTCTCTCTCTCTCTTGCAAAAAGAGCAGACGCTTGCGTGAAGAGCACCTGGGCTTGTGTCTTCAGGGGTTGACACCAAGCCTGGCAAGCCTGGTGCCTCTGCATGCCTGTAGCAGCGTCACCGACTTTGAACCGGCACG
>JAABUK010007716.1_pt1 | contig 15405 bp, 22 predicted proteins | sample 5559141 | NCBI WGS metagenome assembly JAABUK01 (sample SAMN10711869, study PRJNA513367) | rock metagenome | isolation source: Antarctica rocks | place: Antarctica: Victoria Land, Pudding Butte nord | collected 2016-01-03
GTCAACGGTAGTACTGTGGTTTCACATTGTGGCGGATATCATTTTTTGATGTTGCAATGCGTAGGGGTGTGAGAAGGGTGACAAGTGCCGTTTTGCTCATGTGTCAGAGGAGCGGTGGGCTGCTCCCGAGGCTCGTGGTGGTGACAGAGGCCGCTTTGGCTCTGAGCGCAGTGATCGCAGGGAAGACAGAGAAAGAGACCGCAGCCAGTAAGTGCTCCATATGTCTGTTGCATGACTTGTAAACTTTTCTCTGGAAACCCTTTGGAAAATCTTATTTTGCTGAAGGAAAACATAAACAAAAGATACAGAAAACATGACCTGCGTGTTGTGGAAGTCAATCTTCTGTTTCTTGAGGCGGAAGTGTATTGCAGTCTGCTGCATAGATTGTGCAGCAGCCTGATGCAAGATTGGCACAGCTACTGAATGCTGCAAGCATTGTAGCTTGCTAGTTTGAATGCAATTTCTGTAGCAGGTGTTCACAGCTTTGATCTGTACTATGTCTTGCAGGACGCGCAATGACTGGCATGCACCCAGCAGGAAATCCTCTGGCTGGGATCAGAGGCCTGATGGTTAGGGACAGCTTATGTCACATTGTTGTGACTGTTCCAGGAGTAGATGCTGCAGTCGACTTGGTGTTTGTGGATGGAACATTACACCATGTCATGTACAACAGTAATTTGTGCCGCATTTGTATTGCCCTTCAAAAGTGATACTTGTGACCCTAAAGTTTCTTCATTCGTAACAGCTTCGGTCTAGGTTACATAGTCCATTGTGCATCAGTGTGATGAGTGTTGGCCTCTCAGACATACATGCGTTGGCAGGATCTTTGCAAGGAATACCTGTCCACCTGAGAATCACTTTCGAAGGGATTCGCTGTGACTTTACATATCGTTCGCTGATACCTGCATGTCCAAGCTGTATTCGAACAAACGGTTCTGTTACAGCCACCACCAGTGCCACGTCATCTATGCCTTCTACTTGCAACCACGTCAACGCAACGCCTGCTGACCGGCAGGCCGTTCGTAAGCTGTTGATGCATGCTGACCCCTCTTGCAACACGTCTGTGCAATCAGATTTGTAACGAACAGCATGCTGACACCTCTAGCAACACGTTTGTGGAAGCTGATTTACAGCATGAGCAACACCAACATCCCTGGGCACATTGTTCATTGAATGGCCAGATGGCAAAAATACCTATAGATGTATATATATGAAATCATGGTGAAGATGAGGAAACACGCACAAGCTGCAACTGTTGGGCATGAAGCACTACAGTCTAAGCTAACGCCGGTTGTTGGTCCACTGCGGCACCTGAGGAGTCTCAGCCGAGTGCTGCAGCCCATTTCTGCCTAAGTGTGTTGGGCTAGCTAACTGTGGTACAGCAGGTGCAAGACCATTACTCTGCGTCCTATGCATCTTTCTGGGATCTTTTGCAGACCCTGGAGTATTTAGCAAAGCAGGGTCACGGCGAGAGCCCTTTTGCCGTGGGACTGCTACAAGATCAACTGCATCATCCATGACTTGGCCAGCATACATTGGACTCTGCCTGCTTTGTGCCATATGCACCCTATGCTGTTGATCTATTTCCGTATAATCATGCCTGCCAGACACATGGTGTGCATTCCTACTGGGGATGGCAGGCATTTCTGGCATTGCAGCTGGTCTTGCATGCCCCCCACCCCTGTGAGGAGGCGCCAACTCAGACTGTAAAAACGCATCATTCCTCATTGCACCTGCCTCATGACGCGCATCAGGAAGATGAACAGGTTGCCGACTAGACTCCATCACATGACTGCCTGGGGGGTTGTTTGGGCCCATGTGAGCAGCCGATGGCTGAGCATCCTCATGATCAGACCCAGGTCTGGCTTCTGCTGGGTACTGGGAATGCAGCCAGCCTGGCTGCTGGCCCTGATCTGCCTGCCATGAGGAGGATGCAATCCCAGTATTGCTGTTCCCAGGTGCCTGTCGTGGATCCCTTGGGACAGCATCTGGATAGGCAGTATCCCATTGAGAGTGCTGCACACCTTGCATCCCTGCCTGCTGTGCCTGGGGTACGCCGGCTGGTGCCTGATGAGTTGAGACCCTCACTTCATGCTGCTGCTGTTGGTGTGATGACAACTGATGCAGTGGCACAGCTTGCACCGGAGCATGAGTCTGCTGTTGAGGATGTCTCAACTGTGCCAGCTGCTGCTGCTGCTGCTGCTGCTGCTGCTGAGCGAGCTGTTGCTGCCTTTCCATCTGCTGCTGCAGCTTGCCTTGCTGTATGGCAAACTGAGCAGGTGTCAGGCGCGCCTGTCTAGGATCTGACTGGACAGAGGGAGCCACTTCCTTGAGGGGTGCCACTCTCTGCCCAACTGGCGCATGCATCATATGCTCAACACTGTCATTCATGACATGGGAGACCCCTTGGCCCATATGGGGGCCGTTTTGACCCCCATGGTGCCCCCTTCGGCTTGTCTGAGATGCCCCTCTGCCTGCATCATCCCCTGCTTGGCCTCCTGTGCCCCTCTGAGCCCCTCCCATACCCCCATCCATCGGGGCCCTACCCCTGTGAGGGCCATGTCCTCCCACTAGAGGACGTCCTCCCACCTGGGCAGGGACCCCATTCACCACCTGGGGGTCCAGCCTTGCCTCCTGAGGCACCCCATCCAAGGCGTTGAGATGAGGCTCAGGGGTGGGTGACCTTCTGTTGGCTTGCATGAGCAGCAGCTCAGTCATGTCGGGAAACAGCTTCTCAGCAGTGGCGTCCTTCACGATAGTTCCTCGCTGCTGAGCATCATCAATCAGTGCCTGCCATACAGGACTTGCCTACACAGCAGCAGTATACAGGCTTCAACCAATGCCTTCTGCACCATCTGAACCCAACTTGGAGACAGCATCTGCAAGTTACACAACACCCATGCAGGTGATGCATGCTGCTGTTGCGTGACCTGGCAATGCCATTGATGTACAATGCAGCACTAGAGCACCCTCGCTCAGCAAAACTGGCAACAGCCTACAGCACCAGTTGCACTACACCTTTCTTGCCAGATGTGAAGCACAAGAGACCTCTCCCTCAGTGACTTCTTCACGCAACAGCCCAAAGACGAACTGCAATGTACACTCACACAATACTGTGCTGACCATCTGGAACACACAAGCTCTTTTCAACCCCAAAACGTGTATTTTTTTCCAGAAACGTCATCCCTACAATGTATCAACCTAAACTCAGAAACGTCTGGGGACAGCAGAAACGCGTTCTACATTGTGGAGATGTTTTAGAAACCTGCTTACCTTGAGAGTGGCAGCGCTGCCCAGAATCCAGAGTGCTCTCTTGGCTCGTGTGATGGCAACATTCATGCGTCTGATGTCAGACACAAAGCCAATGCCGGTCTGTAGACCGGGCTCGCTGGCACGCACACACGACATGATGACCACATCCATCTGTTTGCCTTGGAAGCTGTCTACTGTCTCAATGACCACCTGCAGGCCAGCAATGTGATAAATGGGCCAGCATTTTTTATAAAAGAAAATCTGTTCTTGAAGAAACAAAGTATTCTATTTTTGATCATCATTGGAAATTTCCTGCCAGAAGATCACTTAGACACTGCAGGTGGTGGTACACGCTGGTCATGCCAACACTTGAAACAATGCTGACTAAGCTTTTTGTGACTCTGATTGCAGTTTGTATGGCCCAACCTCCTCAGTGCAACCTGACATCCTGTCTGCAAGTCTTGTTTTCCTGACAACACAAAGAGCTGAGTCAAGCGCATTGCTCTCCAGTGTTTGAGAGATCGATGAGAACTGCAAAGGCATGGCAGACTCTAACAATTGCCCCCATGTAGAACTTTACGACTTCAATGAGATGAACACAGGGCCTACAGCTCACCTGACCTTTAATGTGCCTTGATGAGTAAGCACATCAGCTGTTGTCCCAACTTCAGCAGAGTCTGGGTGACCAGGAGACATGCATGGTCATGACATTCTATGTATACGTGTCAGTGACTGCACCAACACAAGTGATGTTGCCTTCAAGTCAGGATGTCCAATGAGTCTCAACCGGCTCCACACCCCACACTGCAAGGTGTGAGATGAAACTGTTATGTGTATGCCTTTGTGCTGACCTCTTTGGCGTTCTCAGCACAGAGGGCGAGGAAGGTGTCTTGAAGGCACTTTCGCTGCTGGCGGTAGGGGGTGATGATCCCCACCTTGGTGGCCTTCACCCCCTCCTTCTTGGCATGATGGGCGTCCACCAGCATACTGCGCAGCTTGAAGAAGAGCGCCGCTGCCAGGTCAGCCTCGCCCTGCATGCATACCCACATCTTGTGAGTCAATTCTTGATGTTTACCACATCTTGTGAGTCAATTCTTGATGTCTACCACATCTTACAACCTAATTCTTGATGTCTACCACATCTTGTGTCCCAACTGTTGTAATCCAATTGTTGATGTCTACTACATCTTGTAACCTAATTCTTGATGTCTACCACATCTTGTAACCCAATTCTTGATGTCTACCACATCTTCATGATCAACCTGACTGTGCAGATTACATGCATGATGGTCATGACAAGTTTGCAACAGATGAGATAGCAGCTCATGGACATGATCAGAGGCATGACTAGTGTTGATGCTGTGACACAATGTTCAGGAGCTTCAAGATGTGGATACAACACGTGTGCCAGTAACATGGGCTGCAGGCAAGCTTGGCCTTGGCTGATGCAGAGTCTGCATTGCAGACATGGCGTCCTGAGCAACGTCAAACACAGAACCAAACTATAGAACTGCCTTGAATGCTGCCATCATGCTCCTTACACTGTAGATCCAGATAGTGTGTAACATACAGGTGCTAGGCTGAAGTGGTCAGTGACTGACATGCTGTCAGTTTGGTGTACTCGGTAGCTGCAGGCTTCATTACATTGCCAGCAATTTGAGCAGTGCATGCAGGCGTGCACACAGGTTTGTGACACAAGTGCAGGACGCAAACCCTGCTCTGCTTCATGACATGGACAAGGGAATCAGAGGCATGTTGATCTTGCTGGGTTGGCTAGAATCCAGGTCTTACAAAGACCTCCCAACAGACAATCTGCTGTCTGTTGGGAGGTCTTTGTAAGACCTGGATCCTAGCCAACCCAGCAAGATCAACATGCCTCTGATTCCCTTGTCCATGTCATGAAGCAGAGCAGGGTTTGCGTCCTGCACTTGTGTCACAAACCTGTGTGCAGGTCTGTATGAACAGCTTTATTAGCTGGCCAGCCCAGTCAGATCAACATGCCTCTGATTCCCAGCGTGTATGCAGCAATGTGTGTCTGTATAGCCGAGATAGACTGACCTGGTTTCTGAGGGAGCCTGTGCCTTGCCTGCTTTCACGCCCTGTGGAGACGTCAAAGAAGATGTAGGGCTTCATGTAGCCATGATCGTACATGACGTCCCTGCTGTTGGCTTCAGCTATTACAGATGCCCTGCGTTGCACACACAAGATCATCACTTCTGCTGAGTCAGCATTGCCCACACATGCTCACCACTTCTGCTGAGTCAGCGGTGTGCACACATGCTCATTGTTTCTGCTGACTCAGCATTGCGCACACATGCTCACCACTTCTGTGTCCCCCTGGGAAGCTGCTGAGTCATGGATGGAATGTGGCGTTGCCACCACATGACTTGCACTTTGACAATGCCATCACTCAGTGCATTGCATCGGTGGTTCGCATTTGTTGTGATGCCAGTAGCAAAACTTCATTCCAAGCTTTGAACCAGGCAACAGTTCAAGACACTGCCATGCCTGGGAGCCAAGTCTCCAGTCTCACAACACATCAAATGATCAGACCATCATAACAGGAGCAGCCTAGGCTAGAGCAGTCATGGTGCAAGCAGCATGCCGCTAGCCACACCTATGCAAAACAGCACTAGACATAGTGATGACGCACTGAGTAATACAGGGGGTTGCTAAACCCAATGTGACCCACCCGTCTATAAGCTGGTTGTTGTAGAAGTGCTGGGAGGGAAATTGGCGAATGAAAGGGTGCATTCGGTACTGCACTGACAGCATGGTCACTGGGCAGCCTGCCTTCTGGAAGCGTTCAAACATGCTGCGCTCCATGTTAGCCAACTGGGCCTGGCGGGAAAGCACAGTAGCTGGCAGCTGTTGAGGGTCACCCACCAGCACCACCCTGCACCCCCACCACAGCCCCACTTCACACTTGGGATGAAGACAAGCTTTGCGTTTGGACATTTGCAATGTTGGAATGTTGGTCCTAGTGCTGATCAAAAGGCCAAGCTATTTTGGCATGGGCTCAGTTGTGAGAGGACTGTTGTTTGTAGATGGAAGCTGTGTACAGCTGGCCACTTGGCTTCCTGGTTTGGCAGGCAAAAGCTTGAGTGTCCTTGCATGTTTCTTTGGTGAAGTGATCTTCGGAAAGTTGTGCCTGATGCTGCATGCACAGCCTTTATAGGGTCAGCTCGCTGCATGCAGCGTCTGAGGTTTCGTATGAAGTCTGAGCAGAAAACATGGAATCTGGACAGCAAGAATGGCATCCTCTTTGCCAGCTCGTTGCTATGTTATTGACAGGAATGGCTGGATTTCTGTCCTGAGTGCAATCTGTTGGCATGCATATGATTTGTCTCAACAACATCATTCTTGCAGCAGGAAATGCAGTTGCATGGTGACTGTCAAACGTTGACTTCCCTGATGAGGTTTAAGGCAGGAACAATGATTGATTGATTGCTTGATGATTGATTCATTGACACACCTTTTGCACCCTAGCATGAGGGGCTGCAAGACAGCAATCTCAGAGGCCTGAGCAGCTTCATCCACCAGCACATTCTCAAATGCATTCTCCAGATGACTGAAGATCTTACGGCCAGTGCTGGACAGTGTGGTGAAGACCATCTCGGCCTCCTGGACGAATGACAGCTCCAGGTTGTCACGCACCTGCATCATATTACAATTATGGTTCACTGCTGAGCATCAGTTTGCATGCATGAAGAAGTGGCTGCAAGAATCTGGCAAATAGGTGTGCAAGTTGACTAACTAATGACGGATGCAAGCCAGATACATAGTGTTAGCAAGCCTGTTGCACAGGTACAGTATCCAAAGCTCAGCACCCCACATGTGAGCTAAGCAGTTGTAATTTTGCACTTCAGGTTTGCCTGGTACAGAGTCCTCAATCCTTGAGACAACACATGTTTCACATGCCTAGTTGTAGGTTGGTAGAGACTCTGCCTCAAGACTCACAGATATGAGAAGTCAGACGAGTGATGTTAATCATATAACGCTTCTGACCACTGAAGCTGAGTGGTTTCAGCAACCACTCCTAGCATGCAGTTGAAGGGTGACGGGGTGAAGGGGTGAAGGGGTGAAATGATGAAATCATGAAGGGGTGAAGGAATGAAGTGGTGAAATGGTGCAGGGGTGAAATGATGAAGTGGTGAAATGGTGAAGGGTCGAAATGGTGAAGGGGTGCAATGGTGAAGGGGTGAAGTGGTGAGCAAAGGTGACAGACCATGCGTTTGTTGTGGCCATGGTCTTTGCGAGCCAGGGGGGCTACCTCCTCCAGGCGTGACATCTCCACCAGGGCCTTGTCACGCTCCTCATGCAGGTGGGCCAGCTGATAGCTGTATGTGTTCCCCTCTGCGACAGACCTCTTCACCTGCTCCTGCAGCTTGCCCTTCTCGGCTGCTGATGACAGCGCTTTCTCCAGTTGCTCTTGCTGCAGATGGACACAGACAGTACACACGGGCTGAATCTGTGTTGCTTGAGTCACAGACATGGTCATCAGTGCACAGTAAATGAGACTGTGTTGTTTGACTTACAGCACAGTCGGTTGACAGTGGCTGGACCAGTGTTGCTCAAGTCACAGACACGGTCAGTGCACAGTAAGCAAGACTGTGTTGTCACATCTACGACACAGATGGTCCATAGTGGCTGAGACTGTGATGCTCAACTTACAGGCACTGTGTTGCTCAACTTATAGGCAGATAGACAGACAGACAGGCAGGCTGGTAGACAGCAACAATACACACAACCACAGTCATGCAAAAGAACGGGCTTTTATGAGCGTACACAGACTCACAGCAAACGAAGAATGGGTATGAGTGAGTACCTCATCTTGCGTGCGCTGCAGGGCCTTCTGAAGGGCAGCCACTTGGTATGTCTGCTTGGTCACCTGCTCCTGCAAATGTGTGTACCTGCAACCCACAACATCACACACATTTGACAGTGACAAAGGTCCAGGTCCAGGAGTCTGAAGCTCACATAGGCCCAGCGACAATTCAGGCATGGACAGATGCCCTGACTCACAGCAAGGCAGCAGCAGTTGTGTGCAGCTGGTACAAGGCTCCAAGCATGCATTGCTGGTTGAGTCACTACCTCGTGAAGGCGTGACTATTGCAATGATCAAGGCAGCGGCAAGTGCAGCAACTGAAGGTCAAGTGGCAGTGTGTGTTCCGCTGCTTTTTTGCATGCATCTGAGTTGTGAAGAGACAACTGAGTGTAGCATTGACTGAGGTGGCGATGCATGTGGTGTATGAATGTCATGACAAGCTGTGCTAGGCATGTGAGATGTTTACCTGCGCTGCCAGGTGGCGCTATCCATGTCCATGTAACGGTTGATAAGCACGTCCACCCATACATCCTTGGCACGCTGGGACACAGGCGCCTCTTCTGACCCAATTCGCACCACATTTGGGCGATACGTGTTACCCTGCAAGCTAGGTGGCCCTTGGGTGCCCTCACATGAGTGAGTGAGTGAGTGAGTGAGTGAGTGAGTGAGTGAGTGAGTGAGTGAGTGAGTGAGTGAGTGAGTGAGTGAGTGAGTGAGTGAGTGAGTGAGTGAGTGAATCCTGTCTTTGTCTTGGCTGTTTGCTGTGTACCTGGAAGTCTTTAAATCCATGGTCCATGATGCGCTGAAGCAGCTCATCAGTGGCAGCATTGCTGGGCGCGCACACCAGGATGCGCGGCTTGCGAGCCAAGTTGGGCAGTGTGCGGTTCAGTCCTGAAGATGCGCTCTCCTTGCAGCTTTCCCTGTGGCACCACATCACCCAAGTTCTCCAACATGCACCTTTCTCAACTGGCTACTGTGCACAGCAGGCAACTTTCCCCCAAACATGCTGCATCTCCCAGCAAGGCTAGCTTTTTCTGTGACAGGCTGTTACACTCAATGAAGCAGTACACAAGAAGTCCCATACTGAGGTGAGGAAAGCCTCCTGCAGATGACGTGCAAATGCTAGTACAATGCCAACCAAGATCTGTCACAAGCACAGGCATCTCTGCCATGTACACTTGCAATCTATCTGCAAAGTCAGGGCATTCCTGAACATTCCATGCCCTCAAACCATGCTTGAGTCAGTCTCACAGGCGCAGTGACAAGCAACCATACTCCACTGCTGACTTGCGCAGTGAGGGATGCAGGTGCAGAGTGATACATTTGGACTCGTTTCCACAGAATTCTTGCGGGCAGTAGCAAAGCAGCTGGACAGTCAAGCTTGTGGTTCAGGGATTGCCACAGGATCTGCAAATGCAGATGGTTTGATGAGTGTGTTCGATTCCAGCGGGTGCAGCTGCATGCCGGCGGACGCCTACACAGCTGCAGTTGTGTCAGAGACACAAGGATGCAGAAATTAGAATGCAGCCAATTTGACAGCTGTAATGTGTGTTGACAAGATCAGGGTGCAGGGGGCAGATTGGCACACCTGGCCAATGCTTTGACCAAGGACTCCAGGAAGCGATTGTAGTGGACGATGTGCCACACATTCAGGATGCCACGCACTGTGTGAGTCTTGCCCGTCCCTGCACACCACCACGCTCGTAACCAGACAACATCCATGTGTTGCAAATGCTCCATTCTGACTCCCAGCTTGTCAGCAGATCTGCCCTCAGTTGCTCACATTTTACATACAATGTAAGGCAGGACACACCAGAGACATTGAATAGAGATGTGACGAGCACTAACAAGGAACAACCATGAAACGTTCATGGAAGCATCATGGAATTATCATGAAGCCTATCATGGAATCTATCATGGAACTTAGCATGGCACTTTCATGGAACTATCACGGCACTTACTTGGAACTATCATAACATTATCATAGAGCTATCATGGGAGCTATCACGGGAAGTATCATGGCATTCTCATGGCAAACAGTGATACTAGGTAGTCATAAGGGCTGTACCTGGCGGCCCCTGGATGAGCACAAAGGGCAGGATGGCCAGGCTGGGGTCCTCCATGTTGGCCTGAGCATTCTTGCCCAAGTGACACGCTGCAATCTGCATCGGCACACAAAGCAATCTATCACACCAGTCATGCAGAAATCTGCACCCTTTGTGCATGCAGCTCCTGCAGCAACTCCTGGATCCTGAAACCTAACCTGTGCAGCAACTCCTGGGCCCTAATTTTGTACTTATGAAGCGTCATGAGCATTGTGCAGCAACAGCAGAATCAACCAAGACAACCTCCACAAACACAAGCAGCCTGTTGCGGTTGTATTAAAGCCAGCAGCGTTTACAGCCTAGTTGGCAAAGTGGACCATTGATTCAACACTTTTCCTTTCCCTTTGGGCTATGGCCTATGGTCATAGCTCCAAGCTGCCGCCTTAGGAGGCTCCTGCATTATGACTGCTGAAGAAAGCACAACTTTATGTTCTTTGTTCCTGAAAGAATCAATCATGAACTTGACCAGTACACAATGGAATGTATCAACCTGATGGTGGCTGGCTGCAGCCTGAATCAGGACCTCCCTTCAAGCATCAAGCAACAGCACAGCACCAGCTCTTCCCTCCCTCAGCCCTGCACACATGGCGTGAACCATGCATAATATGCACAAACCCTAAACATAAGATGCATAAACCCTAAACCCTACATATAGTCATGCACAAGATGCAGTACCTCGATGGCAGCCTGCTGGGTCTGGTCATACTGATCCCTGATGAACTGCAGAAATTGAGGGGTGCGGGCTTCCGGGGGCCACATGCGCCTCATGGTCTGATGATCCTCCATCTCTGATCCGATCTCGGCCAGCAGCTGCGGCTTCAGAATGTACTTGGCCACCTGCACATGGTTGCATGCGCATAATGGTGCTGTTGTATCATGCACAGGCTTTGTCACTTTAGGAAAGAAGACATGTTAGAGTTGGTGGTGATCCTCCATCAGTCACAATGTCACAGCGCCCAGGCAAATGAGATGGCATGGCAGCTGTACATCATGAATCAGTGGCCATGTGTGGGAAACCCAGATGGCATGCATGATCTGAGAGGCACCGTCAATTTAGATACACAAGCCTATTGGCCCTATCTGACACACAGTCACATCAGAAAATGGCTGTGCCAAAGACTGACCTTCATGTTCTTGACTTCACGCAGGGCTTTGTATTCCCGCTCCTGGGAGATGAGGGCCCCAGCAAAGCCAAGGTGCCACGCCTTCGGCTTGTCTCTCAGGCTCTGAATCACCTGCACACCAAACGCGTGATCTGATCAGCCCTGCTGTGGCAAGGCAATAGAAAGACAAACTGATGAGTCTGAGACATGGGGAGTTGCCTTGTCGTTGATATGATCAAGGGGGATTAGGGGAGAGGGGGGATGGTTTACCCCTCTCAGCCAGCGCAGTCATGCCTGCACTGTTTGACCCACAGGTGCAATTGTGCAGCCACTGCTGTGGCTGCTTCCAGTATCAGCATGTACATGCCAGACAGGACAGAATTGCAAATGAAGCACCTATTCTTAGGGGCGTCCCATATGCCGAGCTGACCTTCTGTGCAAGGTCTTTGCAATGGCATTCATGTCGGGGTTTTGTCTCAGGATTGTCAAGGAAGTTTAAATTGCATCTTTTGTTCAGTTTCACTGGCTCATGACAGGAGCAGTCAAAAAGCAGCTGATACGCTGTTAAGCAAGCAGACGACTGCATACCATGCTAAGATTCACATATTAGAGCTTGAAATCAAAGCCACAGGCTACATCATGAAGGTGAGCTGCCCTTCTGAGCAAGTTGCTCTTACACACTGTATTACCAAATTCACTGTACAGTCACAGGGTTGAGGCATGATAATGATTGGTCGAAAATCACAAGTATGGGACCTACCTGGTGTCAGCAGCTGCCTGGTGCATGTGCATGCAAAACTTCACTGTACAGTCACAGGGTTGAGGCATGAGAATGTTTGGTTCAGGCTCACAAGTATGGGATGTACCTGACGGCAGCAGCTGCCTGGTGCATTTGCATGCACAAATTCACTGTACAGTCACAGGGTTGAGGCATGAGAATGTTTGGTTTAGGCTCACAAGCATGGGATGTACCTGACGGCAGCAGCTGCCTGGTGCATGTGCATGTGCACTGCATGCAGGGAAGACAGTGACAAAGATGTCACCAGACATGTCCCAGGCAGCTGATTTGACCACTCCTGCCGCGACAGGAAGCAAGCTGTGCTTGCGGCCAACGGCAGCCTCTGCCTCTGCCACAATCTGTCTCTGTTGGTCAGCAGACAGGCCTGACCCTGCAGCTCACATGTCATCAGTCTGAGCCTTCTGGAAGATGACAAACACAAAGACATACTAATCATCATAATAAGTCTGCCTCTGCCACAATCTGTCTCTGTTGATCAGCCGACAGCCCTGACCCTGCACCTCACACCACAGGCTTCATGAGCTACTTTTCCTTTTTGACCTTGTTCATGCTTGTTTCAATACCTGCTGACAACTGTTACAAACGGTTTTTGGATGGGCAGGAGTAGGTCTTGCAGATTCACCAGTCTGAGCCTTCTGAGAGATGATGCAGTAGGTTGACAAACACAAAAGTACAAGAATAATCATAGCGATAAAAACACAGCTGGTTGACAAAGACAGAGCTGTGATGTGAGGACCCTACATACAACTGTGCTCTCATGATGTAAATGACATCGCAAACAGGCAGCAAGGGTGACACAACACAAGCATGAAGCCTGTCCTGGTCACGACAATGATCGCATCTTGCCACCTGAGCTGCTGTCTTGGTTTTGCTCTGCTGCATACGCTCACTGCAAAAAAAGAATAACACATGTTGCTCTGCTGCATGCACTCACTGCACAACAGGATAATTATGCCGATAAAGCCACATGAGATTGTTCACAGGTATGGAGCAGGGGGGTAATGCTGGGATATATACCAAATGAGGCCCATTGCTCAGTGCCAGGGGGGGCTGGCCGCATGGGGTCGTTACTGGACCCATCTGGGCTGTAAGCTTGAGGTCCCATGCCAGCATGACCTTCTTGTTGATCTAGGTCTCTCCTGCAAGCACTTGTTCCTGAAACCTCAGAAGACGGGTTTGGCAAATCATCAGAGAGTTGAAAGGAGTTAAGACTCTTGACCAGAAAGTTGTCCCAGTGAACAGGCATTGCCATCGATCACAAAGATACCATAAACAGAGACACCCATTTATACAGTCTGCATGCTCTCTCTCGCTGCGCCTGAGGATGGGCTGAAGCGCCTTTGCAGTGCACATAGTTGTGAAGCATCTGCTCAGCTGGCCAGGAGAGATGTCAGAATGTCAGATTAGAGTGCCGGCAACATCTGCGATCTGAGCGTTGTTGGTGTAGGCCATGCACATGCTGATGTTGATCATACTGACTGCAACATTTTAACGCTTTCTGTCACGTTGCCCAGTAACCACATTGTATTCACAAGCTGCCTAGCCAGCTGATCAGCAGCAGCATGACTCTTTGTTTGCCACAACATGTGAAACGCGCAGCACAAACAAGACAAACAAGGGAAACTAGTTCTGACCGCTGCCGCTTGTAGGGAGGATCATCAGATGAGCCGTTCTGCCTTCTTGCCCCCCTGCCGCGGCCCCCCTGCACCCACTCTAGGGCCCCCTTGGCAGGCGGCTTGTTGAGTGTGAGCACCACAAGGCTGTTCTCACGCAGCATCGAGCTTCTGTTCCCAGGCATGGACGGCTTCAGATGCACATGCACACTCCCGCTGGCTGTCTCATCCACACTGCAGATACCATTGCAATCAGGAGTCATCACTGCATCCATTCAAGCCTTTCACAGCAAGGCACAAGCTTCTGCCTGTTATGTTAGGTCAACCTCATGAGAATGTTACCGTAAAAATATACATACGCACACATAAAAAACTAGATATGGGGACACGTGCCATTTGCCATTTCTGCTGGCGGCACAAGGATGGTCACGGTAATCTTGCTGATGTAATGCACATAATGCACATCATGTCATGTGACAGATCCTGCTTGGCAAGCATCTGCTGTCACACTATCAGGTGCATGCCAGTTCAGGCATTTGTCTCCTCATTGACATGCGAGCTGATGAAAAAGTCGATGATGATGCGATTAGATCCAGGACGTTGCTGATATGCACTGCATAGCCTGACAGGCTTGTGGTTAGTCACTCCTCCCCATGTGGTGTCAACAGAGTTGCGTCTGTGGACAACAGATGAAGACCCATGCCCTGCCATGAGCCTGGCAGGTTACACACTCTGTGACAGACATCTGTGCTGACACAGAATCCATGTAGTGCATGTATGTGCCTGTGTGCCGCACCTGGTGATGTCCACTGTGAAAGTCTTCTTCATGTCACAGCTTTCCAGCCATGTGGACCGCACCGCCTCCCTAGCTTCTTCAAATAGCAGAGGCTCAAAGGTGGACACATAGTGGTCTGGTGAGTCATAGTTGAGTGGCAGCTGGTGAGGCAGGTCCTGGTTGGCATCTTGGCATTCCTTGTACCACAGGCGGCCTCCTAACACATGCTGATGCATTCTGCATTGACAGGGATCGAGGTTGCCAGATGTCTCAATGCAGTGAAGCATGCGAGAAAGTGGTTTTGGAACTTGAAACTGTAGTATGAGCCATGCACCTGCTGCAGTGATGTTGTGCATATGCAAGAATAGTTTGCAAAGCTTATCAAGCCTATTGATGCATGAGCTGCTGGTCGCTTATATGGCAGATTGTGCATCTGGGTGGATAAGCATCTGATGCAGCAACTGTAATGCTGCTCTGGTGTCAAAAGTGACATGCTATTGCATGCAGCAATACCTCTCAGACAAGTCCTGCTGGGCCTGCTGTGCTGGGCTGACTGGACGCTGCCTGCGAGGTGCCAATTTTGAAGTTGGCCTTTTCTGGACTTGCTGTGATGCAGACCTTGCATCCCTTCGCACATCAGGGCTTCCTTCTCTCAGTGCATCCTGCACCTGCTGCATATACAGCTCCTCCTGTGCACTTTCACTTCTGCTATTGTTTGACCGGCTGCCAGCAGCTGCAGAGGATTCCAGCCTATGGCGTGTGCTGTCTGGCAGGTTAGCTTCAGATTTGGCACCTCTCAGAAAGGCAGCAGTTGAATCAGATGGGGCTCTATGTTGGGGAGCACGCCTGAGGACGGGCTCTATCATCTGCACTTTTTTGGGTGGTTCAGACCTTTTGATAGGCCCTTTGGGCTTGTCCTATGCCAACAGA
>JAABUK010007717.1_pt1 | contig 15404 bp, 21 predicted proteins | sample 5559141 | NCBI WGS metagenome assembly JAABUK01 (sample SAMN10711869, study PRJNA513367) | rock metagenome | isolation source: Antarctica rocks | place: Antarctica: Victoria Land, Pudding Butte nord | collected 2016-01-03
TGGCTGCAAGCTGACCTGTGTGTCTACCTCCACTCCAGGGTCTGAGTCCACAAAGTACCAGTGCAAGGTTGGGGAATGAAAGCCAACTGCAAATGGTCCCCCAGCCAATGTGAGGTCCAGGATGGTCTGCATACCAGCCTGTACTTTGCATGCTTTCTATAGCAAGACATACGTAAACAGACACATGATTGCATTGTGCTGTTGTGTAAAAGAGCATGGGTCACACGACATAAAAGTTGCTGGTAGCAGACAACCTTCTTGCTGCCAACAGTCTTGAGCAAGTCACCATCTCAAACGTGTGCAGCTGACAAAATGTTCAGCGTGATGTTACATTGCGCAAGCCAGCGCTCCTAAAGCAGAACAATCAGAAGGTGCAGACCTGCTGTCAGAAGGCAGGAGTGTTCGATAGAAACAACAAGGCATCTGAGATTGTCATGTAGTGGGAAGTGAAGTGTTAAGGACGAATACAGGATGTATACCTCTATGAAGCCATTGCTTCCAAAATGGTATCCTAAGCAATTGAGCCACTCAGGAACAATACTTTCACCCCACACACGCTGTACATGAGCGAATGCAGATCCCTCTTCATGATAGCCTGCAGGATGGTCAAAAGAGTAGGAGACAGGCAACCTGCAGCAAACCATGTGCATCAGGCAGGCGTGTCAGGAGCGTACCAACAGAAAACCTAGCATGGCACACAGCTTGATCTCACCTCAAGCTTTGGCTGTTTAAGCTTGAGATGCTTTTGTGTTGCAATGTAGTGATCTTGCTTAGTGTTTGATTTTCTGTTGGCTGGCCTGGTGCAGTGACTGTCAGAGCAGCCCCATATGTTTGTGCCCGTGCGTCAAGGCCCTTGCCAGAAAGTTCGATGCACACAGAGTCATCCGCCGCAGACAAATCCACATCGTGGCTGAGATCAAAGCCTGATGTGAGGCTATTAACAAGGTTCTTGGGTGCGTGCTTGAAAGAGTTTGGCCTGCCAGCTAGGTCGTCGCTGCGCGAGATGGTGAGCGATGTTGATGGTCCCAGGAACCAGCTACCTGGGAAGTTGCCCACATCAACAGCATAGCTACGGCGTTGGACGGAGTCTAATACTCTGATTCGCCAAACCTCGTGAAACGCTCCAAGCGTGGACGACGCAAGGCTACATGACACGCGTCTTCGCGCAACAATGCAAAGCTTAGCCTTGGGAAGGAGGAGATGCCTGAAAGGCTGTGCGGTGACTCGCAGATTGCGCAACATCCTACTTGCAAGGCAATGTCATCATCAGCTTTTTGAAAGCTCTGGTTCCGGAGCAAACCATGCCATGGCTCAAACATGTGAGTGCCAGGGACTGTGATGTGGGTGCAGGCAAACAGGTCCTCAAGTCAAGCAGGCAGCAACAGCACAGCCTCCCAGCATGCTGCAGCAAGTGTGTCTTCACCTCAGAGGGAGCCGCCTAAGGCTGTCAGCAGTGTCTTGGCAGCATTAGTCAAGCCTGTGAAAGGCACTTTGGGTAATCCTTCTATGAGCAAGTCAAAGGCAGATCATGTGGTATAATGGGTGGCTGACGCAAGTTGAGATTTGTATGGGTGCAAAGAACTTGGCTGGAGGGTCATTTCAGCCCATTCGTATAATGGCTAACCCTAGGCCTAGGTATGGTGGAGGATGATGCTTGGAAAGCAGACTGCCAGAAGTGCTGAATAATGGACAGATGTCAAAGTTTGTTGCAAAGCTTGGACTGTTATGTCTTTGGTCATGAGCAAGAAATGGAGGCTGATTTGCAGTGTTAGACCAACATCTCTCCTGGTGTCAGGTGTACCAGTCATGGGGATATCAGTTATAACTCATGTTAGTTTTCTAGGTTTTGCTTTTGCAACTCTTGCAGTGTTTGATACAGTACATGATAGTTTTGCTTGGAGTGCATGCAAGCCGAAGTACACCCACACAATGTATGTGCTGCTGTTGGCAAATTGCCTATATGCTTGTTGTCCCAACACTCAAGCGGTTGATACTGAAGAAATCTCATTACATGTGGCATACATTCATTCATTGTATGTGCGCATGTACAATGATATTGTCTCACAGCAGGGCTGTGTAATCACAGAGACGCACGAAAACAGCATAATCGCTTTGTGTTTCACTAGATTTGGATTCATTCACTGGAGGTGCAAAAGCTGAGCATGGCAGACCAGGCACCATTGATGCTGCATCACTGTTTTAAAGAAACTCTGAAACGCAATCGCAAGAGATCGTGTGTGAGCAGGAGCTCGGGGACCACGCCTGAGTATCACTGTTGAAATTGTGCAATCACCAGCCGCCCCCATCACTATCACTATCAGTAACATCCTGAAGGCCTTCATTCGGCAACTCCTCATCGCTGTCATCTTGTTTGTCCCAGTCCTTCATCTTACCACCCCCTATGCATGTTCAGAAACCAGTTGTCAAGCAGCAAGACACTCATGCAGTGCTGAACCTGGATCTATGAAGCAAAGCATCGAAGGTGCAAAACCTACCTTGCAGTCCAAAGCTGTCGCTGAGTACACCCCAGCCTGAAGCCCCCTCTTGGGGCTGGGGCTGTTGGGATGGGGCGCCGGTTGCAGGGCCTGTGCCTGCTGGCAGGGCAGTTCCCTTGCCTTTGTTTGCACCTATGCCCCTGAGCTCTGCTAGGAAGCTAGCCTTGTCAAGCTTTGCAACCTACACACCAACACACGCTATCTCAACTGCGTCCATGTGCCACATCCAGCAAACAACAGATGACTTCTAGTAGTGAGATCTTCCTGCATCATGTCAGGCACTACATGTGTACAGGACAGTCTTGTGAAAAAGAAGAAGAAGAAACAAACGCTGTTCAGTGATCATAACGGGAGCCTCCTAAGGCGGCAGCCCGGGGGCCAGTCTGAGGACTTGAAGGCATTGTGATATACACTGTTGACTCAAGCTGCTGGTATGAGTTTCATTTGCGTACACTCATCCTGATTTCACTGAAGTTTGCAGTACGACAAAAGCATGTCCATTCACAGATGATAGCAGCAGCAGCAGCAGCAGCAGCAGCAGCAGCAGCTTACTCGCGACCTGGATCCACCAACCATGGCATCTTTCTGATCACGCTGTGCTTTGCTGACAGCATTGAAGAGCCGTACAACTCCCCTACACAGCATCATGGAACCAATTTGCAGACAGCAAGATCACAAACTCATGTAGTGCATGCTCGCCATCATCTGTCTGGTATACATTGGATGTACAACAACCACAGAAATGCAATCACGCTACTTCACAGATTGCATCTCACGCTACTTCACAGACTGCATCTCACGCTGCAGTGCTAAGACCAGCTGAGCAACATGCAGACATGATTTGCAGCCTGTCCAGCTTATGACGCTTGAGAAGACGACGCATATGCAAGATGAGCAAGCAGGAACACAGCAGTTGCAGTGCACCTGGTGGCAGTCTTCAGCAGAGCCTTCTCCTGTGCATCATGCTGAGGATTTTCTCCATGCTTTGAGACTGCCTGCAAGTGCTCATGCTTGCTGTCAAATGCTTCGCATCAAGGCACCGTCAAGTCTTGACTGTCAGCAGCAGCTTTGGTCTGCATGGCTTTCATGCTGTTCTACACAGGCACCAGTGCTGCCTTCATTTGCTGGATGTGCGCATCAACAAGAGAGCTTGCATTGCAATGAAAATCTAGGCAGCTGCATTGATGTATGCAGCTGCATGACACCTGTGCCATGACGCCGTTACGGTCATGAATGACACAAAACTGCACAGAGACCGTGCACAGAGGTCTGCTCTGCTTCTACTGCTACTCGACAAGAAGAGTGTCTTACCACATGGCCTCTCTGTCTCATCTCAAGCCGCATCTTCTTGGCAGCCTTGTCAGCTTTAGATTCTTCTGCATCTTCTCGCTGTCGCTTGGCCACGCTTTTGCTTTTCTGCATGACAAGCAAGTCATATCATAGCAATCTTGTTGCGTGTGTAAATGTATGGTCACACATGGTCATGCGAGCTGGTCTGGTCTGCATGACTAAAAGCATGGCAACACATTAGCATGGTAACACATCAGCATGGCTGGCAGCCACCAGCAACATGTGAAATACCTGTGCCAGTCCAAAAGCTAGTCGGATGATGCACAGGCGGTATGCAAATGTTGTGCAGCATAGCAGACAATCACCTTTGCACTTTGAAGCTGATGCATGCATGCACATATATACACAGTTGACACATTCACTCACAGCATGTAAGTACCAAGGTTTGCCAGGTATGTAAGAGCAAGTAGCATGCATGCAAGGTGGCACATCATGCAGTGTGCACTCACCGAGAGTATGGCAAGACCACCATCAGGGTCATCTTGATCCAACAGCCTTGCAGCAGCTCGTGCAACTCCTGTTGCCTTCAGATCTTTAGTATTTGGCTTTTTCAGGTTTGCATCATCCTGAGTGCTGAGTCTGCCACTGAAAGCTGGCTGGTCTGCATCTCCTGATGTGCCTGGAACTTCTGATACGTCTGTCAGAGGCATGCCTGTGTCATCTTCATTATCAGAAGCAGCGGACCCACTGGCATCACCTATAGGTAATTCTTTTTTAGACGCAGTGCTTGCAAATGCTTCTGCTTCTTTGCCGGACAATTGTACTGTTGTGTGTGCTGGACTTGCATGAGTGAAGGTGAGAGACTCACTGTCATTATCGTCAGCGTTCGAGTCTGAGAGCCCTGAGTTTGCTGCTTCATCCTCCTCATCACTGGCTACATCCTGCTCATAGCCTGCCAGCAATGCAAAATAATGCACTCGGCGTCTAAGACTGACTGAAACGAATCTGCCATTGACAGCATTCAGGCTGTCGGCAAACTATACAGAGCAACTGTGACTTTTGCAGGCTTCACTACGCTGGTAAGGTATTTGTGACAACCACATCGCGATGAATCTGTAGACAGTGTACTTGGACATGGCAGAAATAGGCCCGCATAGAACTAGGCCGCACCTGCAGGCTCGTTAACTTCAGTGAGCCTCTGCAACTCAGCTGCCACAGCGGCCTCCATTGCCGTCCTTGGGCTTCCGTGCAGACAACACAGAGCAAGTTGTCAAACTGAGAGACTCACGAGCCCGCAGATCAGGGCTGACCACACGGGAAGACCAGTTTATCGATAGGTTGACTTAGAGAGAGAGAGATTACAATGCTTCGGAGCTCGGCAACTGAGGCTTCGCGAGCTGCTTCGTGTGTTTGCAACGAGATCTGCTCCTCCTCTTCACACATGTGTACACAGCAAAGAGGCACTTACACTTCATGCAACACTGACCCGCTACGGGTGTCAGTGTGCCAGACCATTTGCAACAAGAGTACGTACTTATACATTGCTCAGCAAGATTCGCGCTGCATTGGTGTTGGGTGGACCTGCAGGTCACCTATTGATCTGAACTGGTCAGCAGCGTTCACCAACTGTTCTGCTGACCACAAGCGAGCCGAGGTTTGAACCAACGGCGTGCGATCGGTGCACTGCAGCGGTTGACACATCCACATTGACTCTGATCAAGCCGGCTTGGCATCATGTGTGGCCCGCTAGGTTCGTTGGCATCTGTCCGATGCAGAACCAAGCTTTTCTGTCTCGAACCACATATCTTATTTGCTGAGTGCCGGTGGTGAATTTTGCGGCAAGAACCTGGTGGTCACTCTCACGCGTGTACAGACGAGCTATGATGTTGCAGGAACGATGTTTTGTGGAGTCCTGTCTATGTTTGGGGCAGTCTTCATGGCAGTCTTAGCTATAGCCATCAGCAAAGACTACGAGTAAGGCTCGTCATGTTCTTCACATGCTGCACCAACCTGTCCATGTTGCAGCCAGCACGTGTAGCTACTCGCATTCTGGATTTTGTTTCTGACACAGACATTGCCTTGTAGTTACCTGGGAGAATGGTTTGATGCTTCGGATGAGGCGCTGTATGGAGACAAACGATCAGCGGCCATGAGCAACTGTTGGGTAGTAGGTGCCATTTACCTTGGCATTGCGTTGTTATGCTGTGTTGGGTTTGTATACCACAAGCTGAGGAGGAACATCTAAGCTGTGCCACAGCCTTTTTGCCTTTTTTACAGGCAAGCTTGTGCAGATTATCTGCTCTTTGCTAATGAAATTTGTGATGCTTGAACAATTACATGAACTTCTATATTGGTGTCCTTAGGTTTCCTTGGTAAACATGCATATTGACAACAGTTCAGAGGGCACATACACTCCTGCCACCTTCTATGATTGGTCACAATGAACAACTCGTGGCATGCACCATGATTGTCTGCCTGGTGGGTGATCGCCAGAGAGCATTACATAGTCAGGCACTGTGACCACGGCAGTACGGTACATGTTGTTGGCAGCTACTGGGTTGTACAGTAATGCCTCAATTGGATGGCTTATACCTGTGTCACGGATTTTGGTGATCAGCCGTTCCGTGGATGCTGTTAAGATTCAGTACTGTAACAGAGACAAACACGACAGTCAGAACTTCAAATACAGGCAGCCACACCAGACAGACACAGTGACTGAGGTGTTGCCACTGTACCTTCTGGAAACTTAGTCCCAAGTTTCACATTGTAGACTCAAGATACAAGTACGACATAAGCAGAGAGATGAACCTGAAAAGTACTCTTCAACACAAACGCTCAGCTACCTGAGAACATCACCAGCCGCACTGACCATACAAACATAGACAAATGTCACAGAGCCTGGAGATCTCTAGAATATTCTGAGGCAGATCAGTTCCTGGGAGCTCCACCCATGGTGGCTTCAGGTAGTCTCTCAATGGTGTAGCGGTGAAAGGCCAGATACATGATTGGCACTCCAGGAATCTGCACAACATCTTGGGTATCTTGGGACATGCTAAATCACTTATGGAGCTACAGTGACTCATATGTAAGTGAATTGGGACTTCACATGAACATACAGTACCTTCCGTATCCTTCGCCGCAAGTCTCTATCACATGTTGCTACTATGTAGCATTTATGTTGCCGTACTCTGTCACAGAGGCAGTCATCGGCATAGGTGCCGCTGTGCGTGCAGGGCAAGCGCTGTATGCGTGGATCCTGCATAATGGCAAGCAATGGAACTGATGTAGCACATGTTTTGCACCTGGCTATGATGGTCAAGAGACGCTTGCCACATTGTAATTGATGCTGGCAGGGTCTTGAGAAGCAGCATGCTCTGCCTGACAACTCACATGTAACATCTCAAAAATATCAGTATTGGTGCATGTCACGGGTATCATTACTGCCACAGTAAAGTGAAGACTTTGGATGTTGCGCTGGCTTTTACCAGAACGCACCTTGGCAACTTTCAAAGCAACTCTGTACTTCTGCCCAAGCTTTTCCAGCTCAGCTAAAACACAATCTGTGATGCAGGGCGTGCACTCTGCATACAGGCAGTCCATCATACCTTGTACCAGATCGATCTGCGCAGCATAGCAACCAGTCAGCAGAATTGTGCTGTCAGAGACAAGCATGCAAATGTCTGTGGGTGGCAAAATTGCAGGAGAAGTCACTAGCAATGCAGCTGACCTTGTTTTTAATGGAGAAGTTGATAAAATTGGTATCAACCAGAACCTGGTAAGGGGGGCCGAGTTGACTGTTGTACTTGAAAAACAGAGCAGTTGAGGTCTTCTCTCTGCATACAAGCACACACATGTATCACAGCGGGTGGCTGCAACAACCTTGAAAGGGCGGGTGTGCAGGACGACAAGGCAAACTCACATATGCCGCACAGCGCCTTCCTGCTTTCTTTTGTCTTCAGGCTTTTTCTTCAACCTGCATGTAAGGCCAAAGCTTGGTATGTCTGGACACATGAAGCATTGCAGTCTCCATAACAAGAACATGAGCACTCACGGTTCAGGTGCCTTAGGCTTGAGCATGCGTTTGACCTCTGCAAACTTCCGTGTCTTTTTGGCTTTACCCATGACTCAATGCAGTATTGATCAGGTCTGAGCAGCCCCAAAGCACGCACAAAGTGCAGGGCTGCTGGGGTTCAACAAGACCAAGTCGTCCGTCAGCTGTATGAACCAGTGGCAAGGGGCTCGTTGTGAGCGAGTAGAAGTTCTGACGGGTGCAGCTGCTGTGTATCCGATAGTAGAGCTGCAGCAGGAATGCAGTAAACTCAAAGCGATGGTACTTGTGAGTGTCGGAACTTTGATCAGTGTGTCGGAAGCCCATATCGGGAAGAAGAACACCGGCTGCTGCTTTAGGGTCTGCAGGTTTCGAATTTGAAAACCTAGTCTCCGAGTTGCCATACTCAACGTTTGATCTCCCCTTTGGTATGGAACGTCTGCATTACAGCTGCAGGTGTGCATGTGTGAATCGCTCTCCTGTTTGAGCACCTCTGCGTGATTATACTTCATTGATGGCAAGCAGATTGTGCGTCAAGGGCTTGCCGAAGTACATTAGTGAAGCCAGGCTTCGTGAGCACTTCTCTGCCAAGGGAGAGGTCACAGACGCCAAAGTTGTCCGATCAAAGTGCGCACTGTGGAACATCGCATCCCACTGATCATACACGGGCAACATCACAGATCTGAATCATGTCTGGCCTGCAGGGATGGTTTGTCCAGGCAGTTCGGTTTTGTGGGATTTAGGTCAGCTGAAGAGGCAGCAGATGCTCTCAAGTATTTTAACAGAACCTTCATTGACACCAGCAGGATATCTGTAGAGGTACTACAATAGCAAAGAGTTCTTGACATCCTTCTAGCACCTGCAGCCTTTACCTGGTGCCTTTACCTTGCCAGACAGTCTTACCTGCTGCCCGTGCTGCAGGTTGCAGAAAAGTTTGGGAGTCAACAGATAGCTAGACCATGGAGCAGATACTCAGAAGGTAAATGCACATGCTGATACTGATACCGCCTACAACCACATCATGTTGCTTTTACTGGTTGAGCTTGCTGGCCAGCATGCATGGTCTTTGAGGTCGCTTGAATGTATGTGTGTAGGGAGCAGCGCTCATAAGAAGCTTGAGACAAAGCAAAATCCTAGTCAAGACAATTCTAAGCTCAGCAAGAAGTCAAAGAAGCCTGTGCATGAAGAGGAAGGTGAGAGCATGACCTTCTCTTGCACCATTGACAGTTTTGCACCGCCTGTACCTGTCACTGTGGTCGTTGCGTAGCAGGCATCCAGTCTTGATGTCATTGGTCATGTAAGAACACTGTTGCCTTACCATCATGTCCTCTCCAGGCTTGTGGGGCCCTCTGCAGACATTGTTTCCAACTGAGTGATGCATCCCAAGTCTATCTGCACTATGTTTCAAGCTGATCAGTTTGTCCTGGCACAGTGCCCCATGCTCTTCTCCTGAAGCATCCTAAAGCAGTGGTGCTCTGCTCTGCAGATGATCCTCAGCTGGCAGAGTTCCTGCAGCTGATGCAACCTCGCCGGGCGGGCACCATCTGGTCCAATGATGACGTCACTCTTGCCCAACCTGCTGTCAAGGGCGGCGCTGCCCAATCTGCAGCCAGGCAGCCGTCTGCCCACAAGGTGAGCATGTTGCCCAGACACTGGCAGCACAAGCTGCTGATGCATATGCCTGTATGCATTGCGTGTCAATTTGGGTCTTCGGCTGAACACATGATAGGAATGTGGACAGACATGGATATACAGATCAGATATGTGACCATGCAGATGTACATTTGCTTGCCTGCCCGACAACAGATCATAGGATTTGACCTGGTGGTTATGTGAGAGATTTCATCACCGTTCGTCAATGCTCACATCACTTTGGTCAGTGCACACAGTTGCACTGCTACTTGCAAGCTGGTGTTTCTACAGGAAAAGATCCTGACCACAATAACTGACTATGCCACTTGTCACGATGCAGACCAAGCACAATGCCATAGCAAATGAAGCAGCCAGAAGCAGTGATGAAGAGGAGGACTATCAAGAGCTGCTTTCTAGCAGGGACTCAGACGCACACCCGGCTGCAGATTCAGACACAGAGCACGATGACTCAGACCTAGCGGATGAAGCAAACACTGCTAGGGATGCGGCAGTGTTGGATGAAGGGGTGTCTGATTTGGACTATCTAAAAAGCAGGATGAAAGCTGGCGTTGGTCAAGCAGAAGCTGATGACAAAGCTGATTCAGAGACATCCTCACTGACAGACACTGGTCCAGGTAAGGAAGCCACTGTCAGTCGCTTTGACTATGTGTACTGCTTCTGCCGGTTGGCTTGCTAAAGTTCATCTCTGCTGCAAACTGCACTGCATGTTGCTGTCAGACTTGACTCATACCTTCAGTTCTTGGTGCCTGCCATCACCAGCTGCTGCATCACTACCAACTAGTCAACATGACAGTAGTCTCATTCAAAAGGCAGCAATCTTACTCAATGCACACATCTGTTGCGCTGTAGTCGTGGTTGAAGTTGTGGCATTGCTCGCCACTTTGTGCAATGTGTTGAAGAAAAAAAGACAATGTATGCAAAAAGTCGACACCTGGCAAGTGATGCAGTCCATATCATGTCAGACAATAGAAGCTGTCTGCCGTTTTATTTTGTCTGTCTGTCAGCTGAACATTCATTGCACTAGGCAGATGGTAGGCACGTTGCATGACTACAGGAGCCCCAGTGGTCCATGCGTGTGTGTGAACTCAGGTGAGCATGGGGATGATGAAGTAGAGGCAGGAGTTGCTGAGCACAAGTCAGAAGAAGATGATGAAGAAGATGATGGTGATGCAGTGCAGCAGGACAGGCGGGCATCACATGCCAAGGCTAGTACCAGAAATGCTGACGAGCAGATGCCGGATGCTGCACATGATGCAGGTGTGTTTGCATGTTCAGCTTGCTGTAACATGTTGCATCTGCTTGGCATGTCAGAGCATGCATTGATTCTTGTGCATCAAGACAAAGTTGGAATGCAGCAAGCAGTGCATCTGCAGGCTGCCACCACTCATGCACTTCCTGCTGCATTCCCTCTTTATTCCGATGCACAAGAGTCAACGCATGCTCTGACAATTGCACATGCTCTTGCTTGGCATCCTCACAACCAGCTTAATCATCAATTGCATTAATGAGGGCATTAGCAGTAGGCCAAGTGGTCCCTGTGTTCAAAAGCCATTAGTACTTGGCAGTGGCAGCAGTAGTAGGGCTGGTACTTGGCAGTGGCAGCAGTAGTAGGGCTGGTACTCGGCAGTGGCAGCAGTAATCAGGATGGTACTCGGCAGTGGCAGCAGTAATAGGGCTGTTTCTCAGCAGTGGCAGCAGTGGCGCAGTGGCAGCAGTGGTGATCAGCAGTAACAGCAGTGGTTTGTGTGTTGCAGAAGACGAAGAGCCGACAGGCAGGCTGTTCTTGCGCAACCTGCCCTTCACCACCATCGAGGCCGAGCTCAGTGATGCCTTCACCGACTTTGGAGACTTGCAGGAAGTGCACCTCGTCTTGGACAGGTGAACAAGCTGTCTGCCACAGATGCGCATGCCCCGATCTACATTCTTGCCTCGCAAGTGTATGTGAACACTTTTCGTGTGTGCTGCCTGTTGTAGGTCACCTGCTGTCATACAGCACTTAACTTGCCAGATTTTGACCCTCTGTTGAATCAACTCATGTGTCCATTTGCCATTTGAACACCATAAGTGTTGGTCGCACTGTGGGCTGTCGGATGAAAAACCAAGTCCTGCCTGTCTTACTCAAGCGTCCATCAGTCACACACCAAGAGCCGCAACACACTCTCAGTGGGAACCAAAATGATGCATGTCGCCATGTTGACCTCTTGTACCCTCACATCTGCCTGTACAAGCTTCTGTTGTTGATGCTGGGAACCATTTGACTGTCGTTGCTGTTGCGGTGACTCTCTGTGTGAGAAAGTGCAACCCACTTTCTGTCAGTATGCTGCAGGCAAACCAAGAAGTCAAGGGGAATAGGTTATCTGCAGTTTACGCAGGCAGCAGACGCAGCAGCTGCTATGGCAGCTATGGATGGCAGTATCTTTCAAGGCCGACTACTACATGTTCTGCCTGCCAGAAAAGCCCCTACCCCTGTTGAGACCCCCCAGCAGGTCAGGTTTGCCCCCATGTGGTCATCATCGTGCTGATGTGGCAGGCTGTCTTACTGTAGCCTCACCGCGCTGTTCATTGGCAGCTGCACTTTGAACAACTGGCTCCTGCTGTGTCTATATATGCATTCTTTCCGTGCACAAGCATGGTATATCTATGATGCAACAGCATTCCAGGGATTGTCTGATCTGTACAGCCTGGTAAAGCTTTCCATTCTGCACTGTTGGGCTGGCAGGTATAACAGAAATACACTGCAGCACCTGTTGGAGATGTGATCAGCAAGTGTCTTGCACACACTGCTCTTCCGCCTCTGTGCCTCTGGTGGTCTAAGACTGCTCACAAAGGAGTGACTGTGGCCGCAGGACAACGTATCATCTGGCACCAAATACAAGGAGACCAAAGATGCCGAGCGCAGGTCCCAAGCTGGGAACCGAGCAGCGTGGAACACCTTGTTCATGCGCTCTGACACCGTGGCAGAGGCTGTGGCTGCGCACTACGGCATCAGCAAGTCACAGCTGCTGAGCAGAGATGCTGCAGACCTGCCTGTCAGAATGGCTCTGGGAGAGGCACATGTCATTGCCATGACTAAGAAGGCCCTGGGAGACGCAGGTAGGCTGTCAAGCTGCAGAGACAAACTCAGCTTGACTGATTGAGCTTTTGAGCCAGGATGTCTGACAAGTTGCTTTCAGCTCCATGACTAAGGGGTGGCAAGTAAACTGTTTTTTGATCATGGCATCAATATAGCATCAAGGGTTGCCATTAGGTGCTGGTGGTAAGTCTGGCCAGTAAGTTGCCGTTTCAAAGCTTGTGAGATTTTGATAACAGTCTAAAGTTTTGGCGGCAGTTGTTTTCATGTAGTTTCAAAAAGGATTGGCGCAGATGCAGGAACACTAAGTCACAGCACACAGTTACCAACTGTCTTCATGTATACTTCATGTATAACACTGTAAAGGGGCGCACTTTCAATGACAACAGAACCCACTCCTTGCAGGTGTGTCTATAGAAGTTTTAGAAGAGGCTGCAGCTGCAAGTGGCAAAGCATCAGCCACACATGCAGTCCAGCGCAGCCCAGTGTGCCTGCTGGTCAAGAACTTGCCCTACACTGCCAGCGAAGAAGACCTGACAGAGCTGTTTGGGGCCTCAGGGCCTTTGGCTCGCTTGGTTCTGCCCCCTACCAAGACACTGGCTCTTGTGGAGTTCAGTGAGCCCCAGGACGCAAGAAGGTGAGAGCGTGCTGTCTGTAACCTGCTGGTCATCACAATCAATCAATCAAGCGTTGGGCTGTGCATGGTGTGTGGGAACTCAGGTTCACCTGCACAGCATGCATACCTTGTGTGTAAGAGTGCATGCATCATGTATGTGGTCTTCAATGAAGCATACCTGGCTGATGCAGAACAAACTTTAGCACAGGTCTAAATTCAACACTCAATTCTGCATCATGTGAGTGTGTGCGTGCGTACGTGCGTGCGTGCACGTAGCAGGATAGTGTACACTATATATTGCTCTTGCTGCTGCACTTGGTGCTGTATGTTCATGTGTGTTACTATCACAGTGTGTACCGCTGCATGATTGGCCGCGCTCATGCGCACACATTGCAGTGTTGCATCTGCGCATCTGCGCAAGTAGAGCACGACAAAATGGTATCAGCCGCAAATGATTCTAGGGATTCAGCACAAAGTCGGTGGGTCTGACCGATGTGTGTGCGTACCTGCAGAGCATTCAAGTCTCTGGCCTACAAGCGCTACCAGCATGTGCCAATTTATCTGGAATGGGCTCCTGCCAACATCTTCAGGGCAGATGCCCCAAAGCCAAGACAGCCCTTGACCCTGCCCTTGCCCGCTCCCGCCTCTGCTGCAGTTCCAGACACTGGAAATGCCCTTGAAGCAGCTGCTGCTGCTGTTGATGCTGCAGCTGCAGCAGCAGCTGTTGTGTTGCCTGATGTGGAAGACACAGAGAGCAGCACCATCTATGTCAAGAATCTGGCATTTGCCACAGGTGCCGTTTCTGTTCTTTTCTCAGTTTTAGTTTTCCCCCGAAAGTTGCATGATTGTCAGCTTTGATAGGTTCGGAATTTATTGCCTCGGTCTTGCTTGGTCAGTGTCGCTTCTGCTGCACAGCCTATTTTGCCTTGAGCATTTACTTCTTGTTTGCCATTGCCCTATCAGCTGTCGTCCAGTCTATAAATATAGCAGAGCAGTTCCAAGCAGCTATATTTGAACACCCTGCTGTTCTGAAAAGGGCATGGTTCTTGGCAAACAATCAACTGACAGTTTGTGTGGATGTCATGAATGCTTGCCTGGTATGTTTTATTCTTCTACTCACCAACACTTCCTGCAGGTGATGCTGGGCTGCGTAAGCATTTTGAAAACACCATTTCCAGTGCTGGGGGCAGCATGCGAAGCGCGAAGGTAGCTGTCAGGAAGGGGCCAGATGGCAAGCCTCTATCCATGGGCTTTGGCTTTGTCGAATGCTCTTCAGAAGATATAGCAAAAGCAGTCCTCAAGCAGTTGCAGGTGAGTCATCGTCACTCACAATGCAGTGCCACAAGTCAGGCCTACATACTGAGTTTGTACTTACCTTTTGAGCTGGTCACCCACTGCTGTCTTGTCCAGTGCGTGTAGCACCTCTTTTGTACTGGCGTTGTTTGGTTACTACTGTGACATAGAGTGTGTCGTGAGCCAGTCAATGAAGCTTGGAGAAGCCACGGAACAGAAATCTCCAAGCCTGACTAGTTGACTGAACGCTCATGATCTCGGTCGCCAGATCAAGCACAGCACTGCGGCAGGTAGTATGTACCTGGATGCTGTTGCATCCCAAGCATACGTGTCTTGACAACAGCTCCGACTCATGCATGTAGTGCTGAGTGTATGTTGGTTCCCCTTCATCGTCTGTTGACTCCCCTCCTGATGACCCCCTAGATACAGAACTGTACATTGGTTGATTATGTATGGCCCACAGGGAAGCACGCTGGACAAGCACAAGCTAGCTTTGCAGCTGAGCATGCGCAAGGCCAGCAGTGCAGCCAGGGCCAAGAAGCAGACGGGCACACCAGAGAAGCAGAGCACCAAGCTGGTGGTGCGCAACGTGGCCTTTGAGGCCACACGCAAGGAGGTCATGTCTCTCTTCAGCCCCTTTGGCCACATGAAGAGCTGCCGCCTGCCAAGAAAGTTTGATGGCACCCCCAGGTGTGACAAAAACTGCACACATTCATGGAACTTGAGCTTACGCTTGTGCAGATCTCAATGTTGTTGTTGGGCGGTCAGGCTGAGGACATGCTCTTTTTCTGTGCTGGGCTGTGGAGCAAGCAAGGTGGTGTCAGTGCTGCAGTCCAGTGCAACGACAAGTCTATAGCTCGTGAAACATTGCATGTTTGTCTGTACTGACTCAGATGATTTTGCTTGCTTGACTGGGGTGAGGCACAAACTTACTGGGAA
>JAABUK010007719.1_pt1 | contig 15403 bp, 13 predicted proteins | sample 5559141 | NCBI WGS metagenome assembly JAABUK01 (sample SAMN10711869, study PRJNA513367) | rock metagenome | isolation source: Antarctica rocks | place: Antarctica: Victoria Land, Pudding Butte nord | collected 2016-01-03
GGTGCTGTTGTGCAAAGCATGCAAGTCCAGTGTCGAACACAGCATGTAAGTCCAGTGTCAAACAAAGCATGCAACAAGGTCAGAGGCTTGTGTCTCACTCTTCCAAGGGGACTGGGCTGGTTGCTGCTGCTGCCGTTGTGCAGAGCTTGGCGGGCCAGAGTGAGGGACTCCACAGCAGAGTCTCGCCGGCACCTGGCACTGTTGATGCCTGTAGGGCTAACCCGCTGGAAGGGCCCCTCTGTCAAGGGGCTGCTGCCCTCCCCTGGCCCTGCAAGGTAGTGTGAGTCAATGACAGCAAACTGGACAAGCAGCAGCAACAGTGCATTGTGGGTGGGTGTTTTGTGCCAGACCTACAGCAAGAGCACTGGTGCTGGCTCAAAGCTTGATGCGCGATGTAGCATGCACTGCACTGGGTGAAAGCCAATCTACCAAAACTGGCGCTATGGGTTGGCTCAATCTAACCACACCTTTTGCTTTGCTAAGCTAGGATGTATTTTGACATGTCTAGCTAAGATGTACTCACACACCAAAACACATATTTTGTCACAACCTTGCAAGTCGACTCTTAATCCCAACTCCACTACGATGCAATTTGTATCATACGATGCAGCTGATGCAGAGCCCGCTGGTTTCACCTGAAGTTCCATCTTGCGGCAGGTCACTGGCTGAGTCGGTCCTCTCAAAGGGGCCGGAGCCTCTTGTCAAGTCAGGGCGTGATGCACTGGTCTGCACATATCACCAACGCAGCAATGTCAGTACACACATGTTTTCCCGTAGGGTCAGATGTGTCCAGTCACAAAGTAGCTTGAGGTCACGCTTTGGCAATAAGCACCAATGCTGCTGGACAGCTGCAAGCTTGACTGCTGAATAGAGCACGTCATCTTGCTACATGTGAGGGTATGACAACAATATGAGCGTTTTCCTGAAGACCATGCTACTTTATGTTGGATCTGTAGTTGACACCTTTCAAGGCCAGCAACAGCTTTTCTGGGTGCGGGCCCTAACTTTGCATGACTGCACTGCTGACTCTGGCAATGCAAGCTGCATGCAGGTACAACAGCAGGGCTAGTTGTTCAAGGGCAGCCTAACCATCAGCTGCCAGATCAGCTGACTGCCTGCCTGTAGGGGCATCATTGGCTTACTTGCATTCAGACATCACTTAACTTTTGACTGTTCACAGGTGACTCACCGGCATCTCGTGAGCTGAGTCAGCTCTGCCTCTCATGGCAGCTAATTCAGGCCTCATCCCAGATTGCTGCTCAGACCCAAGCTCAGGCATGAGCCTTCCATTGTGGGCGCTGTCATCAGCATGCTCAGCATCCAATGAACCACGAGCCTGTTGCTGCTGCTGATGATGATGCTGCTGTTGGTATTGGTACTGCAGCTGCTGCGGCAGCTGCTGTGGCGGCTGCTGTGGCGGCTGCTGGGGTGGGGAGTGCCATGAGCTAGAGGGGGGTTGGTTAGTCATTGGCAGGGCAGTGACTGTGAAGCGCCCCATTGGGTCCGATGAGGGTATACCGTAGTCTGACAGCGAGCTGGCATCTGACTCAGCATCTGACTCAGCAGCACTGTCGTCACCTGCATCACATGAGGGACCTCTGGCAGTCCCTTCCCATGTTTTTGTGTTTTGGAGACTTGTGAAGATGCAGCATGGCCTTTTACGCATTGTCTTCATCACCATTGGGCAGAACATTAGAAGGCAACAAATCAGGGGGGGAAATGCTGAAATTTGGGGTAAAGTAGAAAGTCCTGAAGAATCGACTCTCAGAAAACTGTAGTGGTATGTGGAGTGTGAGCTTTTTGAGGTTGTGATGTCTGCATTGACCATTCATGTCAGTACTGATGAACCAAAATCATCAAAGTGATATGGAACTAGCAGACACAAGCTTGAAAAGAAAAAGAAAAAGGAAAGATTACGCCTTTCAATTTAATGAGAAGCCAAGTGTTATACCGGGCTGCCCAGGTGAGTAAACGCTTGCACAGGCATGAGTGATGCAACCATACCTCTAGGGATGCGGTGGGCAGCAGCACTGTCTATGTCCATGCCCTGATGCCCTCGCACATGGGCAGGCTCGGGCCTGCCCCTGCCTGAGTAGGGCTGATCCTGATCAGCCCCTGCAGACTCCCCAGAGTACACAGCAGACTGGATGAGGTCAGCTGGCAATGGGTTATCGGCTGCATGCAAAAGCAAGCATTGTAAAGATGACTGAATGTGTTGTTGTGTATTGCAAAAGTGCATATGCACACGACGTTGCTTATGCGCTTACTAGCACTGATTTGCTACCACTATTGTGTATGCAGCTTGAGTGTCATCTGAGCATATTCTGGTACAGTGTTGATGCACAGACAATGGAAAAAAAGACTCAAGACACTTATCTTCAGTACATCACGCATCTGGGTGCAAATGTGTAGCACATGCCATCAAAAAGGAGCTGATCCATGATACGTTGTGACATCTTAGTGAGTGCAAATGCAATGAATCAAGCCAGGACGTCTGATGAGGCACAACTGGCTCCACACCCCAGACTGTAAGGCATGAAATGAAAACAATGGCGCAACACAAAGCTGAAAAGGGAGAGCTGAAAAGGCAGAGCTCATATGTGTCAGCCAAGACCAGCAGCAAAGGTCAGGAGTGTACCTTGAGCAGCTTCTTGCCTTTCTCCAACACTGAGAGCCCTCTGCCACAGGTCACCGTACTGGGGGGTACCCCACACCGCTGGCCGAGCTTGTTCCCTGCCACCTCAACACAATATTAGCAGGCAGCTTTGTGTGATGTGGGTCATCACGTGCTGTGAGACATGACTATGATCAAACAGCTCTGCCCAATGTATGCCACTGGAAATGCAAAGCGAGAGGCCATACACTTGAAAGGGAAGTAGCTTTTGTTGCCAGGCGCACAGCATCATGTTGCAACTGTTGGGCTGCTGCCATGGTCTTCACATGCTCTGAGGCCTCACTTCAATGTGTGCCACAGGACAACAAAGCATGTGGCCAGAGACTTGAGTGGGCATTTGCTTTTGTACAGCAGCATTTCACATCTGCTCTGACTGTGACAAAATGCTGATAACCTGCTAGGATGATGCACGATGTGACTAGGAGCAAACAGACCAAGGCAGCTTGACTGGCCATCTTTGGTGCTTTGCATGAGCTCAAATGCCAGCAAATAGCATGCCAGAACAATATAGACAATCAGGACACGAGCAAGAGCTTTGGTACCATTTTGCTGCGGTCAAGGGTAAGCTGAACAGCAGATGCTCAGTTTGCTGTGGGAAGTCTGAGCTGTCTTGACCGTCCTGGTCCCTGCAGCGTCTGACTTGTGGTGGTTGATTTACAGAGGATGTGTGCATCACACAAGTCAGATTTGAGTGTCACATACACCCCTTGAAAATCACCACCACAGTCCAGACGTGGCAAGTTACAGGGTGGCCAAGGCAACCCAAACTTGTTCACAGTGATCGTGCACCAACACACACCCTGTGTAACACAACCGGTACCAGGCCAGCTCTGACCAGCAAGGACTTTGTGGCAATGGCATCAAGCCAGGATCAGCCTAACAGAGCAGGACCAGTCCTTGACAAAGGGCAAGCAAGAATCTACAGCAATAGGGCCCTCAGGGCCTAGGGGGGGAGTGTTTCACACATTTTTGCCCCGTATACAACCCCACTGCATAAGTGGCTTAGTCTTTTCTTTTCTTTTCTTCTCTTTTCTTTCTTTTTTCCAGTTTACAGCTGCTCACCTCAAGCTTCTCTGTGCAGCCTCGCTCTCGCTGTTGCCCCTGTCTGAAACCTCCCTAGCGCTGGCATCACTCATCACTGCCCCTGCCCTGGCCTGCCTCTCCCCAGACCGCTGCTGCAACTCCTGCTGAAAGGCAAGATTACTGGCCAAGGTTGGACCACCCACCCCAGGGATGCCCCCAGGGATGCCAGGGGGCCCTACCTCCTGCCCCTCTCCATGCCCAGCTGCTTCTGATGTTGTTGCTGTTGCTGCTGCTGAAGAAGAAGAGGTGTGCCCTTCAGTTCCCTGCTGGGCCATGTGATTGTGCAATGCGTCTGCATGCACTGGCTGCTGTGACAGAGCGGTCATGTGTTGTGTATGTGCGTCTGAAGCAGCGCTGCTGTGGTCCACGCTCTGTTGGGTCTCCATATTGTGGCTGTCAAGCTGAGGAGAGGTAGTATCAGCAGCGCTGTTACCATGCTTGTGCCAAGCGCTGCTGTTGCTGCTGTCGCCTGGCTCTGCGGATCCACCGAGCATTGGCAAGGGGTTGTCAGTGTCGATGTCATCATATGATGTGCCGGTATCTGTGAGGGGCTGTGCAGTGCTGCTTGAGCCCTCAGTGAATGTGTTTCCAGCTGCAGAAGAGGCGTTCTGACAGGGTGGTCGAGGGCTGTTGACTGCAGCAGCCCCTTCAGGGCTGTTCACTGCAGCAGCCCCTTCATCATCGCTTTCACTCTCTCCTACAAGTGCATCCGGCAAGCTCATCTCAACCCCGAAACATCTGTTTTGACTCAGAAAAGTCATCCCTACACTGGAAATGTAAACTCATGAACGGCTGGGGACAGTGAAAACGTTTCTCTACATTGTGGAGATGTTTTGGGTCTACAAGGTGTATGGAACAAGCAGACCCAGCTTGAGATGCATACAGGAGAGTCAGACGTCCCGTGGGCTACTCAGGTGCACTCCAAGATGGTCCCAGGACAGTATCAACAGGAAATAGTAAAATAAAAAGTAAAATAGTATCAGTTCAAAAAGAAATGACAAAGATGCTATGTTGATGACAATGATGGTGACAATGGTTGTGGTAACGTATTGTTCATGTTGACCATGATAATGAAGATGACGACAATGATGATGATGACAGTGATGATAAGGACAGAAGTAACAATAGTAATCAGAACCTGTGCCGACCTAAGTACATGTGAGAGCCAGTTTTGCTTCTGCAGGACGGCTTGTGATTGTGTTTAACAAAAGGTGACACCATCACGCAAGTTGCTGTCATGGTCAAGACAATTTACACAGCAGCACTACATGTGATGTATGCTTCTATTTCAGCAGGTCAGGATGCAATGATAGCTTCCTGCCTTGTCAATGTTTTGCTCTGTCCCGACAAACAAAGCCACATCAAGCAAACCGCTTGATTGCCTGCATTTGTGCTCCTATTTTGAGCTAATGAGGTGAAAGCCAGATGGACAGTGCAAAATGATGATCCCGGGCAGCTTGATATGATACCTGGCTTCTCAATAGGTTGACACCAAAAGGTGTAGTATTCTGCTCTCTTTTCATGTCTGTTTGCAACTTGATGGCTAGAAACAGCTTGTGATGAACAGGATGGCAAATATTGACTGTGGTGAGTGAGTCAAGCCAGGCAACTTGTAAGCCCACTGAAGTTGACAGAGGATGTGAGTGTGTGCAAGCAAGGTACCTGGGGGCACAGCCCTGAAGCGCATGGGGTCATGTGGGGGTGGGGGATTCCGGGCAGCTTCAGCCCTGGCAGCCTCTACCATGTTGTTGAAGTTTTGACGCTGCTGCTCCTTGTGGTCCTCCTCTTCTTGCATGATGGCTGTCCTCTCAGCACGCTCTGCCTACATGTGTATCATCAAGGGCTTGGAGATAATAATAATAATAATAATACTTACACAATAATACTAATAGTAATAATAATAGTGATAATAATAATAATAGTAATAACAACAACAGTAGTAGTAATGACTATAGTTAACAATAAGTAAAACGCTTTCCAGCTGATGATGACCTAGGTGCTGCAGGACAAGTCTCGTCTCTCCAGAGCAGCCTGTCTTGTGCATCCCTTCAAAGCCTACTAATACGACAGTCTTGACAATCAGGGAGATGATGGGAAATGATACAGTGGCTGATCCCGGCATGCACAATGAAAGGCCAAGATTGACAACAATGAAAGCCAGTGATACGTCAGCACTGGTAGATCATGCACATGCCCACAACGTAGGAACGTGCTTTACTGTCCCCAAAAGTTTCTGAGTTTAGATTTTCAATGTAGGGATGACGTTTCTAAATTGGAGTAGACATTTCGGGATTGAAAACAGCAGGCTGTTGGCTGGCTCTTGGAGTTCGTAAAAGCATCACCAGAGCAACTGCTGTTCCAAAGGAAACATCTAAACCCAGCAAGGTTGAAACCGGGCAAGACTGATTTGTTCCTATGTTGGCAGTTTGGGAATTCCGTGAGAAGTGCTGAGCAGACAACAGGCAATGTGCTGTTACACAGCTCACATAATCCAGCAGTGTGGTCAATGATGCATCTGTATGATGATAGTGTGTAGAAAAATGTGGATTACTGGTCTCCTAGTGTGCCCCAACTGCAGCATTTTGAGCATTTTGTGCATGTGGCATCAAACTTGGACTGGACAGCGGTCTCTCTCACGGACCAAAGGAGAAAGGGCATACAGCAACCTGTTTGAGCACAGATCATCACCAGGGCACATGAAGCACACCATACAATGCCTGCACCTAGCTGCAGCAGCAACAGGAGCAGCAGGAGTCCACATTCAAAGACAATCAAAACATGCCCCAAAATCATGCATCAAAGAATACAGAGGAGAAAGCTCCCATAGGTTCCAAAACGCTGTCGCACCAATAGCAGGCAGCTGTGAAAGCATGTCGCCCTGATACAAGATGTCAGGTCAAGAGCACACTCAAGCATACCTCAAGGCCGCCTTGCATGAAGGCTGCAGCCAGGCGCCTCTCCTTTGCAGTGACTGGCATGTCATCCAAATGATGCAGGCCTGAGATGCCAGCAACAACAGTCTTCCTGTAGGACCTGCACTCAAGTATGCACAGTTATAGCGACATACTCTTACATATGCCATGCAGCAATGATTGTCTTCCTGTAAGACCTGCACTCAAGGATGCACAGCCTGTTGAATTGTCATGCAGCAATGACAGATGTCCATGTCACATTCTGAGTGGCTTGACATCAGGGATGCACCGCTGCCAGTCCAGCAATGACAGACTTCCTGTAAGACCTGCACTCAAGTATGCACAGTTGTGCCAACATACTGTTACACATGTCATGCAGCAATGATCGATGTTTATATCGCATTCTGACTGGCTTGTTGTCAGGGATGCACCGCTGCCATTCCAGCAGCAACTGATTCCTGTGGATTGTGCAAACACGACCAGGACTGAAGCAAACGCACAAGAAGGTGGTGATTGCAAGGAGGCAATTGGGTTTTGGTCAGCCTGTCCTGTAGAACTGTGTGCATGGAAGCCCCTTGTAGTGCATTTTGTTGGCTGTCGCCACCTCCACGCATGGCAGCTACTCCGGAAACATAAGGGACACACATGTGCACAAGCCAGGAGCAGAATTGCCACACAAACATTTGATGTCATATGTGGATGCGACACACCAGCACAGTACAATGAGCAACACAGCATGTGCTTCTGCAGTGACGACTTGGGCTGCAGAAGGACATACAGAGGCGCATGTACAGCATGCCCTCATGAACTTGCTGAATCTGTCAGTGTAGAGCTGTGACGCTTACCGCATGTGACTGACAACAGAGTTACCATTCAGCTTGAGTAAGGACAACGGCAGCGTCATGACCATATGTACAGCTTCCTCCTGACTGAGTCTGTTGCTGGACAGGTCTAGTGTGACCAAGCTCTGGCAATGCTGCAGCTGCTGTATGTCGCCCAGGCTTTCCAGCTTATTCCCTGAAACCACCACGGCGCTGGAGTCAGACTCACACATGCAAAGACAAGCCACCAGCTGTGTTGGTGCGCAATGTGGTGAGCTGGGCAGAGTGATCAAGGGCAAGACATCTCAGCTGTACACGGTTTGCAGTTTCCAGCTTGCGCCCTATCAGGTGTCTGCCTCTGTTTGGCAAATGACTGCTGCAATAGGGGTTTTTATGCTGATATGTCATGCAAAACATGCAGTCAATTGCATGAGCAGCATTGGCTGTGGCAAAGTCACCTGCTAGGCTCAGAAATTTCAGCTTGGGAAGAGACGCAAGGCCTTCAACACAGCGAATATCATTTTCGGAGAGGTCCAAGGACTCAAGCTGAGTCAGAGTGTCAAGCCCAGCAATTTCATGGATCATGTTTTTGCCCAAGTACAGGCAGCGCAGGTTGATGAGGGCATCCAGCCCCTCTATGTCTGCTATGGCATTGCTTTCAAGGTACAGAGTTTTCAAGCCTGTGTAGGCCTACAGCAGGCATGAGTAGGGTCAAACAAACAAGTGCACTGTGTTATCTGCTGATGACATGAAGCAAATGTGAGTGATATACCTCAAGATTCTCGAGCTTGGTGATGCCTTTATGTTGGAGATGAAGGACGTCATTCAGCTCTGGAGCACTAGAATACCTGTAATCAGCCTTGTGAATCGCTACCACATTTTATGACGGAAGTCAAACACGGTCATAACTGCATACAACTTACAACTTCAAGTCTTTGCACAACTTCTTCAGGGAAGCAGGAGTGAGCTCCATCGCTGCTAGCGATACCCGCTTTTGTAGATCACAGCATGTCTGATAAGCGCCATGTTCTTCTGCGCCGGGCGATGCAGACCGACTTTTGGTCGCGATCTGACCGTAATGCCAGCGTTCAGTCAATGTGCAATCTATTAGCAGCTGAGAGACTAAGAGATTGCGCTGAAAGCGTCGCACTTTGATCGTCTCCATGCAATTTAGTCACCTTTATATTCCTGTCTTTCTGTCTTCGAAGTGGCCAGCAACAGGGCACAGCGCAATTCCTCAAGGTCAGTCTCGGCTAGCAAGTGCAATGGGACGGCGAAAAAGTAGCAGACATGATCCTCCCGAGTTCTCCAGCACTAGGATACACAGACAAGCAATACAGGCAGCTACTGAACCTGACGAGAAAGCAACAAAGGAAGACTACTCGCTGTTGGACTTACCTGAGGTCATAGTGGGAAGTCTTTACCTGAGACTGTCTTGCACGGATGCCTTGGCCCTCGGCAGCACCTGTCGTGCGCTGCAGCAGCTCTTGCGGCCACTTCGGTTTGCAAAAACTGAGCAATACCTCAAGTCTGCCGACTTGGCTCCGGACGTGCAAAGGAGGGCGGTGGACTGGCGACTTGGCTTCACCGGGCACACCCGTGAAGGCCATGTGCAATTGTACTTCACTTGGACTGTTCGGGCAAGTCACATACTTTACCACCTGGTGATGAAAGAGAAGATTCCGCCTGACGTTCTCTGGGCTGCAGTTGTCCCCCAAATGTCAATATCAGGACACTTGAAGTACTACTCAGTCTGTTGCAGCTTCGGATGCTTAGACTGGGTGTGTGGATCTATGCAGTTCAGCGGTAGTCAAGCATTTCTGTATGAACGTTTAGTACAGTCAGACCTCGCACGTCTAGACACTACTTTTCGGCCTTGCGACGTGTACTTGTTTCTAACTTACAGGGACTCGCAAACAACATGCACCACGTTGTCATCCGCTTGTCCAAAAACGAGCCCAACTGGACCCACCATCACTGGCAAGATGCAACTGTGGTGGTGTACTGGGCTTCTGATGAATACAATAACTACATATTTAGGGCCAAAGTCAACATTTTGAAATATGTCCCAACATAGAAAATTAAAGACAACAGCCTTGCCCAACCTTTGGTGACCACCAGTTTTACCACCACGAATGTCTCGCTACAGATCTGTCTAAACATGATCTCTAGCAGAGCTAGCGCTATATAGCTAGCATGATATATTACAGACCACTAGACAATCAGCTGACACAATGAGCTTCACCAATGCATGCTGTTTGAGCTGTCCAAGCATGTACAAATTTAGCTGGACATATTTGTCAGGCGTTGTTGAGCGATATCACGTTTCCGGCGGGTCGCCAGCTGGTGCTGCAGCTACTGATATTCGTAGCATCGATGCAGCAGCAAACAATAAAAAAAGGTAAATTACGACTTGTCATTCTGCATGTTTTAGCACTGCATGTACAATTCACTGCATCTGCAATCCTGAGTGCACTACGTAGTGTATACAGTGAATAGTCAGTACGGTAATCGAGCCCTGGCTTGGCACCAACAGCCTGATAGGAGGTCAATTTGGCACAAATACAGAATGCAAAGCATAGTCACAGATGCGCCTGTGACATGCTATGCACTGTCTTTCATGCATGGCTAGACATGCTAGCATTATGTATAACAATCACAGGAGAGCATTGGTCACGATCGCTCAGCAAGCAATTACAAAATTAAGGTAAACCTGGTACGTGCCTTTGTGGAGATGTCTAGTCACGCAATGAGTCATACTGTACAGTATTGTGCTCTGCATCAGTACCTGAACACAAATACAAGTCATGCCGAGCACTTGGCTCAATTCCAAGCTTAAACACACTGGACAGATGTGATCCAAATATATGTTGTGAGACTTTCAGCATCACAATGTTACTGTTGGTGGCAAACAGGATTGTCATCTGTCTCCAGCTAGCTGACACATGATCGCTGACAAGCTGATGTGTGTACAGGCAAATGTAACTTCATGTAGAAGTGTATGAGCAATGGTATGAAGGGTCCTCTCATGGTCCTCTCCTGCTCCTCTGTTGCACTCGCTCAAGTTTGATTATTGGCGAAAAAACAGGGTCCTATCTGCATGGTCATAGACAAGCGCTAGTGTCAGTCCCAGTCCAGGCAGCAGAGCATTGTCTGATCAGTCCACGGGTAGACCTTCACACCACGCAGCAATGGGAGCATTGCATTTTGGTGGTTTTGAAGAGTTGGGAGTGCTGAACAACTGAACTTTGGTGAGCCACAGTTGTACACTCAAGAGGGCAGAAGCAGCAACCTCCAGGGTGTGGTCATTTGAGAGGGTGTCAAAGCCAAGAGCATAATGGTTTGTTTGGTGACTTGCAATATGCACATAATGACCAGCAGGACAGGCAAGTCTCTGCAGACTTGGTAGTCATGGCTGCTGTGGAGACTGCTGTGATTAGATACCTCTGCCTCAGAGTGTGCTGTGTATCGGATGCCCTAGAACTATAGCCGTGCGGCTTTTGCGCAGCAATAATAAAAGCACATAGCATATTCACATGCTTGACTGAGAGTTTACTGAGTGTTGGCAGCTCGTTTGAGACCGCTTGGGCATCAGAAGCCCTGGACTGATCGAAGTCTGCTCAGAGCTGCTTTGCCAGCGCTGGGCCTCGGAGGCGGTCCCATGAGCTTGCGCGGGGAACACAGCGATGGGAGGGTGCAGAACCTGTGCATTTTGATAGTTTGTCTGCTGGATTCGTAGATATTGTTGGCAGTTGTTCCTGCTATTCAACAAACTAAACAACGGCAATTGGCAATGCAGAAGTACAGCAAAACATGCTAGGCATCAGTGCTCTTGGCCAACTCTTGGCATGTAAGGAGTTTTGTACGTGATGGAAGCTGCTGCAGCAGCTAGCAAGGCCACCTCATTCCATTGTCCAACTTCCAGATTTGTTGACAGAACTGTAAGTCAGTGTCCAAGAGCAAACTCATTGTTGGCAATTATACGCCCTGCGCATCTAGTTGAATAATGACTCATGCCAGTCACAGGGTTGAGCATGCAAGTGCAAGCAAGGCATGATCTTTGTGATGGCTCTTGCACTGATGTCTGCTGTGCTGGAATGCAGATTCATGTCACATGAGCAATGGGGGTTTCTAGCCCTGGCTAGTAGCACTGCAGCCATAATCAGAGGGCAGCTGTTGCTGACTCAGGGAATCTCATTTTCGTTCTAAACCTGCTGACAAGCTAGGGCTCATCAACACAGAGCTGACTGGAGGAGAGCTGTATGAGCGCACAATGACTATGCGTGCTTGAAGTTTTGAAGAGCCAACTTCAAGAAGTTCACTCTGGCACACTCCCAGCCATCATTATGCACAGGTGCTGTTTATTTGTGTGATGCACAAGCATGCAGTACAACCTCAAGCTGCTGCAGTCCATCCCATATGATGAGCAATTGTGCCGCATATAGCTCATGGCACCCACTGCACTTTGTTTAGGGTTAGGGTAAACCCTACGTAGTCCCTGCTCTGTTGGTGCAGCCGTAGGGTTAGCTTGTCAACTCATTTGCATCGTGCACTCATGCAATTCTGACAGGCGAGGCTTCTTTCGCTTTAAAACATACAGCTTGTTGCTGGGGCTACCAGACATTGACCCTTACAGGTCCCTGCCCTCTTGGACCACTTGACCACGTTTTTGCAGATGTGGTTGTCTCTCTACAGCAAGCACCAGCAGGTAAGCCAGCAATTGCATCATGGCGTGCAGATGGTGACAATTGGTCCATCTCAGTTAATGTGTCTTAGGACCAGCCAACTCAAGATGCTTGCCAGCTGCTTGCACTGGCATTGCTAATCTGTGGCATGGCTGAGCCTTTGCACTGCACAAGCAAGACAGGCAAACGTCTTGTGAAGCACCAGCATCGCGCAGAAGACTCCTCTATATCCAGGCAGTTGGTTCTATTACAGCGCTGCTGCCGCTGCTGAGTTCCAAGTACCCAGCAGTACTCTACACTTTTCAAATGCCACCGTCTTTCATATCAAATGTTTTTGGGAAAACCCTGACTACGGTGGTCTGCAGGTGCAAATGCTTTATACAACAAGAGTGCGCTACCAACATGCCCCTGACCTCGAAAAAGAAGCAAAATTGTTGTTTGTCCACTGCTATTCTGCAGCACTTGACCAATAGAAGGCCACAGAACAGAGGGAGCAGGATTTCACATAACGCCACCTGGTTTGGGAAGAGTCAGCGCCCCGTGGCAGGTCTAGGACTCACATGCCAGTCTATTCGGTTGTGGAGCTTGATGTAGTCAGAAAGCGGCTCTGCATTTCCCCACATTTTAGCTATTGGCAAGCTGGGGACAGGACCCATTTTCTGTTGAATGACCTCATTAACCGGTGGCCACCTGAAGAGCTCCTTCCATTGGGGCGCAAGCCAGCAGGAAAGACGGTTGCAGTCCTGAATGACACAGACGATGACAGTGATGATGAGGACGTCACATGATGAGGATGTCTTGTTTCAGCGCATCAACAGCGTAGTACTCACTGGTACAAGGCACGATTACAAGCTAGATCTGTGGACCTTTGTTGATGCTCTGCGGACAATTTGAGAGATTATGGTAAGATTATGGTCTCTTCCCCATGAGCAGGCAGTGTATGTCAGTGACCTCACTTTGTGTCTAGAATTGCAATCAGCGCTCAGCATAGACTGCTTTAGCCATAGTGGTACACATTGCATTGCACATTGCTTGTAACTGATGTGCTCAGATACTGAGTACGCCATCAGCGATGCTTGATCACAGAGGGCTGTGCTGCTTTGTGTGTGGCGTTTGCTGAAACTGTGTGAAATATACTCACAGATTCTGTGTGTACACACAGTTTTTGGTAAGGTCTGGTACAGTTTTGAACACTGTGTATTCCACGGTTTCAGGAACTGCCAGTTGGCCATGAGTGTGAAAATTCTGTGCTCCTTAGAGCTCAAGTTGGACTGGGTGTTCCTGCTCCAGTTTTTAGCAGTTTTCAGAACTGGCAGTTTTTGAACCAGTCAGCAAAACTGCTCCCAAAAAATAAAGACTTTTGTCATAGATGTTCATGTCAGCTCCAGAATCGCTATCAGAGTCCTTTGCTTGCAAAGCATGCAATTTATGAACGCAACATTATGCACACCCTTGCGGTGCTGCCAAGCCTTGCCCAAGCTTTGTTGACCACCACGAATGTTCTGCTATAGACACGATCTCTGGCAGGATTATTACATACCATTAGATGATCTGATTCAGCTAACAAGTTGAGCTTCACCATTGCATGCTGTTTGCGCTGTTCAAGAATTTCATCAAGCTTAGCTGAACATATCTGTCAAGCACCGTTGAGATGTCACATTCATGGCAAGTCATGACCAGCTACCAGGTGATCACCAGCTACAGGTGCTGCAACAGACCTCAAAAGTGGTCTTTCACAATTTTTTGAAAAGCCAAGTATTATACTGGGCTGCCCAGGGTGCGTGCTTCAGCACTGTACAATGTTGAGTGCACTGTTGAGTCAAGCTGCACTGATGGAACTCATGTGTGCGCAAATCTATCACTGTGAATGCCCTTAAAGCACACCTGATCATGCAGCATCGCAAGCTGTCTCTGCTTACACACACAACGCCCACACTTTTAAACATACGTGAACGGTTGGATTACGCAGTACTAAGCAATGGTACATGTCTCTGCAGATCTTGGGCTGTGAAACAGGTCAGATATTGCTCAATTTCTTGCCAATTGGCAGCCAGTTGAAGGTCATCCAGTCCAGCCGATTCTTTCAACGCCTGTGCTGTCAGCTCCCCTCTTGATGCCGCCAGCACATCAAGGAACCGAGGCTTGTCAAGCAGCCAAGGGTAGGCATGCACGACTTGAACAGCAAGCTGTTTGCTGGTCAGAATCTGCACCACAACTCTCAAGTGAACAATCACCTCATGACAACACTTGAGGGATATGATTCAAAACAAGCTTGGTCGTGTCTTCAGCTGAGTGTAACTGCGCAGCATGCCACACCGCAAATGGGGGTATCACTTAAGATGAACAGGACAGCCACTAAAAATGGTACTCAGCAACACATCTGGCATAAACTCGTGTCAAGTGGAAGACTCTGGCGAGACATGCTTCATGTTGAAACCATAACTAGAAATAATTGGAGCAAGCGCACTCGTGTCAAGTGGAAGACACTGCAGTGACATGCTTCATGTTGACTCCTGAAAGAACAACAATTGTAGCAAGCGCAGCACTTGCGGCTTCAGACAGGTAAGCGTACCCCTCGAAACATTGCGGATGCAAGCTGCATGTGGGTCCGGTACTCCTCACTGCCGTTTGCACGCAGTTGCTCAGTCAAAGATGTCACCTCTGCCAGCTTGTCACTGACATGGGAACTGCCAGCAGTGCCTGAGGACAGTCTGCTGATGATCTGTTGGTGACTTCTTTCCAACTGACCAATCTTTCCCCAGAAACACTGCCTTAAGTGCAACAAATCATCTACCTGAGCCTCTGAGAGGTTCACAGCTGACTGCAAGAAGGCGCAAACCCATCAGATACACACCGAGACTTCTGCAGATAGGGTGGGACAGCAAAGTCATGCAACAACCGCACAAAATGATGTCAGAGTGCAACACACGCACCATGCAATGTGACCGGCCGTAACGTGCAGGCTAGCAGATAATGAACAATTGGTCATTTCAATGGCACAGCACAGCAGTGGCAGTGGGAGAAGTACATACTACTAATAACAATAATAACAATAACAGTTACAACATTATTATTATTATTATTGTTAGTAATAACCACAAAAAAAACAGTAATAATAAACAATAACATTACTTTCCAGCTCATGATGAGCTAGGTACGTGCGGGACAAGGTAGGTACGTGCAGGACAAAGTGTTTGCAAGTGCACATGAGTGCATCCTTACCAGGAC
>JAABUK010007720.1_pt1 | contig 15401 bp, 20 predicted proteins | sample 5559141 | NCBI WGS metagenome assembly JAABUK01 (sample SAMN10711869, study PRJNA513367) | rock metagenome | isolation source: Antarctica rocks | place: Antarctica: Victoria Land, Pudding Butte nord | collected 2016-01-03
CTTCAGAGAGAAAAGGACTGACCGAGCTCTGCGTGGCCAATTAAGCACTGGGGAGGGAGGACTGGGTTTGTTATTGATGGGGCGGCTTACAAAGAGATCTCATTTCATCGCACCTTGTCCTCCCGTCTCCCTCCCTCCGACGACGTCCAAGTTCCGTTTGGGACGGTCCTTTCGCTTCCCAGCTCCTTCAATCAATAACTCAAGATCCTTCATATGAGCGTCTTCAAAATGTTGCTCAAACTGATCACCAACATAACCACAACATGACATTTTTAGAGGCCAAGGACGCTTCAAAAGGTTCCGGAGAGTCCGAACCACTCTCCGGAGTTCATTGACGGTCGACTTTGGCAGATTTCGGCACATCATAATCAGGAGAGAGTAGTTGATAGCCCAGTCTTGTAACACACTTTGATGCCTGACCTGATTGTTGCCTTCTAAAGAGGCTTCCAGTTGATCGGCGTAAATAGTGAAAATTGTGCTGGAATCTCTCTCCAAGCGAGCAATCATTTCATATCTGAAACATCGAGCACCTGCGCAATGGCCTTCTGCAGAGACGTAATTGATACCCACCAGTGGGCCTCCTTCCATCGTAATTGTCATGTGAATGGTGCCGGTACACATCTCAAGGCCCACTCGCGAGTCAATACTGACAATGATTCCGCCCTTCATACGATTTCCAATTCGAGCGAATTTCATGGAATGAGTCGGATCCTCTTGCAAGAGTTCAAGATTGCCATCTGTGGCTGGCCACATGATGACCACTTTTTTACTTGATCCCACACATTGAATGATACCGTCTCTAGATTGATCGAGATGACAGTCGATAACCGTGTGCCTAGGTGTAAGGTTTGCGGCAAACATGACATCTTTATAAGGTGTCCGTCTCCGGACTATCGCTTTGGGAACACACATCTTCAGATCGTCTGAGAGCGTGAGTTTTGCGTTCATGAGATAAGTAGGATTGTGAGCGTCAGGATGCTGTAGCTGCCACATAACGGCCCCCGGATGATGAGATTCCCCATTACTGTCATAAAATTCTGCAGTTGCTATTTGAGAATATCAGCACCAAGCTTATTAAAATGGAACAGACGAGACTAACCCCACGTTTCGCGGTCCAAAAATGCAATGAAAAGTTCTTGCTCGGTGGGCTCCCGTGAAGACCAACAATCTTGTGATGGGAATACTTCAGGTAAAGGTACTCCAGAAGATTCCCACAAGTCGCGGCAATTCGGAGAAATATTTGAAAGAGTGTCCAATGAACAGCTATTCACCGCTTCATACAAGCATTTATTTTCTGCGACTTCGTGATTGTTGAAGTAATCAAGTATAGTGAGAGTTTCGGATAAATGCGATTGCAAAGTGTTTTCTGGAATACACGGATCTTGTTTGTCTCTTGGGTGTTGAATTTTCTGCCGTTTAATCGGCCGGGGCGGCTCTTGCTCTGTTACACAAGCCATAAGTTCATTAATTGATAAATAATAGAGAAAGTGTGATCAAACCGTGTGTTTGAACATCATCCAGTGAAAGGCGTGAGGACACTGAATGTATCTCACACAGTTCCTTTCCACGATCTAACCATTTCTTAGGCAGTGATGCTGACACTGGCTTCCACCAAGCAGTCAATATTCGGACCTTCTGAACAATTGGTCCCTTAGATATCAGGTCTGTCTTCGTAAATGCTAGTGTGCACAAAAGAAATAAGCTGGCTTCAACCGAATATATGGTGGATAGAAGGCGGCGTAGATGTTGTGTCCTAAAGCAACTTGCTTCTGAAGTAGACGAATCCTTAGGAAGCAGTTTTGTTAGATTAGATTCCCATTTTTCGATGATCGACGAGTCACCACTGATCCATGTATCAAAACATCTAGAGATTTTCGATAGATCCATAGTAGTAAGTTGAGGGTTGGACAGGCGAGAGGCGAGAGATGAGAGTTGAGAGTTGAGAGTTGAGAGTTGAGAGTTGAGAGTTGAGAGTTGAGAGCTGAGAGTTGAGAGCCAAGAGTTGAGAGCCAAGAGTTGAGAGCCAAGAGTTGAGAGTTGAGAGTTGTGATCGGAGGTTGGCTTGGGTCGTCTACCAATTCTTCTGAAGCTGCTACGCTCTCCTACTGCCTGGCCTTTACTGCTCTGTCTTCCCATCCATCATGGCAACAGGCACTTCGACTACCAATTCCAGCAAGCAGCCTGATTCGCTGGCGGACGTGGAGGATACTCGAAGCGGAGAGTTAACCGACATCGAGGCTATCCGAAAACGTCTAGCTCGGATCCTGTTCCCAAACTCAGAGTCTTCGCGCATATCGACATACACTCACGATTCTGCGGCTGCGATGGCCTGTGTACGATTCATCGAGTCGGGTTTATTGGAAGTACAAGACGCCTATCTCTCGCAGGCCCTCACATTTTTGGATATCGCCTCCAGCCCCACCTTGACCCGCCACGATATCCTTCGCTTTGCTTGCTCAGTCGCAGAAATTGTGCGTGACTCCACCGACGGGCAACGACAGAGGAGCATCCACGACATTGTGAGGGCACTCCTGGAGAGGGCAGCTCTTGATGAAGATAAATTGGATCCGAGTCTCTTCAACGCCATGCAGCAAGCGGTGTTTGCGTCAATAGGGCGCTTCGCTGCATTGTTTACCCCTTATCCAATGCCTGCTTCGGGTGTGCTCGAGATTTGCCTGGCAGGCACAAATTCCGGCAGGAGAGTGCAGCAGGCTTTCAAATCCGGTGGTAGACCGATCGTGCCCTTTTTGCGCTCCATCGGTGTTTCTGTTCCTTTGGATCCGGACACAAGGCCGGTATATGACCTTGCCCTGCCAGTTACAATCCTGAATTTTTCGTCCCTGGGTCTCAAGGTAGAAGGGAAGAGGACAAGAATTGGGTGGGTCGATGATTTGACTGCCCATCTCGACTTTGACGAGGCAACGCGAACGATATTTTTGTTTCGCTTTCCCTCAATCTGTGCTCTCAATCTTGTTAGGTCGGGCGAACGAAGCTTCTTTGACCTGTAAGTTGCCCTGACAGTTCGAGACATTTTGAAGACTCTAAACAGTGACAGCATAATGGACGACTATTGTCAAGCGACAGAGCTCTCTGATGCTGCGAATGCACAGCTTCACCGGGAGGTTTTACTCTCCTTTCGACTTCTGTTCGGCCAGGTCAAAGCCGCAAGGCGAATCTTTCACCGGATCGAAAAGGAACGCGCGATGAAGAACAAGATCCATGATCCTCTGTTAGAGCAACTTTGTGGCTCGAAGAAACCCCTCGGCACAATCATGAGCGAGGAGGCCGTACACGAGAAGGATGTCTACAATGGCGTTGATTTTCCATGTTTGGGAGCCCGACTTGCCAGGATTCTCAAGTATGTCGAGTTGCATAAAACGACCAAGATCCGGGACCGGTGGCGAGATCGCACGAACCGCGCGGAGTGGATGGCTTTTTGGACATTGTTGCTCATTGGAGTGCTGTCAATCGTGCTTTCCGTCGTACAGATCGCTCTGGCAGCCGCACAACTTGACGCTCAGATCAAGTCAATACCGAAGTAGATATAGGCTGGCTGGAATTTCTATCCTACCTGCAGGACGAGATGATTTATTCACCTTGTGCGCACTCAAGATAGAGGATTAGGCAAGTGGTTGAACATTGCTCAAATACTAGAATTCTTCCCCTCCAATGACTGACTGTACGCATAATGGACTATTTCCACTCCCGCATTATTATTCTTCATCAGCCAATGTATGTTATCAAGGAAAGGAGCCGTCTTCTTATAATCATAGTGTGCCTGCACACTTTTCCATCTAATTAAGAAAGTGAATTGACGGCTGATATCAAACAGCCTAGCCTCAAGGCGTCCATTGATCAGATTTCGGCTAGCCTGCGTCCTATCCAACAGGCTATTTTGAGCGATTCTCTTGTGTATATAACACTCATTTGAAGCGCAATTCTACATAGATTCTAGGCAGTTGATTCTGTTCATTTCAATCAATTCAATTCGATTCTATACAGGCATTTAGAGCTATTCTGACTGATTTGTCTGATAGCTGGACACGTCTTTATGATCAAATTTAATCTGACCCCAGCTAGTAAATCAACCCGCCGTCAGACTCGGGTGCCTCAGTGCCGATCGCTTTTCTGAAACTGAGTGAAGTCGGATACCACTTTCTTCTTCTTTTCCGCATCAATGTTGCGCATTCAACATAGAGGATTAGGCAAGTGATCGAACATTGCTCAAATACTAGAATTCTTCCCCTCCAATGACTGACTGTACGCATAATGGACCATTTCCACTCCCGCATCATCATTGTCCATCAGCCAATGTATGTTATCGAGAAAAGGAGCCGTCTTCTTGCAATCGTAATGTGCCTGCACACTTTTCCATCCAATCAAGGAAGTGAAACGACGGCTGAGCACGCCTTCATGATCAAATTTGATCTGACCCCAGCCAGCGACCAACCCGCCGTCAGACTCGGGTGCCTCGGTGCCGATCGCATTCTGAAACTGAGTGAAGTCGGATGCCACTTTCTTCTCCTTTTCCGCATCAATGTTGCTGGTGGGGTGGATCCACGAGACGAGCTCAACGACCCGAGCGCCTATCGATGGGCCCGCATCCTCGGCAAATACGACCACATCTTCGTAGACGGGCCCATCAGCAAATTTGGTTATCGCATCTTTCGTTTCGTGGCCGGCCTTCGAACTTGCCCATGTCTTTTGATCATCATAGGATGTCCAAGCTAGAGAAGAAGAAGAAGTTTGACTTAGTTCAAAATGTCCTTGGAAAGTGGGACGGAAGGAAGGAAGGAAGGAAGGGGGAAATTGTTGAGCCGGGGCAAGTCTCACTCGTGGCTATTCCGACCACCTTGCTATCTTCATGCTGGGTGGCCCAGGCGGTTTCGAGAACGCCCTGGGTGCTCTTGAAGGTGGAGATGAGGTTCTTCCAGGCCGGGGTGCTGGGACCATTGGGGAGAGGGACTTGGTAGAGCTGGACACAAGCCATTCTCGCTCAGACGAAAGTGGAACGCTGCTTTCTGAACAGGAAACGTCTGGGAGCGGCGGGACGGTGCAAGAAGGCTTCTGGAAATCTCGTTACTTGAGAGCCGAACACGACGTGTCGATGAGGCGCTCGTTCTACGTACCACCACCGTAGGCGGCACTCGGCCAGAATCTTGCCTTGGGAGTTCTGGAAGGCTGGGGGGAAGAGGAAGAGCAATTGCAGTCGAGGCTGGGAATGTGGGGCCGCATGCGTGAGGGAGGCTTCAGAGTGGTTGTGTGACATGCTTCCCTTTTGATCGACTCGCATCCCGCCTCACTCCTCAGCCAGCACATCCCGAATCTGCGACTGTTATCTGCTCACAAGTCAGGCGTCGGGAACCCCACGCATTGTTTTCTGGACTGGTCAGTGCATGGAGCTTGTCCGTAATGTTGCACGTCGGTCCCCTCCGTTCATCCAACTTGCTCTCATGTTGGTGGGAGTCACAAGTCAAAACTCGCACCGGCGCTTGCGGCCTCCATTGTCAACCGGCCACAAGTGGGCAAAAGTACGCTGAAGCACTCCTCTTCCGAAACCCGTCCATCGATTGCAGACCCAATCAAGTCGTACCAAAACTCTTCTGGTTCAAGGCTCGAATCCGGCAGTTGGGGGAACCAGGAGCTCTCCCAACTGGTTCAATGGCCCGGTTTCCACCCTCACATTGACTGGCCGGGCTTCGTCTTTGTCAACTCCTTCCTCGGCCTCGAGCATTTTACGAGAGTGCAGCACCTTGTTCCGACGGAGGCGTAGATGCAGAGATGCCGGAGCAGTCACAACAAGGTGCGGCACAGAGAGGAGGTTTACACGACAGGAGGAACGCAGCAGGGTATCAACGAATCTTGACCGAGCGTTTGCAGAAAAAGTGGACGGCGGGCTTGGGCCTATTACTATGTGGTCTTGATCGAGACCAAGTAGGTCCAGTCGGCTAGATTGACCTTCGCTGCCGTCTCTGTTGTACTACAGACAGGGGAACGTGTACGGTAAGAAGAAATGCCTGGATTACATACGTGAGGAACGAAGGGTGCGGGATGAGGCACGATGGAAGCGGTCTATGTTTGATTGTGTTCTTCGTCTTAGCAGAGTGACCAGCGGCATGTGTGGGAACATTTCTATCCAAGCAAATTTGAGTGAATAACTGTTAAAGACTCCTCGGCCCGTCACCACTACCTTCTGCCGACGGTTGCCAAAACAGAACAGTACTCGCACCGAGCAGAAGGCCTGGCCATTTGTTCGAAGTCATCATCTTTCTCTCAGTGAAGTCGCAACAACAGAGCTCTTCGTCATGGTCGCTCCTACACCCGGAAATGTTTCTGTCTCGCTAGAGTACATCGCCAATCTTGATTTGTACAAGACGGAAAAGCCGTACAACGTCCTGTGCAAGCCGTCGGAGCATGTCCCCACTGGACAGGAGTCCAATATCCAGACCCAATGGCACGATGACGTCCGGATCGAAGACGTCCGTTCGTACATGGACCATCTTTCCTTTCGCGAGGAAGGGTTCCGCTATCTCGTTCATGATACGAAACTTGGAACCAGGTTCGATGGGCAGGACGTGCTGGACGATCTGGAAGAAATGACAGAAGCTCTGAGGAAGGAGCTGGGTGCGGAAAAGGCACTCTGCTACGACATGCGAGTATGTCTCGGCTTTCCCCAAACTTGCTTCGGAGGCGGGAGATTGCTGACTCGGATCAGGTACGATCCAAGGTTGCTTCAAGAAATTGCGAGCAAGCGTCTCAGGATCGATCTGGGGCGGTGAAGCCTGTGACTATCGCCCATACAGGTTTGTGCAAGCCATAGAGTGGGAGCAACGGAATTGACAAACACAAGATCACACGAAATGTGGCGGCTTGCGACGCATTGCCAGACATCTGAGTGAGGAGGAAAGAAAAACATTTCTTTCCGGCACCTACCGTTGCAGAATCTTCAAGTAAGTCGCGACTGACGATCAGCCTCCCCACAGAAACCAAGTAAAAGTGATGTGATTCTAGCATATGGAAGCCGCTCATAGACGTTATCGAAGACAATCCTCTTGCGCTCTGCGACCCCAGAAGCGTGTCCCCTGATGATCTGCTCGAAGTCGACCGCGTAACGGAGGAATGGGCGGGAGAAATCTACTACATCAAGCACAATCCCAGGCAGAAATGGCGATATCTCAGCAACCAGAAAAAAAACGAGGTTTGCGTCTTCCTATCCTTCGATTCAAATATGAAGGATCAACTCACCTGTGAGTTGTGTTCGAGATTCAGCATCTTCCTTTTATGCTGACCAAGTCTTGCAAAAGTCTGCCCTCACACGTCTTTCATCAACCCGTTGGCATCGGAGACAGTGGTCCCCCGCCGCAGTGTCGAGATTCGCGTCATCACGTTCAATAAGATCGGGGAAGACACAGGGGCCTTAGTCGAATGACAAACTACTTTCCAAGACGACAGATGACGCTCAGGCTTGCAGTTGGACAGCACCCATATCAAGCACATCCGAGTGGTGAATACTATATTTCTCTTGCCGTTATTCTCTCGTATAATGCCAGCTTACCTGGCACAAATCTTGACTCCGAGGAGTCAGTTCACGTACTGTCAAGAAGTACAGGGATACACCCAGCCGAAGAATGTTCTGATCATGCCAATCGTCGAGGAAATACTAGCCTTTGCCCATGTGTGTTCACGCTATGACTTTCGGCGAGCTCGGTGAATTAGCGGTTTTGGAACAGGGGGGGTCCAAAGCAGCCGCGCTGCAAGGACGTGAGGACCGTAGTATCTTGTGACCACCATGCAGCAGAGCAAGGCATGCCGTAAGTCTGTGCGATTCGAGCATTCAGTGATGTCAAATACTGCTTGGGAGAAGGTGTCAACACCCAAGTCATCGATTGGTGGGCACTTATCTTCTTATCCATGCGATCAGGGACAGATCTGCAAGCTTCACCCACCTCATAACTTCTGCTGTTCGGTGTGTCGACGCCATAAGTTGCCAAAGCCGTAGTGAGTCAATTGGATGGTCTGACATGCAGCCTCGTGCTCCATCGACAGCTCCCGAATCGCAGCAACTGTGAAAGCTGAGCGAGCTAATGCTGTGTCTGCGGAAAACAATACGTCCCTCTGATCATCGTCAGGCGCTGACGTGGCAGAGTGTCGGCGGAAACGGTGGCGTTCGGCTGAGGGTACGAACTTTCGACAGTATTTTGCTTCGTTCCAACGCAAAGACTTTCGGGTGCGGCTAGAGATTTGATTCGTTGACAAACCGTACCACAGCGCCACTCCTTGCTTGGCCTGTGTGGGTTGTATGTTGTGACAATAAATGAATGGCCCTGATTAGACAAAAGTCCGTCTGACCTGCCACTCGCCGCTTTGGGACGAAACTTGTAGTGCTGCAAGAAAGACTGCATCCTCCTTTCATGCCCGAGTCCGTACAGTTGAATCAACCTTGCACAGATGTATTTGGGGGAAACGAAAGCCGAGGAACTCGTGCGTCCCTGACACCGACGTGGGATGTAGAGGGACCATTTGCCTGGGCATATGATACCCATCTGAGCCTCAGGCTCAAAGGTATATCAAAGGGTCCTGCCTCCTGCCGCAGAAAGTTTCCACGTCCACCACCCAAAATCCCAATCGAGTCCCAAACAAGCCTAAGCATCTTGAGTTCATCAAACATGGAGAGCGACGCTTGTTCCGTCCGCTCTTTCGCCTCCTGCGGTTCGACGTCGGCCACTGAACCAAAAAAAACCGAACCTTCAAAGGTCCAGCCATGGAAGAAGTATCTCAACCAGCCAGAAACACCGGCTTACGGCAATTCGACCGACGTTGTTCGCGTCCGTCCAGAATACGACTCCCCAGAGTCTCTTGGGGGTTGAGCGCCTTCCAACATTCAGGTAAAGTGGTGCACTACTACTCAAATCGATTTGCTAAACCTTCGTTGTTTTAAGTGTTACCCAAGACCCAAGACAAATTGGTCAAGCTAGCGACCGTTGAGAAAGACTGTGGTCGGATTTGTGATAGGAATTAGATAGTGACCAATGAGATTTTTCAAAGTTGCAATGCTGCCTCCTGGACATGGTCTCAAATCTTTCAATTTAGCGGTGTAGGCCACACACAAGAGCATCGTAGTCTTGCTCCTTCGGTACATCCACAGAACTCCCCGGAGCGGCAAGGTCCCGATAAAGTTGCAGGGCTGTTTGCCCCTTCTTACGCGCCTCGACTTCCTGTCCTGGGACGTTCGAGAGCGCTTCAGATAGTTTGTTAAGGACCCGTGCACGATCTCCCAGATTCTTCTTCTGTTTGTTGCAAATTGCAAGGGCACTCTGGAGACGGTCACTACAGAAGGGAGTAGTAGTCAGCTGGTCGATCCGCCAGGGTGCGACAAAGTCGGTGACGTACGCAGCTTCAGCGAATCCACCTTCTTCGATGTCCATCGTTGCGAGCTTATACAAGCATGCGCAGGTTCGAACGTGGCTATTTGCTTTCACTTTCTCGGTGAGAAGGGCAAGAGAAATCTGATATTCCAACCTCGAATTAACGAAGTCTTTGTGTTTTCTGTGGAGGTTGCCTTTGCAGAAATGGCAACTAAACAGCTCAGTTTCTTCCAAGCTATTCTCGAGATTAGAGGGTCTTCGCTTACTGTGCTTCATGGAACCAAGCAGATGCAGCATGGAAAATCTTTTCAGCTTCGTCCATCATCTTGTAGGCTTCTTCATCACGATCAAGCATAAGTAGTGATCGTGCAATATTGCTCTTTGAATGGGCAATGTTTTCACCGGTCGGATCATCTGAGAGCGCACGGAGTGCCCAAGATTTTCGGTGCCATTCAATGGCCTCCTCAGGTTTGCCTAAAGATTCCGAGACGTTACCGAGATCGTTGTAGATGCCTCCGGTGAACTCGTCGTTCACGTCCAAGCATGCGCGACAGACTTCGAGGCATTTCATGAAGCTGGTAATGCTTTTCTCGAACTGTCCCCAATTGTCCCACATTACACCGGCGACCATGTTTAGACGTGCGTAGTCCATCTTCGCCTTTTGCATCTTCTCATGATCCTCGAACACCAAGAATGCCGATTCCAGGAAGCTTTCAAGGATTTCGTAAGCGCCGACTTCATGGATATACCTGATCTAAGTTAGACAGGTGAGTGAGATTGACATACAGAAAGGAACAGACCAGGCGGCACTGGACAAAAGGTAGCATAATTCTAGAGGAGCATGCAACTTTTGGAGCTCCCCCCCTTGCCTCCAAACATCTAGCAGACTGATTACGTGCTGGATGTACCTTTCGCACTCTGGCCATCTCGAGTGCATGAATCTTGCAGCAACGCGCTCAGGAAAAGCACGGTATAGGAGCCAGGAAGCGTACTCAAACATCTCCTGACGCTCATGGGGTTCAATGAAGAAGGAAAACTCCCTTTGCAGCAGACGGTGCAAGATCAATTTCCTTTCTTCTGAATTCTTAGACTCCTTCCTCGCCAGCGCCAAGCGAAGAAGCGGTCTTGATGCATCGTCGAAGCTGTTAAGAATATCAGCATTTTGAACATAATTAGGAGTGAACTGTTCCCACCTCAGAGCATCATTGCAAAATTGTAGAGCCTTGGGGAGTCCAGCCTTGTTCTTCGGCTCGAAGAGATCTTGCGGGATACCATCCGGGACCAAGAAGCTTAATATCCCCAGGAGCGTGTATGCGAATGACTGCCGCACGCTCCTCAAATCCTCACGAAACACCGTATTGATGAAGTATTTGTAGTTAGCATCAATCTCCACTTCGTATGTCAAACTATGGAGTGCCTTTGGACGTTGCTTGTAGAGGTCAAGGCATTCCCGAAGCGACCAGCCGCGAGAACAGATAAAGCCCACCATTTGGGTCAATGCCAAAGCATGACCGCCAACTTGGGTGGAAAGTTCCATGGACTCTGTCCTCACTTGGGGGGAGCCTACATCTCGCTCAATGTCCTGAGCTGCCAAAAGGTGCAGTAGAAAACGGGCGCCACTTTCGATTTCGAAGCTTCTGATTTCATAGCCAGCCGAACACGGGACTCGTGAGAGATTGACATTGCGCGTAGTCATCAGTATCGCGCCTTGTCCGGCATTCGGGACAAAGCGATTCAGGAACTCTTGAGCTTCGGCATTGTCATAGATCAACAACCATTTACATACTTCATCGAAGTCAGAAGGTGGAAGGCAACAGGCGCTTCAAACTAGGACGTCATACCTGTTGTTTGTAGCCATTTCATCACCAGTTGCACATTGTTGATACTGTGTCCCACTTCTGATTGTGGGAGACTCAGGTGGTGGGCAGCCTCCCCCAGACTGGACGACAGAGCAATTTCCGTTTCGGCCGCGAGCCATATGACTGCATCGAAGTCGCCAACTTTACTGTAAGCATAAGCAAGCGCGGTCTGTGTCTTTCCAACGCCTCCCAGTCCATGAATTGCTAGCGAACGAAGTCCAGCCACGTCTTTTGCTCCAAGGTATTGGTCAATCTTCTCAAGCTCGGTCTTTCTTCCGAAGAAGCGCGAATTGCGATGAACAGGAAGGACAACGCATGGGAGGCGGGCGTCGTCTTCACAGTCAGGTTGCGGGATCAGGGTGGATTGCCTCGAATTCGAAGAAGCTGGAGCTTCGAATTCAAACTTGGATATTTGGGCAAGCTTCTGCACTTTGTTCGACACTGCCTCGATGCGCGTGAAGGCCATGCAATACGGCTCCTCCAACAATTCGAGCCTAGATGAAATGGCTGTCCGTCAAGAATCAAGATTCAGCCCGGAACAGGAAACAAGGAAAGTGGAAACATACACCGTGAAGGCGCCTGATCTTGAAGCTCGTGTATTCGCCCAATGAACGCCGCCAAGAATTGATCGATCGCTATCATCATATCAAGGGTCGCAGTCTTCATCTGAAGCGGCGAAAAACCGCGTTTCTCATATTCCAGCAGCAACTGGGCTTGATCCCCAATGTTTTTCATCATTTCCGAGAAGGTGTCCAGCAAGTTTTTCTTGACCTCTGCGCAAAGCTGTTTTATGGGTAGTTCAGTATCAGGGAAACATCTGTTATACTATCACGGAACGCACACTGAGAATAACCGCTATCCAACCCCAGAACATCGAGACATCCACACTACCGTTCATCAACCTCATGAAGGTAGCACTGAGCAGATGGAAATGATCCAGGGCAGAGCGTAGGACGAGTAAAGGTAGACGACCACCAGCGGCTATCTGACTGCTCTCGAACAGTTCAAGGCGTCGTTCGAGCATGTCGAAAGTTGTTACTTTATTCGCTTCTGCTATGTCATTTAGCTCGACCAACGTTCGGCATACCGCTTTATTCTCTTCCCACTTGCGTTGGTTGATAAGAGTGCTAATCTTGTTAGCGGTAGCAGTAATCAGCCATTGTCTTATTCACAAGAATTTGCTCTCCATCTTGGAACGACGTCAAGTCTCATCCGGGTTCCGCGTCTTCCTGCCCGGTCAAAATTAATGCCTATGGTTGCATCTTGCTGCCTAAGCTACCGAAGTCAAGATCCGAAGTTGAGGAAGGTTGTGATCCGTCACCGAAGGATTTGAGCACGAGTCGATCCTTAATATAATCGCAGCTTGAGCTGGCGTCCGAAGAGTAGGGCGGTCTGACCGGCGCCTTGGAAAGCGAGTTTTTGGCCCTGTTATGGCTCAGAGCAGGTTGTACAGTGCCTACGCAAAAGTATCTACCCGCGGGAATTTCGCGCCCCACCCAACGTTCTATTCACCAGGGTGAGAGAGATTGTCGCCTTCAGTGCGAGCAACTGCTACTTCAAAAAAGGTGCCAAAGGTACTTGAGACTTGCTGGTATCCATCTGGCAGCAGCCCTAAACGCCATAAGCACTTGCTCTTGTCGTTAGTCATGCTTGAATATTTCTGGCCCTTTCGGAGGGTGAGTAGTGTCGTCTCCCTTTTTGCAGACTCATGATAGACCGCAAAGGTCCTTGACTCCCAGGAAAAATTCCTTTCCATTTTGCGTCAGCTAAGATAGCTGTCTAGAGATCCGCGGAATTGCAAGGGAGGCAGCCTCCTCTAAAGGCAGAACAAGAAGAGCTCCCAGGGCCATACGATGATATAGAAGGATTGTCTAACTTTGAGTGGCAAAACCCTACGCTTTCCATTCTTCATCCCTACCAAAAGGCATATAATCTCGTACTGGGTAATAGATGCTACCCTTTGGAAAGTACATTTGCTGAAAGACTCTGCCAGGAATGAAAACTATACCTGTCTCCGAATTGATTGAAATAGACAGCACCTATCTCGACAAAATCAAAGAACGCAAGATTGTCATGGACAAGTACCCCGATCTAGTTCTCGGAGCGCATCCCAAAGCGACGGCCTCGGTTGAGGAAGCATATCTCTGGCTTTTGTCCACCTACCTACCTCGCCGGTTTCCATCAATGTTCGAGATTTGCTCCATGAACGACCAGACTGGGTCGATGACGCATCTTCGAAATCTTGTGACCAATGAAGCTTTCCCCTTGCAACCGCCAACTGCACCTTGCGAGGCTTTGAGAGTAATGGGGGCTCTGGTCGACGAGGACATGATGTTCATGCTTCCTTCGGATGACGAAGATGGCTACTGCCTTCGAGCGTTTGTGAACTGCTTTGCCAACGGACCGGATACGCGCAGACGACTCGAGATGAAGCTTAGAGACATCCATGGCGCCGTGCCTGGCTACCAGGATCATCTGGCCCAAAGGATAGACAATTGGTTCGACAGCCTCGAAGTTGGTAAAATTGTCATGCGAGCCAATGTAAGTGTGAGGAAGATCCGGCAGCTTGTACATGCTGACCGTAGCTTTAGTGGGTCGTAACTGACGATAATCGCATGTTCATGCCCAATGGGCACTCTCCATACGAGCATGGCATGACAAATATGCCGGAAATCAACGTCGATCAAGTAAGAATTGCTGCCGTCACGACTTAGAAAACTGACATTTTGCCAGACATTTGTACGCAGCGAGAGACAGACATTACGTCGACTGCCGCGATCGAAGGCAATTGTGTTCTCGCTCAAGACGAACCTTTATCCCATTGCCGATGTCAAGAAGGCTGGTTTCGGCAATGATCTGGCTGAGGCAATAGGAGGGCTGAACAAGGGTAATGCACCGGGGATGGTGGACTATAAAAAGAGTGAGATTTGGGGTGAGGCCGTGAAAAATTATCTTCGTAGTGCTTGATGGCGTGCCCGTGGTCCATCCTGTTGAGAGCAGAATTCACACGAGACGCCAAAATCTGGAAACACTCTGTCGAGCAAATAGCTAGAATAGCTCGAAATGCTTGTAATCAATCGAATTGAACTGACAGAATCAACTGCCTAGTAGCTATCTAGAATGCCTCCTGAAATGGAGCTATATATGGAGAAAATGAGCCGGAAATTGGCTCCAAACAGGCCGATGGGCGCCCTGTGGCGCAGGCTGTGGCGCAGGCTATCTGACAGGAGTGCAAATCTAGTAATCAGCCCTAAGTCGCTGATATGATCTGAAGCCCTGTCTGCTAGCCATCATGGCCCGCACACCTCGGCAACCGCTGACCCATGCCGCCTATACGGCCGCATGCATCTGCTTCTTGGGAGTGGAGCTGGCTCCCGTCAAAGGCATGCTCAACGAGATTCACGAACCTCTCCCCACCGGTCGCGATGAAAATGCGTACACATTGAAAAAGATAGACGGGACTTAACGTGATAGTGGCGGTCTTGCCAAAACTAAGGTCAGCAATGATTGGCTATGCGAACTGTCTCGCGGTCGCAAGGGTATCTCATCCTACACCTTTACCTCTTTCGGCGAACAGTGCTGGGAGAAGCACACAGGGGGAAGAGAGGAAGAGGGAGCAGGAGATAGAGCAGACGCGAGTCTCCCGCAAAAAAGAAAATGGACAATATGAGGAAGTAGGTGAGGGGACTCCGTTCCGCGGAACATGATCCCATCGGCTATGCGGTTGAGAAGCTTCTGAGCGAGATCCCTGTCAAACTCTTCCAACTCACAATGGTGGCACTAGCGGCATCTTGTAAACTGCTGATCGCACAAATTGTGAAAGTGCGGAACAGGTATATGTGCAATCAACGGCGAGTTGACGCTATGGATTTCAAATCGTGGTCCTTCTATCGGCAGCCGGACATTGATGTTTGAGAGCGTCAGAAATGCTACAGTCCATAGATCATATTTAGAGACCAAGACGACAGCTGCAGGTTTGGGGGCGGTCGAGGGTGAAGGGCCGGAGAATGGAGAGACTAGAGACTGCTGTATGCGAAGAGATATCCGAGCAAGAAGGTATGGAAACGTGGTGGGGGAGGGACGCGGTGTGGAGGGAGGTGATTGGGGGCGGCCAGGATGGCTTGGATAGTAGCACGCACCAATTGCCCCGGCTCCTTTCTCGGCAGCCATCACTCGA
>JAABUK010007721.1_pt1 | contig 15399 bp, 9 predicted proteins | sample 5559141 | NCBI WGS metagenome assembly JAABUK01 (sample SAMN10711869, study PRJNA513367) | rock metagenome | isolation source: Antarctica rocks | place: Antarctica: Victoria Land, Pudding Butte nord | collected 2016-01-03
ATCGGAGGCGCGCACGGTCCGAGGCGGTGTACGTCAGGCGCGGCGCGAGGGGCCTCCGGCGTCGGCATGGGAAGGGCGTCGTCAGCGTTCGCTGGGCGGTAGTTCGAGCGCCTTCCACGCGGCGCGCCAGACGGAGACGACCGGGTCACCGGCGTCGAGCGCCTGGACCACGGTGCGGAAGTCGAGCTCGACGAGGACCTGGTCGCGCGCCCATGCCTGAGCGAATCCCGGCCCGAGATGGCGCTCGAGCCGACCCCAGAATTCCGAGTGCCGCATCCGCAAAATCTAGCCTGCTCCGGCCCGCCGGCCCGACGCAGGAGGGTCGACGCCGATGCTGCCGGCGGCCGTCGACCGTTGTCGCCAGGGTTCAGTCCGCGTGACCGCGGGAACGCTGCAGAGCACTCTCGACGGCAGCGGCGAAACGCTCTGCCGTCGGGTCCGGCGGGCCGAAGAGGAGGTCGCGGGCGCGGCCGCGGTCCGGCGCGAGCGGGTCGTCGCCACGCGCCGCCGCGACCAGCATGTCGACACCGTCGCCGTCTGGGCCGACCACGTACGTGGTCGCGGTGGTGGGGTACCGGTGCCGGAGCGCGACCTCGGACAGCCCGGCCGGATTCGTGACCGCCACCGGGATACCGATCGCCAGCAGCGTCGAGAGCGCCGCGGAGATGTCGCTGACCGCGACATCAGCCGCGCCGAGGACGGCATCGAGGGGGAGCGTGCCGGCAGGTGCGTAGACGTGGTCCGGGCCGGACAACAGTGCCGACGCCTGGTCACGGGCCAGCGTGGCCGCCTCTTGCGCGGAGACGCGGTCGCGGACCGCCGCGAGGTCGAGAACGTCGACCGGCGAGCCGGTATCGGTCGTACGGCGGATCGTCCCAACCGGCTCGGCAAGGCCGAGCATCCCTAGGATCCGGGCATGCGCGTGTGCCGCCCGCGGGTCGCGGGTGCCCGTGAGCGGATGTGGCCGGTAGATCACCCGGACGTCGAGTTCGAGCAGTCGGCGCACCAACGCGTCACCGCACGGACCCAGCGACGTCGCGTCGGCACCGTCGGCCACGCCTTCCCACGTCGGGGCGTAGGCGACTGCGGGCTTCACCGCACCCGGAGCCGAGGGACCCGACGCGATGACACCGGCAGCTCCGACACGGGCGACAGGCTCGAGGAACGGCGCACCGACCTCGACGACCGCGTCGTCGGAGACACCTACATCGGCCGCCTGCCAGCGCGCACGACCGGCCGGGCCTGCGGCCCAGATCTCGTCGTAGACCTTGGCGTACCGGCCGGTGCTGACGGTCTTGTCGGAGTCGCCATGTCCGATGAACACATGCCGCATGCCGCGTTCACGAAGGAAGTGGAGGTTGTTGGGGGCGTTGCCCACGTAGCACACCAGTCGGAGGGTCGTCGGCAACCGCAACTGGATAAAAGGATCCGAACGCTCGGCACAGACCACTGGCAGCGAAGTGGGCGGCATCGCGAGCAGGGCTTCGGGATTGCGCAGAACGACCACCGTGCGTCGACCCGGCGTCCCGGACACCAGCCGCTCGAACGTTGGCAGCCACATCGTCAACTGGTACAGCGCTTCCGGCGGCCCGGCGAAGTAGAGCGCGACGTCGGGACGCACCAGGTTCAGCGCATCCTCGATTGCAGCGGTCATCCGGTTCGACCCGAGTCGGCGGGCACCGCGCAGATCGGCCACCAGCTCTCGGATCGCCAGCGCCGGCGGAATCAGCGCAAGGACGATCGCGAACGAGAGCACGACGATCTCCACCGGCGACATGACCAGGCCGACGAAGCACACCGCGACCACCGAGACGACGACGTCCAGCGGCCAGCCGGGCAACAGTGCGGTCCATGCCGGCGGCGCGGGCGGGATATCGAGCCCCAGCGCCAGCCCACGCGAGGACACCGGCACCCGCCGGGCGCGACGCACGAAGTCGCCGAGACCGGTGACGGCGGCGAGGGCCGAAGGCACAACCAGCAGCCCGGCGAGGACCAGCACGCGCGCGACCTGATCGGCACCGAGCCCGACCGCCGACATCGCCACCACCACCGCCACCGCCCTGACCGCCATCCGCGTGAGCGGCCCGAATCCCACCCGGGTCAGCGCCCACGACCCGAAGACGGCACTGCGGCCGGCGACGAGCTCGGCACCCGCACACAGCAGGAGCACCGCGACGAGGACGAGTTTCGGCCCGTCGGTGAACACCACGGCAATGACGAGCAGATGAGCGAGGACGAGAGCACCGAGTGCACGGCGCCCGGCGGGCGAGATCGACGGCGCCGGCACCCGCTCGGTCAGGACGACGGTTCGCCCGGTGCCGGCGGTCACTGGCGGTCGGATCCCATAGCTATCGCCGGTCGCCGGCGTCGGTCGAGGCGGCCGCCGCGGCCGCCTGGATGTCGGACAGGGCCGCGGCGACCGGCGAGCTGGACCGTCCCGCGTCGGGCTGGCGACGGACGTCGATGACGTTGCCGGTCTGGCCGCTGAGCAGGACCTCGAGTGACGCCTGCGCGACCGCGTCGGAGGTCAGTAGCGAGTCGGGTGGCTCGGCGCCGAAGGCCTTGGTCCGCATCGGGGTCGCGGTGCGCTCCGGATTGACGCAGTTGACCCGGATGCCGTTGACCGACCATTCGTCGGCCAGCGCCTGGGTGAGATTGACGATCGCGGCCTTGGTCGCGGAATAGAGCGAGTACCCGGATCGGCCGCGGGTGTAGGAACTGGACGTGAAGAGGAGCAGCTGCCCCTTCGATTCGCGCAGGTACTTGTGCGCGGCCCGACCCGCATAGATCGGGCCGAGCAGGTTCACTCCGATCGTCTCGTCGACGACGTCGTCGGTGGCGGTGGCCAGGTCGACGGTGTGCAGGACTCCCGCGGTCACGACGACGTGGTCGATCCGGCCGTACTCGGCGTGCACCTTCGCCAGCGCGTCCTCGGTGGCACGCGGATCCTCGATGTGCAGACCGCTACCCGACCTGGACAGCCGGACCGCGTGCGCACCGCGGCGCTCGGCCAGGTCGGCGATGTCGGCGCCGATCCCGTAGCTGCCACCGAAGACGACGATCACCTTGTCCTGCAGCAGTTCGGCCATCCGGTCGTCGTCCAGACTGGGCGGTGGCGCGCTCGCCAATCGGAACAGCTGATCGGCCAGGAACACGTCGATCGGATAGGTGATCTTCATGTTCTGCTCGGAGCCGGCGACCACGTAGATCGGGACGTCGGGCAGGTAGCGCAGCACCACCGAGCAGTCGTCGGTCGCGGTGAAGGCCGGATCGCGGCCGGCAAGTGTGTAGGCCGCCTGGAGCGTCGAGAGCAGGAACGCCTGCGGCGTCTGGCCGCGCATCAACCTCGCACGGCTGGGGATCTCTTTGATGATCGCCCCGTCACCGGTTCGGCTCGCCGGGCCGTCGACGACGACGATCGTGTCCGCCGACGGGATCGCCGTGTCGACCGCGTCGAAGTGATCGAGCGCGCGTACGCAGTCCGAGACGATGCGGTGATCGACGAGCGGGCGGACGGCGTCGTGCAGCAGCACCTTGCACTCGCCGAGGCCGAGCCCCGCCAGCGTGTCGAGGGCGATCTTGGTGGTGTCGTTGCGGGTCGGCCCGCCGCCTTCGAGGATCGTCTTCACCTTGCTGAGACCGGCGCTCGCGACGATCGCCTTCGCCTCGTCGAGCCATCCCGGCGCCATCAGCAGGATGATCTCGCTGATCTCGTCGCTGGACTCGAACAACTCCAGGGTGTGCGCGAGGATCGGCTTCCCGGCCACCTTGAGGAGCTGTTTGGGCAGGTCGAGACCGACCCGGCTGCCGGTGCCGCCCGCCAGAACGACCGCGATCGCGGGCAGTTGCTCGCGGGGCAGGGTGTCGGGCACGTGACGTTCCTCCGTGGGCGCGCGCCGGTGCGCGTCGGTGTGGGGCGGGCGATCGGGTCGGTCTCGATCAAGTGCGCGACGGCACCGCCCGGATCACCGGTGACACCGCCCACCGGGATGGTAACGGCGGATTGGCCCGCGCCGCCGGTGGGCACACCGGACGACGTGATCGCATATCTGCCAGGCTCGCCGAATGGTTGAGCAACCCCGGGTTCCCACATCGACCTACCGACTGCAGGTGAATGCGGAGTTCACCCTCGATCAGGCGGCGGCGACCGTGGGTTACCTGCGCGACCTCGGCGTCGACGCCGTCTACGTGTCGCCGCTCCTTCGCTCGGCGGCCGGCAGCCAACACGGGTACGACGTCGTCGACCCGCAAGTGGTCGACCCCGACCGTGGCGGCGAGGCGGGCTGGCTACGGTTCCGCGACGCATGTCGTGAGGCCGGGCTGGCGATCGTCCTCGACATCGTCCCGAACCACCTCGGCGTTGCGGACGCCAGCGAGAACGCCGCCTGGTGGGACGTCCTCCGCCTGGGGCAGGATTCGCCCTACGCGCACTGGTTCGACATCGACTGGTCGGTCGGGACGGTTCTGTTGCCGGTCCTCGGCGATGACGTCGATCTGGCCACCGACCTGACGATCGACGGCGACGAACTCCACTACTTCGAGCACCGCTTCCCGATCGCGCCGGGAACGGCCGCACCCGGGGATGCCCCCGACGTCGTCCACGGCCGCCAGCACTACACGCTGATGAACTTCCGGCTCGCGGACACCCGGCAGAACTACCGTCGCTTCTTCGCCGTCACCACGCTGGCCGGAATCCGGGTCGAAACGTCGGACGTCTTCGACTCTACCCATCTCCGCATCCGCCGCTGGGTCGACGAGGACGCCGTCGACGGCCTTCGCGTCGATCACCCGGACGGCCTCGTCGATCCCGACCGCTACCTCGATCAGCTGCGCGAGTTGGCGCCACAGGCGTGGTTGCTGGTCGAGAAGATCCTCGAACCTGGCGAAGAACTGCCGCCCTGGCCCGTGGACGGAAACACCGGCTACGACGCGATGACCGAAGTCGACGCCGTCTTCCTCGATCCGGCCGCGGGCTCTGCCCTGACAGAGCTGTACCGCACGCTGACCGGTGACGAGCGCGACTTCGCGCAGCACGTCGAAGCGGGAAAGCGGATGATCGCCGCCACGATCCTGCAGGCCGAGGTGTCCCGGATCGCCCGCCTGTTCGACGGCGACCCGCTCGCTGCTCACGGGCCGGGCGAGCTGCGGACGGCGATCGCCGAACTCGCGGTGGCGTTCCCGCTCTACCGGTCGTATCTGCCGCGCGGTACCGAGGACTTCGATGGGGCCGTATCGGCGGTGCACGAGCGCCGGCCCGACCTGGATGCGGTCATGGCCGCCATCCGCCCGCGCCTTCTCGATGCCGACGACGAGGCGGCGCGCCGCTTCCAGCAGCTCAGCGGCGCGGTGATGGCCAAGGGCGTCGAGGACACGGCGTACTACCGGTACTCGCGATTCGTCGCCGCGAACGAGGTCGGCGGCGACCCGGCACACCTCGGTCTGAGCACGACTGATTTCCATACTCGCCAGGAGATTCGGCAGCGTCGACAGCCCCGCTCGATGACCGCGCTGTCCACGCATGACACGAAGCGGGCCGAGGACGTCCGCGCCGCGCTTACGGTCCTGGCCGAGGTGCCGGAGCGTTGGGGTGAGCTCGCGCAGCTCCTGATGGGCGCGGCACCGATGCCGAATCTCGCTTTCGCCTACCTGGTCTGGCAGACACTCGTCGCGATCGGCTTCGCCGATCGGGCCCGCGTGCACGCCTACGCGGAGAAGGCGATGCGCGAGGCCGCCGACGGTACCGGCTGGATCGATCCGGACGCCGCCTTCGAGGACGCAGTCCACGCGGCCGTGGATACCGCCTATGACGACTCCGACCTCAACGCCGCGGTGCAGGACTTCCGCGCGTTCACCCAGCCGTTCGCGCGGTCGAACGCGCTGAGCCACAAGCTGGTACAGCTCACCATGCCGGGAGTACCAGATGTCTATCAGGGCACGGAGTTCTGGGATGACTCGCTGGTGGATCCGGACAACCGACGCCCGGTCGACTTCGAGAAGCGACACGCTGCGCTGGTGACGCTGAAGGCGTCCGCGCGAGACGGCGGCGCGCAGCTCGACGGCAGCGCGACGATCGAGGACCTCGATACGGCGAAACTGCTCGTCGTCACCCAGGCGCTGACACTGCGCCGGGACAATCCGGAGGCCTTCACGACGTACACCCCGGTCGAGGTCATCGGCCCGCGGGCCGCACATGTGCTGGCGTTCGACCGCGGGAGTGCGGTGACCGTCGCCACCAGGTTGCCGGTGTCGCTGGCCGACGCCGGCGGCTGGCATCCGGACACGATGCTGGTGCTTGACGGGACCTACATCGATCGGCTCACCGGTGCGACGATCAACTCGCCACCGTCGACGGGTGTCCCGGTGTTCGCGATCCTGAGCCGTTATCCCGTTGCGCTGTTGGAGAAAGTCGCGGCGCCAACCAGTCACCCCTCATCCTCGTTCGACACCGCCTCCCCGGAAAGAACATCGGCATGACCGCGTTCGAAGTCTGGGCCCCGGCCGCCGAGCACGTCCGAGTCGTCCTCGGGGGCGATGACGACCGCGAGGAACACCAGATGAGTCGCGGCGACGAGGGCTGGTGGCGGGTCGAGGTCGACGCAGCCCAGCCCGGCACCGACTACGGGTTCGTGCTCGGCGACGACGCCGCGGTCCTGCCCGATCCCCGCACCCGCTGGCAACCCCACGGCGTGCACGGCCGGAGCCGCGTCTACGACCAGACCGCGTTCACCTGGACCGACGAGCAGTGGACCGGTCGCACGCTGCCGGGTGCGGTCATTTATGAGTTGCACGTCGGCACGTTCACCCCTGGCGGCACGTTCGACAGCGCCATCGAGCGGCTGGACCACCTGGTCGGGTTGGGAATCACCCACGTCGAGCTGCTCCCGGTCAACGCCTTCAACGGCACCTGGAACTGGGGATACGACGGTGTCGACTGGTACGCCGTCCACCATCCCTACGGTGGCCCGGACGGGCTGAAGCGGTTCGTCGACGCAAGTCACGAACGCGGTCTCGCCGTCCTGCTCGACGTCGTCTACAACCACCTGGGCCCGAGCGGGAACTACCTGCCGCGATACGGGCCCTACCTCAAGTCGAACGGCCGCAACACGTGGGGCGATCTCGTCAACCTCGACGGTCCGCACAACGGACCGGTCCGCCGGTTCATCATCGACAACGCCCTGATGTGGCTGGACGACTTCCACGTCGACGGCCTCCGGATCGACGCCGTCCATGCACTGCGGGACGACTCGAATGTGCATGTGCTGACCGAGCTCGCCACCGAGGTGGCCGCGCTGGAGACGCACGTGCGCCGGCCACTCCCCCTCATCGCCGAGTCCGATCTCAACGACCCGGCCATGGTCACGCCGCGTTCGGCGCGTGGCTACGGGATGTCGGGGCAGTGGGACGACGACGTCCACCACGCGCTGCACGCGCTCCTCACGGGTGAGCACCAGGGTTACTACTCCGACTTCGGGTCGCTCGACGTCCTCGCCAAGGTCCTGACCCGCGTTTTCCTCCACGACGGCACGTACTCGACCTTCCGCGAGCGCATGCATGGCCGGCCGGTCGATCGCAGCAGCACCGCCGGCTTCCGGTTCGTCGTTTGCCTGCAGAACCACGACCAGGTCGGCAACCGCGCGGTCGGCGATCGCCTGCCCGAGCTCGCCAGCCGCGGCATGCTCGAGGTGGGCGCGGTCCTTCTCCTGACGTCCCCGTTCACGCCGATGCTCTGGATGGGCGAGGAGTGGGCGGCCTCCACGCGCTGGCCGTTCTTCACCTCACATCCCGAACCAGAGTTGGCGAAGGCGACCGCGGATGGCCGCCTCGCTGAGTTCGACGGGCACGGGTGGGACGTCGCCGAGGTGATCGATCCACAGGACCCGGCCGCGTACGAGACCGCGATCCTCGCGTGGGACGAGGTTCGCGAGCCCGACCATGCGCGCATGCTCGATCTCTATCGCGGACTCATCGGGCTCCGGCGCGACGAGGCGGAGCTGTCCGATCCGAGGCTCGACCACGTCGACGTGACGTTCGACGAGGACGCCCGGTGGTTCGTCCTACACCGCGGATCTCTGCGGGTGCTGGTCAACTTCGCCGCAGAGCCGCAGATGATCCCGGTCAGCGACATCGACGACGTCCTTTTCAGCACCGGCGAGGTCGAACTGACGGGAGCGGGTGCCGTACTCAGTGCCGAATCCGCGGCAGTCGTCCGGCTGACCGCCTGACCGGTCCACCGGTTCGACGACCAGCCCCGGCCGGTCGTCGTTCTGGCATGCTGTCGCGGGTGACCGACCCAGCGTCCGCGCCGCCGCCGCCTGCCCTTCCGTCGTTCGAACCGCTGGGCATCGAAGGCGCCTGGGTGTTCACCCCACGGGTCTTCGGCGATGCCCGTGGGTCGTTCGCCGAATGGTTCCGCGGCGCTCAGTTCGAGCAGATCGTCGGACATCCACTGCAGGTCGCGCAGTCCAACATCTCGATCTCGTCCAGCGGGGTCGTCCGCGGAGTCCATCTGGCCAGGACTCCACCAGGGCAGGCGAAATACGTCACCTGCATGCGCGGCCGGGTGCTCGATGTGGTCGTCGACGTGCGGCTCGGATCGCCGACCTTCGGACAGCACGAATTCGTCGAGTTGAGCGAAGGGAATCAGCGCGCGGTATATGTATCGGAAGGACTCGGGCACGGGTTCGTCGCACTGACCGACGACTCGGCTTTCGTCTATCTGGTCAGCGAACCGTTCAATCCCACCGGCGAATTCGGCATCCATCCACTCGATCCCGAGCTGGCCATCGGCTGGCCGGCCGATGGCGAGCTCAAGCTGTCGGCGAAGGACGAGCAGGCGCCGTCACTCGCTGAAGTGCGAGAGCAGGGCCTGCTGCCGGATTACCAAGCCTGTCTGAAGTTCCGGCGCGGTCTCGCCACCGGCTGACGCTGCCACCGAACCGACCCATCGCCGACGTGAGCAGCCCGTCGTCACGCGGTCAGGGACGGAAACGCCTGCTCCAGCGCCATCTCCCAGTCGATCGGCTCGGCCATCCCCACCTCGATCAATCGCTCGTGCCCGAGCACGCTGTAGGCCGGTCTCGGTGCCGGCCGCGTGAAGCTGGCCGAATCCGTCGGGCGAACCCGGTCCGGGTCAGCGCCGGCAAGCAGAAACGCCTTGCGGGCAAGGCCGAACCACGTGGTCTCGCCGCTGCAGGTCGCGTGGAAGACGCCCGTCGCACTCCCGGTCAGGACCTGTGGACCGAGCTCGCGCAGGACAGCGGACAGCACTGCCGTAGACGTCGGCTGCCCGTGCTGGTCGTCGACGACGTCGACCTGGTCACGCTGGGATTCCAGCCGCAGCATCGTCGTCACGAAGTTCGGCCCACCGGACCCGTAGAGCCACGCGGTCCGCACTACCGCGCTGCGCTCCGGGAGTAACGCCAACACCCGCTGCTCGCCGGCGAGCTTGGTCCGGCCGTACGCCGACACCGGTCCGGTCGGCGCGTCCTCGGCGTACGGGCCGGTTGCGTCACCCGGAAAGACGTAGTCGGTCGAGACGTGCAACAGCGCCGCGCCCGTGGCAGCACATGCGGCCGCCAGGTTCGCCGGGCCGTCTGCGTTGACGGCGAATGCCGCTGCTTCGTCGGACTCGGCTGCGTCGACGGCGGTGTATGCAGTGGTGTTGACGACGATCTGCGCGTCCGCGGATCGCACCGCCTCGAGGATCGCCGCCGCGTCGGTGACGTCGACGTCGAGACGAGTGAGCCCGGTGACGTCTGCCCCGGCCGAGGTGAGATCAGCGAGGAGGCGACTCCCCAGCATGCCGGCGGCGCCGACCACGAGCCACCGGAGGGAAGCCGACGGCTGCGCTGAACTCATGACTTGAGCACCTTCTGATCGAGGGGTGGCGCTTTACTGCGCGATTCGCGAGCCTACCGGGCGCATGTGACGGTGCGTGACGGTAACCGGCTCGGTGGCCGTGCCACGGTGGTGCCCATGCCTCAGACTCACTCGCGAACCGTTCCCGGCGGTCGCGGCCATTACCTGACCGAGCGGCTGTGGGAACTCGCGGCCGGTCTGCCGGTCGCGTGGATCCGGATCGAGTCGATCGCGGAGTTCGATCGCGACTGCTGGTTCCGCGGCCGCGGCCCCACCATTCGGGAGGTGGCCGACCACCTCCGCCGAGTCCAGTCGGCCGACCTGCGCCATCCCGTGATCCTGAACGCCGACGGTGGCCTGATGGATGGCGGTCACCGACTCGTGAAGGCATGGCTGGCCGGCGCCACCGAGATCGCGTCCGTTCGATTCCCCGAGACACCCGCGCCGGACTGGATCGTGCCGGACGCCGACGGACTGTCGGTGGGGCCAGGCAGTATGGAGGAATGACCGGATTCACTGGGCGAGCCGCCTCGGCGGGGTTCTCCGCCGCCACCCAGGCGTGGTTCCACACCTCCTTCGCCGAGCCGACGGCGGCGCAGGCCGGTGCCTGGGACGCCATCCGAGCCGGCTCGCACACCTTGGTCGTCGCACCGACCGGGTCCGGCAAGACGCTGGCCGCGTTCCTCTGGGCGATCGACCAGCTGGTCGCCGATCCCGGCAGCAGGCCGGACGGACCACCCACCCAGGTCCTCTACGTCTCACCCCTGAAGGCGCTGGCGGTCGACGTCGAACGCAACCTGCGTTCGCCGCTGGCCGGCATCGCGCAGGCCGCCCGGCGTTTGGGCCTCCCGGAGCCATCGGTCAGCATCGGCACCCGCACCGGGGACACGCCGGCGGCAGACCGCCGGCTCCTGATTCGCCGGCCGCCCGACATCCTCATCACCACGCCTGAGTCGCTCTATCTGCTCCTCACGTCGGCGGCACGGTCCACGCTGGCCAACGTCCGCACCGTCATCATCGACGAGATCCATGCGGTGGCCGCGACCAAGCGGGGCGCCCACCTGGCCGTGAGCCTCGAACGTCTCGACGCGATCCTGGCCGAGCCGGCCCAGCGCATCGGGCTGTCCGCCACCGTCGCGCCGGTCGAGTCGGTGGCGAGGTTCCTCGGTGGAGCGGCTCCAGTGTCGGTGGTCATGCCCCCGTCGGCGAAGCAGGTCGAACTCACGGTCGTCGTCCCGGTCCCCGACCTCGCCGACCTCGACGCGATGAACGGTCCTCCAGGAAGCCCACGCGGAGCCGAGGCGGCTCCGGTGCTCCACGACGTGCTCGACGACGACGACCTCGAACGGCTCGGCAAGAGTCCGGCCGGCGACCGCGTCCGCGCATCGATCTGGCCCCACGTCGAGGAGCGGATCGTCGACCTCGTGCTCGACCACGAGTCGACGATCGTGTTCGTCAACTCGCGCCGGCTCGCCGAGCGTCTGACGGCGCGACTGAACGAGATCGCGACGACCCGCGCAAGCGGTGAGGAGCTGCCCGAGCACGAGCCACCGGCGCAGGTGATGGCCCAGTTGGGCAGCACGTCCGGCGCCGCCCACCTGATCGCCCGTGCTCACCACGGATCCGTCAGCAAAGAGCAGCGCGCGATGATCGAGGACGATCTCAAGTCGGGGCGGCTGCGCTGCGTGGTCGCTACCAGTAGCCTCGAACTCGGCATCGACATGGGGGCTGTCGACCTCGTCATACAGGTCGAGGCGCCGCCGTCAGTCGCGAGCGGGCTTCAGCGCGTCGGCCGGGCCGGTCACCACGTCGGCGCCGTCTCCCGGGGGGTGATGTTCCCGAAGTTCCGCGGCGACCTGGTTGCCTCCGCCATCACCGCCGAACGCATGAAATCCGGGCAGATCGAGTCGTTGTCGGTTCCGACGAACCCGCTCGACGTCCTCGCCCAGCACATCGTCGCGGCGGTCAGCCTCGACGACTGGGCCGTCGACGACATGTACGACCTCGTCCGGCGCACGGCGTCGTTCGCCGCGCTTCCGCGGTCTGCGTACGACGCGGTGCTCGACATGCTCGCCGGTCGCTACCCCTCCGACGAGTTCGCGCAGCTGCGGCCGCGGCTTGTCTGGGACCGCGTGGCCGGAACGCTGACGGCCCGACCCGGCGCCCAGCGACTCGCCGTCACCTCCGGCGGCACCATCCCCGACCGCGGCTTGTTCGGAGTCCACCTGGTCGGCGGCGACGAGGCGCGCGGCGGCAACCGCGTCGGCGAGCTCGACGAGGAGATGGTGTACGAGTCGCGGGTCGGTGACGTCTTCAGCCTCGGTGCCACCTCCTGGCGGATCGAGGACATCACCCACGATCGCGTGCTCGTCTCCCCTGCACCTGGACAGGCCGGCCGGCTGCCGTTCTGGAAGGGCGACGCGGCCGGCCGGCCGGCCGAGCTCGGAGCCGCACTCGGCGCGTTCGTCCGCGACCTCGAGCGCGACGAGGTAGCCGGCCGGATTCGCCTGGAGCAGGCCGGGCTCGACACCTGGGCGGCGGACAACCTGCTTTCCTACCTGCGGGAGCAGCGCGAAGCCACCGGTCGGGTTCCCGACGATCGGACGCTCATCGTCGAGCGGTTCCGCGACGAGCTCGGCGACTGGCGGGTGTGTCTGCATTCGCCCTACGGCTCTGCGGTGCACGCGCCGTGGGCACTCGCGGTGGCGGCCCGCGTCCAGGAACGCTACGGGGTCGATGCGCAGGCCGCGTCCGCCGACGACGGCATCGTCGTCCGTGTCCCCGACACCGACGCGGAACCGCCAGGTGCCGACATCTTCGTGCTCGAACCCGAGGTGATCGACGACGTCGTCACCGAGCAGGTCGGCGGTTCGGCGCTGTTCGCGGCGCGGTTCCGGGAATGCGCGGCGCGGGCACTGCTGCTGCCGCGGCGGGACCCGGGCAAGCGAACGCCGTTGTGGCAGCAGCGGATGCGCTCCGCCCAGCTGCTCGAGGTCGCGTCCAGGTACGGGTCGTTCCCGATTGTTCTCGAGACGCTGCGGGAGGTCCTGCAGGACGTCTATGACGTTCCCGGCCTGACCGAGATCCTCCGTCGGATCGAGACGCGCTCAATCCGGATCGTCGAGGTCGAGACTCCGCATCCGTCGCCCTACGCCGCCGCCCTGGCCTTCGGGTACGTCGCTGGATTCCTCTACGAGGGCGATGCGCCGCTGGCCGAGCGACGGGCCGCCGCGCTGTCGCTCGACCCGACCCTGCTCGCCGATCTCCTCGGCCGGACGCAGCTTCGAGACCTCCTCGATGCTGGTGTCGTCGCGAAGGTCGAGGCCGATCTTCAACGGCTCTCTCCCGACCGCGCCGCCCGCGACGCGGAGGGCGTCGCGGACCTGCTCCGGCAGCTCGGTCCGCTGCCACTCGTCGAGATCACCCGGCGCGTCGTCGATCCGCTCCGGACCGAGGAATGGCTGGCCGAGCTGGTCCGCTCGCGCCGTGCCATCGTCGTGCGCGTCGCCGGCCGCGAGTGCTACGCATCGGTCGAAGACGCAGCGCGCCTGCGCGACGCCCTCGGAGTCCCGCTCCCGGTCGGGCTGCCCGCCGCACTGCTCGAGCCGGTGGCCGATCCGCTGAGCGACCTCGTGTCGCGGTTCGCCCGTACGCACGCACCGTTCGTCGGCGCCGACGTCGCGGCCGATTTCGGGTTGGGCATCGCCGTGGTCGGGCAGGCTCTGAGCCGGCTCGGGCAGAGCCATCGCGTCGAACAGGGCGAATTCACGCCGGGCCGATCGGGGACGGAGTGGTGCGACACCGGCGTGCTGCGAACCCTGCGGAGCCGGTCGCTGGCCGCGTTGCGACGCGAGGTCGAGCCGGTCAAGGCGAGTACCCTCGGCCGGTTCCTGCCCGCGTGGCAGCACGTGCGTGAACCGCTGCGCGGGGTCGACGGACTCATGCGCGCGATCGAACAACTGGCGGGTGCACCCGTCCCCGCCAGCGCTCTCGAGTCGCTCGTGCTGCCGGCCCGCGTCCGTGACTACAGCCCGGCGATGCTCGACGAGCTCACCTCGGCCGGCGAAGTGGTGTGGGCCGGGCACGGCAGCCTGCCCGGCGCCGCGGGTGGGTGGGTAAGCCTGCATCCCGCGGACTCCGCGCCTCTCACGCTCCCGTGGCCGACGACCGACGGGCCTGAGGCAACCGGCTCAGCGAGGTCCGGGCGCGATGGCGTCAGCCGAGTGGTCGACGCGCTGGGATCGAGCGGTGCGTTCTTCTTCCGCCAGCTCGCCGACGCGGTCGGACGTTCTGCGCTCGCCGGCGACGGCGAGGACGGTGGCACCGTGAGCGCCGCGCTGGACGACGCCACTCTCGAGGTCGCGCTGTGGGAGGCCGTCTGGGCGGGCGTGGTCACAAATGACACGCTCACTCCTCTTCGGGCAATGCTCGGCGGCACGCACCGGCAGGCGCCGGCCGCTCGGCTGCGCCGGAGTCCACGTGGCCGGCTCGTCGGCGCTGGGCCCGCTCGTCCACGGATGCCGTCGCGCAGCGGACCGCCGACGGTCGCCGGCCGTTGGTCGCTGCTGTCGGAGCGGGAGCCTGACGCGACGAAGCGGGCGCATGCGCTGGTAGAGACGCTGCTCGACCGGCATGGCGTCGTCACCCGCGGAGCCGTGGTGAGCGAACACGTCATCGGAGGTTTCTCGGCCGTGTATCGCGTCCTCAGCGTGTTCGAGGAAGCCGGGCGGGCGAGGCGCGGTTACTACGTCGCCGGCCTCGGGGCGGCACAATTCGGGGCCACCGGCGCGGTCGATCGGCTCCGATCCGAAGACACGCTCACCGACGATCCGTATCGGCGCACTCCCTCCCGCGGGAACGATCCGGCGGCCATCGTGCTCGCTGCGTGCGACCCGGCCAACCCGTACGGCGCTGCGCTCGGCTGGCCGCCCGGCCAAGCGGACGCACCCAAGGGTCACCGGCCGGGCCGGAAGGCCGGTGCTGTCGTCGTGCTCGTCGACGGAGATCTCGTTCTCTACGTCGAGGCGGGCGGAAAGACGCTGCTGTCCTTCGGGGAGGACCGCTCCCAGCTCGAACGCGCCGCCGAAGCGCTTGCCGGGGCGGTCAAGCTCGGCGCCCTCGGGAAGTTGGCGGTCGAGCGTGCAGACGGCGTGACCGTGCACGGATCGCCGCTTGCCGAAGCACTCCAGTCAGCCGGCTTCACCGTCACCCCGCGAGGACTGCGGCTACGCGGCTGACCCGGCGCCAGCTCAGTCGGCCCGACAGCGAGCGAGGGCTCACCATGACCGGTGAGCCCTCGACGATCAATTGTTCGACGTCAGAAGCAACCGAGCCGGAACCGCCACGGCTGGCACTACCGGAAAGCGGTAGAGCCCGTCAGGCGGCGTTGACCGACACCTTGGGACCGCCGATGGACGAAACGATCGCACCGCCACCAAGCGACACCGGGGACACGGTGACACCCGAGTCGGCCAGTTCGACCAGTGCGAGCTCGTCGCTGACGGCGAGAAGCACCGATGAGAGTGGGACGTCGAGCGCGGC